>Ga0126376_10002363_pt1 | contig 10625 bp, 11 predicted proteins | sample PanSoiMetPlot_15_FD_92760 | JGI IMG/M metagenome (GOLD analysis project Ga0126376, IMG submission 92760) | Tropical forest soil microbial communities from Panama - MetaG Plot_15 | ecosystem: Environmental > Terrestrial > Soil > Tropical forest > Bulk soil | place: Panama | collected 2016-02-17 | reverse complement strand
TTGTCTCTTAGCGACACGAGCTCCGCCAATTGTGTTCCCAACGTGCTCTGAGAGAAGCTGCACGTTGCCGTGAAGAGTATTGCCACAGCGCGAACAAACAATCTCCCTCGGATCATGGTTTGCCTCTTTCTGGTTACGACTAGGATTTGTTGAATGCTGTGGGCCCTGATTCGGCAGCTAGGACGGAAACGCACTGCGATTTATCGAATCTTCTGCGACATAAGTGCTGACGAAGCCTCCGATGGCTAGGCCAGCCATTAACGCGCCGACTCCACGATGTTGAGCGAAGATAAGCAACGCAACGACCGCCAGGGCGATCCAGATCGCGCATGAGACAAGACGCAGAACTGTGCGCCACCGCAGAGCTTCACTCTCCAGCAATGCCGGAACAAATGCGGCGATGAAGAGAAGATACAAGCGCAACGTTGTTGTCAACGCTGCCAGGCCGACAAGGATGCCCACCATCGCCGGCTCCCAGTTTTCCGGCATCCAAGCACGCACTCTCCAGACCATGTACGCTACCACCGGATACGCCGCGAGGCAGAAAAACTGATTGATCTCCCACCAGCGTCTCGGCGTGGGCTTCACGAAGCCCAGCCACTGATGAACGAGGGAGATCTCGCTCCCGGACTGAGCGAATTGATTCAATTCAGACGATCGGATATTGGTGCTTGACTCAAGAAGCTGCAGAACGGCTAGGAGTTCACGAGTCGTTTGATAGCGGTGGTTGCAATTTTTAGCCAGGCAGCGGAAGACTATCTGATTCAAAGGCTCCGGCAAGTTCCGGTCTCCGCAAGCCATAGGATGCGGAGTGACGGACATGATGTTCGCAATCGTCGACGCGGTGCTTGCCCCGAGAAATGGATGCATGCCGGTCGCGAGCTGGTATAGGATCACCCCAATAGAAAAGATATCGCTGCGAGAGTCGGCTTCGCAGCCTTCTAGTTGTTCGGGAGCCATGTACGCAACCGTGCCGACGATGAGTCCCGGCTCGGTTAGTGTCGGATCGCCAATCTGACCTAGACTGGCCGGTTTGCAGTGCGCGAGGCCGAAATCGAGGATCTTGATCCTTCCCGAATCGGATACGAGAATGTTCTCGGGCTTGAGATCCCTGTGAACGATTCCTTTGGCGTGAGCAGCCGCCACACCTTCTGCCAGCTGCGTTCCAATCGAAACGACAGTTGCGAAGTCGACAGCACCATCGGATAGGAGAGAGCGAAGGCTGCGGCCTTCGACATGCTCCATGACGATGTAGAGTTTCTCGCGATCTTCGACGAGGTCATAGATGGTTGCGATCGCTGAGTGGCTGACAGCTCCGGCAGCTCGAGCTTCCTGCACGAGGCGTCTGCGACGTGGAGGATCGGACACGAAGTCGCCCAGTAGGGCCTTTAGGGCAACGATCCTACTGAGGCCTGTATCCTCGGCACGGTAAACAACGCCCATGCCGCCTTCGCCGATCTTCTCCAGTAATCGATAGCGCGAGACAACCAGTTGAACCACTTCAGACGTGCGCTGCTGAATTGCAGACGATCTTTCCATGTCCGCTCCGCCTCTACTTGGGCGTTTTGTTCTTGCTAGCTGGCCGAGGCAAAACATTGGAGGCCGAATGCAAGCCTCCCGAAAAGATTATGAAGGGGAATATTTCAAGGGATTGTACGCCCAAGGAGCTGAAATGGTGGAGAGTTTTCTCGGCCTGAAAGTCAGGAACACGGAATCATCCGCGATAGCAGTTGAACCGAACAACGGCTGGAATAGTCGGGAAGTTAGTATACACATAGTAGATACCAAGTGTATACTGTGTATTATTTGGAGGCTTCTGTGAGAGCGAAATTGATGAAGTGGGGCAACAGCCTGGCGGTACGGATACCCAAGCCTCTGATTTCGGAGGCTCGCTTGAAGGCTGGGGATAGTCTCGAAATCGAGGCCAGTGAAGGGCAGCTCCGGCTGCGCCGCGTGACAAGGAGATCGACTCCAACACTGTCGCATCTCGTCGATCAAATTACCCCGGAGAACCGTTACGGTGAAATATCTGTCGGCACGGACGTGGGCAAGGAGCGAGTGGAGTGGTGACCGCATATGTTCCGGAGGCCGGCGACATCGCCGTTATCGACTTCGATCCGCACGTCGGGCGTGAACAGGCGAAACGGCGTCCCGCTCTTGTGCTTACTGACCAGCGCTATAACCGCGCCAGTGGCCTTGCGATCGTTTGTCCTCTCACGAGTCGACGCAAGCCATATCCATTCGCATTGCCTATTAAGCTCGACAATGTAGAAGGCGCAGTCCTGGTCGACCAAATCCAGAGCCTCGACTGGATGAGCCGCAAAGCTGCGTTTCATTCCAGAGCTGAACCTGCGCTGGTGACGAAGGCGCGGCAATATCTGGCCGTTCTGCTTGGCATCAAGTAGTCCTATAATCTAGGCTTCGTCTCGAAGACCATCCTGGGAAACACGCGAATTGCCCTCACGATCGGGAGTCATCAACATGGCGTTCAGGTGGTTGTTTGTAGCTGTCATCCTTTGCTGGAACTCAGCGATATCAGATTCTGCGACCACTCATGAATCCTCAGAGCAAATGAACAGTGGGACGTCCCAACGCGAACAACAAGGGCTGCGAGGGTTGGTGAAAACGTGTGTTGAGGAACAGACGCACCCAGGGTTCACTGACTCCCATGGCAATAAAATTCCTGAAACGAAGACCGTGCATACAACCGAGTACGATCTCGCCGGCCGCATTGTGAGAACGCTTTGGCGCAATCCTGATGGCTCAGAGTGGGGAACTCGCTATAGCTATGATGCCGCGGGTCATTTGCTCAAGACCGAATCAGGCAAGGAAGGCGAAGCCAAGTCCGAGACGCGATATGACTACGACGACAAGGGAAGATTGCTGAAGATCAGTAACAGCAATTCTGGGAGACCGGTCGAGTTTCGTTACGATGAACACGGCCGGAAGACTAAAGTGCAAACTACAACGGCCGCCGACTATCGTCCGAACGTTGCGGTGGCTGGCTCACCGTTCGAAGCTGCCGACATGCCGCCCAACCTTCCGGATGGTGGTGTCGCCACCACGATTTATGACGAACAGGACCGTCCGACTGAAGTTCGGGTGCGCGACACTCACGGCGTGTTACTCAGCCATGCAGTACGCATTTACGATAAGCAGGGGCGAGTCACCGAGGAAAAGCAAGTTGTAGACAATCCGGAGATGATGATTCCGGCGGAGGTTCGTAAACAATTTGAAGCAGCGGGAGCGCCTATGGATGACCTGCGCGCCGAGCTCAACAGACTTCTCGGCGGACCACAAGGGATGCACTCGATTGCGTACACTTACGATGCGCAAGGCTGGATCACGCACACTCGACGCAGTGTGTTTACCGAACCAGACGAAATCGAAACCAGCTACAACGAACACGGCGACCAGGCAGGAGAGATTACGCGCTCAAGCCGCGGTCGCTCGGAACCCGGAGAGCCTCGCAGGCCCCAATACTCTGAAGTTCGTTATTCGTATCGATATGACACTCATCGGAACTGGACAGAGCGAACTGCCTCCTACCGAAGTAGCCCAGACGAGACATTTCAGTCGTCGACCACAACTCATCGAACTTTGACCTACCACTGAGGCCTTTCGGTGCGCCAACCGGCACTCAGTCTTTGGACGTTACCAGCAACAACTGAGAAAGGGTGCGCCAATATCGCACGGAAATGCTTCGGGGATTTGTTGTTTACCTGCAGCTTGCTATACAGGACCTCATGAAGGCGCTAGTTTTCGACTTCTTGGTGAAGCAAAACCATTCACTGTTAAAACGAGAAGCGATAAATGCTGTAGATGCGATGAGATCTGTCGATCTCATTCTGTGGTGCGGTAGGATGAGATTACTCACGCCGCGCCAATACCGTCAACTTCTAGAATTGAATCGAATTAGGAACGCTTGCGCGCACAAATGGATCATTGACATTCCAAAACAGAAAAAATTGATTGCTAAAGGGATCTCAGAAACCTCCTGACCGGTCCGAGTTCTAGTCAGCGCCGGTTTCCCCACCCTCGTGGTTTTCAAGGGTGGGGAAACGTTTCCTTGATTTATTTTGCCGGCGAATAGCTTAAGTCTGGCCTGTAAACCGCCGACTCCGTAAACAGGTGCTCTGTGGAGTTCCGGATTGTCTTAGAGATCGAATCTGCCTGATCCTTTCCGTAAGTCTCAATTACTACATCCTGTACCGATTTGGGCAACGGGGCGAAGTCTGCCCAGTTTTGACGCGCGTTGAGCAGCACAAATGTCGGTCCTTCACCGCCGTTGATGAGTTGGAGCCATCCTGAGGTCTTTGGCCAATCCGGCTGTTTCGAGAGAGCGTCGTTGATCTTCTTGATGGAATCCATGAATTCGTTCTGCGCGCCAGGATGGAGCACGTAGATGGTGACAGCGGTGATCGGCGTCGGCGGTCGATTGGCGGCACCGAGACTCATGTCTGACCGATACAAATAGAAGCCGTTCCAACTGGCTTGCTCATGAGGGGACATGTTTGCGCTGGCATCCGCCGTGTCAGCTTTGCCGATCCGCTTCTCCCAATCGTCGAAATCCTTCCAGGTATGTCCGCAGGTGGAGGTGACATACACGCCTGTATTCATGCCGGTTTCAATCGCGAATGTGTCCCATCTCCAGGTGTCATTCTGGCTCTTGTGGAACTGCATATGCTTTTTTCGCCCCTGCTCGAGCTGCAGCTCGGCGCCGGGTTTCGGTTTTGTGAAGTACACACGACAAAGGTTGGAAGCATTCTGCGCGTTGAGTTGCTGCGTGGAGCTACTCCCGGAACTTCCTTGTGCCCAACAAGCTGCCGAACAGATCAAGCTCACTGCAAGAATCGCATTGCCTGATTTCATTGGTTTCTCTCCTGTGCAAGTTAACTCGCGTGCGCACCGTATCCGCTTCATCCCACACATGTCAACGACATATTGCGGACGGTTCTCTCTTCTGCAGTAACTTCCCCGAGTAACTACTCCCCAGCAAACTTGAAGGGACACCTACTCCCTCAGATCGCCGGTAGATCGTCGGTTGTGTAAGATCGTTACTCACGCTGCTCTGGCTCAATGATCAAATCGCTTTCCGGCCCGCTTCGACTTGCTCTCCTTCTTCTGCTTAGCCTGGCTACTTTCGCTGACAGCTTGCGGTTCACCTATGTTCAGCGCGAGGTTGTGTTGGAGCGTCTGCATTCGTGTCCTGGCAAGGACATTGATCGTCAACGGCGGCTTCAGACATATTTCGAGCGGGCTGGGTGTACGGGCGAGGCGCTCACGCTTGATCAGCCCAGGCATTCCTCATTTGGTGCACACTTCGACCATGCCGAGCGTGGCTCGGGCGCAGTCGATAACTGGAGTGGAGCTTCGCTGCTTCCTTCTCTCTCAGGCGGCGGCTGCTGCGCCGCGCAAGCACCCGTTTGTCTTTATTGGCTTCTACGGGGAGGAGCGTGGACTTGTGGGCTCGGCGCATTGCGTGCATGAGGCAGGAAAAGAGAAGCTTACACAAATTGACGCCATGGTGAACCTGGACGCGATGGGGCTTGGTCCGACGAGCGCATGGGTGAGCCATGCCGATCCCAATCTGGCAAAGCTTGCGTTTGCTCTGGCGAGTGCAATGAAGCTTCCTCTTTCGGGAATCAACGTCGAGCGCGTAGGCAGCACAGATTCCGGGAGTTTTCGCGAAAAGAAAGTCCCGAGCATTGCCTTCAGTTCGCTGACGCAAGAAACGCTTCCGATCCTGCACACGATCAGGGATCAACTGTCGCAGATAAAGGAAGACGATTACTACGAGAGCTATAAATTTCTCTCAGCCTATCTGGTGTACTTGGATAATGCTGTGCCTGAGCGTGTAGTTGGCGCGAGTGCCGGCCGTCAGAAGGCCAGATGCGCGCCGTAGTAACTGATTACTAATCGTCCAAACATTCAACGATTAGCTGGCCGAGCGCACTGCCATCGGTCGTGATTCGGCGAGGAACTCGCCAATCAAGTCCAAACCAGTTTCGAGATTGGTACGAGTGCCGCCAAATCCGATGCGCAGAAATCCGTCCATCGCAAACTGGGAAGCAGGGACCACGAGCAGATCCTTCTTGCGACGCAGCTCTTCGCATAGCTCGTCGGAGCGCCAATCGAAGTCGTAGCCGATCCAGGCAAGAGCACCTGCAGCTGGCGGAACCATGTGGAAGGCTTGCTTCTTCACCCAGTTTTGTACGACCTCACGGTTCTGCCGAAGGATGCTGCGCAGGCGCTCGCGGATCTGTTGCCGCTTGGTCGGGTCTAAGGCTATTGCAGTGAGGCGATCGCTCAGAGCGGAGGGCGCGATGCTCGTGTAGTCACGATGCGCCCAGAGTCTCTCGATCGTTTCGGGCGGACCGACGATCCATCCAGATCGCAATCCGGGCAACGAGTACGCTTTCGAAAGTCCACCGGTTGAAAGTACGCGCTCATAGTGTCCCCAAAGCGAAGGGGTAAGCGGACCTTCCATTTCAGCGCCGCGATAGACCTCGTCGGCGAGAATCCATGCACCTACTTCGGCAGCGCGGCTACGGAGTGCGTTCACGGCATCTTCAGGGAGTACCGCTCCAGTGGGGTTGTTGGGATTACAGATGGCAATCAACTTCGTGCGATTAGTGATCAGTGTGCGCAGCTCGTCGGGATCAAAGCTCCAGCGCAACTGCTCGCGCAGCCATAGCGGCTTGACTATGGCGCCCAGCAATTGGGCCACGCCCGTGACCTGCATGTAGTTCGGCTGCATGAAGACGACTTCGTCACCTGGCTCGACAAGGGCCCACGTAACCAGGAAGTTGGCTTCGCTGCAGCCGGAGGTGATCAGCACGTTGTCGGCAGTTGCGCCGGAATAGAGGTCCGCGACTTGCGTGCGCGTCAATTCGCTGCCGTTCGTCTGCGGATAGCCGAGTGGGGAGCTGAGAATCTTCTCGAGAACGTCGTTGTCTTCGACTAACTCGCGAAGGCTCATGGGCTGCACACCGCTCTCCGAGAGATTGATGCGGACTCGGTGTTCCCAAATGGACTGCCAGCGTTCGAGCTCAAATCGCGGGATGTTCATTGCTGTCCTCACTTTCGAGGGCCAATCGATCTGACGTGGTCGCCGAAACATGATAACTGACCAAACTGGCATTCCTGAATTTCAGATCCCAGCTTTGCCGGTCGCCTGTCCGATTCAGAACAGAAGAGGGCACTAAGCTTTGTCGCTAGTCTTCACGCCTGTCGAGAAGTCAGACCTAAAGGCTCCTCCACAATAATTCGCTATTTTGCTTCCCTTGACGATTGACAGGAGTCTAAGTTATCGTCCTGTCATTCATTGACAGGAGACTTATGGGAAAGCCCACGGACCTGGTTCAGGGAACGCTCGACGTCCTTATTCTCAAGACGATTGCGCTGCAGCCGATGCATGGATGGGGGATCGCGCAACGCATCCGCCAGCTTTCAAATGAAGTGTTGCAAGTCGGGCAGGGAGCGCTGTATCCCGCATTGCACCGGCTTGAGCAACAGGGATGGATTCAGGCGAAGTGGGGAGAGTCGGAGAACAATCGTCGCGCCAAGTACTACTCGCTCACGCGCGACGGTGCCAAGTACCTGCGGCAGCAACAGGCGCAGTGGAACCGTCTTTCGGGGGCGATTGATCTGGTACTGGAAGCAACCTAGCAGGCTGACATATGCGCTGGTACTACAAATTCCCGCTCCGTCTGCGCTCGCTGTTTCGGCGCAAACATGCGGAGCAGGAACTGGATGAGGAGATCCAGTTCCATCTTCAATCTCTAACCGAACAATACGCCGCACGGGAAATGAAGCCCGAAGCTGCACGGCGAGCTGCCCTCCACGAACTGGGGCACCTCGAAGCCGTGAAGGAGGAATGCCGCGACGTGCGCAATGTCAATTTTATTGAGAACGTCCTTCAGGATATGCACTTCGGCCTACGCATGTTGCGGCGCAATCCAGGTTTTTCGACGCTGGCGATCCTGTGTCTCGTATTGGGAATCGGCTCCAATGCAGCGGTCTTCAGCTGGATCGAAGGGACCCTACTTCATCCTTACCCTGCCGTCGTCCATCAGGACCGCTTACTCATGCTCGCCGCAACCAGGCACGGTGAAGCCGGCTACAACGGACTCTCCTGGCCCGACCTCCTGGACCTTCAGCGGAACTGCACGCTCTGCGACGCCGTGATCGCGGAAAAGATTGTCAGCGTCACGCTCAGCATTGGTGACCGCGCCGAAAGCGGCGCAGGCAGCCTTGTCTCCTCGAATTATTTTGACGCGCTGGGCGTTCGTCCCATCCTCGGACGCGGCTTCGAGCCCGACGAAGATTTCGGACGCAACGCTCATCCGGTAACTGTAATCAGCTATGAGCTCTGGCAAAACCGGTTTAAGGGTGATTCCAGCATCGTGGGCAAAACGCAGGTGCTTAACGGCCTGCCGCACACCATTGTCGGCGTTGCTCCGAAAGGGTTCTATGGGACCTTCATCGGATATTCCTGGAAACTTTGGGTCCCGATCTCCATGCAGGAGAGGTTCGAGCCCGGCGGCTACAAAATGGAAAATCGCGGCGAGCGCTGGATCGAGGGGTTTCTGCGCATGAAGCCGGGCGTGACCGCCGAGCAGGTCCAGGCCGAACTCTCCGCCTTGGCCGAGCGCCTCGAAAACAGCTATCCCGAGACCAACCGCGGCCTGGGCATCAAAGTGCTGCCGTTGTGGAAAGCTCCCTTCAACGGCGCGTCCTTCATGCTTCCCACTTTGGAAATTGGGCTAGGCATCGGAGTGTTTGTGCTCCTGATCGTCTGCGCGAATGTCAGCAACCTGCTGCTGGTCAGATTTTTCGCGCGGCGCCATGAGATTGCGGCCCGCCTCGCGCTCGGTGCCGGACGCCGACGAGTGTTGCAGCAGCTTTTCACAGAAGGCTTGATCCTCTCCGTAATCGGAGCAGCCGGTGGGGTTCTGCTCGCATACTGGTGTCGTAACCTCCTGGTGGTCCTCATACCCCCACGCAGCGGTCCTATCTTCTTGCCCGGCCAGATGGACTGGCGAGTGCTCGTCCTGAGCGCGGGCGTGTGCCTGATCTCCACCGTATTGTTTGCGCTGGTGCCGGTGCTCGAGAGCAGCAAGGTCGATCTCGCCTCGGCGCTCAAGTCCGAATCGGGAAGTGTGGTTGGAGCCCGAGGAAGGGCACGCGTACGCGCCAGCCTAGTGATAGTGCAGGTATCGCTCGGCTTCGTGCTGCTCGTTGGCGCTGGTCTCCTCGTCCTGAGCCTCGAGAAGATTCGCACCGGAAATCCCGGCTTCTCCACCGACGGAGTGCTAAGCACAGCCGTCAATCTGATGGCCGCTGGATACGACCCGCCGCGCGCGAAGAACTTTCAGGACGCCCTCATGGACCGAGTCCAGACGATTCCCGGAATCGAATCGGCTGCTTACGGCCGTGTCACACCTCTCGGTTATCGCGACTACACAGAGGCTTCAGTTGCCGTCGAAGGATATGAGCCTGCAACGAACGAGCAGCCCATGCTCTCGTACAACGAAGTTAGCCCATCGTACTGTTCCACTATGGGAATTCCGCTCATCTCCGGCCGCGAATTCACGCGTGCCGACAACGAAAACTCTCCCCCGGTCGCGATCGTGAACGAGGCGATGGTCACGCAGTACTGGCATGGCGAGAACCCGGTCGGCAAACGCTTCCAGGTGAATGGACGACGGATGCAGGTGGTAGGTGTAGCCAAAGTCTCGAAGTATCGCAGCATCATGGAGGTGCCCAACGCATTTTTCTACGTACCCTTGCGCCAAAACTTCGCGCCCACAACGGGTCTGGTTCTGCGAACCCAGCAACCCGCAGACACGATCGCCAGAGCCCTGGCCCGCGAAGTGCACGCCCTCGATCCCGACCTCGCGCCCTACGCCGTGATCACCATGCGCGAACAAATCGAACGCTCGACATCAGCGCAACACGCAGCGGTAATGCTGCTCACGATCTTCGGCATCCTGGCTGTTTTGCTCGCCACCATTGGACTCTACGGCGTGCTGTCCTACGCAGTCTCGCAAAGCACGCGTGAGCTGGGATTAAGGATGGCCTTGGGCGCCCGCGGATCCGATCTGCTGCGCATCGTTATATCGCAAGGGCTGTCGCTGACTGCGACAGGTGTCATCGTTGGCGCCACGATAGCGCTAGCCGGGACACGGCTGCTCGGCTATCTCCTATATAAGGTGAGCCCTCGCGACCCAGTGGCTTTCGGATCGGCATTCGCGGTCATGCTCGTCGCCGCACTGGCAGCCTGCCTCGTTCCGGCCTTGCGCGCGACTCGAACGGATCCGGTACGAGCGCTGCGACAGTGAATCACACCTGAGGGGCCTATGCGTTGGTCGAGCAAGTTGCGATTGCGGTTGCGAAGTCTTTTTCAACGCGATGCAGTAGAGCGCGAGCTGGATTCGGAATTGCGCTTTCATCTTGAGGAACAGATCGCCGAGAACATTGCATCGGGCATGACGCCGGAGGAGGCGAAGTATGCCGCCTTGCGCGCGATGGGAGGAATTACGCAAATCGCGGAGCAGTGCCGCGAAGCTCGCAACGTCGGACTAGTAGAGACCGCGTGGCAAGACCTGCGTTTCGGTGCT
>Ga0126376_10002361_pt1 | contig 10626 bp, 7 predicted proteins | sample PanSoiMetPlot_15_FD_92760 | JGI IMG/M metagenome (GOLD analysis project Ga0126376, IMG submission 92760) | Tropical forest soil microbial communities from Panama - MetaG Plot_15 | ecosystem: Environmental > Terrestrial > Soil > Tropical forest > Bulk soil | place: Panama | collected 2016-02-17 | reverse complement strand
CCGTTTAATTGCCATCCGCCTGCGACGTGTCCGACCCAGCCACGTTGCTCCTTAAAGAACGGAACATCGTAGATGAAGCTCATCGCGAACGCCTGCGGACGATCGAGCGCCGAAAGAGAACGCTCGCACGTTGAGATACAGAACGGATTCTGAGCATTTGGCGAGAGCACGTCAGCAAAGGCAAAGATCTCGCTGGCCGTGTCGATCGTCTTGCTCCACGTATAAGAGGCTTGTACTGACAACGCGTTCTTCAGGAACCGGCCGTTGTAGCGTGCCTGTAATGCATGGTAGTCGGACGATGCTGTGTTCAGGCGATCCGTAATACTACCCTGGCGGAATAGACGATTATTACACGCATCCTCGCGGTCCAGGGTAGCCGGATTATCTGTACACACTTGCGCCGTAGTTCCCGCCGGCAGCAGGCTTGCGAATGACGGCATATTAATGCCGGTCCCAAACCAGTTCGTCATTCCGTTGACCAACGGTCCGATAAAGAAGTTTCCGTTGACGTTCTGGAACAGATCGCGTCCTTGAGTTCCTACGTAGCGCACTTCACCAACGTGGTTTCGACCCATCTGACGCTGGATGCCGAACGAGAACTGTCGAGAGAACGGAGAGTGAAAATCCTTACCTACCCTGGTTTGGGCCAGGAAGATCGGATTTAGCACGCCTCTCGGCAGAATGCCGGATGCCGCAGCCGCGTCACGCACTACGTTACCGAACGGATTGTTCGGCAGCGGAGCAGGCGAGCCGGATGCCGGCAACGACGAAGTTGGAACGGTAAGCGCAACGGAGAACGGCGCCGCATTCTGAACGTTCAAGAGAATGTTATAGAACGCGGGGTCGTAAGCAATGGAGAACCCGCCACGAATAACCGTGGCATCGTCACCAAACAGCTTTTTCCAAAAACGCGGAGTGTAGGCAAAGCCCAACCGTGGAGCAAAGTTGTTTTTATCCGCCGGAATTTCCGGGACGGTGCGAATGTCCAACGGCAGCGACGGATTGAAGAAGGCCGTGCTGGCGTTGCTTTCGCGCGCCACAGTCACATCGTGCAATTGATTGATTGGCTGGCCGGTATATTCATAACGGACACCGAGGTTCAAAGTCAGGTTGGGACGGAGCTTGAGATCGTTCTGAGCGAAGAAGTACCAATCGTGCTCCTTGAATGCCAACAGCGGATCTCCCAGAGTGATCGACACTCCCGAAGGAGCGTTATTCACGATGCGAGCAGCCGAGTTGAAGGAGAAGCTGCCGTTGAAGTTCGGAAGGAACGGAACGAGAGTATCGAGGTACTTGTACTCCGCGCCGAAGACCCAGGAGTTTTTGCCCTTGGCCCAACGCACGGTATCGGCAAATTGATAGACCTTACCGATGCGTCCTTGCGGAAAGTTTGTAGCCGGACCGATTGTCGGCAGCGCGTTGCTCTTTGAAAGACCCAGCGATGGGCTGAAAGAGATGTTCGCGAAAGCGACATCAATTTGGCTCGGCCCGGGAATGCATCCCGGAGTCGACGGGTTACAGCCGCCACCGAACTCTACGCCAATCCGTTGATAGTTGGCGCGGAATTCATTGACCAGCGAAGAAAATGTGCGCGTCCATTGAGCGTGATAATGCTTACTGTTAGCCGGCAGGTCACCCGTAAAACCGCTGGAGATAGTTCCGACGGCGTTCTGGGATGCACTTGTTTGCCTGATGTGACGAAGGGTGATGTTGTCCTTCTCGGTGACTCGCAAATCCAAACGAATCGTGTAGTAGTCTTCATTGAAACCGACTGGTCGAGTGCGTTGGTACTGCGCGGCCTGGAACAGTTGCGGACTAGCAGCAGTGCCGAGATTGATGGTGTCGAATGGTCCACCAGTCAGGAAGGGGTTGCCAGTCGCCGGATTGATAAAGGTCGTATAGGTACCACATGGAAGCCCGCTAGTAGTGCTATTCGGCACAGAAGCGGTCACACCAATCGCCTTGGGACAACCTGATATAGGAGTAAAATTGAACCTACTCGGAATTCCTACTCCTACCGCATTGGCATTGAGTTGTGCGCCGGGAATCGCCCACGGACTGAAGTTCGCGATGGTGTTGATTACCGCGTTACCTGGGAAGGTGCTTTGTAGCCGGCCGAACTCGGTGGGAAAGATTCCCAGGCTGTTCGAACGCGAAGTGAATGTCGCCGGGTTACGAATTCCCTGGTAACCGAAGAAGAAGAAGTAGCGATCCCTGCCGTTGTAAATTGACGGTCCGCCCTCTCCGAAACGTGGCAGCGGAAACCTTCCGCCAATGGTGCCGCCGAAGACGTTATAAAGGCTTGGATCGTTTCGCGTGACACCGCTACGTCTTGAGATATTGTCGAGAGAGTTAAGAACGGCTGCATCCTGGTGGTGCCAAAATCCTGTACCGTGGTAGTCGTTCGTACCGGACTTTCCAACGATATTCACCACCGCGCCTTGATTGCGTCCGTACTCAGCCGAGAAATTGTTTGTGATGATCTGGAACTCTTGAACCGAGTCTGAAAAGTCGACGAATAACGCAGGACCGCCGACGCTCAGGTCGTTGTTATCGGCGCCGTCGATCTGGAAGTTATTTGAACGACCGCGATTACCGTTGACCGACAGGCCTGTACCGTTCGTGTTGGTGCCGCCGGCGCGGTTCGCGACAACACCCGGTGCAAGTAGAGCAAGGGTATCCAGACCGTTGCCGGCGCCATTGGATGGCAGATCCTGGACTCTTCGAGCATCAATGGTCGTGGAGACTTGGGATTGATCTCGAGAAATAATGTCTTCACCTGAACTGGTAACTGTGACGGTTTCAGTAGGTGTACCGACCGCCAGTTGGACTGGCACGTCTATCGTAGTACCAATCCTAACATTCACGTCTTTGGTAGCCTTCTTGCTGAAACCCGTAGTCTCCACGGTTATAGTGTAAAGACCGGGAATCAGATTAGAAATTTGGTAAAGACCAGAGTCGCTGGTGGTGGCTTTCGTTTCGATACTTGTTCCCTGATTTTTTGCGGTAACTGTCGCTCCAGCGATAGCCTGATCGTTGGGGTCAGTGACAGTGCCACGAATGTTACCTGTGGTCGCTTGGCCAAATATCGAGGCACTGAAGACAAGCAAAAGCGCTGAGACTGACAGTCCAAGGCAAATGGCCCTGAATAGTGGTCTCAGGTTTGGACATTCATTCCTCATAAGGTGAACTCTCCTGATGTATTCTGACGTCTGGGTTGTTTTATCGATTGAGTGAACCTCTTGATACGGCATCCGGCGCTGCGATTAGCGGGAATCGCTTTGAAATGAACTCATTGTTTGCCAATCGAGAAGGTCCGGGCTCATTACTACTGAGCGGGTCAGTTCACGCGAGTGGCAAAGGATATGCCATTAATCTTAAGGCAGGTTAGTCTAATGAAATCAATGCAAATCGGCCAAACTGGGCTGCACAAGGACGATTGAATATTCCATTTTTTGGATTACTCTTCAAATCCGTGGATTACGCAATGCGGTAGTATTCCCCACTAAAATCGATATTTTCATATTAATTACTAAATTCTCGTACAACGGGTGGGTCGAGTGGCCAGCGCAGTTAAGTGATTCGGGAAGCCAGGCCGACATGCTATTACTTGAGCATTGCAATCATCTGTTTAACGTAAGCCGCATTGCTTGCCTTGGGAGACTCGGCCAAATATTGTTCGTACGCTTTCACCGCTGCCTCACGTTCTCCGCGATTGGAATAGAGCTCGCCCAAATGAAACAGTGCTATCGCATACTCTCCTCCTCCGATGTTGTGAGCCGTCTTAAACTCCTTCTCGGCGTGTTCCGAGTCACCGATTCCGACAAGAGCCAACCCTAAGTAGAAGTGAGCTGAGGCCGAAGTTGGATCCAACGACACGGCATTTCTCAATTCGGCGGCGCCCTGGGCAAAGTCATGTTGCTTTACGAGCACCATCCCCATGTTCAACCGCGGATTGAACGCTTTGGGATCAATCGAGATAGCTATGCGGAGTTCTTCCGCTGCCTCGTCCAACCTGTCCTGCGCCATTAATCGCGCCCCAAGATCATTTCGCGCCATGAGGAAGTTGGGATAGATCTCGATCGCCTTTCGATAGTGACTTATTGCTTCCTCTATTTTTCCTTCCTTCGAAGCAGTTGAAGCGCGCTCAAATTCCTTTCGCGCGGCCGAAGGAACGTTTTGACTCAACTCTCCGGCGCTGACGGCACTTGCCTCCTTCGCAGGTTTGGGCACCCTCTCTCGCAGGATTAGTGTCACGAGTGACGGAGCGTTGGGATATACTTCGACGTTTATATTTCCGCCATCCCGACGATTGTCGCCATCCACAACGACCTCATAAAGCCCGGGCGTTAGACCGAAGAAATTGAATTGGCCCTGATTGTCGGTGAATGTGGTCGACTTAACACCCCGAATGGTTTCCAAGCGGACTTGAACAGCTTCATCGAGCGGATTGCCGTTTGGTTGGACCACTCTTCCTCGTATGCTGCCGGAGTTCGCAGTCTGCCCGTTAGTAAAACCTGTCGATAAACAAATGATGGCTGCGAGAAGGGCTAAGCCGCGGAGATATCGAGTTGTTTGAGACATAGCGAGCCCCGCTGCTGAAAGAACAAGATTAACGAAACTTAACTGGAGGCAGTTTGAGAGTAGTCCGTGAATTAGCCTGTGTCAACGCTTTGCGTGAAACTGTTTTACGAATGCGGACTCGCCGGTCGTGAGTGTTTGACGTGTCGCCATATCCACCATGCCACGAAGAGCACACCCGCAATCCCGATCAGAAAATCAAAGCGGTGAAACCAAGTCTTTAACCTGGGATCCTTGTCCCACTGCTCACCGAGTTTCTGTCCTACGTATGCCAACGCCAAACACCATGGCAACGATCCGGCAAACGTGTAGATCACAAAACGCGTGAGCTTCATTCGCGCCACACCCGCGGGAAATGCGATGAACGTGCGGATCGCCGGCAGCAAACGGCTGACAAAGACGATCACTTCCCCATACTTCGCAAACCAGCGATCTGCCAGGTCGAGATCGTGTCGAGACAGCAGAATGTAACGCCCGTACTTTTCAATGAACGGTCGCCCGCCGTACATCCCAACCCAGTACGCCACCAGCGATCCGACAACACAACCAACCGCGCCCGCAATCGCCACTCCCCACAGATTCAACTCGCCGGTCGATACGAGATAACCTGAAAACGGCATGATGATCTCCGACGGCAGCGGTATGCAGGCTGACTCGATAGCCATTAAAAGAACGATGCCGCCATAACCTAAAGCGGAAATGGTGGCGACGATAAAGTGGGAAAGTATGGTGATGAATTTTGCGATCATAGTTAACGATCGGACCAGCCGTGCTGTCCGATTAACGGTACAAAAGCACAACCTCCATGATCTTCTTCTTTCGGTCCGCGTTCAGTTTTGATGACGCGAATCAGCCGTTGACTCTCACGCGAGTCGCCCACCGGTACCACGAGACGCCCGCCCATTTTGAGTTGCGCAATCAGTGGTTCCGGAATTGTTGGACCACCGGCTGCAACGAGGATGGCGTCGTAAGGAGCGTTCGCCGCCCACCCGAGCGTGCCGTCAAAACATTTCACGGTAGCGTTATAGATTCCGAGCTCTCGAATTCTTGCCTGCGCTTCGCGCGCGAGATCGCCGATGCGTTCGATCGAATAGACCTGTGCCGCGATCTGTGCCAGCACGGCGGTCTGATAGCCGGAGCCGGCGCCAATTTCCAACACACGACTGTTCCCGTCGAGCTCGAGCAGCTCGGTCATCTTCGCGACGATGAAAGGTTGCGAGATTGTTTGGTTCGCACTGATCGGGAGGGCGTGGTCGCCGTAGGCGCGACTCTGCAAAGCCTCGGGCACGAAAAAGTGGCGCGGCACTCGGCGCATTGCCTCGAGCACTCTCGGATCGCTGATGCCGTAATGTTCGCGTAGACGCGCAACCATGCGGTCGCGCGGGATGGGGTATTCCGATTGACGATTGCCGATTGCCAATTGCCGATTCCCGAAAATTGAAAATTGCCAATTGGAAATCGGCAATGTCCTCTAGCTCTTTTGGAGTAGTTCGGAGTCTTTCAAATAGTTCCAGGTCTCGATCGCGGTCAACGCCTGGTGGTCCGTCATATCGCTGCGCAATGGCGTCACCGACACGTAACCGGATTTGACCGCGTGATAATCAGTGCCTTCGACTGCATTAGCGTTGAAGTATTCTTCACCGATCCAGAAGTATGGTTTGCCGCGTGGATCGATGTGCTCGGTGATCACCGGACGAGCGTTCTTGATCCCCTGGCGCGTGACCTTTACGCCTTTGATTTCACCCGGCGGCAAGTTGATATTCAACAGCGTGCCTTCCGGTAATCCTTCATCCAGGACTTTGCGCACCGCAACGACTGCAAATGCCGCAGCTTCAGAAAAGTCGAAATTATCACGCGCGACAAGACTCAACGCCACCCCCGGAACGCCGAGAATCGTAGCTTCGAGTGCTCCGGCGACTGTGCCGGAGTAAGTGGCATCATCGCCGAGGTTGCCGCCGTGATTGATGCCCGAGACGCAGATGTGTGGTTTTTCTTGTTCAGAAAGAATCTTGTTGAGGGCGAGCGTAACGCAATCTGTGGGTGTGCCGTCGATCGACCAGTGACGATCGTCGAGCTGCCGGATGCGTAGCGGGCGGGCGAGGGTGAGACTGTGCGAAGCACCACTCATTTCGGACGCCGGCGCGACGACGTAAACGTCACCAACCGACTTCAGAGCCTCTTCGAGTTTGATCAGCCCATCGGAATTGATGCCGTCGTCGTTTGTTAGCAGGATACGGATCATAAGATTACCTTGCACGCAGCGCCGCACACTCAGCTCCGTCGGCTCGCTCACTCAGGAGCGTCCGATTCTGAACCTTGGTTAAAGACGACTGGTGAGATAAGACGGCGGCCTGTAGTTGTGCGGGAGTATCTAATCGCGAGGGATGCGCATCCGGCCCTTCTTCTTATTGCGCTTGCGTGCCAACGCCGACTTCAACTTCGCCTTCTGACCGGGAGGGATAAAGAACGCGTGTTTCTTCGCATCCTTGATGATCTCCTCTGTCATCACCTTGCGCTTGAAGCGGCGCAGCGCGCTCTCAATCGATTCGCCCTGATTAACGGTAACTATTGCCATTCGTTCTCTGCTTTCCTTTTCTCTAGATCCTTTGCAGGGGTGTTATTTAACCATAAAAGCCATCGAACACACAAAAGTATAGGTCCTATATGTCCTATAGGACCTATATTCAATCGCCTCTTTGCGAAAAGCGCCTCTTAAACCAGCACCGCCTCAGCCGGCTCTTCTTTCTTTCGGCTCAGGCCCTTGATCTGCACTGGCTTATCGGCTTCCTTGGTGTTGAGCTGTTTATTCAACACCATCTCCTGGTAAAGCTTGCGCATCATTACGGCCTCTTCGTGCGCAGTCTTTGGTCCCTCCATTTGCGGCTTGTTCGGCCGCATCAAATCGACTTCATTCAAAATCATGCCGTGGCTCTTGTCGGATAACTCGACGTTCTTGCCACCCGCAAAAATCTCGTGCCGGCCATGCTCCTGATACCACTTCGCGACGGTCGCGTTCTGGTGCATGTTCTCGATGATGTTTCTCCAACCGATACCGGTGTTGTAAGCGCAGAAGGAAATCTCGCCTTCCTGAGTCCCGTACGGGATGATGCACATTTCAGTGCGACGGAAATCGTAGTTGAAGAGATCCTGGAACCACATACCCGCGATGAACAGGAAGTTCCAGCGATCCGAACGCCGCTTCTCGATATCGTCCGAAGTGCGATCGCCGCTGACCTTGCCGTAGTCCTTACCGGTCAAGCCAAACGACTTGTCAAATTTCTTGAAGAGTTGATACAGCGAAAATTGCGAAGGCGCCTTGTATGGGTTGTAGTGCTTCAACAGCGTAAGACCCATCATGATGTTCGACATCCACTTGCCGCGCGCCGCATCAGTGATCTTCTGCATGTCTTTCACGAGTCCCGGAATGTTCAGGAACTCCGGTACCGGCCGCATCTCTTTAAGTTCCTTATCGATCATCACCGCCGTGCCGACACCGCAGTTCGGGTGACAACCGCAGGAAACCTGACCCCACTCCGCGTTTGGACCATGAACGAGGTCCGCGAAGTCGGCGAAGGCACCCATCAGTGATAGCGGGAACCAGTCGCGCGTCGGTTCAGTGATACCAACCTGATTCTTCACGTCGTGAGCGAGGTGCGAAAGCGTGTAGCGCTGCTGCAAACGACGCTGAGCGGTGATCTCTTCGTCGCGACCGGTAAACGAAACCGGCTGGAACGAGAGAAACGCGATCTTCTTCGGATTGTCGAGTGCGAAGCGAATGATCGAACCGACCTGATCGTTGTTGATGCCGTTGACGAGCGTCGTTACGAGAACGATTTCAACGCCTGCTTCGTGCAGATTGTTGATGGCTCTCATCTTCACGTCGAAGAGATTGCCGACCTGGCGGTGACTGTTGGCGTCGTTGCCGATACCGTCAAACTGCAGGTAAACGTAGCGCAGTCCGGCTTCAGCAGCTTGCCGGCAGAACTCTTTGCTCTTCGCAAACTCGATACCGTTGGTCGCTGCCTGCACACTGTTGTAACCAACCTTGCGCGAATACTTGATCGCTTCGATGAAGTGCGGAGAGATTGACGGCTCACCACCCGAGAACTGCACCGACATCTGACGTCGCGGCTTGATCGTGATCGCGTTGTCGAGAATCTCCTTGATTTCGTCCATGCTCAGTTCATGAACGAAGCCAACCTGGTTGGCGTCCATGAAGCACGGGTCACACATCATGTTGCAGCGATTAGTAAGGTCGACAGTCAACACCGCGCCGCGACCATACTTAACTGTGCTCGAACCGTGATTGTGGAGTTTTTCGTCGTTGTGCGCGTCGATGTCGCGACCGGGGAACATCGCTTCGATGTGTTTCAGAAAATTGGAGTCGATGGCCATCATGTCTTCGAAGTGACCATGGACCGGACAATCTTTGACCATCCAGATCTCGCCATCGCGCTCGATGATTTGAGCTTTGATTTCGCCGACCTTTTCATTGATCAGAACGGCGACGTCTTTTTTACCACTGATGATCTCTTCGCGTGCTTCGATGACGCAGTTGGGACAGAGCGAATCGGTCGTGCGTGGCCAGCCGAGTGTGGGCTTGCTCTTCTGCCAGGATTTCAAAAGGGGTTTATCTGACCATTTTGGAGTAAAAGAAGGATTGGGCTTGTACTTATTTACCGACTGAATTGCGTTGAAAAGGCCTCCCGCGATTAAGGTCAATCCTCTCTCCGCATGCTTGATAGGTCGCATCATCTCTCCGTCCGTTTCAATATTTGATGGCGTGCTTTGGGAGATCAAGACAGTCCAAAGCCGTGAACGTATCGGCAATGAGTGTGCCGCACGTGAGCACGAAAGTTAACTTCAACTATTTTTAAGTTTAGCTTGGATTGGCCGGTGCTTCGAGCAATCGCGCGCTTGTGTCTTCATGCTACACGCGCCTGAAAATCGGCCGGTGTGTAGCATTTTGGCTGACATTGGTTATGTCTTCCGGAAGAAAGAACAAGCTAAACAAGAACAAGTCAGGAAGAGGGGCTTGCCCCCGCTCTTCGAATCACAACAGCGGGGGCAAGCCCCTCTTCCTGACTTGTTCTATCTAGAGATTTCTTATTTCCCCATCGCGGCGTTCATCGCCGCAATGATCGCCTCACTCACACGCTTTTTCTGAAGTTCCGCAACCTTCCCGGGCGACAAATCGAAATCGACCGGCGAGTCCTCGATTCGTTTGATTATCGTGCCCTCCGAGAAACCCGCTTCGACTAAACGAATTACTCCGTCATTCGTCAACGTCGGTGTCTTCTCGAGTTTCGGCGCTGCGCCGTTGCCGCCCTCCACCGGAGGCCTGATAATGCGCACCGTTGCCGACCCGCTGACATTCCCTTCATTCTCATTGCCACCAAGCCCGCCGCGCGATCGACTTGACGACCGCGAACTCGAGCCCGATCCAAAAATGCCGGTGCCTTGACTCTGCGAGTCCGCATCGTTTGATTTCTTCAACTCTTTGAAAAACGGATCGCTGGACCATTCATCTTCATTCACGACCACTGTTCCCACTTGCGACGAGAGCATCGCGAGAATGATGTTCTCGCTCACACCATTTCGCTTGAGGTTTATCAGTTGTTCGGTGTCGAGTTTGAAGTTGGTGGGCTGGTTGGCGATGATGGCGATAACAGTCTTCTCTTTAAAGCCGGCCTTGACGAGCTTGATGACTGAAGCATTCGTCAGTGGACCATCAGGCTGCTGACCGTTAGCGCCGATCGCCAGGAACAAAAGACACACGCAAGTCGCAGTCAGTATTCGTTTCATACTGGTTTCCTGGTACGCGCGGTTGTGCGTTTGTAACGATAACTAATCCTCTTCACGTAATTGCGCGTCTCTCGATAAGGCGGCACTTTGTTTCCAAACTTTGCGACTGCGCCTTCACCGGCGTTGTAACTGGCCAACACCAGATCCACTCGATTGTTGAAACGATTCAACAATTCTCGCAGGTACCTTGTGCCGGCTGAAATATTCTGCGCTGCATCATGCGGACGTCGCGCGCCAAAT
>Ga0126376_10002360_pt1 | contig 10630 bp, 10 predicted proteins | sample PanSoiMetPlot_15_FD_92760 | JGI IMG/M metagenome (GOLD analysis project Ga0126376, IMG submission 92760) | Tropical forest soil microbial communities from Panama - MetaG Plot_15 | ecosystem: Environmental > Terrestrial > Soil > Tropical forest > Bulk soil | place: Panama | collected 2016-02-17 | reverse complement strand
TTCGACCCCAGCGGTGAGGAAATGACCTTTATTGCCGCACCTGAGCCAAAAGCACCGGTTACGCAAGGCTGGCTAAGAGTCTCGCAACGCAAATTAGATCCTCAGCGATCTATCGATTACCTGCCATACTATCCCCATGACGAGCGCCAGCTACTCGAGCTAGGCGAAATTTACGAGGTCGATCTCGAAATCTGGCCGATGGGTCTCGCGCTGCCCGCGGGATCACGCCTTACGCTTACAATTCAAGGCAAGGATTTTGAGAGACCGGGAGCAACCGGGCCGCTTCGAGGTGTTGCTTGGTTCACTCACGACGACCCGACCGATCGTCCCTCAGAATTATTCGCCGGCACGAATTCGATTTATACCGGCGGCCCGCATCAATCCTATCTTTTGCTGCCAATGCTACCTTCGCGATAGATACGGACGCCTGGCGTTTCGTTGCTAGCGGTCACCCTTTTGATACGTGCCGATGAGCTCTGCATTGGCCAGTATGTGACCCCGCGTTGCTCGCTCGATCTGCGATTTCGTCGCGCCTCTTAGATCGAGCGCGATATCCAGCGCGTAGAGCTTATGGAAGTAACGGTGTCGGCCGATCGGCGGACACGGGCCGCCATACTCCGTCTTTTTGAAATCATTGGGCCCAAGTAAAGCGCCTTGCGGTAACCGCGCCTTGCCTGCGTTCTCGACGAGGGAAGCTCCCTGGCTGGTTTTGCTGTCGCTGACGTTGTGGAACGCTCACTTCCGACTCATACATATGCCGTGCTGTGGGCAGATGCTCTGTTGACCACAGGGGGGCACACTAGTGTGCGGCACCTAAAACTGGCGCTGTTCTAGTGTTCCTTGCCCTACAAATGGCAGCGTAAACCGCTTAACACACAACAGAATGCTACCACTCATAGGAGTTGTCGCGGCCAATCCGGTAGCTCGCTGCGTCCGATCAAAAAGATTCCTTGCTGTTCTGCGCGATCGTTTGTGGACCGCGAGAATCTCTCGGCATTCGTGAGAACGAAGAGTCGTGCTGCTCCAGAATAGACGCTCCGCGCGCGTAGCAGATCGTCAATGGCCTCTGGACCGCACATATTACCATTGCCCTGCTTATGCTTGCATTGGATGATGACACGTGTGCCGGTCGTGCGGTGCATTAGTACGCCGTCAGCACCACCATCATGAGATGTTGGGGTGCGAGATGCCTCCCAGCCCAGTGAAATACAACGGCCCAGAGCCCACCGCTCGAACGCGCGCGGCTCCATCGCATCAATTTCCTCGATGTCAGCGCGCACAATTTGTGCTTCAGGCACCGCACGGCCAAGATTTTCAGTAAACCAAGCTTGGTCTCGCTTGATATTTACTGGCGGGATCAGCATACGATGGGATAATTCGCGTTTGCGCGTGAGAAGCGTGTTTAACAGTTCGTCGAAGCTCGCGTCCCCGTAGAGTGGATGAACGGCCATAGGATAATAGACATGTACTATCTGATCCTGACCGATGCGGTATACGCGATCCGTGCACTGATCCTCGACCGCAGGATTCCACCAGCGCGAAAGATGAATGATATTATTTGCTGACGTTAGGGTCAGGCCGACACCACCTGCGCGCGGCGACAGAATCATTACATCGAATGTACCACGCTCGGTTTGAAACGCATCGACGAGCGCCTGTCGTTTTTCACCAGCCACATCACCATTGATTTGCATAGGTCGTCGTTTGAGACCGTATCGGTTCTTTATCATCAATGCCAAATGTTCTTGAAGCTCCAGACTCTCAAGGAAAATGAGGGCCTTCTCGCGTCGAGCCGCGATCTCATCAAGAATCAAGAAGCTAGCGAATACGTTCGCCGACCAGGCGGTAATCGCCATCGAGAACGTGCGACTGTTCGACGAAATCCAAGACAAGAACCGGCAGCTCGCAGAGGCGAGCGAGCACAAGTCGCAGTTCGTCTCCAGCGTGAGCCACGAGCTGCGCACGCCGCTCAATGCCATTATCGGACTAACCGATATGTTGGTCACCAACGCGGCGCGTTTCGGCACAGAGAGGGCGAAGGAGCCGCTTCAGCGCGTGCATCGCGCCGGTACGCACCTGCTCGGCCTCATCAACCAAGTGCTCGACCTCTCCAAGATTGAGGCGGGCAAGCTTGAGCTTAACCCTCAGACGGTGCAGCTCGCTCCGCTCATCGACGAGGTCGTCGGCGCAGCTCGCCAACTCGCTGAGCAGAACAAGAACCGCCTGCTGGTCGAAGCGCAAGAGAACCTCGGCACCCTCACCGTCGACCCCATGCGGCTGCGGCAGATACTGCTCAACCTGTTGAGCAATGCCTTTAAGTTCACCAAGGAGGGCGAGGTTACGCTGAGGGCGCACAGGGTGACAGACGGACGCGACTGGATCGAGCTTGCCGTGGCCGACACCGGGATCGGCATGACACCTGAGCAGCAGGCCAAGTTGTTCGAGGAGTTCACCCAAGCCGATGCCACGACTGCACAGCGTTTCGGGGGCACGGGACTCGGCCTTGCCATCACCCGCAAGCTCGCGCGCCTGATGGGCGGCGACGTGACCGTGTCGAGCGAGCCGGGTAAGGGCTCGGTGTTTACGGTGCGCCTGCCCGGGGTGCCAGCGGCTGACCAAAGACCCAAAATAGCTGTGGAGACCGATGCTGAATTTGCTGCACCGCGTTAAGTCGCGATTGGCACTGAGCGTCGTTTCGATGCGGTGCGACCATTCGCCAGTGCGGCAGTCTCCCGCCGTGTGCTATCCTTTCAACAAACCCGTTTGAACACAGGTCCGGGTCCGGCAACCAAGCAAAATTGCGCTGTTGGCACGGATTCCGGATATATCAGGCGGAGGACACTTCCCCGCTACGGTTCTTCCCCTGTTCCTGAGCCGCGGACTAAACGTAGCGGGAGAGGAAGATAACCATAAGTTCGCTGATCCAGTTCAAAGGACGCATTCTTCCACTTTTCATCGTAGTGGCGCTCGTCGTGATCGCCGCGGTGGTGGTTATGTACCAGGTCACCCGCCCCGTGGAAGGCGATCGGTCTGTTCAGGTCGTCGAGAAGCGGCAACGCTCGATCACAGACGATCCGGCGGTGAAGGGCGATTTCCCGACGAATGGCTGGCGGGTTGCAGACGGCGACAGGGCATCTCCGTTGCAATTGCCAGCCGAAGAGGACGAGGTGCCCGAATTCGCTGAGGCGTTCAAGAATACACGAGCTCCCAAGATCATCGAGGAGCAGTTGGCGTCAGGCGCCACCCGGGGCGTCGATCTCCAGCTGGCAGGTCCGTCCGGCCTTGCCGGTTCCGTACGATGGGTTGGAACGACAGACGCGCTTAAGGTCAGCATTGCGCTCGGTGGCTCGACTCTGGTGACAGGGACGCCGTATCGCCTCGGGACCAATCGAGGCGGATCTTATCTGGGGGTGCGCACGACCGGCGGCGGACATGCCACGCTCTCCGTCACCAACACATCGGGTGTCACCGTCAGGGTGAGGGTTCTCTTCATGGCCACTGCCCAGTGAGACGGGAGAAACCAATGGCCGTACGGCCGATTGCGCAAACGTGCATCCTAGTCATCGCGCTTCTGTTGGCCGCTAGTGTATCGGCCGCTCAGACCATTCTCGATTTCGAGGATGCTGACATCTCGACTGATGCTACGATCGACGCGCAGTACGGCCCGCGCGGTGTGATCTTTCAACACGCCTCTCTGGAGTCAGATCCGGCGGCGCATTCAGGGACGCGCGTCCTGCGGGCGATCAAGAAGGGGGGTGAGGTGTTCACGCCTTTGCCGATGGTGATCACGTTCACGAGCGCGCAGGCGCGCGTGAAGCTCTTTGCCGGATCGCAGTTTGCTTCCTTGAATGGGACATTGACGGCGTTCGACTCCGAGTCGGGCGGGAACGTGGTGGCCACCAACGGACCAAGCCTCGTTCCGCAGAACACGTTCACGACGGCGTTCGAGGTCACGGTTCCAACTCCTAGTATCAAACGGGTTGAATTCCAGCTCGAGGGCACGGCCTACGTGTCGATCGACGACCTCGAATTCGAAGGCGAGCCGCCCCCTCCGCCCCCAGCGCAGCCGGTCGTGACGATCACGCAACCGATCAACGGCATCTCCGTGGACATTCCCGGCGACATCCCGAAGCTCGCTATTGCGGGAACGGTTGCTGGCGAGGGTTTGCTTTCGCCCGTAACGGTTACGATCGCGTTTCGGCGGCCGCCCGAATCCGCGACGCTCCCGCCCCTGACCCTGGAGCTCAATTTGACCGGATCGGGCACGACCCGTCAGTTCTCGCTGCCAGACGGAATGAGCGAGGTCCCGCTTGGCCCGATCACTGTGACAGCCACTGCACAGAATTTCGCTGGGCTCACGGGAAGCGCCACGAGCACATTCACCAATCTGCCGCAAGCGGTGAAAGATCGATTCGGCAATGAGGGCGGCGCCGCCGTGCTTGGTGAGTTCCAGTACGGCGTTGTCCTCCAGTACGTCCATGACAACATTGTTGACACCTGCCGGATTGCAGTCTACGAGCACGGCGCGATCAGTGGCCGGTCCGGCGGCGCCATTGTGATCCGCGGCGACGTTCTCTCCAAGTGGCTATCACTGCGCGGTCCGTTCAACGAGACCGGATGGTTTGGCTGCCCCTCCAATGAGGAGGGGGACACGATCGGAGGCGCTCGCTCGCAGCCCTTCGAGCGCGGGCGTATCTACGCCCACCTGCCCGGCGTTTTCTATGTACCGGCTGTGTTCACGGACGCGATCGACAAACGAGGCGGTGATGAGGGTATCGGTCTTCCGCTTGCCGATCCTACCGATTCCGCCGGCGTCATGCAGACTTGGCTCTTCCAGCGCTTCTCTCGACCTGACTTTCCAGACTGCACCTCTCAACCTGACAATCCAGACTGTCTATGGCCGTCGACCATGGAGATTCGGGGATCACCTCCGACGCTGTGGATGGAGCGGCAGGCAGGCACGTGGCTTAAGGGCAAGGGCATCCTCTCAGGTACGTTCGTCCTGTCGGATTTCGACAAAGCGGCGCACAAGAGCGCCGCCACGCTCTGGGAAAGCTTCACATGCAACGGCAACGTGGTGGGTCCGTGTACGGTTAATCCGGATCCGGAGCTGTCGTTTCCCCCACCGAACCTGGAAGACGCATGCGCCCAGTTCTGCAGCGGCCGTACGTACCTACCCGGCCTGCCGACCCCGCCACCCGAGTGGAAGGCCGGTCCGTCCGGCGACTACGTCGCAACCCCGGTGTTCGGCGCCATCACGAGCGCTCACATGGCCGACATCGACAACGGGCTCACTCACGAAACGCACAACGGCAACTGTCCGTACCTCGGCCTGGGCCTGGCGATTGGCGCCGTCCTGGTGGGGCCGACGCCGGCGCTTGGCGCATATGTCGATGCGGAAGAATACGGCCTCACGTGCGTATCCGATTTCGAATTCTTCGTGCGTCCGATCGGACCAATAACCAAACCTCCCGGTGTGTCCAGCCTGTTCGGGAAAAGCAACACGGATCGTATAAAAACCGAGTACGAGGTGGCGTACGCGTCGGCCGCGCACAACTTCCTGGGCGCGCCCGCCGTGGGGGATCTGGTTCATATGACGGGCCGCTGGATCATCGACTGCTGGCATGAGACGTTCAAATCGGAGCTCCATCCTCTGTTCAGTTTCGCCCGGATGAAGACCGTTGTCTCCGAGACCAATACGGTCACCGGACTGGAAGAGGTCCTGTTCGGCGGAAAGCCCGCAACACGCGTGGCCATCTGGGTAAACGGTTGGTATCCGGGTGGCGATAACAATGCGATCGAGTTTGATGCCTTCCCGCCTCCGCGGCCCTCTCCAAACGCGGTGCTTCACGTAGTCAAGCCGGTGGATTCTGGTGCCGGCGGTTACCGCGCAGCTGAAGACGTGAATTTGGAGTTCGGCTTCAGGCCAGTGGGCGCCGCGAGTCATGTGCATTTGCGCTTTACTTCACCTTTCCGCGAGAACCCAGTCACGCCCCTCGGGGAGATGATGTTTCAGTCTGGCCGCGGGTACTGGGGAATATGGTATCTCTACTGGGACCAGTGATGGGACGCCACCGTCTCGGAGTGCGTTCAACAAGGATTTCTTGCTTGCGTTGGCACGGGATTTTCGGGCGCATGGTGAGAAGGTGCTGGCGTCGGCCTCAGGGACCCAGCGGTTGGTAGGCTGAGCGTGCAATAACTGGACCGCACGCTTGTCGCGGGCTTTGTTTCACCTCGGGCTGGCGGCCGGAGGCCGAGCCACGCTCGGCGGCGCGGCAGCGTGGCCGCTCGCGGCGCGCGCGCAGCAGCGGGAGCGGATGCGGCGCATCGGGGTGATGGGTCCCATTTGCGGCGATCGAGACCGGGCAATTCAAAAGAAAGTCCGCGAACTATCGCCGCTGGTAATGATGAATTCACGCCCGGCCGACCGGGAGGGGGACCCCAGAATTTTTGGGTTCCATTTGCGGCGATCGAGACCGTTTCCCGCCGTACAAAATCTCTCTGGGACTCCGTTACCTGTTACTCGCCCATGGTCGGTTGAAATGTCATACAGCCGACGCGTCGGCTCCTGGCCCATCCCTAAGCCAACTGGAGCTACCTCTATTCAGAATGATTCAGGTCTGCCCCAAGGACGCACCCACCGCTCGGCGGCAGGCTGAGGATGCGGTAAGCTGGGACAGTGTCGGAGCGGCTTTTCCGGGAGGGGAAGCCTCATGCGGCGACCTGAAGCGGCGCGAGTTCATCACGGTCCTCGGCGGCGCAACTGCTACCGAAGTCGCCAAAGCGAAGCTTACTCAACGGATAATGCGAACCTCCAACGTACTCCCAATCAGAGGTAGGCTCCGACAATTTCTTTATCCGCCATTCGCCTTTGTCATTGCGATAAAAAGCGTGGGTGGTTTGCCGGCCATGACTGAGATCATTAGGATCAAATCGACCAAACCGGACGTCTTTGAGCGGTTTCCAAGCGTCCTCTACTACCTGCGGTACCCAAACCTGTTCCAAAGGTTTCCATGGCGCAGTGCCGCCGCTGGAGATCAGCCAGCGACCGCTGCCGCTCTCGGTAATTATGTCGCAACGGTCGTCATCATCGAAATAACCGAAGCTGAGATCCTTTAGTTGCTTGGATGAGGTATTGAGAAAGGTCCAGTGAAATTTCCCAGAACTCGAATACCACCACGTCGCGCCCGTGGCGAGGAACAGATCATCGATGGCATCGCCGTCAAAGTCACATTGGCTGTAATATTTGCCGTAGGTGTCGGTTTTCGTGATGTTGCCTTCGATGTCAATGTTCTCGTGCGTGTCAAGCAAGATGGCTTCGTCGACGAAAGGATCAAATATCGCCGCCCACCACCAGCAGCAATAAGACGTTCGATCATGAGGAAACACGTTTTGAGTAAACCACGCACCTGTCCGAGAAGTACCCCGAATGTGAATTGCCTTGTCGTCGTGGTATTGGAACGAATTCCGGTGGTAGTGATATTCCTGACCAGCATTGCCGCATAAATCACCGTCCCACCAACAATGTCCATCTCCATGTACGTCGAAGATATGAGTAAAGTGGTTAAAGGCGCGGCCATGCCATCCACCGCCCTTTAGGACAAGGTTCTCTTCGGCAAAATAACCGGTTCCTTTGTCGGAGCCGGATGCGATTGCATGCCTGTTGAAATCGAAAACGTTTCGGTAAATGTGTGCGCGGGCGCCCGCGTGGGTTTCAACTCCGTAGCCGTTGGCATGGTCTCCGCTACTGGGATGCTGATTGTGGTGGATAAAACTGTCACGGATTCTAACTTCGCTGTATTCGGTGATCCGAGGATCCTTGGCATTCTTAATGCTAATTCCCTTTCCACCAAAGCCGTGGATCTCTATGTTGGAGATCTCCACATCGACACACCCGAGAATACCGATTCCAACGGTGTCCACGTACTGTTGTTCGTCCGTCGTCCCGAATATACGAAGGCCCGAAATCCGGACGTGGTCGCTCGGCGGCCTACTAGCCTCGTCACATGAGATTGCGAGAAAGGAGTTTTTAGGCCCCGGATCTCCATAACGAAGTTCCGGGCCGAGGCTGCGCGGCGTTCGCGCTTCCGAGGTCGGAGAATTGAAATCGTTGACGCTGGTGAGCGTGACGCATCGGCCGATATCAAGGGGACGCAGATCTTCCTTTTGGTCCGGCTTTGTTGGATCGGTGTTGTACTTCTGAGAATAATCCAAGCGGACATCTGGTCCGAGCCGGACGGTCGTATTGCATCTTCGCAGCGCGTCTCTCAGAATCAGCTCTGGAGCCCTAGTGCCAACGGGGCTCCCGCTAATATCGACGATGCAGTAGGCGCCACATTGTTCAGGATGTGGAGGATTCTCCCGGACATGGAACGTCGTTAACCGGTGTTGGTGTTCCGTGTCTTGGACGACAGATTGGGATATCGCCGCCCTCTTGTGCCACCACCCCAGTGGTCAGCACCCCTATGGTCAACAGTAACGCCAGAAGAAGGGAAGGCTTCATGGGAATGCCCTCGATCCATCATAGGGCTAATTCAGGTACCTGGAAATAGAGTATCTTGAAAGCAAACTTCCCGCGTATTATCGGCGCGGTTCGAAACTGCGGGAGAGACGGAATTTTGCTGAACCTACCAGTTAAAATCTGGAGGCTTGACACCCAGCATGGTGGCCGCGCCTTGGAACAGCGATTGTGTTCTCTTAACCCACTCTAGCCGCTTCGCCGTAAAGTCAAAATAAGCTCGCTCCGAGAGATCAGCCATCGTCCTCTCTTCTTTGGCCAGATTGAGTTTTTCAATATATTCAGTGCCCTCGACGGATAAATAAAAAGCTTTTGCCAATCGGGCTGCATCTTCCAGAAAGTCCCTTGATGATTCGTCCAGTCCTGGGCGGTCCGACATTGCCCTCATCTGTTCCTCAAATTCGTGCGCGGACCGGATCACTCTCGACACCAATATTGGCTTATCATCGTACGAGAGAGCCTTGTGGCGTTGCGCGGTTCGAGCAGCGTCACCGTAGGTTTTCTGACGAGAGTCCAGAACGAGCTGTCTCGCAAAGCTCGATGCTTGTCCGACGACAAGCGCAGCGACCACGATTAAAATTCCGGCGGCTCCTAAAATGACCGCAAGTTTCTTCTCCGTCGTCCACGCCGCCGCGCTCAATTCAAGAAAATCCTTCGGGCTCAAACCAAACCCAAGGGCCATTGCGGCTACTAGAAAGAAAATTCCGACTACGCCGATCCAACCGACTTCTTTGATTAAGTCCCAAAGCGCCTTCATGACTTCCTCCACGCTCATGCGGTGGAACGGACGCTTAAGCAGGTGGTTCTAAAATATCGTATTTGCAGTCTTGAGTCTGTTGTTCTTAGCTCGCGGCCCATCGTAACTGCGACTCCAAAGGGGGCATGATTAAATTCTCAAAATGGAAAGTCCCCCTACCGGGGGGTCAAGCGCGCCGAGACCACTCGTCATTGCTCCGCCCCTCGCAGGCTCATTGCTCGCTCCTTTGAGACGCGCTGCACCGTGCCAGTGCAAGGTGCGCAAGCAGCTTGCGAAGGGCTTGGGTATCTGCTGCCAAACCCACCCCTCGCCGTACTCATCAAATATCCAGTTAATGACCGCCTGCATCTGCTGCGGCGTCATATCGCGCGGGTCTTTCATGTTTCCCCACCGGAGCGATCAATCCAGATAATTGCCCGCCTGATCTGCTCCCAGTGCGTCGTTCCGCTATCGCCAGCGTGCGGCCCCATACAACCTTACGAATATGGAAGCCGTTGCGCCTGTCCTCGCCCAACGCATAGGCTGGTGAGTTTGCCGCATATTTGGCCGCAAGCGTCGAGAGTTTGTGGCTCATTCACGTTCCACATCGCCTTCCTTATAGCCAAACAGCAGATAATCGAGCATCACCGCTCGCGCATGCCGCTCGATCATTTCCCGCTGTTCTGCCGTCATGAGATCAACCCAACAGCGCGAGCCGATCTCTTCGGCCATCACGTTAACATGCTCGCGGATATTGCGGGCTTCTTCGGCAGTCACGTGCACATCGCCTCAAGTGAGTACTGCGAGCCCAACGCCAGCCGGTTGAACGCACCACTGCAGGTATCGATCTGATCACGATAAAGCCCGCTGGGAAATGTCTCCATCTCGTCGAGCAGCGCATCGCGCCACGGGCCCGCAACGAAGAATACATTGCTGTTCTGCACTTGCGCCGCGAACGGATTAGCACGTGCTTCCTTCGAGCCAGTCACGCGGTCTGCGTAGCAGGAGAAGCCCGCGAGGTTGCGCAGCGTATTCTCGGCGCTTTCCTTGCCGCCCGATCCTGGCTCCATCTCAACGCCGACTTCGTAATTGTACTTCAGTAGCTTCGGGCGGCGCTCTGCCTTCAGGTCGTCGTAGAACTCCTGCAGCACCTCCGCGAGTCGTCTGGTGAAGTCACCCCAGATGATACCGGGGCGGATTATCCGCCGGAACGTAGCGAAGTCTTCCGCAGCCTCCAGATAACAATACGCGATCAGAGATCGGAATAAACGACAGCCGAAGGCGGTCTCGATGGCTCATTCCGTTTTGAGGTGCTGTCTAGCCGGCTTCTCGGCCAGAAGCCTTGCGCGTTTCGCGGCCGGCGTGGCCAGCCATCT
>Ga0126376_10002359_pt1 | contig 10633 bp, 5 predicted proteins | sample PanSoiMetPlot_15_FD_92760 | JGI IMG/M metagenome (GOLD analysis project Ga0126376, IMG submission 92760) | Tropical forest soil microbial communities from Panama - MetaG Plot_15 | ecosystem: Environmental > Terrestrial > Soil > Tropical forest > Bulk soil | place: Panama | collected 2016-02-17 | reverse complement strand
CTCCGCCTCGCTTTTGCGCGCGCCGGATTCGAGCTCCTCGCCGCGACCGCTCGGCGGCCGCGCCGGCTTCCGCGAGCGATCCTCGCGCGGCGGCGAGATCCCGCAGGGTCGTATCGAGCGTCGCCTGCGTGCGGTCGCGCGCCGCGGCCGCATCGGCCAGCTCCGCCACCAGCGCTTCGAGCTCGGCGCGGCGCTGCAACGGACCGGCTCCCGTGGAGCCGCCATCGAGGAACATCGCGCCGTTGGCGCGCCGCAGCGTGCGGCCGTCGTCGAGCACCTCATGGCCGGTGAGCAGGGCGCGCACCCACGCCACCGCCGGGCCGTCGACCCGCAAGTCGTCGCGCAGCGGATGTCCATCGGCGGCGAGTCGGGGACCGGGACTGCAGGGCAGCAGCACCAGGGGACCCGGCTGCGTTGTGGCGTGCCACCGGCGAATCGCCTCGGCCGCCGCCTGATCGCGTACCAGGACCGCTTGCAGCCATTCGCCCAGCAGGCGCTCGGCGAGCTCGGCGTCGCGCCGGCTGGTCCGCACGAAGTCCGACAGGGGACCGAGCACCGCGTCGCCGAACTGGTCGCGCGCCTCGAGCAGCGCCTGAGCGGCCGGGGCCAGCCCGACGTGCCCGCGATCGAGCTCCGCCAGCGCCTGGTGACGGGCCTCGAGCTGCGACCACGCGTTCTCCGCTTGGCGCCGGGCCGAGTGCGCCGTCAACTCCTGCTCTTCGAGGGCCGCGACGCGATGCCGGGCGAGCTGAACCGTCTCGACGGCCCGTACCGCCGATTGCGCGGCCGTGCCCGCGGAGCGCGTCGCTCCCGTCAGCGCCTGTTCCGCCGCCGTCGCCGCCTGCTGGCGCGTGGCGCGATCCGCCGTGGCCTGCTGCAGCGCCTGGCGCAGCTCCTCGCGCTCGCGTTCCAGCGCCGCGCGCTCGATTTCGAGCGCGCGCGCCGCTTCGCTTACCTGCTGCAGTTCCGTCTCGAGCCGGCGCACCGTGTCGCGCAGCGTGCCCAACCGGTCACGGACTTCTCCCTCGACACTGGTGCGGCGTGCCAGCTCGGCATTGACGCCCGCCAGCTCGCGCTCGACCTGTGCGCGCTCGCTCTCGGCGGCGTCGCGCTCGCGCGTCGCCTGGCCGGCACGGCGATCGCGATCGGCGCGCTCTTCCAGGGCCCGGTCGCGGCGCTGGGCGGCGTTGGTGAGCCGCTCCGCCGCCAGCGCCAGGTCGCTTTGCAGCCGCTCGGCCTCGAGCTTCGCCTCGCCCAGCTGGCGCTCCATCTCCGTACGGCGCGTCTCGGTGGTGTGACGCTCGCGCACGCGCGTCTCTCGGCCGCCTTCCGCTTCCTCGAAGCGAGCGCGGGCGCCGGGAGTGCTCTCCGCCAGCTCGCGCGTGCGCACGCCGAGCGCGCCGAGCGCCAGATCGAGATCCTCGAGCTCGCGCCGTACCAACGTGATGGCGACCCCGAAGCGCTCATCGACCATCTTCTCGTAGCGCTCCGCTTTGCCTCGCTGGCGCGCGAGACTGCGGACCTGTGTCTGCACTTCGGAGATCAGATCCTCGAGCCGCGCGAGATCGGCGGCCGTCTCCTCGAGGCGGCGCTCGTAGCTCTGCTTGCGGTTGCGGTACAGACCGATGCCGGCCGCCTCTTCGAACAACGCGCGTCGCTCCTCGGCTTTTTCCGACAGCAGCGCGTCGATCATCTTCGCTTCCATCACCACCGCGGCATCCGCCCCGAGACCCGTCCCGCGCAGCAGATCCTGGATGTCGCGCAACCGGACGGGGGAGCGATTGAGCAGATAATCGCTCTGACCCGAACGCGACAGCCGTCGCGTGATCACGACTTCCTGATAGGCGATGGGGAGGGTGCCGTCGGAATTGTCGAACACCAGCGAGACTTCGGCGACGTTCACCGGGCGGCGGCCGGTCGAGCCCTGGAAGATCACGTCTTCCATCTTCCCGCCGCGCAGCAGGCGGGGCGACTGCTCGCCCAGCACCCAGCGTACGGCGTCGGAGATGTTCGACTTGCCGCAGCCGTTCGGCCCCACGATGGCGGTGACGCCGAGGTCGAAGGGGAGCTCCACCGATCCCGCGAAGGACTTGAAGCCCACCAGCTCGAGTCGGCTCAATCTCATTGGGTCCGATCCGTCCGCTGAATGAGTGTGGCGGCGATGCCGGCGTGCTGCAGCGCGGTCAATGTGACGCTCGCCGCTTCCGGATGCTCGAATGCGCCGACGAGGACAGGGCCGTGCGCCCCCCAACGTACCGCCGCAAACCCCACACTGCGCAACCGGTCGGCGTCGGCCGGTTTCGCGAGCGCCACGGAGTAAGGGGCGAAAACCGGAGTTCCCTCGCCGCGCGCCGCGAGCCCGCGGCGCCACAGGGCGCGCCGCGCCGCGGTGGCGTCTTCGCGCGTCCGGTATGTCCCCGCCAGCACCCGATACCACACCGCTCCCGACACATCCGGGGTGAGGGGGCTGATGACCGCCGGCAGCTCGGCGGCGACGAGACGATCCACGTGGCTGAGGGCGCGGGCCGGCGCGCCATAGGCGGCGAGCTGCAGCATCCAGCCGCTCGAATCGGTAGCCGCCAGAACCGGCAGCGGGATCGTCGGCTCGCTGGTCGCAGGCGTCCGGGCCGTTCCGAATGTCTCTCGCGCGCCCGGCGCGGGGGCGCCCGGCGCCGGGACCGGGCTCTTGCTGATCGTGAAGAGGAGAGCGGCGAGGACAGCGGCCGCGAGCGCGAACGCCACCAGACCATGGCGCACCCGCGGCCTCCCGGTCGCCACCAGGGCGGGTGACGCGGCACTCCAGCGCTCGCGCACCACACCGAGCAGCTCCACGCCGCGGTCCCGCGCCGCGAGCAACGCACGCCCGGTGGTGGATCCCAGATCGACGCCACCCGGCGCCAGGGCGATGACGCCTTCCGGATCGGCGCCGAGCTCGTCCAGGTGATCGGCCGGGAGGCAGACGAGGAGCAGGGCGCCTTCGTTGCGGAAGCCGGCGTGCAGGCGGCGCCACCGCGCGGCCGACCGCACCGAGACGGCGTCCGATTCGGGGGTGCCCGCCGGCAGGAAGTGGACGCCGTCGATGTCCTGGGCGATGTCATTGAGCGGCGTCTCGTGCGTGAACGCCTCGGTGATGCCGGGGGCGGCGGCGACATGTTTGACGGCGTGCAGCAGCGGCGTCTCGAGGCAGAGGTCGACCAGCGCCACCTCGCGCCGCTTGCCGCTCCCGGCGCTGGCTGCCGCCCGCGCCACTCCCCACGCCGCTTCGGCGGCCCATGCTGCGTCATCGGTCGCGGGGACGAGGGCGATCAGCGCCGAGCCGTTCAGCAACGGCGGCGCAACCCGGTCGAGCCGGGATCGGGGCAACGGGCGCAGCGTCACTGACCGGGGTGGTAGATCCAGTAGGGACGCCCGAGCTTCCTGCCGATTCCTTCGGCTTGCTCGCGCGTATTGTAGGGACCGAGCACCACGCGGAACCCTTCATCCACCGTCGCCGGGGGCAACACCTTTGCGGCCAACCCGGCGCGCGTCAACTCGTCGGCCATCTGCTGCGACCAGGTGGCGTTGCGCGACACCGAGACCTGAACGTAGAGCGGGCCCTCTCCGGCACCGGAGTCGCTTGCCGCCACGGCCGCGGCGCTCGGCGTGGCGGCGCCGCGCGGCGCCCACGCCGTCGCGACCCACAGATCGCTCGCGGCATTGGTGATGCGGCCTACTTCCTTGAGCGAGTCGGGGCGCACGGCGGCGATGTCGTCGCCGCTGCGCAGCAGCAGCGACCCGTCGGCCGCGATCGTCGGCAGGTCGCCGAGCCACGGGGTGGGCAGGCCACCCACCAGCTGCTTGATCGGGAGGTTCACGACCCACACGGTGTCGCCCACCGTCGGGCGCGCCAGGAGCCATTGTCCCAGCGGATCGAGCCGCAGCGCCGCGGCGGGCGTCGGCAGCGCCACGCCGTCGATCTCACGCAGCGAGTAGCGGTCGATGACCCGCAGCCCGAGCCCCGAGCGGCTGCCGACGTAGACGCGATGCCCGGAGGGAGAAAACAGCAGCGCGCGCGGGTGGTCCGATATCGAAACGAACGCCGGGTCGCGGCGGCCCAGGGGATCGAGCATTGTGACGCCGGAGTCGCTCGCCACTGCCACGAGGTCGCCCCACCGGCTCGCCGCCACGTCGCCTTCGGCGGGCAGCGGTCGTGCCGCCTGCGGCTGATCCGCCGCGGCGACGATCAGCGTCGGTTTCCCGCCGCCGACGGTGGCGACGAGACGCTCGTTGGTCGCGCCGAACAGGTCAGCCGGGTCGCCCTCGAGGGGATGCGGCCACGTGAGCCGCACGCGGCGCGACAAGGTCGTGACGCGGCGCTTCGAGTCGACGGCGTAAAGCGTGCCGTCGGGACCGAGCGTCGAGAGCTGGACGTCCGCGACGACGGAATCGACGCGGCCACTCTCGAGATCGTAGGCGAGAATCACCCGTTTGGCGTTGCGGACGAACAGCTGCGCCGCTTCGGGATCGACTCCGATCACCCGGTCGATGGGGGGCAACTTCCCCCGCAGCGCGTTGGTGAGCGGGGTCAGGGCAGGGAGTCGATACAACATCGGGGTGCCGCCACCGGTGGGGACTCGAATGGCGAACGCCGCCCCGCGTCCGGAGGGGCCGATTTGTCCCTTAACTGTAGGATTTACAATGGATTGCGAAGACGCCGCACCCGGCGCTCGAGATCGACAACCCCAGAGCACCACAACCACGAGGGGCAGGAGGGACCGAATAGGAACCAAATGGCCTCACCCGCAAGATAAAAATGGGGTGAGGCCAATGCAAGTGGTGCAATGATGCGGAGTTAGAACGTTGGGCCGAGACTGACGGTCCAATACGCTTTGTTATACACGCGGTCCAGCGGCTTGGTCACGTCGAACCGCAGGATGACGAAGCCGAGCAGGTTGACGCGGATCGCTCCGCCATAGCTGCGCAGCGGGGCCTTGTCGGTGGACCCTGCGGACAGATCGTGACGCCAGTGCAGCACGTCCCCCGAATTCCAGGCCACGCCCGCATCGTAGAAAATCGCTCCCTCGATCGGCGGCAGGCCCACGGGAAGGAATCCCAGCACGAGGCTGCGAGTGAGCGGGAAGCGCAGCTCGACGTTGGCGACGGCGATGCGCGTGCCGATCAGCCGATCCAGCTCGTCGCAGCCGGTGAGGCTCTGGGGATCGACCGAGGGCGCGGTGACGCACTCGTGATTGACGATCGACCCGGAGGTGTAGCCGCGGATCAGCTCCGTGCTGCCGAGATAGATCGGGAACAGGTTCGCGTCCCGTCCGGTGTTGCCGTAGATCAGCCCGCGGATAGCGAGGGTGAAGGGCCGCGCGAACAGATAGCGCCGGTAATCCCCCGTGTACGTGGTGAATTGCTTGCTCCCGAACGCGGGGGAGACGCCGAAGCGCGAGCGCGAGCCCGCGAACGGTCCGACATAGCCGAACAGTGCGTTGTCATGCACCAGGGCGATGCTCGGCTGGACATAAGCGAGCGAGCGGTGATTGGTGGTCGTCTCGGTCGAAAACTCGTACAAGCCGCTGTTGAGGTCGTAATAGTCGTTGAACGAGAGCGTCGCGATGTCGAGATCCACTCCGTGGACGCCGAGCTCGACGCGGCTGAAGCGGCTGAACGGATAGTACGACTCAGCGAACAGGTCGCGCACGACGTAGCGCTGCAGGTTGAGGCTTGAGACGACGGCGCTGTCGCCGGCGGTGTCGAGCTGCTGTACGGTGATCGAGCTGGGCTGGAAGAAGTAGTATGGCGTCTGCGAGCCGCCCACGCCCCAGTTCAAGCGGCTGCGCTGATTGATGTAGGCGGCAAAGATCTGGGCTTCGCTGATGCGGCCGTTCACCGCTCCGGCGAATTGCAGGGTGTGGTCTCCCAGGATGTCGGAGAGCGACACCGCCGCGCCGCCGAAGAAGCCGCGTCCGAAGTTGTCGCGCGCGTAGCCGATCGTGGGGCGCGCCGTGTAGTCGGGCGTGAAGCGAACGCTATAGGGACGCACCGAGAATTCGGTCGTATCGGGGAGCGACAACGTCGCCGAGTCGAGCAGCGTCCGGACCGATACCGGCGCCGGACCCACCGCCGACGAATCCGCCGGCTCGGGGGTCCCGCTCGAGGGGCGGAACCCTCCCGCCGGCGGGCGATAGACCGACACGGCGCCGCCCGAGCCGCTCGCGGGCTGGGAGGCGGCCGCCGCTGCGGTCGCCGGAGTGGAATCGCGATGCTGGGCCGCGACCGCGTTCGTGTCGCGGTCCCGTTTCGCCACGCCCGCGGCGAGCAGCATCACCGGCCCCGGGGCCGGCCGATCCTGATACGGCTGGCGGCGTAACGACCGCGGATTGTCGATCGAGTAGACGTTGTACTCGCCGTTCTCGTAGTACGCGAAGGCGAGGCGGTCGGCCTGACGGGCCCACGACAGGGCGGGGGAGATCGGCGTGATCCCCGAGACGCCGGTGAAGACGTCGGTCAGCTGGTAGACGGCGTTTTCGTTGAGATCGAACAGATACAAGTTGCTGATCCCGGTCCGATCGGAGACGAACGCGATCGACCGGCCATCCGGGGCCCACACCGGGTTGACGTTCTTGCCTTCGTCCATATGCGGCAGCAGCTCGATCGTGCCGCCGTCGAAGTGGTAGAGCGCGAGGCGCAGGTTACCGAAGCGCAGCTGATCGAAATCGGTGGTGCCGCCACGGTCGGTGGTGAAGGCGATCGTCTTGCCGTCGGGAGACCAGGCGGGGAGCAGGTCGGCGTACTTGTCGTGCGTGAGCCGCCGCATTCCGGTACCGTCGCGGTTGATCACGAACAGGTCCGACAGCCCGCCGTCGAATCCCACGAACACCAGTTGCTGGCCGTCGGGGGACCAGGTCGGGGTCTCGATGCCGTTGAGCGGCACCTGGATGCGCCGCTCTTCGCGCCCGCGCCGCGCATCGAGAATGACGAGGTCCTCGTGCTGCTTGCGCTTGGCCGCGATCGCGAAATAGCGGCCGTCGGGGGAGAACGATCCCGAGGAGTTGACGAACCGCAGGCTTTCGTAATTCGAGTTGATGGTGGACTTCACCATGCGCCGCAGCGTGCGTCCGGTTTCGGCGTCGGCGAGATAGAGGTCGATGAAGAACGAGTTGCGCTCGCCGAAGAACGCGACTTCGCGGCCGTCGGGGCTGAGGGCGGGGGCGAGATGGTAGCCGCCGCCGCTGCGCTTCTCGGTGAGCAGGGGCTGTGAAATGCGGCGCGCGCGGTAGTGATCCCCCAATTGCGGCAGAAACGTGGTCTGGACGGCATCGCGCCAATCACTGGACAGCTCGTCGAGCGACAGGCCCAGCGCGCGCTTGAACGCTCCCTCGATGCCGGACGTCGTCGTCGACTGCAGGATCTCGCCGATGACCTCGTCGCCCCACTTCTCGCCGATGTACGACCAGAGCGCGTGGCCGTAGTGATATGGGAAGACGCGCGGATCGTAGGTCAGCTGATCAATCGTCGGGAGGTTGCCTTCGAGCGACGCGTCGCGCAGCCACATCGCCGTGTGCGGGTCGATCGGCCCGAGCGACAGATACTCCGCCATGCCCTCCATGAACCACAGCGGCGGATTCACGTTCACCAGCGTCTGCACGCCGCCGCCGATGCGGCCGCGGGAAAACACGTCGTACTGGAACTGGTGCACCATCTCGTGCTGCAGCACATGCTCCAGGTCGGCGTAGGAGCCGGTGAACGGCAGCACCATGCGATGCTTGAAGAACTCGGTCACGCCCCCCGTGCCTTCGCCCAGCTCCCCCTCGATGGCGTTGGTCTGCTCGAAGTCGGTATGGGAGGCGTAGAGGATGATCGGCTTGCGGGCCTGAAACTTGTGGTGCAGCACGCGCGACATCCGCGCGTAGGCGCGCTCGGCCATGCGCGCGGCATCGAGCGCCGCCTCCCGCTCTTCGTCGTAGAAGTAGACTTCGAAATGCTCGGTCTGGATGACTTTGAAGGGGAAGGAGCGGTACTGCACCTTGTTCTGCCCGAAGTACTGACCCGCCGCCGGGCGCGCCGCAAGGAGCGCCGCCGCACCGACGACCGCCGCCCCGAGGACTCGGAATTGCCGCATTGCCCGCTCCATCCTTTCCGCCTGCTTTACCCGAGGGTTCCCACTTCTCCCAACGCTACCGGTGGGGCATCTCCCCACAGCCGCTCGAGCTGGTAGAACTCGCGCAGCTCCGGATGAAAGAGATGTACCACGACATCGACGTAATCCAGCAATACCCAGCGCCCCTGCGGCAGGCCCTCGACGTGATGGGGGTGCACCCGCTCCATCAAGTGCTCGGCCATGCCCCGGACGTGCGTGTCGGAGGTGCCGGAGGCGATAACGAAATAGTCGGTTGCTTCGGACAGCCCGCGCAAGTCGAGAATCACCGGATCCACGGCCTTCCGGTCGGCCAACGCGCTGGAAATGCGTCGCAAACCATCGGGATGGCGCCGCGGGCCGCCGCGCGGGGACCGGCTCCGGCTTCTATTCATAGCGCGCGCCTCACCGCTTTGTTCCGTCCTCCACCTGGTAGAACACGCCCCATGCGCCGATCCCCGCATGGGCTGCGATTACCGGCGTAATGGGGCTGACGAGCAGCTCCTTAGGAGCATAGCGCCGTTGCAGCTCATCGCGTAGCTCGGCGGCGAACTCGGGAATGTCCCCGTGTGCGACGCCGAGCCGCAGCAGGGCGGGACGCGGGGTCAGCACCTCGTCCAGCAGGTGCAGGATCCTGGTGCGAGCCGCCTCGCGCCCCCGCGCGCGAGCCACCGGATCGGCCCGGCCATCTTTGGTGAGCGCGATGATCGGCTTGACGTTGAGTTTCGTTCCCAGCCAGCCGGCGAGCCGGCCGACCCGCCCCGAACGGATCAGACGTTCCAGATTATCGGCCGTGAAGAATCCTCCCGACTGATCCCGCACCCGCACCAGCTCCTGCGCAATCGCCTCCGGCTCCCAGCCCTCGCGGGCAAGATCGAGGCCACGCAGTACCAGCATGCCCTCCGTCAGGGACGCGCCGCGGCTGTCGACCAGCACCACCCGGCCCGCGCCCACCGTACGGCTCTCCCGTTCGGCGCTGATGTAGGTCCCCGACAGCGCTTTGGAGAGCACCACCGCCACGACGCGCTCCGCCGTGCGCAGCGCGTCGGTGAACGCTTCACGAAAGGCTTCGGCCGTCGGCTGTGACGTCGTGGCGTCGTCCCCGGCGCGCAGGCGGTCGAAGAATTCGGCCGGCGTCATCTCGAGGCGGTCGCGGTAGGCGCGGTCGCCGATGATCAGCTGTGTGGGCACGAGGCCCACGCCATGCTCGAAGATGACTGCATCCGGAAGGTCGCACGCGGTATCCGTCACGAAAGCGACGGCCCGCTTCGCCTGGAGCGCCCGGTGCTGCGCCCGCATGTCCTCGGCCTTTTTCTGCTCGAGGGTGCCCCAGGAGGCTCCCAGGGTGAAGACGTCCTCCGGGGTGTCGGTGTGCACGTGGGCCTTGAGCAGATCGCCCGATACGAGCACGACGATCGAGCCGCCCAGCTGGCGCAGGGCGTGGCGGACGTCGGCCACCGCCGGCAGCGCGCTGCCCCGCACCAGCACCTCGGTACAGAAGCGGAAGTCGCGATCCGCGGCCACCTCGGTGCGTGCCGCGGCATCGGTGATGTCGAGCCGGTCGACGGCGCCCTGCGCCAGCGCGCCTTCTTCTATGAGGCGCTTCACGCCGTCGAGAAACCGCACGAACCCCTTGGCGCCGGCGTCGACCACGCCGGCCCGCTTCAACGATTCGAGCAGCTCGGGGGTTCGGGCGAGGGCCGCCTCGGCGCGCGCCACGAGTCGCCGCACGAACACCCCGACGTCGGGTTCGGCGGCGGCGCGCTCGGCCTCGTCGGCGACTTCCCGGGCGACGGTGAGGATCGTGCCCTCGACGGGCTGATCGAGCGAGGAGAGGATGTGGTCGAACCCGGAGCGGATCGCCCGGGCGAGATCGGCGTTGGTCACCTGCTGCGCCCGCCCGAGCCCTTCCTGCAGGCCGAGCAGGAACTGTGACAGCATCAACCCCGAGTTGCCGCGCGCGCCGCGCACGCTCGCCTGCGCCATCGCGGAGGTGACGGCGGGGAGCGGAGCGTCGCCGAGGTCACGCAGGGCGTGCGCCACGGCGCGCAGCGTAAGGCACATGTTGGTGCCCGTATCGCCGTCGGGCACCGGAAACACATTGATGCGATTCAGTTCGTCGCGCCCCGCGGCCACCCAGTCGGCCGCCGCGAGCAGCGAGCGGCGGAGCCGGGGACCGTCGACGTACGCGATGCCGACCGTCACGGCCGGTCCGTCACTCCTTGACCACCACGACCGTGATTTCGGGCCGCACCTCGGCATGCAGCTTGATGCCGACGGTGAACTCACCGAGCGACCGGATCGGCTCGGGAAGATCGATCTTGCGCTTGTCGACGTGAATGCCCTGTTCCTCGAGGCGGCGCTGAATGTCGCCCGCCGTCACCGAACCGTACAACTTCTCTTCCTCCCCGACCTTCATCGGGAACGAGAGCGAGACCCCAGCCAGGCGGGTGGCCTCGGCTTCGGCCGCCTGCTTCTCCGACGCGCGCTGCTTGGCGATGCGCTCCGACT
>Ga0126376_10002358_pt1 | contig 10635 bp, 6 predicted proteins | sample PanSoiMetPlot_15_FD_92760 | JGI IMG/M metagenome (GOLD analysis project Ga0126376, IMG submission 92760) | Tropical forest soil microbial communities from Panama - MetaG Plot_15 | ecosystem: Environmental > Terrestrial > Soil > Tropical forest > Bulk soil | place: Panama | collected 2016-02-17 | reverse complement strand
TCTGAGATTGACGAACAACAAAGCAGAGTCGTCGAACTGCGTTTCTTCAGCGGACTGACAGTTGAAGAAACAGCCGACGTGATGGGAATTTCGAAAGCCACTGTCAAACGCGAGTGGAGCATGGCCAAAGCATGGCTTCATCGTGAGCTCACTGGCGACCGTTAAGAATGAAAGATACTGATCCGCAGCGCTGGCAGCAGATAAAGCAGATCTTCGAAGGCGCGCTCGAACTTCACGGCGCCGAACGAGAAGCGTTTCTCGCGAGTGCCTGTGAAGGTCAAAACGAAGCGCGCGCTGAAGTCGAATCCCTGCTCCGCTCGTACGAAGTCGCCGGCAGTTTCATGGAAGCACCGGCCGTCGCACACGCTGCCGATACACTCGCCGAGCTCGATCAAAAACTCACGCCCGGCCAGCGCGTGAAGCATTATCAAATCGTCAATCTGATCGGCGAAGGCGGCATGGGCGAAGTCTACCTCGCCACCGATACGACTCTCGGCCGCCGCGTCGCACTCAAAGTGCTGCCCACTTTCGTCAGTAAAGATCCGGAACGTCTGCGACGCTTCACTCAGGAAGCGCGCGCTGCGTCGAGGTTGAGCCACCCGAATGTCTGTGTGGTCCATGAGATCGGCGAGACCGACGATGGACGACCATTCATCGCGATGGAGTACGTCGAGGGTGTGACCCTGCGCCAGCGCATGCGCGATCACGCGCTTAAACTCGGCGACGTGCTCGACGTCGCGATCCAGATCGCAGACGCACTCACGGCCGCACACGAAGCAGGCATCGTTCATCGCGACATCAAGCCCGAGAACATTGTGATTCGTCCCGAAGGTTACGTGAAGATCCTCGACTTCGGTCTCGCCAAACTCACTGAACGTTACAAAGGTGTGTCGCACGCAACCATGTCTACGCTGTTGTTCGATTCATCGCCGGGCACGGTGATCGGCACGGCTGCATACATGTCGCCGGAACAGGCGCGCGGCGTCGGAGTCGATGAGCGCACGGATGTCTGGGGTCTCGGAGTCGTGGTTTACGAGATGGCTTCAGGCCGACCGCCGTTCACAGGTGAAACTGCAACGGACGTGGTCGTCGCGATCGTCGAGAAGGACCAGCCGCCGATCTCGCAGTTCGTTGAGGGCACACCGCCGGAGTTGGAACGAATCGTAAAGAAGGCGCTGCGAAAAGATCGGAACGAGCGCTATCAGATCGTGAAGGAGATGGCGATCGATCTGCGCAGTTTGCGTCGTGAGTTGGAAATGAATTCGATGCTGGACCGTTCGATCTCGCCCGGCAGCAGAAGCGATAGCGAGTATGCGCGAGCCTCGTCGGGGCGAGAAAAAGCCGTCGAGACGGATGAACTGAAACAACTGCCTACCGAGTTCCTTAAGTTCATTTTTCCGGCGAATCGGAGATGGGTGTTCTGGTTAGCCGGACTACTGGTTGTAGCGTTTGCTGTCGTGAGCGTCTTCATCCCTCGCTCGCGACAACAAAAACTGCGCGTGCCATTTGAACATGTCGAAGTCACCAAGCTGACGACGAACGGCAACGCTCTGATGGGCGCGATCTCGCCCGATGGGAAGTACGTGGCTTACGTAACCGGCGAGAGCGGAAAACAGAGCCTGTGGCTGCGGCAAGTCGATATCAATAGCAATGCTCAGTTAATCGCGCCGCGAGACGGACTCTATCTCGGCGTCGCGTTCTCACCGGACGGCAGCTACATTTATTTTGGTTACACAGAATCCGGCCGCAACGACTCGGCCCAAGTCTACCGGTTGCCGTTCCTGGGAATCGGCGCGGTGGCGATGAGATTCGAATCGCAGCAGGGTCTTCCTGCCCTATCGCATGATAGCAAGCGAATCGCCTTCATTCGTTTCGATCGCCAGGCACAAACGGACTTACTGATCGTCGCCAAGGCTGATGATAGTGGTGAACAGGTTATCGGCACACGCAAATGGCCGCAGCATTTCGGCTGGGATCCGTTGTCGCATCCTGAATGGACCGCAGATGATCGTACGTTGATGTTACCAATGGTCAGCTCGGATCTCTCGTACACTGGCGAAAAAGCAGCGAACTACTCAGTAACGCTTCTTGAAAAGGATCTGGGTAACGGCGCAGAGCGAACCGTTCCTCTGTCGCCGCAGAAATTTGACGAGATCGGCCGCATCACGGTGCTTCCCGACGGCAGCGGCGTCATCATGCTGGGGAAAGCTCACGGCGCTGCGTTCGTGCAGATCTGGCAACTTTTTCGCGATGGCTCGCAGCGCACACTTACGAACGACCTTAGCGACTATCGCGAACTGGGTTTGCGCGCGGACGGCAGTGCGCTCATCACCGTTCAAACACAAACTCTCTCGCGCCTCTGGCTGCTTCGTCCGAACGAAACAAAACCGTCTCCGATCGGTTCCGGCACAAGCCGTTACTACGATCTCTCCGTAGCTCCAGACGACAAAATCCTCTACGCGTCCGACGCGAGCGGAATAGCCGACATATTCGAGGTCGCTGCAACCGGTGGCAATGCACGACCGCTCACGTCGGCGGGCGGACGAAATTATGCGCCGGTTATTTCGCCCGACAATCGTTACGTCGTGTTTCACTCCAACCGCACCGGCGTTTTTCAGATCTGGCGAATGGATCGCGACGGCAGTAGTCCGAAGCAGTTAACATTTGAAGTGACGGAGTGCACGTGGCCCACGATTTCTTCCGACGGTCGATGGATCGTGTTTCAGCATGCCGATCCGGATCATCCCTACGGCCTTTGGCGCGTCTCGATCGACGGCGGCACGCCGGAGAGAGTTACGGAAGGCTTAACCATCAGACCGGTAGTTTCGCCAGACGGGAAGTTGATTGCATGTTGGTACAACGACGCGCAACAAAATTCGAGCTGGCGTTTGAAGGTGATCAACTTCGAAGGCGGTGCGACATTCAACATATTTGACGTTGCGCCGACGGTGCAGGTTCAATGGGACACGCCGTTGCACTGGAGTCCTGACGGGCGATATCTCGTGTACGTAGACCACGCAGGCGGCATCGACAATCTCTGGGGGCAACCAATCGACGGCGGCACACCAAAACAATTAACCAAGTTTGATGAAGGAAAGATTTTTGCGTTTGGGTGGCTGAAAGATGGCAGCGTCGTGACATCACGCGGTGTGATCACGAGCGATGTGGTACTGATCAAGGATTTAAACAAATAGGTCCTGTTGGACCTATATTCGGAGACAACAAAAACGATGAGTGATGTGAAACGCGTGGGAGTTCTGACGGGCGGCGGTGATGCGCCGGGTTTGAATCCCGCGATCAAAGGTTTGGTTTATCGTGGCTCGGAGTTCGGGCTGCAAATCATCGGTCTATTCGACGGCTGGAGGAGCTTGATCAATCCTGCTCCTGATGTGTTGCCGTTGGATCGCGAGACGGTGCGTCGTTGGGATCGCGATGGTGGCACAAATCTCGGTTCGTCGCGCACGAACCCGTTCAAGCAGCTGAACGAAGAAGGCGAATCGCAGGATCGTTCACATGAAGTAATCGAGAACATAGAGCGGCTCAAACTCGACGCGCTCGTCGCCTGCGGTGGTGAAGACACACTCGGCGTCGCCGCCAAGCTCGCACAACGAGGGGTGCCGATTATCGGTGTGCCGAAAACGATCGATAAAGATCTGGCAGGTACCGACTACACGCTCGGCTTCGATACCGCGCTGCGAAATATTTCGGAGATCATCGAACGCTCGCGCACGCCGGCTGGATCGCACGGCTGGGTGCAAGTGGTCGAGGTGATGGGACGTCATGCTGGACACCTGGCGTTGTGGTCGGGAGTCGCGGGACAAGCGCACTTGATTCTCATACCGGAGCATCCGTTTCGGTACGAGAGAGTTTTTCACTTGCTGAGCGCGCGTCTGGGTGAGTCGGATCTAAGTCGTGGACTCTCGCGCCGGCCGCGGTACTCGGTGATCGTGGTGGCGGAGGGCGCACGTGCGGAAGACGGGGAGATGGTGACGATCGACGATCAGCACGATGCGTTTGGACACGTTCGGCTCGGTGGCATCGGTGAGGTGCTGGCGCGAAAAATCGCTTCTGAAACGCACTATGAAGCGCGCGCTGTGGTGTTGGGACATCCGCAGAGAGGCGGGCCGCCGAGCCCGATCGATCGGATCATGGGGATGATATTTGGAGCGAAGGCCGCGGAGGCCGTGGTGGATAACAATTTCGGGAAACTGATCTCCGCCCGCGGCATTGCACCCGCATGCGAGCTCTCGCTCGTCGATCTCTCAACGGTGCAAGGAACGATCAACATGGTGGACGTTGAAAAGTACTACGACACTGAGCGCTATCATCTTAAAGGGATAGGCATGTAGCCCCTTTTTTAACTTTATCCACTGGACGATCAGAATGGATACATGACCGCCAAACAAAAGAAGACTGCCAACCAGCACCGGTTATTTAATGAAAGGAAAATAGAGGGTGGGACACGGGCACGATCACGGAACGTCTTTAACCGGTCGCCGCTTGATCCTGTCAATCATCATCACGACGTCCTTCGTCATAGGTGAATCAATCGCCGGCTATTTCTCGCATTCCCTCGCGCTATTGTCAGACGCCGGTCACAATTTTTCCGACGCACTCGCGCTGGTGTTTTCGTGGTACGGCATCTGGATGGCGCAGAAGCCCTCGACCGCCAAACGCACCTTTGGTCATCACCGTGTCGGTATCCTTGCCGCGTTGGTCAATTCTGTGTCTCTAATTGTGATCGCGCTCCTGATCTTCTGGGAAGCAGTCTCACGCATTCGGCAACCGGAAGCAGTGCATAGCACGCCAATGATCGTCGTGGCGCTCTTCGCAGTGTTGGTTAATACCGTCATCAGTTTATGGCTGCGAAGCGCGGCCAAAAAGGACCTCAACGTACGCAGCGCATACATGCACATGCTGGGCGATGCGGTCTCCGCCGTGGGCGTCGTAATCGCGGGCGTCGTGGTGGCGTTCACCGGCGCTTCGATTGCTGACCCGATAGTTTCCATTATCATCGGTGTATTAATTTTGTGGAGTTCGTGGGGAATTCTGAAGGAAACAGTCAACGTCTTACTCGAAGCAATTCCTGAAGACATGACAATTGAATCGGTCGAACAAACAATTTGCGCAGTCGATGGCGTCATCGCCGTTCACGATCTGCACGTTTGGACTATTGGTTCCGGCATCATCGCCTGTAGTTGTCACGTCACCGTCGAAGAGCAGACTGTTCGTGAAGGCGAGAATGTACTGAGAATTGTCGCGGAAAGACTGGAGCATGAACACGGTATCGGCCACAGCACTATTCAAGTCGAAGTAGAAGGCTGCGACCCGCGAGACATGTACTGCGTAACGAAACTTGCGCAGCAGGCGGTGCATCATCATTGATTAGGTCGCCTGGGAGAGAAATCGAGCGTGAACGAATCAGCTCGTCGCAAAGGCCCGCTCTAAGCATTGGTTGCCGCAGTTTTATTCGGCGCGAGCCTGAGCTTTTGGCACAGATGCACGGCCATATGCATCGACACGAATCAATGCGGCACAGTCACCCGCATTATCCTGACATTCACCATCGTCATGAGCATTGGATGGCTGATCTGAATAGTGAAGTACTATTTCGCTTGCGGCTGAAACGGGTCTTCCTTGACCAGGCGCTGATGCACACGCGCTACCAGGTCGGGGATCGTCGGGTCGTCGCTCGACTTCGGCACGATCTTCGGATTGGGCGCGATAACCGGGCGAATCATCTTTTGCTGCAACTGCTCGCGCGCGTCCATCATCCACCCAAACCCTCGGAAGATGTACGTCAATAACGTCCGATCCGGCTCCTCGATTCCCAGCGCCTCCTGCACGCACCACGCACCGAAGTCCGTGTTCGCCGTCAATCTTAACGGCGGACTATCTTCTTTTCCCGGCTTCAGGACGCCATTCACGAACGCCGTCAAATAGATCAATCTCGCGATCGCCAAACGCTCGTGCTGTCGCGGTGTGATCTTCAACTCACCCGCATCGATCGCCTTGAAAACCGGATCGATATAGATCGCTGGTCGCGGATCCTGTTGTACTGTGTTTCCACGCCCTGCGGCTGAGATCTCAGGATGCCCAAACGTCGGCAACCCTCCGGTCAACATCTTCTCTCGAATGCGTTGACTTCGCTGTTCGAGATTCAAAGGCTCGAGCTCCTGAACGAAGTCTGACATGTCGTGAATCGCACCGAAATGTCGCGCGCCGTCGAGCGCCATCTGCGAAGCGATGAAGAAGTCGATCACCGAGAACGTGTGCAACGTCGCCATGTATCGCGCCACCATGCTCGAACCGGCGGAGCCGTGATGGATCTGAATCGTGCCCATGCGTTCGAGAATCTCTCGTTCATGCTCGTTCGCGTGATGGCCGAGGATCAAACTGTACGAAACCTGGAACGCGTTTCGTTTCTGCTTGCGCTCGTCGTCGATAAACTGCTCCGTCGTCGCAACGAGATCGTTTTCACTCGCTTGCGGATTGTCCATCAACCGGTGATTCATGTACGCCGACACACCACCGACAGCGACGTTCTTCATGTGTACCGCGATCATCTCGATCAGCAGTGACTCAGAATCACGCTCGTCGTGCATGCCGCGATCCTGGTGTTCCTCGCGACCCAGTTTCGCTTTGTCGAGAATCGCAAAATGATGTATCGCGACTTCCGGTCCGAGTCCCGGATACTGCTTTACAAAAGCTGCGATCTCCTCGATCGGAGTTTGGCCGAAACTCTCGAAATACTTTTGATCTATGAAGGCGGCGAGATTTCCGGTGGCGCCCGGTTGCCCGAAAAGTCCCGTAAAAATCACGTCGATCGGGCCAACTTTACCAGCCACGATGTCTGACTCAGGAATTGTGCCGCGAATCGTGAACGATCTGATATCGAGTGTAATGGCGGTTCCATTGCAATCGACGGGAGTGTGGTGCAAAACGGGGTTGGCGATGATGTCCGTGGAAGCGGGCATGGTGGCAAAGTAACCGAGTGCGGTTGCAATTTGCTTCTCGCCCAGCTCTTCCGCCCTGGCAACGGCCTGCTTCACGGGATTGTAATCCGGCGCAGGGGGCACCACCGCGAAAATCTTGTCAATCGAATCTTCTTCCATACCAAACGATCCTTCATGATGGGTTTGGTCTAAGAATAGCGATTATTGCGCGTCACAACAACCAGCGGAGGAATTTGTGGACTAATCACGTCAGGCAAAGTATAGTTACGCCCGCTATTCTACGGCTGCATTCTCACGAGTTATCCAAGGCTGAGCACAGATCTAAACAATGGCACAAAACGCCTCACTGATCGCTACCCTTTTGGATCCACCGTCGCCGGATGGAGCAGATCTTGCTGCGCTTTCGGATGCGGTCGAGTGGCTGGAAGTTCGTGCGGATCGCGTGGGAGATATCGATCCCGAGTGGTTGCGTAGCCACTTCAAGGGACGGCTGCTCTACGCGTTGAGAACTCAGGACACGAATCGCGCGCGGCGCCTGCAAACCGCAGCTCGTTTCTACGATCGCGTTGAGCTCGAAATCGACACCGATCGGGAACTCTTACAAGTGATCCCACCCGAGCAACGTCTGCTTTCCTGGTACGGGCACGTTAACGATCTTTCAACACTGACTGAACGATTCGAGCAGCTCGCGTCCGTTCCGGCTGCCTTATACAAACTCGTTACAACCGCAACCAACATCGCCGAAGAGTTTTTGCCGCTCACCTTGCTCAATTCGGTCAAACGCGACGACACAATCGCTTTCTCAAATGGTCCGCTCGGATTCTGGAATCGCATCGTTGCGCTTCACCTTGGCGCGCCCGCGATTTTTGGTCTGGTCGGGCGTGGTTCCGTCGTCGATATGGAACCGTCAATCGGTAAATTGATCGACGACTACGGTCTGCCCGCAGTCGAGCCGGCCAAAGAAATCTTCGCGATCATCGGCAACCCGATCTTTCATTCGCTGTCACCGCGTATGCACAATGCATCGTATCGCGCGATCAAGCTGCCGGCGTTGTTCGTGGCGCTGCGCGTGGAATCGTTTGAGGACTTCTGGCGTGAGTTTGTGTTGGCGAAACGACTCGACGCGTTTGGCATGCCCATCAACGGCATGACTGTCTCTTCGCCGCACAAGGAACAAGCGCTGTTAACAGCGAAGATCGTGAGCGGCATGGCGCGCAAAGCTGAAGCGGCCAATATTCTTGTGCGGAATAACGGCTGGTGGAGCGCCGATACGACCGATCCGGACGTGGTCTACAAAGCAAACAGCGATCGCATCGTTCAGGTGAAAGAGAAACGCGCGGCGGTTATCGGTTGCGGCGGCGCAGGGCGTGCGATTGCGGCGGCGCTCGTAGCATCAGGCGCCGGCGTCACCCTGATCAATCGTGGCGCAGAACGCGGCGAGCATGCGTCGACGTTACTCGGTTTACCTTACATTCCCTTGCGTGAGTTTGACGCGGAAGGTTATGACATTGTCGTAAACGCCACGCCCGTCGGGCGCGACACCGATGAAGCACCATTTCAGCTCGAACACCTGGACGACGATGCGGTAGTGATCGATCTCGTCTACGGTTCGCGACCAACGCCGCTCGTCGGCACAACACGCGCGCGGAATCAGGTCGCTATCGATGGTCGCGACGTGCTCGTCACGCAAGTGTGCAAGCAATTTCAGTTGATGACCGGCAAAGAAATGTCGACTACCCTGGCTCGCCAGGTCTTATCGCAAAAATGATCACCACTGATTCGAGAAACGATACCTACAGCCAGCTCGAATTGACCGCCGAGCAACAGGATCTGATCAATCGCATCGGCACGCTTGCACGCGAAAAGTTTGCGGCGCGCGCGGCTGAATACGATCGCACCGCAACCTTTCCCGCCGAGGACTTCGACGATCTATTCCACGCCGGCTTGCTCGCGCCCGTGGTTCCGAAAGAGCACGGCGGCCATGGACTTGGGCCATACACCGGCGACGTGTTCACGCTCTGGATGATGACCAAGGAGATCGCGCGCGCTGATATGTCGCTCGCACGCTGTTGGGAAGGTCATGTCAACTCCCTCGTCCTGCTCGACGGCATGAGCACCGAAGAACAAAAATCGCGCTGGTTCAAAGGCGTGGTCGAGCGCGGCGAGAAGTGGGTTGCGTGGAGCGGAGAGCCGCAGGCTCGCAAACCCGACGAGCTTATTCGTTTCGGAACCACGGTCGAAAGAATCAATGGCGGTTACCTCATCAACGGCAACAAGGTCTTCGCAACCAGCGCAGGCGGCGCACAGTGGGCCATACTCCTCGTCAACACTGCCGGGCCAGGCGGCGTTCGTCACGCGGCCGCCGAGAACATTGACACAGTGTTGATGATGGCCTGCAACCTTTCCGATCCGAGCGTCGAGATCGATACGTCATGGTGGGATCCGATCGGTATGCGCGCGACCGCCAGTCACCTGGTCCACTTTCGCAACACGTTCATTTCCGAAGAAGATCTAATCGGTTATCCGGGACAGTATCTGAAGGAAGGCTGGCAGACGTGTTTCATCCCGCACTACGCGGCGACTTTTCTCGGCTCGGCCGAAGCGGCTTACGACTACGCGCTCAATTACATCACCACGCAAAAGAAGATCGAAGATCCATACGTGCAACATCATCTCGGGCAGATGTTTGTGAACGTGGAGACGGCGCACCTGTGGCTGCGACACGTCGCTCGACTTTGGGAAACGGGCCAATATCTTGAAGCGCAGCTTGCCGGCAGCCGCGCGCGACACGTCGTCGAGCATCTCGCGGAAGACACAGTCAAACAGTGTATTCGCGCCTGCGGTGCGCGTTGTTTGATCCGGCCCAGCACGCTCGAACGCGTCTATCGAGATCTATCGTTTTATGTGCGTCACGACAACGACGATCAGATTCTCGCAACCATTGGTAAGTCGATTCTGGGACTGACTCACGATCCGTCATTCTACAAACCATAAGGAGCGGAATGCTCACCAAAAAACGCCGCTATTCGCTTACGATCTGGGCCCTCGGCCTCGGTTATTACATCACCTACACACCTTACAGCGGACTGACAAAAGCACTCTCGACGGGGCTGTTGCCTGGCACGGGTGGACCAGTGAAAGGCACCGTGCTGCTGCCGATCTCGGCGATCGCGACCGTCGTTGGCATGTTCAGTTTCATCACCATCAAGGGATGGTGGAAATATGCCGGACGCCGCGAGTTTTTCGGTTACCAGATCCCCTTTCCACGGCCACTCACTTTTCTTTCCGGAGTTTGCCTCGCGACGATCATGGGAACAACCACGCTCGCGTTTAGTTTTGCAGGCCTCTCGATCGTGCTTGTGCTCGTTTTGTTGCGCGGCGGCACATTGATCATTGCACCGATTGTCGATCGGATTGTTGGTCGTCGCGTGCGCTGGTTTTCGTGGACAGCGATGTTTGTGAGCCTCGCGGCGGTGCTGATGGCGCTTAGCGACGCGTCGAGTTATACGCTCACGCTCGCGGCCGTGATCGATATCGCAGCTTACTTGGCGGGCTACTTTTTCAAGCTGCAGTTCATGAGTCGCCTCGCGAAGATTGACGAAAGGACTGCGACGCTTCGTTATTTTGTCGAGGAACAGATCGTTGCTGCACCGTTGCTGGTCGTAGTGCTCGTGGTCCT
>Ga0126376_10002355_pt1 | contig 10646 bp, 5 predicted proteins | sample PanSoiMetPlot_15_FD_92760 | JGI IMG/M metagenome (GOLD analysis project Ga0126376, IMG submission 92760) | Tropical forest soil microbial communities from Panama - MetaG Plot_15 | ecosystem: Environmental > Terrestrial > Soil > Tropical forest > Bulk soil | place: Panama | collected 2016-02-17 | reverse complement strand
TGCGATATGGATGACGAGTTGGTTGGCCTTGAGGCTGCTTACCGGCGTATCGCGGAACAAAACGAACGGAGCGCGCTTGAATTGTATGGCGACTTCCGTGTGGCGCGCTGCCAACCGTTTGCCCGTACGCAGATAAAATGGCACATTCGCCCAGCGCCAGTTGTCAATACACAATTTAAGGGCAACGAAAGTTTCTGTCTTGGAATCCTGTGGTACACCGGGCTCCTCGCGATAGGCAGGCCCGCGTTCGCCATTAATTTCACCTTCTCCATACTGCCCGCGAATAGCGCAATGCAATACATCTTCCGCGCTCATGGGTTGAACAGCGCGAAGAATTTTTGACTGCTCGTCATGTACCGAGTCAGAGTTGAAGGAGATGGGCGGCTCCATCGTGGTAAGAGACAAGAGCTGAAACAGGTGGTTGGGCACCATATCGCGCAGTGTGCCTGCCATATCAAAATATCCGCCACGCTTTTCCACGCCCACGGTTTCAGCCACAGTGATCTGGATATGATCCACATAGCGGTGGTTCCACACCGGCTCAAAAATGCCATTGCCGAAACGAAACACCAGAATGTTTTGTACGGTTTCCTTACCCAGGTAATGGTCGATGCGGAAAATCTGGTCTTCTGTGAGAGTCTTCTTGATCTTCTGGTTCAGCTCCTTCGCGGACTCGAGATCGTTGCCGAAAGGTTTTTCAAAGACAATCCTGCGCCAGTGACCTGATTGTTGAACAGCCAGATTGGATGCGCCGAGCTGTTCCACAATGTCACCGAAAAATGCAGGACTCGTGGCCAGATAGAAGAAGTAGTTACCATTGGTGTGATGCTTCTCATCCATTTCAGTGAGCTGCTGGGCAAGCTTGACGTAGGTTTGCGGCTCGTGGAATTCGCCGGAGACGTAGTACAGCCGGTCCAGCAACCAGTCCCGCAGATCAGGGTCAACTTTACCGGTGGCAAACTTCATGAGTTGTTCGCCCAGCGTTTTTCGAAACTGTTCAACGCTGTAGTCATTGCGGGCGACTCCCACAATGGCAAAGTTCGACGAAAGCATGTGGCTGGCGGCGAGATTGTAGAGAGCAGGGAACAGCTTGCGGGCAGTCAGGTCACCGGTGGCGCCGAAAATCACCATAGCGCAGGGGCCGGTTTGGCGCGCCGGCTTTTCGGACATAATCAGTGCCAGCTCTTCCAGGTCTCGTTCAAGTTGTGGCATAAACTTTCTCCGTCGATCAGGACGCTTTTTCTTTTTTTGGGGTCAACTCAATGTGGCCGCCGAATTTTTGTCGCATGGCGCTCAGGATTTTTTCTGCAAAGGTGTGCTCCTGGCGTGAGCGGAAGCGGGTATACAACGCTGCTGAGAGAACGTCAGCGGGCACCGCCTCTTCCAGGGCCGCCATGATGGTCCAGCGACCTTCGCCGGAATCCTGCACAAAGCCGGTGTATTCGGAAAGCGTAGGATTTTCGGCGAGCGCGATGGCGGTCAGGTCCAGCAGCCAGGATGAAACCACGCTGCCTCGACGCCAGACTTCAGCTATATCTGCGACATTCAAGTTATAACGATATTCCGGCGGGAGCTGGTCTGAGGTGGCGTTGCGGAAGATATCGAAGCCCTCGGCATAGGCTTGCATCAGGCCGTATTCGATGCCGTTGTGCACCATTTTGACAAAGTGACCTGCGCCGGAAGGACCACAATAGAGATAGCCGAGTTCGGCCGTACCACCGCTCTTCTCCCGGCCGGGAGTACGGGGAATATCGCCGATACCGGGCGCCAAAGTCTTGAAGATGGGATCAAGGTGCTGCACGGCATCTTTCGGCCCGCCAATCATCATGCAGTAACCGCGCTCGAGTCCCCAGACGCCGCCGCTGGTGCCAACGTCAATATAGTTAATGCCGCGTTCCTTCAACTTCTGCGAGCGCCGAACGTCGTCTTTGAAATAGGAATTGCCGCCATCAATGATGATGTCGCCGGGTTCGAACTTCTGACCTAAAGCCATCACAGTCTGCTCGGTCGGATTCCCGGCTGGAACCATGACCCAGGCAGCGCGAGGCTTCTTCAGCTTGGCAACAAAGTCGTCCAGCGAAGACGAACCGGTGGCGCGCTCTTTGACCAGCTCTTGCACATTTTGCGGATTCAGGTCTGAGACTACACATTCATGACCACTGCGAATCAGCCGGCGGACCATGTTGCCGCCCATTCTTCCCAGACCAACCATGCCAAGTTGCATATTGCACGTCTCCCGTTCGGCGCGGATAAGTTTGCGCCCTTCTCCCAGGGTTTCACCCTGGGCTACGTTGTTTCACGCCTACGGCGTTATTAGCGGAACTGCGGCACAAGACCATAGGGATTCCTCGGAAAAAACGCTCGGAATAAACTCAAAAACAAATCATCCCAAGACCTCTCTTAGCGCCTTGCTCAACTTCTCTAGTCCTGCATCCACGTTTGCGGGCAGGTGAACGCGCAGAGCGCGACGCTTACGCTCAGCCAGGACTTGAAAATCGCCACGCGCTTGAGCTGCCTTCACGATTCCAAAAGTGTATTTCTGTCCCGGCACCGGAAGATCTACGGCGTCGTCGCAGGTGATTTGCAGAAATACTCCTGTATTCGGTCCGCCTTTGTAGGCTTGCCCCGTGGAGTGCAGGAACCGTGGACCAAATCCCAGACAAGTGGCGAAGCGACGGCGATCGCGAATACTTGTGCGAATTTCCTGCAGTATTTCTTCGTGGGCGGCATTCATCTGAACATAGGCCAGAAGCGCAAAATAATCCCCGGCTGATAGCTGTTGCAGATGAGCACGCAAAAAGCCCGCTAATGAATTCTGGTCGCTGGCCAGTTTGCGCAGATTTGCCGCGTTACGGTCGTCTGTGAATAGCTTGATCCCTTCGCCTTCCCACAACGGTTTTTCTTCGGGAAGTTTTCCCGTCTTTTCGTATTCGGCAGTAAGCTGGCGCGTGACGATCTTGCTGGCTTCCACGTCAGGCTGATCGAAAGAATTGATGCCGATGATTGAGCCTGCCACGGCGGTGGCTATCTCCCAGCGGAAGAACTCTCCACCAATATCGTAAATATCGGCGACATTGATGCGCACGACAGGCTGGCCAGCTTTGCGGAACGCGTCAATCTGCGAATCCTGCGTGGGATCAGCGGCATTCTCCAGACGCAGATAAACAAAGAGGCGATCATTGCCATAGGCCTCCGGCGGTCCGAGCTTTTCGCGGTCCACAGGAATCAGGCCTTTACCTTGTTTGCCGGTGCTCTCGGCCAAAAGCTGTTCCAGCCATGCACCCAAGTCCGAGATTCCCGGTGAGGTGATGATGGTCACCTTGTCGCGGCCATTGTTGGCCAGCGTGCCGAGGATGGCGCCGAGCACTGCTCCGGGATTTTGATCGACCGGCACCGCGGCCTCGCAGGCGCGCACCATTTTTTCCGTAGATTCCAGGAAACGTTTAACGTCGAGTCCCATGATGGCGGCAGGCACGAGGCCGAAGTTGGACAGGGCTGAGTAGCGTCCGCCAATGCTGGGCACACCAAAGAAGATGTGGCGAAAATGGTCTTGCTCGGCGACCTGCTGCATCTTCGATCCCGGATCGGTGATGGCGATGAACTGCTGGCCGGCTTTTCCTTTACCAACAATGTCTTCCACCAGATTGAAGAAGTATTGCTTGAAGATGTTTGGCTCCAGAGTGCTGCCCGATTTGCTGGCCACAATGAAGATGGTCTTAGCTACATCGATCTCGGCTTCGATGGCACTGATCTGCACCGGATCGGTTGAGTCGAGCACGTGCAATTCCGGATGCCCCGGTTGCTTGCCGAAAGTCATTTTCAGAACTTCCGGACAAAGGCTGGAGCCTCCCATTCCGAGCAGCAGTGCGTGCCGGAATCCGGCTTGAACCACATCGCTGGCCGCATCCCTGAGTTGTTGCAGGTGAGCGACTTGATCTTCAGCCACGTGAAGCCAGCCGAGCCATTTATGTTCTTCGTCGCCTGTCCACAGAGAGCTATCGCCTTTCCACAGGCGATTGATTTTGTCATTGGCCTGCCAGTCTTTGAGTGTGGCGTCGACCGCTTGCTTCAGCGGCGCTGGCAGGTCACAGCCAAGACACTCAATTTTTGGCTTTATTTTTGCAGGTTCAGTTTTTTTTTGTTCGACCGCGGCAATCAGCTTGTCGAAAGCATCATCGAAAAGCTTGATTGCTTCATCGAGAAGCTGATCCGTGACCGCCTTCATAGAGATGCCAGCCTTCTCGAGGTCTGCCATCGTCTTATCGGCTGCAGCGAGATCGGCATCAAGAGTGCGTGCCACCTGGCCGTGATCGCGGAATGCATCGATTGTGGCCGGGGGAACGGTGTTGACAGTGTCCGGACCAATCAGATTTTCGACGTACATCACATCGCGGTAAGCCGGATTTTTGGTGCTGGTACTGGCCCAGAGCAGGCGCTGCGTTTGTGCGCCACGCGCAGCCAATGATTTCCAGCGGTCGCCCGCGAAGATCTGACCGTAGAGACGGTATGCCTGCTTGGCGTTGGCGATAGCAACTTTGCCCATCAGCCCGCGCAGCAGTTGTTCTTCCTGTGGATTTCTGACGGTCTTCAGCTTTGCTGTAATCAAGGTATCGGCCAGCGTATCGATGCGGCTGACAAAAAAGCTGGCAACACTGGCGATGCTGCCGATGTCGTTTCCACGATAGGCTTCGAGGCCGGCGATGAAGGCTTCTGCAACTTTCACATAGGCATCCTGCGAGAACAGCAAGGTAATGTTGATGTTGATGCCCTCACTGATCATCTGTTGGATCGCCGGCACACCTTCTGGAGTGCCGGGGATCTTGATCATGATGTTGGGTCGGCCAACAGCTTTCCACAGGCGCCGCGCTTCATCCATGCTGGCTTGGGTGTCGCGCGCCAGCCTGGGCGAAACTTCCAGACTGACGTAGCCATCGCGTCGATTGGTTTGCTTGTAGACCGGGAGAAGCAGGTCGGCAGCGTCCTGAATATCACGGATAGCAATCTCTTCGTAAATTTCGCCGGCACTGCTGCCTTGGGCGTGGAGTTTCTCGAGCATGTCAGCGTAATCGGTACTGCCGGCGATGGCCTTTTCAAAAATGGCTGGATTGGACGTCATTCCGCGCAAGCCGTCTTCATCAATCAATCGCTGGAGTTCGCCGCTGGTGATGAGATTGCGGCGGATGTAGTCGAGCCATACGGACTGGCCAAATTTTTGCAGCAGCTTGAGCGGATTTTCCTGAGCAGTCTTTACGGATTTTGGCGTTTCCAGCGTGCTAACCGGACTCATAAACTTTTCTCCTTGGCTAATTGGCCGACGGCGTATCGCTTTTCAATATCGAGAATTTTTTTCAACCTCCGCACGTGCCGCTCTTCGCCCGTGAAGCGGGCATTTAGGAAGGTCAGAGAAATGTCTTTGGCCAGCTCCGCCCCGATCACACGCGCTCCGAGCACCAGGACATTGGTATCGTCGTGTTCCACGCCCTGGTGGGCTGAGTAGCAATCATGGCAGAGGCCGGCGCGAATCCCCGCAATTTTGTTTGCTGCAACTGAGGCGCCGACGCCGCTACCGCAGATGAGAATGGCGCGTTCAGCTTCTCCGTGGAGCACGCTCAGGGCAACAGCTTCAGCGTAGTCAGGATAATCCACCGGATCAGCGCTGTAGGTGCCTACATCCAGGACGAGGTGTCCGTTGTGCTGCAAGTGGTCGCTAAGGACCTTTTTAAGCTCAAATCCGGCATGATCCGAGCCGAGTGCGACTTGCATGAGTCATTTTCTCCTTCGTTCCAGCAAAGCTCTTGCCGCTGCAATCACTGCGTCCGGGGTAAAGCCGAATTTCTTCAGTAACTCTTTTAGCGGAGCTGACGCCCCAAAAGTCTTCATTCCGATTGTAATGCCATCCGTGCCCACATATTGCGCCCAACCCATGGTAGATGCCTGCTCGACGGAGATGCGTGCCTTGACCTCCGGCGGAATCACGCTATCGCGGTACTCCGGGGTTTGCTGCTCAAAAATTTCCCAGGAAGGCATGCTGACTACGCGCACCTTGTGGCCTTCTGCGCTGAGCTTTTCATAAACTGCGACGCATAGAGAAACTTCGCTGCCCGTAGCCATCAGGATCAATTCCGGCTTGCCGTCCGGCGCATCTGCCAGAACGTAGGCGCCCTTTGCCAGTCCGGAAGCAGGAGCGTATCTGGTTCGATCCAACGTAGGCAGCGCCTGACGAGAAAGGATCAGGGCTGCGGGTTCATGACGCAACTGCATGATCACGCGCCAGGCCTCCGTGACTTCATTAGCATCCGCAGGACGAATTACCAGAAATCCCGGCAGCGCGCGAAGGGAAGCGAGCTGCTCCACCGGCTGATGTGTGGGGCCATCTTCACCCAGACCGATGGAATCATGAGTAAAGATGTAAATCACCGGAATTTCCATGATGGCAGCCAACCGCATAGGCGGGCGCGAGTAATCGCTGAAGATCAGGAATCCCGCGCCAAACGGACGAACTTTGCTAAGAGACATTCCGTTCAGGGCAGAACACATGGCGTGCTCGCGAATGCCGAAGTGAAAATTTCGTCCAGCGTAGGAGCCCGGCTCGAAGTCTCCAGCACCCTCAAAAGTCAGGCGCGTTTTGGTTGACGGAGCGAGATCGGCGGCGCCGCCAATCAGCCAGGGAACACTTTTCGCGACGGCATTCATCACTTTGGCAGATGACTCGCGTGTAGCCAGGCCTTTGGGATCGGCAGGAAAAGCAGGCAGATCTTTGTCCCAGCCTGCAGGCAGTTCGCGGCGCTGCATGAGCCGAAGATGTTCAGCCAGCACAGGAAACTCTTTCTTATATTTTTCCAGCAGCGCTTCCCATGTGGTACGCAGCCCGTTGCCACGCTTGCTGATGCCATTCCGAAAATTTTCGACAACTTCGGGTGGGACCAGAAACTTGGCATCTTCAGGCCAGCCATAAGCGTGCTTGGCCAAACGAATCTCGTCTTCGCCCAAAGGCTCGCCGTGAGCAGCTTCAGTATCTTGTTTGTGCGGTGCGCCGTAAGCGATGTGACTGTCAACGATAATGAGCGTAGGCCGATCGTTTGTATTAAGAAACGTCCCCAGCGCCCGCGACAGCATTTCCAGATCATTAGCATCGCCCACGCGAGTCACATTCCATCCGTATCCGAGGAAACGCGTGGCGACATCTTCAGTAAAAGCCAGAGCCGTGTGACCTTCTATCGTGATGTGGTTATTGTCATAGATCCAGCAAAGGTTAGAGAGCTGAAGATGTCCGGCGAGCGACGCGGCTTCGCCTGAGACACCTTCCATCATGTCGCCATCGCCGCATAGCGCATAAACGTTGTAGTTGAACAGCTCGTAACCAGGCTTGTTGAAATTGGCCGCCAGCCATCGCTCGGCGATGGCCATGCCAACGCTGGTCGCAACTCCTTGTCCAAGCGGACCGGTGGTGGTCTCAACGCCCGAGGTCCAGCGGTATTCAGGATGGCCGGGAGCTTTGCTATCCAGTTGGCGGAAATGCTTGATGTCGTCCAGCGTGACGGAAGGCTTGCCCAGCGTTTCATAATTGGGATCTACAGCCTGCACGCCGGTGAGGTACAGCATGGAATAAAGCAGCATGGAGGCATGGCCGATCGAGAGCACAAAGCGGTCGCGATTGGGCCAGATTGGATCCTGGGGATCGAAGCGAAGAAGTCGTTGCCACAGACAATAGACAACCGGCGCCATCGCCATGGGAGTGCCGGGATGGCCGGAGTTGGCCTGCTGCACTGCGTCCATGGCCAGGGTGCGGATTGTATTGATGCTTAGAAGGTCAATGCCAATTGATGTTGTCGCTTCGCTCCCCACCGCTTAAGTACCTCGTTCTCCTTCAGATTTTCGTGCTCCTGCGACCAGCCGCTCGGCGGCCTGATTGGGCCTCGCGGCTTTTGTTCCTTTTCTTCACTTGTTGGTAGCCGTTAATCTATGGCAAGTTGTGTGGTTGGCTGCACGATACAACGGGTACCTTGCGTGCAGCAGGGAAGTTTAAGTACACCGATGAGATCTTAGCCCTAAATTAATATCCAGGTACGATCCTGATTCAGCAGACGGATTTAAGATGCGTGCAATGGCTGAAAGTTTCAAAAGAGCTGAGACGGGGCAAACTTGATCACAGGCGACTCCGCATCGAGCTAAATAATGGCTTCAAGCCGGTATTTTGCGCCCCAAGGTTCGACAATTCGTCGTCTTCCGTGTCCAGGATTCGTCTCGAACCGGGTGCGTAATAGACCAAACCGCTCAAGCAAATCCACATCACGTCCGACAGCGCGTGTATCGCGTTTCAGGTCAGCAGCCAGGTCTGAGACGGGAATCGCTTTCTCGCGGGCTTTGCGAAGGAGGCGAATGCGCTCCGCTGAAAGAACCCGAATCATGTCACTCGCGTTTTCAAACAAAACAGTAACTTCAGGCGCAAGCTCCTCACCACGATCCAGTTTTCGCGCGTGTTCCCGAGCACGATCGAAGAACTCCCTGACGCCGTTGGCGGTTACGCGAATCTTAGGTTCTCTTTTCACGGGAAGTTACGGCCTACGATGGGAAGTATAGCGGAAGAATAAATGTGGCCGGCACTCCCCCTAGCAACTCAATGCTTGAATGCCGGCCAACCCCGTCTAACGTGCCTTAGACGTTCTCTTAATGGGTAGTGCAGAAAACAGGAAAAACGTTACAAATTAATTAATGTCCGTAAGTACCTGTTTGTAAAGGAATTAGGACAGGGGGCCGAAGATATCGCCGTGATCGCACGTGATCGCCGTGATCCACACCCCATCACACGCAAAACAAAAGCCGCGCGTAATGGGACCCCGTGATCGCGCGTGATCGGAAACCCATCCCGCCTTATGTGCTCTTGTCGCGAAAGCGGCCTTGAAGCGCGGATAAGGACTGCAAAAACGTTACAACTATTTACTGTGTTTTGCCCGCCTCAGCAGTGTTGGTTGGGGTCGGCGCCGGCGCATTCTTTACCCATTTGTCGAACCAGCTAACCATCTCATAGAGCGTATGTTCCACTGATTCCCGACCCAAATACCCATGTGCCTCATAGGGTAATTGGACATAGCGGACAATCCCGCCATTTCCTTTAATTGCCTGGTACAGCCGCTCACTCTGAATGGGGAAAGTCCCGGAGTTATCGTCAGCCATGCCGTGGATGAGAAGAATGGGATGTCTGATTTTGTCGGCAAACATAAAAGGCGAGACCTTGATGTACATTTCCGGTGCTTCCCACAGGGTTCGGCGCTCGCTCTGGAAGCCAAAAGGAGTCAGTGTGCGGTTGTAGGCTCCACTGCGCGCTACTCCTGCTTTGAACAGATCGGAATGGGCCAGCAGATTGGCCGTCATGAACGCGCCGTAGCTATGTCCGCCTACGCCGACGCGGTTGCGGTCTGTCACTCCCATTTCTACAGCCTTGTCAATGGCAGCTTTGGCGCTGGCGACGATCTGCTCAACGTAGGTATTGTTCATGGTGTCCGGATCGCCGATCACCGGCATGGTGGCGTTGTCGAGAAGGGCATAGCCCTGCGTCACCAGAAAAAGCTGCGAGATGCCGGTAATGGTGGTGAAACGATTGGTTGAACCGGAGACCTGTCCTGCCGTTCCGGCATCGCTGAACTCCAGTGGGTAAGCCCAGACAATGGTAGGCAGCTTTTCTCCTTGCTTGTAATTGGCCGGAAGATAAAGAGTGAAGGAGAGAGGCACGCCATCTGCGCGCTTGTAAGTGACAAGTTGTTTCGTAATACCTCGAAGCTCAGGAGTGGGATCGGGAAAATGAGTCAGGGCCTTCTTGTCCTGGCTGCCAACAGTTCGCAAAAAGTAATTCGGCGGCTCGGCGGGAGTTTCATAGCGAGTGATAATTCGCGAACCATCGTCCGACGCCAGCGCCGTCACCTCTTCGAAGGCGCCATCGGCAGATTTGAATAACCGTTCTGACTTGAGTGATTGCAGATCAAAGCGGTCGAGGAAGGGAAACTCTCCCTTCGGCGAAGCTCCGGCGCCGGCAAGAAGGATGGAATCACCGTTCTGCCAGAGCACGCGCTTACCGTTTTCCAATCGCCTCATCAGCGGCGAACCGGGATCGCCGTACCGGTCACGGATCGATCGTTCCCAGATGATTTTGGGTGTGGCTCCAGGCTGATTGAGGTTGACCATCAGGGTTCGGGTCCAGCGGCGATTGCGGTCGTAGTCATGCACTAACCCGATTCCATTGGATCCCCATTGAACGGCCTGGGTTCTGCCTCCGAAGCCACCTGTGAATCCGCCACCCGTGGTGAAGCGATACTCAAGCTTGACCAACTCCTTCGGTTCATCGGTAAAAGGAGCGCTCAGGATGAGTAGATGATCGTGATAGGGAACCTTGGCGCGCGTGTCTCCCCCATCCAGAGCTTCTGCCCAAACCAGAGCTGCCGGCTGCGTCGCCACCCATTCGTAATCACGCGGTCCAGTCAGCACACCTTCAATGGGTACATGCTCAGCGAGCGGCAGGCTAGCAAGCTTGAATTCCACTTTGCCATTGTTGTCCCAAACCTCTACCTCTTTGGGAAAATCGTTAAAGGGTAGCAGATAAGAGTAAGGACGATGGATTCTGGCGCAAAGAAGGTGTTTGCTATCGGGTGAGG
>Ga0126376_10002354_pt1 | contig 10648 bp, 5 predicted proteins | sample PanSoiMetPlot_15_FD_92760 | JGI IMG/M metagenome (GOLD analysis project Ga0126376, IMG submission 92760) | Tropical forest soil microbial communities from Panama - MetaG Plot_15 | ecosystem: Environmental > Terrestrial > Soil > Tropical forest > Bulk soil | place: Panama | collected 2016-02-17 | reverse complement strand
GCAAGCTAATCACGGAGATCGGCGGGCGCGACGCCTATGCTTTCTATAACGAGCTGTCGCGCGCGGGCTTCCGCCGCAGCCACCATCTGGCTTACCGACCGGCCTGCGCGGGATGCGCCGCCTGCCTTCCGGTGCGTGTCGCCGTCAACTATTTCGAAACCAGTCGCTCGCTGCGTCGCATACTCAATGCCAATCGCGATCTATCCGCACGGCTTGTGCCGGCACGCGCTACGACCGAGCAATACCGGGTGTTCACGCGCTACCAGCGCTCCCGACACGCCGAGAGCGACATGGCCTCGATGACCTATGGCGATTATCGCGCGATGGTGGAGGACAGCCCGGTGATGACGGTCCTCCTGGAGCATCGTAAATCAGACGACGGCTTGGTGGCGGCCTGCCTCGCCGACGTTCTCGACGACGGACTCTCCGCCGTATACAGCTTCTTCGACCCTGCTGAAGCTGCACGCAGCCCCGGCACCGCTATGATCCTGGCGCTGATCGCCGAGGCACGGCGGCGCATACTGCCCTATGTCTACCTGGGTTACTGGATCGGTGCGAGCCGCAAGATGGCGTACAAGACGCGCTTCCGCCCGCTGGAAGCGCTAACCTCCCAGGGCTGGGCGCCCCTCGCCCAATAGCGCCAAGCCCGCTGCCGAGCCCACCGATGCCGCGCGGAACCGCTGAGCGCGACCCCGCCGTCGCCACCAACCATCCGATAGCGGATGAGGTGAAATTCACCACGTGCTACATGTGCGCCTGCCGCTGCGGCATCAAGGTGCACTTGAAGGACGGCGGCATCCGCTACATCGAAGGCAACCAGAATCATCCCGTGAACCACGGCGTGCTCTGCGCCAAAGGCTCGGCGGGCATCATGCAGCACAGCTCGCCGGCGCGGCTGCGCAAGCCGCTCAAGCGCGTGGGCGAGCGCGGCCGCGGCGAGTTCCGCGAGATCGAATGGGAGGAGGCTCTGGGCACGGCAGCCGACTGGCTCGGCGCCATTCGCGCGCGCGATCCGAAGCAACTCGCCTTCTTCACCGGGCGCGCCCAGAGCCAAGCCCTGACGGGATGGGGGGCGCAGCATTTCGGCACGCCCAACTACGCTGCTCATGGCGGGTTCTGCTCCGTCAACATGGCTGCCGCCGGCCTCTACACTATCGGCGGCTCGTTCTGGGAATTCGGTGAGCCTGACTGGGAGCGCACGAAATATTTCCTGCTGTTCGGCGTCGCCGAGGATCACGATTCCAACCCGATCAAGATCGGCCTCGGCAAGCTCAAGGGGCGCGGCGCCAAGGTTGTGTCGATCAACCCGATCCGCACCGGATATTCCGCTATCGCCGACGAGTGGATCGGCATTCGCCCGGGCACCGACGGGCTGCTCGTACTCTCGCTGATCCACGAGCTGCTGCGGGCGGGCAAGATCGACGCGGATTACCTCGTACGCTACACCAACGCGCCGTGGCTGGTGATCGACGACGAGGGGGCCGCCGATCACGGTCTCTGCGCCCGCGGCACCGGCGGCCAGCCGCTCATCTGGGACCGCCGGCGCGAGCGGGTTGTAAGCGGGAACGATCCCGAGGCACTGCCGACGCTGAGAGGGCCGCGCACTCTCTCCGATGGGCGCCGCGCGGTGCCCGCCTTTGAGCTGCTGGCGCGGAGATGTCTCGAACCCCGCTACGCGCCCGATGCCGTGGCGGCGGAGACCGGCATTTCCGCCACCACGATCAAGCGCCTCGCGGCGGAACTCGCGCACGTCGCCTTCGAGGAGGCGATCGTGCTCGACCAGCCCTGGACCGATTGCCACGGGCGCCACCATGCGCGGATGATCGGCCGGCCCGTCGCCATGCACGCGATGCGTGGCATCTCAGCGCACGCCAACGGTTTCCACACCTGCCGCGCGCTCCATCTCTTGCAAATGCTGCTGGGCGCCGTGGACACACCCGGCAGCTTCCGGTACGAGCCGCCGTTCCCTCGGTTGATCCCCCCTTCGGGCAAGCCGGCTGGACCCGTCGGCCCGAACACGCCGCTCTTGGGGCCGCCGCTCGGATTCCCGCAAGGGCCCGAGGATTTGTTGATCGACGAAGCCGGCAAAGCGATGCGCATCGACAAGGCGTTCTCTTGGGAGGCGCCGCTCGCGGCACATGGATTACTGCATCTCGTAATAGCAAACGCCTGCAAGGGCGATCCCTATCCGATCGACACGCTCTTCCTCTACATGGCGAACATGAGCTGGAACTCCGCGATGAACACCGCGAGGACCATGCGCATGCTCTGCGAGCGCGACGCCGCCACGACCGACTACCGGATACCCCGCATCATTTATTCCGACGCCTTCTATTCGGAGATGGTCGCCTACTCCGATCTCGTGCTCCCTGACACCACTTATCTCGAGCGCTACGATTGCATCTCGCTCTTGGATCGCCCCATCAGCGACGCCGATGCCGCCGCCGATGCGATCCGGCGGCCTGTGGTGAAGCCTGACCGCGACGTGCGCCCGTTCCAGGACGTGCTGATCGACCTGGGCGCGCGGCTCAAGCTTCCGGGCTTCGTCACCGCCGACGGTTCGCCCAAGTATCCCGGCCTCTACCCCGATTACATCGTAAACCACGAGCGCAAGCCCGGGATCGGGCCGCTCGCCGGCTGGCGCGGCGCCAATGGCGGGCAAGCGGGCGCGGGCGCAGTCAATCCGAGCCAGCTCGAGCGTTACATCGAGAATCAGTGCTTCTGGCGCGGCGAGATCCCGCCGGAAGGTCGCTATTACAAATTCGCCAACCGGACCTATCTCGAGTGGTCGCAGGCCATGGGCTTTCGCGACCATGCGGAGCCTGTGGTGCTCCAACTCTATAGCGAGGTGCTGCAAAAATTCCGGTTGGCCGCGCGGGGCCATGGACGCGTGCAGCCTCCCGCCATGCACCGCGATCGGGTCGCAAAATATTTCGACCCGCTGCCATATTGGTATGCGCCGTTCGAAAGCGAGAGCGCCGGCTATCCCCTGCACGCAATCACGCAGCGGCCCATGGCGATGTACCACAGTTGGGGTTCTCAGAACGCCTGGCTTCGCCAGATCCACGGCGAGAACCTCCTGCACATTCACCGCGGGCGGGCCGAAGAGCTCGGCATCGCCGACGGCGACTGGGTGACGGTCACTAGCCCGCACGGCCGCATCAACGTGCGAGCGAAGCTGATGGACGGCGTCAACCGCGACACCCTCTGGACCTGGAATGCGATCGGCAAGCGCGCCGGTGCGTGGAACCTCGCCCCGAGCGCTCATGAGACCACGCGTGGTTTCCTGCTCAACCACCTCATCAGCGAGCTCTTGCCTGCGCGCGAGGGCGGATATCGCTACGCCAACGCCGATCCCGTGACGGGACAGGCGGCCTGGTATGACCTCCGCGTCAAAATCGAGAAGGCACCCGCACCGCCGGCTCGTGCCGAGCCCGTCTTCGCCGCGCTCGAGGCGCCGCCGCTCGCCGCGCGTCCCTCGGTGCTTCGCTACGGCGCGAAGTTTCGTCCGCCGAGACCGCGCGCATGACCAGCTTGCCCACGCACCTCGAGCCCAAGCGGCTCGGTCTGGTCATCGATCTCGACATCTGCGTCGGCTGTCACGCCTGCGCCGTCAATTGCAAACAGTGGAACAGCGGCGGCGTGGCGGCGCCGCTCACGGATCTCGAGCCCTATGGCCCAGATCCCCTCGGCGTCTGGTTCAATCGCGTGCACACTTTCGAGGTGGGCGAAGGCGAGACCGGGCGCACTGTGCATTTCCCGCGTTCGTGCCTGCACTGCGCGGAGCCTGACTGCGTCACCGTCTGCCCCACCGGCGCCAGTTACAAGCGGGTCGAGGACGGCATCGTGCTCGTGGATGAGGATCTCTGCATCGGCTGCAAGCTCTGCTCCTGGGCCTGCCCCTACGGCGCGCGCGAGTACGACTACGACGCCGGCGTAATGAAGAAATGCACGCTCTGCATCGACAGGATCTACAACGACACCCTCGAGGAGGCGAGCCGCGTCCCCGCCTGCGTCTCGACTTGCCCGGCCTCGGCGCGGCATTTCGGCGATCTCGGCGATCCCGGCTCCGCGATCTCCACGCTCGTGCGCGAGCGCGGCGGCTATGACCTGATGCCCGAGCTCGGCTACGCCCCCACAAACAAGTATCTCCCGCCGCGGCCGCGCCGCACCGCGGCACGAGACGTCAGGGCCTCGACCGAACTGACGCCCGCGGTTGCAGCGGGAGGTGGCGGCTTCCTCGCCTGGGTCGATCGCTTGCTCTCCGGCTGAGACATGCACCCCGCGCTCTCGGTGATCGTATTCACGACTGTCTCGGGGGCGGGCTACGGATTGCTGGCCTGGGTCGGCGTCTGGGCGGTGGCGGGCTGGCTGCCGGCCGACCGAGGCCTGGCCGCGGCCTCGCTCGCGCTCTCGCTCGGCGCCATCACAGCGGGCCTTCTGTCCTCGACGCTGCACCTGGGCCATCCCGAGCGCAGCTGGCGAGCTTTCTCGCAGTGGCGGAGCTCGTGGCTCTCGCGCGAGGGCGTGTCGTCGATCGCGACCTACGCGCCGGCGTTGCTCTTCGCGGTCGGCTGGCTGGGGATCGGCAGCACTGGCGGGATCTGGGCGCTCTTCGGCGCGATCTCCGCCGTTGGCGCGGTCGCGACAGTCGTCTGCACCGCCTTCATCTATCAGTCTCTGAAGCCGATACAGCGCTGGAGCAATGGCTGGGTGCTGCCGAACTACCTCGTGCTCTCGGCCATGACGGGCGTGCTTTGGCTGATCGCGATCATGTCGCTCTTTGGCATGACCGACGGTTTCCTGGCTCTTGCAGCGTTTCTCTGCATCGCACTCGCCGCTGTTCTCAAGATACAATACTGGCGCTTTATCGACCGTACGGCGAGCCGAAGCGACGCCGGCAGCGCCACCGGCCTCGGCGCGCTCGGCCGCGTGCGGCTCTTCGAGGCACCGCACACGTCCGAGAATTATCTCATGAAGGAGATGGGCTTTCGCATCGCGCGCAAGCATGCGGCGAAGCTCAGGATGATCGCGCTTGTCGCAGCCTTCTTCCTGCCGCTGCTGCTGACGCTCGCCGGATTGCTGATGCCGACGGCTCTCGTCGCGCCCTTCACCTTCGCGGCCGCGCTCATCGCGATCCTGGGTGTGCTCATAGAACGCTGGCTCTTCTTTGCCGAGGCCAAGCACACGGTGACGCTCTACTACGGTGCCGAGCGAGCGTGACTGTCACTCTGCCGCAGCTCCGCCCCTCGTGCCGAGCGCACGCAGGCAGTGGTCCACCCAGAGCTTGGTAAGTTTCTCCTCGACCGAGTTCTGACCGAGACGGGCGCGCAGATTCGCAAAGTCCACCACATCCATGTTCTGGTCCTGGTTGAAACAGGAGAACACGGCCGTCTCGGCGCCGGTCGCGGGATCGCGGTGCACCTGCAGGCACTGAGCACAGATCTCCTTCATCATGCACTGCATCGGCGAGTTGATGGACGCGATGGCGCGGTGCCCGCGCCTGAGGAACGGCGCCAGCGCGCCCTTCCGCGCCCCGGCCACCGCCGCCATCATGCCGTCAGACCCGATCGCCATCACGCGATCGACCTCGTTGAGCTTGATGTCGACGGGACCGAGCGTGCCCTCGGCGTAGGCGACCATGGCCTCGACGATGTTCGCGACCATGGTCTTGTCCCGCGGCCGGCTCGGCGAGAAGCCCGGCGCCTCGTCGCAGCACCAGACGACCACATCGGCCGCCTTCTCGATCTCGTCGACCTTGTAGCGATCCTGGTGCCGCTTGTAGCCCGCGAAATAGAGCACGCGCGAGCCCGCGGCACGCAGGCCCTGACCGATTGAGAACAGCACAGCATTGCCGAGCCCGCCACCCGCGAGCAGCACCGTCTCGCCCTTCGGCAGTTCCGTCGGCGTGCCCGTCGGCCCCATGAGGATAACGGGCTCGCCCGGCTGCAGCAGCGTGCAGATATCCGAAGAGCCGCCCATCTCCAGCACGATGGTGGAAAGCAATCCGTTCGCTCGGTTGACCGCGGCGCCCGTCAGCGCCAAGCCCTCCATGCCGAGCGCGGTGCCATTGGTCTTGGCGGCAAGGGTCTCATAATTCTGCAGGCGGTAGAACTGGCCCGGTTCGAAGACGCGCGCGGCCATGGGGGCGCGCACGACCACCTCGACGATCTGCGGCGTCAGCCGATGGACGGCGTGGACGGTCGCGCGGAGCTCGTCGTCGAGCCGGCGCACGAGCTCATTCGGATCCGGACGCGAGGGCGCTCGGCGCGACAGGACGCTGGTTACCAGCGGATAGCCCTGCTTGGCGCTCGCCATTGCCTTCACGACATTGCCGGCGAAGGACGGATGCAGGTCGCCGAAAAAGCTGATCGCGCGGCCGTCGCTCCGGACGCTGGTCAGGATCTGCGGTACCGTGGGCTTGGCCACCCGCTCGGGCGTCACCGGCGTGCCGCTCTCGTCGACCGCTTGGAAATACCGGCCGTCGATCTTCACTCGGCTGGGATCCTCACGGTGCAGAACCGTGTTGGGCTGTGTGCCCGCCGCCACCAGAATGCTGCGCGCCGGCAACGTCACGCGCTCGCCCGCGGCGCGCGACAAGACGAGCGCCTTGGCGGCGCCGAATTCGTCGAGCTCCACTTCCTCGGGCGTCAGGCCTTCGGCGAAGCGGATACCCTCCTCCATCGCCTTCGCGACCTCTTCGTGGTTGAGCGTATAGCTGGGCGCGTCGATGAGGCGCCGGCGATAGGCGATGGTGACGCCGCCCCACCCGTCGAGGAGATCGGCGAAGCGCGGCGAACGCTGCTCTCGCCTCGCTATCTCCCGCTCGGCGCGGATCGCGCGGGCGTGAGAAAGAAATTCTCCGGCGATCGCGGCGTCCTCGGGATCCCACTCCGCCCGCACGGCCGCCTCGCCGCGCTCGGCGACCAGCGCCTCATAGCGCGCCAGGAACTTCTCGACCTGAACCACGTAGTAGGCGAGCGATTCCGTTGCAGTGTCGATCGCGGTGAGGCCGCCGCCGATCACCACGACAGGCAACCGCACTTGCAAGTTGGCGAGGCTCTCGGTCTTTGCGGCGCCGGTAAGCTGCAGCGCCATCAAGAAATCCGAGGCCTGGCGCACGCCACGGGCGAGCCCGTTTTTGATCGCAATCACCGTCGGCCTGCCGGCACCGGCGCAGAGCGCGATGTGGTCGAAGCCGAGCGCGAAGGCGCTCTCTACCGTGAGCGTGCCGCCGAAGCGGACGCCGCCGTACATGGTGAACTCGCTGCGCCGCTCCAGCAGCAGGCGGATGAGCTTCAGGAAATTCTTGTCCCAGCGCACGGTGATGCCGTATTCGGCGACCCCGCCGAAACCCGCCATGGTCCGCGAATTCAGGGGCTCTCGAAGCTCTTCGACGTCACGGATCGGCCGGAACGCGTGGCGCCGGCCAAGCGCATCGATGCCGGAGATCTCCGGCGCCAACGGTTCGATCTTGAGGCCGTCGACGCCGAACACGGCGTGGCCGTCGTTCACCAGGTGATGTGCGAGCGTGAAGCCGGCGGGTCCGAGGCCGACCACCAGCACTTTGTAGCCGCTCGCGGGCTTCGGCAGCGGCCGGCGGATGTCGAGCGGGTTCCAGCGCGTAAGCAAGCTGTAGATCTCGAAGCCCCAGGGCAGGCCGAGCACGTCCTTGAGCGTGCGCGTCTCGACCTGCGGGATGTCGACGGGGTCCTGCTTTTGATAGATGCAGGCCTTCATGCAGTCGTTGCAGATGCGGTGGCCCGTCGCCGCCATCATGGGATTGTCGATCGCGACGATCGCGAGGCCGCCGATACTGAAGCCGCCGGCCTTGACCGTATTGAGTTCGGAGATCTTTTCGTCGAGCGGGCAGCCTGCCAAACTCACGCCGAACACGGTCTTCTGGAAGGCGCCGGATTTCTTGTCCTTGAGGCCGCGCGAGCAGCTGTCCTTGCCCTGGTTGTGGCACCAGATGCAGTAGTTCGCGTGGTCGAGCGCAGCGGTCAGGTCCATGCCGGGATCGGTGAGCGCGAAACCGTCGCGCGCGCGGCCATGCGTGGGATCGAGCCGCAGCATCGTGACGCCGTGCTCCACTACCGTCTCTGCGGGAATGAGATGCGTCATCTCGAGTTTGTGCGGCACCCTGAAGATCACCCCGCGGCGGTGCCGGATCTGACCTTGTGGAGAGAGCGTCGCCCAGGCGGCGTAGCGCGCGGCGAGATCGAGCGCGGGTCCATGCTCGGCTTCCGCGGACATCCAGCGAGAGACATGCGTAGCAAAGTTCGGTTCGGTGAGGGCCTCGCCCATCGTGGCCTCGAGTTCGCGGCCGAGGGCGAGACCGTCGAGCGCCGCGGCCTTTTCCACTGTCATGCCCTTGACCGCGCGGCGCTGCACGAAGAGGCGCTTCACCGCGTAGATCGGAGCCAGCGCGTGATGCCGCGCCTGGAGCGCGCGGACTTCGGCCTCGATACCGAAGAGCTCGCCGACGAAATCCTCGAGATGCGGCGCGAGGTCGATCAGCAGCTGCGAGTGCGCCTTCGCCTCGATCGCATCTGGATCGCGCCGCGCCGTCACCAACCGATTGTGCAACTCGGCGTCAGCGGACCCGAGCCACGCCACGAAAGCCGCGTCGAGGCGCACGAGGCCGTCGCGCCGATGCAGATCCTCGAAGGCGAGATCGTGCTTGAGATGGAGATCGCTGGTCGCCACCCGAGAGTCCGAGATCGAATGGGCCCGCGCGTCCGGAAGGCGCAGGCCCGTAGAGCGCGTCATTACCGCAAAGCCGCGCCGCTTGTATATGATTTTGCCGCCGCCGTGCCATGCGCGGATCGCCGCATAAGCTCTTCAGAATCCCCAGAAAAGCTCGGGTTATTGAAAGGCCTATGATTTCCTGGGGGTATCGGAGCCGGCGTTCGCCCGCCCCAGCACCGCGTTCAGCAGGACGGCGCAGCCCATGGCGAGATCCTCGGGCTTGGCGTCCTCGATCTCGTTGTGGCTGATGCCGCCGACGCAGGGCACGAAGATCATCGCGGTGGGCGCGACGCGCGCCATGTAGACGGCGTCGTGACCGGCGCCGCTGATGATATCCATGTGCGGATAACCCAGAGTCTCCGTGGCCTTGCGCACGCTCGCGACGCAGGACTTGTCGAAGGGCGTGGGCGGGAAATACCAGAACTCCTTGACCTCGGCCTCGATGCCGATCGCGCTCGCAATCTCCCCGCAGGCCGCGCGCAGCTCCCTGTCCATCTCTGTGAGCAGAGCGTCCTCGGGGTGGCGGAAATCCACGGTGAAAAACACCCGGCCCGGAATCGTATTGCGGGAATTCGGGCTCACCTGCACGAAGCCCACCGTCGCGCAGGCGTGCGGCGAGTGCGAAAGACCGATGCGGTTCACCGCATCGATCATGCGAGCGCTGCCCACCAGCGCGTCGCGGCGCTTTCGCATCGGCGTCGGGCCCGCGTGCGCTTCCTGGCCGGTGACGGTGATCTCGTACCAGCGCTGACCTTGTGCGCCTGTGACGACGCCCACGGGCTTCCGCTGATCCTCGAGGATCGGGCCCTGCTCGATGTGCGCCTCGAAGTAGGCGGCGATCTCTCGGCCGCCGGCCGGCACCACCCCCGCGAAGCCGATGCGCTCGAGCTCGGCACCGAGCTTGACGCCGGTGATGTTGTCCGGCCGCTCGAGCCCGTAGCCGAGATCGAACACGCCCGCGAACACGCCCGAGCCCACCATAGGTGGCGAGAAGCGCGAACCTTCCTCGTTGGTCCAGCAAACGACCTCGATAGGCGCCTCGGTTTCATAGTCGAGATCGTTGAGTATGAGGATCACCTCGAGCCCCGCAAGCACGCCATAGACGCCGTCGAACCGACCGCCCGTCGGCTGCGTGTCGAGATGGCTCCCCGTGAGCACAGGCGCGAGCGCCGGATTCCGACCCGCGCGCCGCGCGAAGATATTGCCCATGCGATCGACGCTCACGGTGCAGCCTGCCTGCTCGCACCACCGGATGAAGAGCTCGCGTCCGGCCTTGTCGAGATCGCTCAGCGCCAGGCGGCAGACGCCGCCCTTCTCGGTGGCGCCGATCTTCGCCATCTCCATCAGCGACTGCCAGAGCCGCTCGCCGTTGATGCCGAGGTTCTGCATGGAATGCTCCCGGTCCTACGCCATTCCGCCGTCGACCACGATGGTCTGCCCGGTGACGAGCGCGGCGCCGGCGCAGAGGAAGAAGATCACCTCGGCGATGTCCTCGGGCCGGCAGATCCGGCGGAGCATCGCCTTGCTGGCATAGTCCATCTTGCGCTCCTCGGGCCAGTCTTTGGTCCAGGGCGAATCGACGAAGCCGGGCGCCACAGCATTGCAACGCGCCTCCGGCGCCAGCACCCGGGCGAGGCTCTTCGTGAGATTGATCAGCCCGGCCTTGCTGGCGCCATAGGCCATGCTGCTGCCGACGATGCCCAGCCCCGCGACCGAGGCGGTGTTGCAGACCGCGCCCCTCGCGGATTTGAGCGCGCTCGCCGCCGCGCGCGCGCAGCGGAACGGACCGATCAGATTAGTCGAAAGAATGCTGGTCCAGAACCCTTCCGTCATGGCTCCGAGGTCGGCGAAATCGATCGGCTTGGTGGTGGCGGGCGTGCCCGCGTTGTTGACGAGG
>Ga0126376_10002353_pt1 | contig 10649 bp, 9 predicted proteins | sample PanSoiMetPlot_15_FD_92760 | JGI IMG/M metagenome (GOLD analysis project Ga0126376, IMG submission 92760) | Tropical forest soil microbial communities from Panama - MetaG Plot_15 | ecosystem: Environmental > Terrestrial > Soil > Tropical forest > Bulk soil | place: Panama | collected 2016-02-17 | reverse complement strand
GGCCTTTTTTGTGGTCTTGTCTCTTCCACCACCGAGAAATCCTGGGGCTTCGATGTAGTACTCGCTGAGGTCGGATCGCGCCTCTATGTTGTTGGGATCCAATTCGACGGCTTTCTCAAACGCAATGCGAGTCTTCTTCGCCAGACCAATGGCGGTAAACCAGCTTGAGTGCTCAGCTTTTTCTCCGTACGCTCTCCCGAGCCAGAGCTGATTGAGGCTGCTGCTTGGATTCAAGTTCGCGGCACGTTCGCACTCGGAAACGGCAGCGTCCCAGCGCTCTTCCGCGTAATGGACGCGGCACAGAAGGTTGCGTTCTGCGGCGCCTAGAGGGTTCGAGCTGAGGGACGTTCTCAAGACTTGAATTGCTGCGTCGGCCTGGCCATTTACCAGCAGTTGGTGAACGGTATCGAGTGGCGCATTCGCAGGCAAGACAGTTGGCATCGTCACTACAAACGCTAAGATCAGGGAAAGGGAACGGAAGAAAGACATGCAGATGTTTACCGGGCGCGAACCTCTAGGCCGGGCCGCAGAGGAGTCGTCGGATTCATGGTGTTGAGAGCGATCAGTTCTCCCGGCTGGACGCCGTTCATGATCTCTACGCGAGTGTTGTTCGCGATTCCGGCTTCTACTGGCTGACGTTCTAGACGACTGTTCCGGATCACGTAGACGTAACGGCCATTTTCGTCTTCATGCAGAGCTTCACGTGCAACGGTCACGACTTCTTTCTTGTTTGCAATGCTCACGTTCACTGTGACATTGATGTTGGGCAGCAGGCGGCTATCCTCGTTATCTACTCCGGTCAGAACCTGGCCAACGTTACGGGTCCCGTAAGTGGTAATCGTGTACGGCATTTGGGTAATTTCGCCGCGCCAGACTTTTCCAGGAAGAGCGTCCCATGTGACGGTGACTGGTTGGGCAACTGCGAGCTTTCCCAATTCGGGTTCATCGACAAAGGCCCGCACCTGCACGCGACGCAGGTTTGCCAGCTGGACGAGGAGTTCTCCCTGCTGGACGTACTCGCCCTGTTTGATTGGCACGGAATAGACCGTTCCTTCAAAAGGCGCTCGAACCTCACTGTGTTTCAATAGGTCCTGAGCTGCGGAGTAAGAAGCGCGAGCCTGCTCTGCCTGTGCTTGAACTCGGTTTACCTCGGGCTTGGAATAGCGATCCTGCTGTTTCTCTTGCAGAACCTTGAATTGTGCCTGCGCAGTGGTAAGACGATTTGCAGCCTCACGGACTTCAGCAGGAGCTGCAGCTCCGGTTTGAGCAAGTTTCTGGAGGGCGTCGTAGTTCTTCTGAGCTGCATCGCGCTCCGCCTGGGCCTTCAGCAGTTCCGAACGCGTGTTCAGGACTTCTTCCTGGGTCCCACCACTCTGAATGGCGTGCTGATCTGCTTCCGAAGCCTTTACCTGGGCCAAAGCCCGGGCTGCTTGAGCGCGTGCGTCAGCGTCATCCAGTTGCATGAGCAGCTCGCCCTGGCGTACGTGCTGTCCCTCACGCACATAGATTTTTCTAACTGTGGTTGCAGCAAGCGCGTGGGCTTCGAAATTCTCAATCGGTTCGACTTTGCCGTTGGTGGAAATGGTTGTGACCAAATCCTGCTTGATCACATGGTCGACTCTGACCGGAACTTCGCCTTTGCGGCTGGAAATGAAGGCAGCTAGAACTATTACGGCAAGAATAGCGATGATGATTCCTCGCCACACATGCTTGCCGTTTCCTTGTTTTGTTTGCTCTGCCATCAGTAAAACAATCTTCAAGTATATCGGAGGGAGTCAGAGCCTTTGTCGTGCAGCTTGGCTCGCCCTCGTAACGCCAAAAAGGTCCCTAATCTGATGCCGGAGGGACGAATCTCGGTTCAGCGACATCTCAACTAATTCGAGTCCCCATCTAAATGAAAGATAACAGCTTACGTCTATCTACGTTCAGCCGATGCAAATTGGATTGCAGAGAGCCAAAGAAGTCATCCTTGCCGTGTACAAAGAGGTGCAACGCACCCGTGTCCTGAACATGGCAGCAGGACTTTCGTACTATTTCCTGCTGTCCCTTTTTCCGCTTCTCATCGTGTTAGCTACGATGCTGGGCTATCTGCCGATCCCTAACCTCTTTGAGCACACCATGGATTTCGCCGCTCGCTTTGTTCCCTCGGAAGCGATGGGCCTCGTGCGAAGGATCCTCCAAAGCGTACTAACCCCGAATCGCGGAGGATTACTCTCTATCGGCTTGGTGGGAACGCTGTGGGCAGCCTCAGGCGGCTTCGCGGCGATGATTGACGCGCTGGACATCGCGTACGACGCGCGCACTGGTAGGCCGATGCTAAAGCAGAGGCTGCTCGCGGTCGGGCTCACATTCATGACGGGCGGGCTTATGGCCATCGCTATGCTGCTCACCATTGTTGGCGATCGCGCCGGTCATTTCTTGAGCAATGTACTTCATCTCTCGTACGTCTTTGAGCGGAGCTGGCCTTACCTTCGCTGGAGCATTATTGGGCTCTGCATTGTGCTCTCGATGGAGCTGTTGTACTTCTTTGGTCCGAACGTGAAACAGCGTTTTACGCACACTTTGCCCGGAGCGCTGGTTGGGACGGCCCTGTGGGTACTGATTTCTGCTGCTGTAAATGTCTATGTCTCGAACTTCGCAAACTACAACAAGACCTACGGGACCATTGGTGCCGTCGTTGCTTTGATGTTCTGGCTTTACGTGAGCAGCATCGCGATCCTGCTCGGTGCGGAATTGAATGCGGAGCTGTTGAAGGCGGAGGGCAAGAAGCTGCAAGGACAGAAGCGTGTGGCGCCTGGCCAACTGGCTGAGATGCCTAGGGCGGCGTAACGTTCGAGATGCCGTAGTTGGCGTCGACAACTCGTAATACCACCCTGCCCGTTACAATAGAGCAAATGTCCAGAGCTCCCGCATACACGCCAGAACACGCGAAGTCGGGCCTGGATTTCGGCTTCCCTGAAATTGAGACTTGGCCGAATCAATTTCCCGCGTACGAAATCGAGATCGATGTACCGGAATTTACTTCAGTTTGTCCTAAGACCGGTTTGCCGGACTTTGGGATTCTCACTTTGCGCTACATGCCGCGGGAACGCTGCTTGGAATTGAAGTCGCTCAAGGAATATCTCACCTGTTACCGCAATCTCGGGATTTTCCAGGAAAACATTGTGAATCGCGTGCTCGAAGATGTCGTGAGCGCCGCCGATCCCGAATGGGCTGTTGTGCGCGGCGTTTTTCGGCCGCGTGGTGGCATTGGAACGACAGTTGAGGCGCGATGGCCGCGTCCGACTACTGCTCCTAAGGACCGCACCTAGGAATGCAGCGCGCTACGCGGCCGCTCCTAGCGCTTGGATTACTCACCGCGCTCAACTTTCTCAATTACATCGACCGTTACATCCTGCCCGCAGTCCAGCCTTTGATTAAGCAGGAGTTCCATCCGTCTGACACGGCGCTGGGTGCGCTGACGACGGTCTTCTTTATTTTCTACATGTGCTCCGCGCCGGGCATTGGCTTCCTGGCGGACAGGAAGTCGCGCAAGGCCATCATTGCAATTGGCGCCCTCGTTTGGAGTGCCGCGACGCTGCTAACGGCAGCGACGTACAACTTCACCTCTCTCCTGATTCGGCACACCGTTGTGGGAGTCGGAGAAGCTACTTTTTCCTTGATCGCGCCGGCTTATATCGCCGACCTTTTTCCGGAAGAGAAGCGCGGGCGCATCTTATCGCTTTTTTATTTGGCGATTCCGATGGGCGCAGCCTTGGGATACATCATCGGTGGCGCTCTTGGAACGAAATATGGCTGGCGGGCTCCTTTTTATGTTTGTGCAATCCCTGGATTCATCGTTGCGATCTGGTTTTACTTTGCAACCGATGAGCCTCAGCGAGGTGAGCGAGAAGTTGCGCTCCACACAATCGAACGCACTACGTTTCGCGGACTGCTGCGCAACCCGGCGTTCTGGACGGCCACCTTGGGCCTAGCCATGATGACGTTCGCCATCGGTGGGATCTCGGCCTGGATGCCAACGTTTCTCGAGCGCGAGAGAGGGATTCCGCTGGATCGCGCTAATTACTACTTTGGGCTGATTACTGTCGTAGACGGTCTGGCTGGAACAGCCGTTGGCGGCTGGTTGGGAGATCTGTGGCTCCGGCGATCGCGAGGAGCCTATTACGCGATATCGGGATTGAGTGCATTGTTGGCTATTCCTGGGGCGCTCTATGCATTTTACGGACCTCCATCAATGCTCTTCGTTTCGTTAGCCGTCGCCGAGTTCTTTCTTTTCCTCAATACCGGGCCACTAAACGCTGCAATCGTGAATTCGGTTGCGGCGCCAATTCGGGCCACAGCAATTGGGATGAATCTATTCACCATTCATCTTCTCGGTGACGCCATCTCTCCCACGCTCATCGGCGCAATCTCCGACCGGAGCAGCTTGCGCTTGGGATTCTCTGTCACATTGATTGCAATGGTTGTCTCGGCTCTGATCCTGTTTCTGGGTACACGCTTCGCGCCGCCGAGAGCGCAAGAAGTTAAATTAGCGGGAGCATCAGCTTGAGTATTTGGGTATGGCTGCTGGCCGGTGTTCTGCTGGGAGTTGATTGGCTGCGACGATCACTTCGCACAGCGTTTGGCATGAAACGTCTCGTAGATGTGACTGGACCAGAATGGGACAGGCAGCCTCGACGAGATGGCCCACAGCCCAGCGTTGCCGTCGTTGTCCCGGCGCGGAACGAGGGCGGCACGATTGAGCATTGTCTCCGCTCCTTGCTGGCTCAGGATTATCCGGATTTGCACATTGTTGCTGTGGATGACCGCTCCAGCGACGCGACCGGAGCGATCATGGATCGCATTGCAGCAACTTCAGCTGAAAGACTGCATGTGCTGCATGTCAACGACCTTCCGCCCGGATGGTTGGGAAAGACGCATGCGATGTGGCTCGGCGCGGCTGAGTCCCAGAGTGACTCGATCCTCTTTACGGACGGAGACGTCATCTTCCGGCGGGATGCGCTGCGTCGCACACTTGCTTACGCAGAAGCAAGTCGGTTCGATCACCTTGTGATCTTCCCAACGCTCATCATGAAGGGCTTCGGTGAGCGCATGATGCTCGGTTTCTTCGGCCTCGCTTCGTTGCTTTTGCTGCGACCCTGGAAGGTGAAGGACCCGAAGGCACAGGACTTCATAGGAGCTGGCGCGTTCAACCTAATTTGCCGTCGTGCTTATGAGGAGCTGGGCACCTATTCGGCCCTTCGCATGGAAGTGATCGACGACTTGAAGTTGGGCGAAGCCGTCAAAAAGCATGGTCTCCGACAAGATTGCGTAGTCGGCGCCGACCTCGTACGAGTCCGATGGGCAGAGGGCGGTATGGGCGTTGTGCGCAACTTGCGGAAGAACGCGTTCAGTTTGCTGCACTTCAAGTGGTGGTTAGCGGCACTGGCCATGATCGCCGCTGGGATCTATCAACTCGGACCGTGGGTCGGCATTGTCCTTGCTCCGGGAATTGCGAAGGTTGGATTTGGAGTAGCTATTTTGTCCATCGCGTTGCTGTACTGGCGAATGGGACGCCAGTTCGGACTCTCCCCTTGGTTCTTCTTAACCCACCCTATATCTGCGATCATGTTCGTGTACGCGCTGCTGAACTCTGCTGTCAGCTCGCTGGTCCACGGCGGAGTAGTGTGGCGAGGGACTACTTATCCTCTTGAAGAAATTCGGGCCTACAGCGCGGAGAGGCAGAAACATTTGCAACGCGTCCAAGACAACATTCAATTCAGCGACGACAGCTGTTAGAGAGAAATGACTGCGGGCTGAACTAAGTCCCAAAAAACCTTACCAGTGCCTGCGTAAGCCCTTCCATGGTGTACTCGTCAGCCTCAACATCTACGCGCAATCCATATTCACGCATCGTGCGCGATGTGACCGGGCCGATTGAGGCGAACTTCACGTGAGCAAGTTTCGCGGGAATATCTGTGCCGACGACAACCGTTAAGAAGTTCTGCACTGTTGAGGAGCTTGTGAAAGTAATGGCATGCGGGAGAGGTCGTTCGGCGAACACGCTTTGCATGCGTGGCTTCGCGTCGTCTGGAATGACCGTTTGATATGCCTCTACAACATCCAGGTGGGCTCCTGCAGCGCGCAATTCGTCAGGAATTACGTCCCGTGCGACTTTCGCTCTCACCAACAGAACTTTCTCGCCCTTTACGAACTTTCGCAGGGAGTGAACTACCTCCTCAGCCACATAGTGTGGCGGCACAATGTCTACAACTAATCCGTGATCTTGAATGCGCTCCTCAGTTGCGGGTCCGATCGCTGCGATCTTCAGATGTTGGAGCGAATCCACGCTGAGACCCAGCGGCTCAAGACGCGAAAACATCGCTTCCACTCCGTTGACGCTCGTCAAAATGAGCCAGTCATACTGAAGGATGTGCTTCAGTGCAGTATCGAGTGATTCGTAAGAGTCCGGTTCGCGAATCTCGATGACAGGAGCTTCAATCACATCTGCGCTGAATTCTTTCAGCAGGGAAGTGAGGCCATCGGCCTGCCTGTGGGCGCGGGTAACCACAATGCGCTTGCCGGCGAGGGGACCAGCGGTCACCAGCTCTGCCACGCGATGCGCCTGGGGATCGTCAGCTCTCTTTTTTGCTATTGCCATACGAAGATGCAGGATACTACGGTTGCTGCGGTACGGCAGTTTCTTTCCCGTAAACTGCTTCAAGGATTTTAGCGGCGCCCATCGACAGTAGCGCCTGCCCAACTTCCGCACCGAGCTTCGCGGGATCGGTCCCATCCTTCTTCTCGCGGATGATCGAGCTTCCATCGGAAGCCGCCACCACCGCTTGCAGCATCAAACCTCTGGGACGTTGTTCGGCATAGGCTCCGATAGGAACCTGACATCCCCCGCCTAACTGGTTTAGTGTTGCCCGCTCGCATGCCACTGCCGTGCGAGTAGGGGCGTGATCCAAAAATCTCACTGCCTCGATGGTCGCAGCATCTTTTGCGCGTGTCTCAATAGCAAGCGCGCCCTGGCCAGCTGCAGGACATATCTCTGTCGGCTCAAAATAGTGGCGGACTGCTTCACTCAATCCCAGTCTGGTTACACCGGCTGCTGCCAGGATAATGGCGTCGAATTCGCCGTCTCTAAGCTTGCGCAAGCGAGTATCCACGTTCCCACGCAAAGAAACGATCTCGAGATCAGAACGAAGTGAATGCAATTGAGCCTGTCGACGCAGGCTGCTTGTGCCAACTCTCGCATTCTTTGGCAGCTCGTCAACGTGGGAGTAACGGATCGAGAGGAATGCATCCCGTGCGTCTTCCCGTTGTGGCACTGCTGCCAGCACGAAATCAGTTGAAAGCTCGGTCGGAAGGTCTTTCAGGCTATGCACTGCGAGATCGACGCGATTGTCTAGCAATGCCTCTTCGATCTCTTTAGTAAACATCCCCTTCGTGCCGACCTTAGCCAGAGCTACATTTGTGATCTTGTCCCCGGTGGTCTTGATGATCTCGATGGAGACGGTGTGCCCTCGGCGCTGTAAAAGACTGCAAATGTGATTGGCCTGCCAGAGAGCCAGTTGAGACCCGCGCGACCCGATGCGAAGGTGAGCCATTAGCGGCGAGAACCGGGCTTCGGTTCTGCAACATCGTTGTCAAGCTGGATTGAGATGGACTGGTCAGGCTTGTCTTCAGCGCCGGAAGCGGTGTTTTGTTTCAAAATACCCGATGCTCCGTTTCGCCGGTCTGTATCGCCTTCGATTCCGAACAGAGCGCGCAGGAGTTCAGCGGTAGAGGCAAGCTGGTCTGATCCGCTGAAACTTTTGAGCGTCGAAATCGGAACATGAAGGATCTTGTTCACAATGCTACGCGTGAGATTGTCGACCGCATTTTCCTGCTCAGGTGAAAGTTTGCCCAGCCGTCCGCGCAAGCGGTCGACTTCCGACTGCCGAATGTTTTCGAGACGCTCCTGCAGCGCGACGATTGTGGGCACCGCATCCAGACTTTGCACGCGGCGCTTAAAGCGCGCCACTTCTTCTTCGATCAATCTTTCTGCCCGTGCCGCCTCCCGACCACGGTCGCTCACGTTCGCTTCGACTACTTGTTGAAGGTCGTCGATGTCATAAACAAAGATTCCTTCGACCTGGCTCATCTGTGCATCCACGTCGCGTGGAACAGCAATGTCGATGAAGAACATTGGGCGATTCTTACGCCGATGCATGAACATCTCGCCGTGCTCGCGCCGGAAGATGGCGTGCGGAGCGCCGGTGGATGTGATCACGATGTCGGCCTGATCGGCTGTGCGATAGAGCTGATCAAAAAGGATCGCGCTGCCCCCGATTCTCTCCGCCATCCTCAATGCGCTTTCGTGCGTACGATTGGAAACTAGAATGGTGCCGGCTCCGTGAGAACGTAGATGCCGGGCGGCTAGTTCGCTCATCTTTCCGGCGCCAACCAGGTAAACACTTCTGCCTTGCAGGTTGCCGAAAATCTTCTTAGCCAGTTCTACGGCGACGGAAGCAACGGATACTACCGAGCTTCCGATGGCAGTCTCCGTGCGCACGCGCTTTGCCACTGAAATGGCTCTACTCAGCAGCGCATCGAGGTTGGCCTGAACCGAGCCCACTGCTTTTCCAATTGCATACGAATGCTTAACTTGTCCTAAGATCTGTGGTTCGCCAACAATCATCGAGTCCAGGCTGGCCGCTACGCGAAAGACATGCCGAACAACATCGTCCCCGTGGTGTTCATAGAGATGTTCGCGCAGCTCGGATACATCCGACAGCAGGTAATCACGAATAAAACCAGATAGATCGGCGCGACTTTCGGAGACAACTGCAAACTCAACACGGTTGCACGTCGAGAACACAACGCACTCGGCTACGCCAGGATGTTCCAGCAGCTTCCGTGTCGCCTCTTCGAGCCGCCACTCTGGAATCGCGAGGCGTTCACGCACTTCGACCGGAGCCGTGTTGTGATTCACACCGAGGAGTTGAAGCTTCATGGCGATACAAACCTATGGACCCCGCTGAAGTAGTTTGCTGCCCAAACGCTGAGTGCTGCCGCGAAGGCAAAAGCTGACAGCAAAGCCGCACGCCGTCCACGCCATCCGGAGTTCCATCTTGTATAGAGCATCAACGTATAGACGCCCCACATCAGCAAGCTCAGAATGACTTTCGGATCCTGGAAATAAGTGGGTCCATACTGCATTTGCGCGATCACGGAACCGGCGATGAGGCCGATGGTCATAAAGGGAAAGCCGATCAGGAGAAGTCGGTAGCCAATGTTATCGATCGTCTCGAGAGCAGGAAGCTTTCCTCCGATTCCGTTCAGCTCCTTCCTTTTAAGACTGCGCTCGTGCAACAAGTACAGCACACTCGCGATGAAGCTGAAGAAAAGCGCTGAGTATCCGACCAGGATCAGAATGATATGCGTGTAAATCCATCCGCTCCGCAGCTCCGGCGAAATGAATTGCGGCGCACCCTGAGCCAATGCTGCTGATAGGGAGAGTAAGAACGCGATTGGAAGAACGATAATGCCCGGTGATGTCGTGCGATAGATGTAATAGACGCCCATGAATAGCAGCATCATCAGGAACGCAAGCAACGATTCCGATTGATGCAGCGGACTTCCAGCCATTCCGCCCGAAACAAATGCCTCCACTAACGCTACGCCATGTAGCGTCAGCGCAACTCCGGCGATCGGAAGTGTTACGCGGGACAGGATTTCGCGTCGCCGCAACAAAGCCACCAGCGCGTAGAGCATGCTGAGACCGTACAAACCCACCGCGATGCGTAACCAGAAGAGAGACATGGAAACTATGGCAGTTCGCCTATGCAGACGTGAAGTTCCTTGTTGCCAGTCATGTGATTGCGGAATTTAAGGCGAACAATACCAGACATTATACGCAGCAATGGCGCGCTCCTGGCTCTTTAGCCTAGCGCGATCACCTGATGATCGTGGCATTCAGGTCGGTAGTCTTCGATGAGATGATCGATCAGTTCGATTCCAAATTTGGCCAGGAAATAGATTCCGCCAACACGGCGCTCCTGAAGCTCCTTTTCGGGAAATAGTAACGAGCTAAGCATGCTGGCGTGACGCCCCAAGACCTCTTCGCGGCGGAGATACGCCCGTGAGGCACGCGCCTCTAGGCGTTGGAGTTGATGGCGCATCTTGCGCGCAGCAACGTTCCCTGCAGCTTCCACAGTGGGATCGAGCTTATTCAGCGTATTGAGCAGGGGAGTGAGCAAGCGATCAAGCTGCTCTCGGCTCCGATCGAAGTCATCTTTTATGTCAGCCGGAATGGTCCTCTTTGCAAGGACGGAAAGGAAATCTTCTCTTGGCTGGAGCACATCGCGCAGTCTGAGACCATATTTCCGCATCCAGCTTGCGAGGCGCGCTTCGATTAAGGTAGTTGAGAATCGAGGCCACACGGGTGTGGTCTTGCCTAGCAGACGTTCATAGACAACCTGAGCCTGCGTGAAATACGCGATCTCAGCCGGACCAGCGATATAGGTCGCAGTCGGCAACAGGTAATCCTGCAGAACCGAGCGGAGCAAGACATTCGCAGTAAAAAGCTCAGGACTGGACTCAATCTCTCGCTCCAATTCCGCTTGAGTCCATTGCTTGCCATTGGCGCTGAAAGCTCCGTTCTTGCGATGGATAGGCAGACG
>Ga0126376_10002352_pt1 | contig 10651 bp, 9 predicted proteins | sample PanSoiMetPlot_15_FD_92760 | JGI IMG/M metagenome (GOLD analysis project Ga0126376, IMG submission 92760) | Tropical forest soil microbial communities from Panama - MetaG Plot_15 | ecosystem: Environmental > Terrestrial > Soil > Tropical forest > Bulk soil | place: Panama | collected 2016-02-17 | reverse complement strand
TTCTCGAGATAGATGACCACGATGTGATTCAGCTTCGCGAGGCCGGTCGGTCCGCCACCCGAGCCACCGGTTCCGCCCGCGCCGCCGGTTCCCCCGGCACCACCCGCGCCTCCCATGCCGCCCGCCCCTCCCATGCCGGCCGCACCGCCGGAGCCGCCCGAGCCGCTCGGCGTGTTGTCGCTGCACGCGCCCAAGAACCCTATGCATGCCAGACAGGCAATCGTTGTTCGCATGCGCGCATTCATGCACGGCCCGCGTGGCGCGCGGGTGCAAGCTCTGCAAATTGATCGTGACGCCGGAACCTGGCCCCGCGCCGCGGGGCTGATTCGCGAATGGGTGGTTACAGGTTTGTCACGCTGGAGTCGAAGCTGGCGAAATCGACGCCGCCGCGGCTGTCGCGCAACACCACCCAGAAGTGAACCACGCCGGTCTCGGGCGGCGCCGTCCACAGGTTTTCGGTCATGGTCTCGGTCTCGTACTCGCCGCGGCCGGTTCGGTCGTGCTCGAACTTGCCGGCGGTCGCGAACCACGACACCCGCATTGCCTCGCGGTGGGAGACCAGTTGCCGCGTCACCAGGTCGAACACCGGATAGCTCTCGACGGAGTCGGCGGTCCAGCCGGCGGTGAGCGTGACCTTGGCACCGATCGCGACGGTGGCAGGCATGGTCACACCCTGGAGCTTGGGATTGTTGTTGAGCGGGTAGCGCATCTGGTAGGCCATCGCGATGTCGATGGGCGCATTGCCGAGGTTGCACTTGACCCGCTCGAGCGCGAAGGCGTCGTCGCGCACGCCATCGACGATCACGCGCACCGGCTGGTAAAAGCCGCCGGTGACGTCGGGATCACGCGGACGCAGCGGCGGCATGCCGGGCTGCTGCGGCGGCGGATCGGGACCAAAGAGCGAGCAGGCATTCATCGGCGTCGCTGCCATGATGGTCGCGGCCGGCCCGCCAATGGGCACGCTGTCCTGGTCGCCCAGACAGGCCGATGCGACCGCGTTGTTTTCGGTCAGCGGCTTGGGCGCGGTGCAGAAGGCCCAGGTGGCCTGCGGGTTGGCGTTGGTCCCGTCGGGTCCGGCCACGAGCAGCGAGTAGGTGACGCTGTCGCCCGGCTTGCCCTCCGCGGGCTCGCCTTTGACCGCGAGCACGCGAAGCTCGCTGACCAGCGATTGCGGCGCGCCCAGATCCGGCTTGCAGGCACAAAGCATCAGGACGCATGCGGACACGCGCATGTCAAAACTCCAGCCGCGCACCGGCCACCGCCAGGGTGGGCAGGCCGGCGATGGTGTCACGGCGCTTGAAGTCGAAATTGTAAATGAACTCCTCGGGATTGCGGCGATTGGTCAGGTTCTGCACATCGACGAAAAGCGACAGCTTGTAGCGCTGGAACGCCATCTGCCGCTCCAGGCGCATGTCGAGCTGATAGAAGGGCGGAATGCGGATGGCATTGTGAGCGCCGAAGATGGGCTCGTACTGGTCGTCGCGCACGTTGTAGAAGGCGCCCACCACGTCGGTGCGTGGAAAACCGGTCGTGTACCGAAAGCGGGCGCCCACCTCCCAGCCGTGTCCGAACGCGTAGCTGGCCAGCACCGCCAGCACATGGGTCTGATCGAAGTCGAACAGGCGGTAGGGCTGCTCGGGATGGTCCCTGCGGTCGCTGCGGATGGCCGAGTAGGTGACCCAGCCGAAAAAGCCGCGCCAGAGCTCCTGACGCAGGAGCATCTGGCCGCCGTAGACGCGGCCGATGCCATCCTGGGTCAGCGCCTGCGCCAGCGGCGGCGTCGGCAGCTCGTTGCGCGAGACCAGATCGTGAAGCAGCTTGTAGAACCCGACCGCCTCGAAGGTCAGGGTTCCGGTGAGCTTGAGCTGGAAGCCGGCCGAAACGTGCTCGGCCTCTTGGAGGCCCAGCGTGGGATTGCCGAACACGGCCGACAGCTCCTCGGGATCGGGCGGCTGGTGATAGACACCGCCGCCGGCGGTCAGCGTGAGTCGCTTGCTCAGCTTGTAGGTGGCCGAGATGCGCGGATCGAATGCGAACTGCATGCGCGTGTACCCGATGCTCGGGGTGTCGCCGATGCGCGGCGTGAGGCGGCTGCCATCGATGACGAAGGGCTCGATGCGCAGGCCCGGCGTCACGCTGAGCCGGCCCAGCGCCAGCTCCAGGTACCCGCACGCGGCCGCGCTGGCGATGTTGGTCGACCAGTCGTCGGCGTTGATCTCGTCGCCGGGCGGCTGGCCGAACACGGTCACGTCGCCCTCGCGCGCCGGCAGATCGATCGAGCCCACGCGCCGGACCTCGGTGTGCGTGCCCTGTGCGTCGGCACCCATGGTCGCGGTTGCGAAGCGCGCGAGGCGCCGCCGATAGCCCGTGCGCAGTGCCCACCGCCAGCCGCTGGTCTCGAGCACGGTCGGGACCGCACCGAAGGTCTGACGCGATTTCGATTCGTCCAGGCCGAACGAGGGCGTGACGAAGAAGCTGGCGCCGTCGGGCAGTAGGCGCTGATAGCGCAGGATGGCGCGCTTGAAGTTGGTGTCGTCGGACTCGGTGCGCTTGACCGCTGGATCGTCCGACGGAATCGTCCGCCGCAAGGTGTCGTCGGCCGCCAGAAACGTGGCCGACAGCGTCTCGTCCTTGCGCAGGAGCGCCGTCAAACGAACCTGGTAGTCGTCGTAGACCGGGATGGGCACGAAATCGCCGACGTCCTCCGAGGTGAAGGCGGGCAGGATCTGGTCGAGATAGCTGCGCCGGCCGGCCGCGCCCAGGCGCAGCCACGGCGTCGGTGCGACCGTGACCATGCCCGAGACATCCATCACGTCGGCCGCGACATAGCCGTGCACGGCGCCCGGCGGCAGTGGCAGCGTCTCGACGCGGACCAGGCCGCCCAGCCCGCGCCCGTATTCGGCGCCGTAGCTGCCCGGCGCCAGGTCGATCGATTTGACCAGATCGGAGTTGATGGTCGAGCGCAAGCCGCCGACGTGATACAGGGCCGGGATGTCGACGCCGTCGACGACCACGCGGGTCTCGCGCGGGGAGCTGCCCCAGACGATGAGCTGCCCCGACCCGAAGGCCGAGCGCCCCACGCCCGGCAGGTTCTGCACCACCTTGAGGGTGTCGCCCTGCGTGCCGGGGACGCGGCGCGCCTCTTCCGTGCGGATGGTGGTCTCGACGGATTCCTTCTTGATTCGGGTGGCGCGGACGACTACTTCCTCATCGACGCCGGCCTCTTTTTCCTCGATGAAGTATTTGAGCGTTTTCTTTTTGGCCTTGACGACCGTTTCCTCGGTGTCGACCGCGACCAAATTCTTGCCCTCGATCGACACTTTGTGCGGGCCCGGCGGCACGTCAGTGAACGCGAAGGCGCCGTCCTCGTCGGTCACCGCGCTGAGGCCGAGATCGCGAAGCGTCACGGTCACTCCCGGAAGCGGCCGCTTCTTGAAGCGCTCCAGCACCACGCCTTCGAAATTGATCTGGGGCCCGGTCGGGACCATCTCGGTCCTGATCTTGAAGTCGTAGCGGTAATCGATTTTGACCGGCGCGGGGGCGCCGTCGACCTGGGCGGGCTCGAACACAAACTGCTTGGCCGCTGTGACCGCGGCGGCGTCGAAATCAGGGCCCGCGGACTTCAGAACCTCGACGCTCACGACGCTGCCGTTTTCGGCGATCTCGATTGACAAGAGCACCTGGGCCTCGGTGCCCGCCTGCTTCTGCGCTTGCGGATACACTGCTTCCACGAATTTCTTGAGCTTCGGGGGCTTGATGTTCGGCGGTTGCTGCCAGACCAGCAGCGCGAGCAGGGCGGCGCCGAGGCTCATCAGTCTCCCAGCTCGAACCTGCGCGCCAGCGTGTACTCTCCACCCGTCACTGGCTTGCCGCACCGCATGGCCGGCTTGAAGCGCCACTTCTGCACGGTCGCGATCGCGGCCGCGTCGAGCGCCGCCTCGACAGCGGCGACGATGACCACGTTGGTCACCGATCCGTCGGCACCGATGTAGAGCTTTAGAACCAGCCGGCCTTCGGTGCCGGCGGCGCGCGCCTCATTGGTGTACTCGATGTCGGGCTTGAAGATGGGAACTGGCTTGCTGGGCTCCTCGACACAATCGGCTTCGCCCTGGCCGGCGGCCGCGGAGTCCTGCGCGTCCTGGCGCCGTCGCAGGGCGCTGGCGACCTTTCCAGGCGTGGCGGGGGCGGGTTTCGCGGCGGCCGGTCGCGGCGGCAGCACTGCCAGCCCGGGCCCACCCGCGGTCGCGGCCTCGTGCGCGTCGTCGTTCGAAAACGTCTGCGCTACATGGATCGGTGCCGCGGCGGGTCTGGGCGCGCTCGCGGGCGCAGGGGTCGCTTTGGGAACAGTGGCCGCTACCTTGGTCGGCGGCTTGGGCGGGGGCGGCTTGGGCTTGTCCGGCTTCTTCTCGGCCTTCTTCTTTTCCGACTGAACGGCGACGGTGGTGGCGCGGCGGATCCGCTTGTGCTCCGACGCGCGCAAGAGACTCACGGCGAGGGCGCCGTGGATGAGCCCGGAGATGATGACGGTCCGTAGCTGCACCTACTCGCCCTGCTGCACGTTGATCGCGAACTTGGTGACGCCGGACAGCTTGGCGATGTCGAGCACATGCACCACTTTGCCGTGCTGGACTTCCTTGTCGGCGCTCACCACCAGAGAGAAGTCGGGATCGGCAAGCACCGCCTCTTTCAGTTTCTTGACCACATCCTCCTCGGTCGTGGGCGCGTCATCCCAGGTCAGCGCGCCGGTCTTCAGCACCGCAACCGTGTGCGGCTTGTCGGCAGTGCCGTCGGTGGACCTGGCCTTGGGCAGCTGCACCTTCAGCGTCTGCGCGACGATGTAGGTCGACGAGACCATCAGGATGATGAGCAGCACCAGCACCACATCGACCAGCGGGGTGACGTTGATGGCGGCGATGGCGCCATTCCGGCGGCCGCCGCCCGCGTCCATGGTCCCGGCCATTTATGCCTCCACCTCGGGGGCGACCGCGCGCAGCTCGCGTTCGCGACGGCGCGACGCGTGGTTGGCGCGACCGTCGGTCGCCTTCATCTGCGCGACCACCAGGTTTCCGAGCGAGCCCACGTTCTCCTCGATCTGCCCGGCCTTCTTCTGGAAGGTGTTGTAGGCAATCACCGCCGGCAGCGCGACCAGGATGCCGACCGCGGTCGCGACCAGCGCCTCCGCGATCGCGCTCATGACGTTGCCCATGGCGCCCGAGGTGGCACCGGCGCCCGCGCCCAGCTCGTGGAAGGCGGTGACGATGCCGAGCACGGTTCCGAACAGACCGATGAACGGCGCGTTGTTGCCGAGGGTGCCCAGGAAGAGCAGTCCGCCCTCGAGCTTCTTGCGGCGCTGGCGCAGGACGCCCTGCAGCACCTCCTGGAACGACTCGGGGCCGGCGTCGTACCACTTCATCGCGGCCGCCAGGACCTCGGCCTCGACCGATCGGCTCGCGCCGAGGAGCTTCGAGATGCCGTCGTGATCGCCCGCGTCCAGCCGGCGCAAGATGTCCGCGCCCAACGCCTCGGCGTCGATGCGCCGCCGGCGGAAGAACCACCAGCGCTCGAGGATCATGCCGATCGACAGGACCGACAGCGCGATCAAAAGGTACAGGACCACGCCTCCGGCCACCTGAGCGATGGAGAGTAGCTTCTGGATGAGACCCATGACTGCCTCCTTCTACGGAATGTCGAACTGCAGGGCGGTCGTGCCCGCGCCGGCGCCATGCGGCAGGCGCACGTCGGCATCGGTCATTTCGCCGCTGGCATGAACGATCGGATTGCCCATCGAGATGGCGTCGACCGTCCAATTGGCAAAGGCCGCGCTGCAGAGCGAATACGCCTCGACGCGCACCAGGTAATGCCCCGACGGCACGCGCATCTTGTAGGTGACGTCCTCCTGCCGCCGTCCATCGATCAGGCACTGCGAGTTGGAGTCGAAATCGAGGATTCCGCCGCCATTGACCTGATTTGGATCCGGTGGCGGCTCGCCCGGCCCAGGCGGGACGAAGTCGTTGATGTTGCGTGCCCATACTTCGGTGCCGTCGGGCTCCATGACGTGGAGGTCGAGATCCGATTCGGTGTCCCACTTGAGGGTCACGATGAGGAGCCCCTGCACGGTCACGTCCTTGACCAGGAGGCTCTGCGGCGTGGGCGCGCCGAAATGGCCGTTTGCGTCGACCGCCGCGAACTCGAGGTCGCGCGGACCGGGCGGCAGCGCGGGAGAGAGCGACGCGGTGGCGTTGAACTCGAGCAGGTTGTTCTCATTCAGGTCGGGGCTACCTGCCGGCACGATCCAGTAGCCCGCGTCGGCGGCGAAGCTGATGGCAACCGCGCGCGCGTTTGTGGAGAGGTGGCCACCCAGCGCCTTCTTGAGCTGCCCCGGAAACACGGCATTGTTGCGGCTGGTCAGATCGACCACCATGGGCCCGTCGGGCGCGGGCGCCGGCAGCGGTCCCGGGAAGAACTGCGCGCCCGAGATGCGGATCCACGCCTCGAGCCCGGCGCGTGCATCGACGCCCTCGCTGCAGCCGGCGAAAAGAACCAGAAGAAGGGCGGCGCGCCTCACCATTGGACCTGCCCGCGCGCGATGATCGCGTCGTCCTTGAGGTTGGTGGGATTGCCGGCCGCGTCGCGGCCGTTGTGGTTGCGATTGCGGTCGTATTCGACGCTGAACCGGCCGAACGAATACAAGAATGCGCCGGTGACGGAGAGCGCGTCGAAGCTCGAGTCCTTCGGGATCACCATGCCGGCGCGCTGGTCGAGCGCATCGGCGTCCGGATCATAGAAGTCGTAGCGCGCTCCGACCATGAAATGACGACCCAGCTCCTGGGTCAGGGCGGCGTAGTAGCCGCGCTCGCGCAAGTCCCGGCCCGCGCTCACCGGATCGGCCACCAGGATGGCGCGATCGAGGTTGGTGGCCGAGTAGATCTCACCGTAGGCCGAAAGCTCGCCCAGGGCGGGCACTCGAACCTGCAGCCGGAAATCGCCGCCGATGGCCGAGCGGTCGAAATTCTTGGACGGCGAAGGGGCGCTGCCCGGGATGACCTGGATCTCGCCGGGATTGACGACCCCGTCTTCGTTGATGTCGCGCCAGACCAGAACGTCCTTGGTCGCGGGCGTGCCGGGATGGAGGCCGGTGCCGGCCAGGGCCGAGAAGCCCGCGACCACGCGCACGCGCGCCGCCAGCTCGGTGTCGATGCCCACGCGGCCCACCAGATCCTTGTCACCGTTGGGATCGCGCCCCGGGTACAGCTTTTCCCCCAGTGGGTCGCCGTTCATGAGCCCGAACGCGTAGCGCAAGAAACGCCAGCCCCCCGAAACCCGCACGCCCAGGTCGTACTCGCCGGGAAACAGTGCCCGCTCGGCGGTCGAGCGCTCCATGAACAGGCGATCGCGATCGCTCTGCAGCACCTCGAAGCCAAACGGCGTCTTGAACAGACCCACCGTGCCCTGCACCCGCGGCAGCTCGCCCGGCGCCGGCGGCGGCCAGCGCAGGGAGGCCTCGGCGTTGATGATGCGCGCGCTGGCGCCGTTGACCGTGTTGCCGTCGAACTCGACCGCACCGGCGACGATGCCGTAGTCGAGATCGATCTTCGCGCGTGCACGGCGCACCAGGAACCGATCTTCGTTGAGCGGTGCACTGGTCGCGTTGTTCAGTTGATCCTGCGATGACTGCCGGGCCTGGAAGTCCAGCTGCGCGAAGCCGCTCAGGGTCAGTCCCAGTCGCGCGGTGCGCGCTGGAGGCGGTGGGGCCTCGGGAAGGGGAGGCGACGGCCGGTGGATCTCGGCTTCCAATCGGTCGAGCCGCGCGCGGTCGGTGGCACGGGCTGCCTTCTCGGCGTCGAGCTCCCGACGCAAACGTGTCAATTCTGGATCCGAAATCGGAGCAGGTGGGCCTTCCTGGCTGCTCGCCGCCTGCGCGAGCAGCCATATCGCGATCGGCGCAGCGTTCATCCGTGCGAGCGCCTACGGGAGCGGCGGCAGGCCGCCGTCAGGGAGCAGCTTGCCGGGCGGGATGTTCGGCGTCTTGTTGATCTTCACGGCATCGGTGCAGGCGTTGATGATCTCGACGTGCGTCTGCGGGTTCATGAAGCAGCCCGCGTCGGGCATGCCGGAGCCGCCCGAGCCGCCGGTACCGCCCGCGCCGCCCGCGCCGCCCGCTCCGCCCGCGCCGCCCGAGCCGCCGCGGCCACCCGCGCCCGAGTTGTCGTTGCCGCAGCCGCTCACCGTCACCGAAAAGGTCGCGCCCGCAAGCAGGAGCGCGAGCGCCAGGCCTCCAAGTAGCTTTCTCATGGTCGTCGCTCCTTACCGGGGCTCACAGAAGCCGTGACGGCACGAACCGCTCGCACACGGCGAGCTGGTCGAGCACACCGTGCAACGCGACGGCAGGATGTTGGTCGCCTTGTATTCGAAATAGCAGTCGCAGGGCGTGGCGTCGTTGTAGAGCGACAGGTCGCCGCCCTCGGCGGTGCGCTTGACGTGCATGGCGCACAGCGGAATCACCTTGGCCGCGATCGCGACGTCGGTGATGTCGAAGGGCGCCGGCGTGCCCCCGCTGCCGGTGTTGCCCATGACCCAGTCGACGAACATCTTGGCCCTCGCATTGGTCGGCACGCCCTGGCCGTTGGCGGCGACGATCATGTGCACGTAGCCGAAGGGCAGATAGTGGCCGTCGCGCACGTTGCGCTTGTCGAACGTGGTCGGCGATGAGTCGGCGAAGTAGGCGAAGTACTGCTTGTAGGCCCGGAAGGCCAGTTGCGTGAGCGTGTCCCGGTGCGCGTCATAGAACGCGGCCGCCAGGAGTCCAATCGTCGCCTCCGGATTGGTCGACCCGGTCACACCCGCCAGCACGCCCGAGCTGTTGTTCGGGTTGGCGGTCGTGCCTTGCACCTTGTTACTGGGCACGCCGATCGAGGAGGCCAGGATGCCCTGCGTGCCCGACGTCATGTCGCGGATGATCTTGAACATATTGTTGAGCCAGGGCATAACCCCGCCCTGGTCATCGGGAAAGCCGAAGACCATGTAGCCTTCCTCGGCCACCAACGCCTGCTGCGAGCTGGCCTTCGGCACCACGAAGCACATGGCCTGCGCGGGACCGCTGATGTCGATGAAGCCGGCCGGCAGGTCGGCGCCCAGACAGAACTTGCCGAACACGTCCGAGACCCCGACGTCGACCGTCTGACCGGCCATCGGCAGCGCGCAGGTATTCGACACGGGCGGCATGCCCGGCATCGAGTTGGCCGTGAAGTAAATGCCGTTGCCGGCGGCGAGGGTGCCGTTGACGACGGCGTCGACGCCGGTGCAGGAGCCGCTGTTGACGTAGACCAGTGTGACCGGATTGGCCTGCGTCGAGAGCGGCACGCTCATGTTCTGGATGAACGGCTGGATGGCGCTCGAGCCCTTGACATAGATCGGATTGGGCAGGGCCGAGCAGTCGACAGCGAGCGCTGCGCGTGGGAGCGCGGCGATCGCCAAAGCGGTGATCCACTTCACGCGTTTCTGCATGCGATCCTCCGACGAGAAAAACGGCTGACCGCAGCACTACCGATCGCCGACCCGGAGATCAACGGGGGGAGACCATCTTTTGCGAAAGACTTGCTGGCATGAAACGCGATGGCCGCATTGGAGGCGCGCTTGATCGGGAGCGTTCACCGACCTGCCGCACATTGCGGTGCGGACGTTCAGTCGATCCGGGCGGGGTTGCAAGGGCTGGGCTGGCGGCCGCGGGCGCTGCCTTTAGCGTGGGTCGCGCTCGCGGTCCAGCACCTGTCCGGCGCTCAGGCGGAGCGCCGCGCGCGCGTAAGACAGATCCGCGTCGGCCTGGATGCGGGCCACGTCGGCCGAAGCGGCGTCGCGTTGCGCCTCGATCACCTCGAGCTGTGTGCCCACGCCGCTCGCATAGCGTCCGCGCGCGTGGTCGGCCGCGGTCCAGGCCGCTCTTGCCTGTGCACGCGCCGCCCGGCAGACCACGATCCCCGAGCGCACGCGCTGCCAGGATTCGTGGATCTGGTCGCCCACCTGGAGACGCACGCGCTCCTGCCGCACCCGCGCCGCGTCCGCGGCCGCCGCCTGCGCGCGCATATCGCCCAACAGGGCCAGGTCGAAGTGCCAGGTCAGGGTCAGCGCGAGCGTGTACGAAGAGTCGTGTCCGATGAATCCGGCCGCGTTCGTGAAATGCTCGGTTGCGCTTCCCCCGAGTGTGGGCGCGAACGCGAGCGTGGCCGCCTGCGCACCCAGCTCCGCGCTGCGGCGCTGCTCGCTCGCCGCCACGAGCGCGGGCAGGCGTCCGGGTGGCGTGCCTTCCCACTCCTCGAGCGGCGGCTCGTCGTGGAGGTCATCGGCGGAAGCCACCACCTCCTCGGAGGCGGCCAGGCCGGTCAGGGTCGAGAGCGCACGCCGGGCCAGCTGCGCCGATAGATCGGCGTCGGCGATGGTCTGCCGCGCCCGCTCGACCTCAGCCGCCGACCGCTCCACATCGAGCTCGGTTGCAACCCCGGCTCGCCGCCGCTCGACCGTCAGATCATGATTGGCCTGGGCTGCCGCCAGCGTGCGGTCGCCAGATTGCCGGAGCGCCACTGCACCGATCAGCTGGTAGTAGGAACGGGCGACCTGCTTTTCGACGTCGAGCAAAGTGGCCCTGATCTGGTGCCGC
>Ga0126376_10002351_pt1 | contig 10655 bp, 3 predicted proteins | sample PanSoiMetPlot_15_FD_92760 | JGI IMG/M metagenome (GOLD analysis project Ga0126376, IMG submission 92760) | Tropical forest soil microbial communities from Panama - MetaG Plot_15 | ecosystem: Environmental > Terrestrial > Soil > Tropical forest > Bulk soil | place: Panama | collected 2016-02-17 | reverse complement strand
TCCTTATAAGTTGAGCGTGGCAAACTGATGCGCGCGGTGAGTACGTTGTCACGATTGAAACCGAGATCGATAGCGAGGAGTTTGTTAAAGCTCCGCACCAGCAAACCCGCTGCGAGCAGTAGCACAACGGCGAGTGCGAGCTCGGTAACTACGAGCCAGCCACGAAAGCTACGCAGGCCAAAACTCATCAGTCCCTGAGAACGGCTGTTGCGCAACGCATGGATCAGATCAGGCTTTGAAGCAGCCAGCGCGGGCGCAAGTCCAAACACGATGCCGGTCAGGACCGAGAGACCAAAAGTGAACGCAAACACACGCCAGTCCAGACGAATACTATTCAGATCGTAAACGGAGGTTGCGAAGCCTTTCGGCACGAGACTGGCGATGGCTCGCGTACCCCACACCGCGATCAGTAATCCCATACCACCGCCGGCAAGGCCGATGAGAACACTCTCGGTGAGTAGTTGCCGGATCAGTTGCCAGCGACGGGCACCGACGGCTGCACGCACAGCGATCTCGCGTTGTCGTGCGAAGGTGCGGGAGACCATCAAGCTCGCGACATTCACACAAGCCAGCAACATCACGAGGCCAACAGCGCCCCACAATATGAATACGGTCGAACGAACACCGGCGCTCAGTTGTTTATGAAGCGGCGTCACTTCAATGGGCCCCAAGGGCAAGGGTTCTTTGATCTGTTCCGATGCTCGTTTGGCGATCAGACCTAGTTCAGTTTGTGCGCTGACGAGAGTCGCGTTTGATTTAAGGCGTCCTACAACTTCAACGAGAGCGAAATAGTCGCCGTGCGTTTCCTTGTACGGATCGAGTGCGAGCGGCAGCCAGATATCAAACTCGCCCGGAAAGCGAAAATTGTTTGGCATCACTCCGACGATTAAGTAGGGCTTGTTGTCGAGTGTGAGCGTGTGCTGGAGAATCTTTTCATCGCGACCGTAACGTGTTTGCCAGAAGCGTTCGCTGACAATGACGACGTTGTTCGCTCCGGGCTTGTCTTCCTCCGGAAGAAAAAATCGGCCGCGCACAGGTTGAACGCCGAGGGTGCTGAAAAGACTCGCGGTGACTTGCGCGCACGGAATGCGCTCCGGTTCACCGATGCCGGTGAGATTGATGTTATCGTCGCTGAAGGCAGCGACGTCTTCAAGGCTCGTGCTCTGATCTTTCCAGGCGAGATATTGGTAGGCGGCGACGCCCGAAAAATCGCTGGGCGCCGAAGTCTTGTGAACCGAGACGAGTTGCTGCGGATTATGAAAGGGCAGAGCTTTCAACAACACCGCATTGACCACACTGAAGATGGTGGTGTTCACACCGATCGCCAACATCAACGTGATCACCGCAACTGCCGTGAAGCCCGGGTTTCGCAAAAGGCTGCGAATACTGTGCAAGAGGTCTTTAGTCATAGTTTCTCTGGTATAGGTCCTATTGGTCCTATAGGACCTATTCGTATCTGAGCGCTTCCAACGGATCGACCTTCGTTGCCCGGCGCGCCGGAATGAAGCACGCCAGCAACGCGACGCCGATCAAAACTGCCGACACAACGCCGATTGTCACGGCATCCGTCGGAGTTACTCCGAACAGCAACGTCGTCATCAAACGTGTCAACGCGAGAGCGCCGGCCAGCCCGATCGCCACGCCGACAACTACCAGCGTGAGTCCGTTGCGAATGACTAGTTTCAGCACATCGATTGACCGCGCACCCAACGCCAGGCGAATGCCGATCTCCTGCGTCCGTTGCGTCACTGCATTCGACATCACGCCGTAAATTCCGATCGCCGCCAGCACTAAAGCGAGACCCGCAAACAGCGATAACAGCGACATGTTGAATCGCCTCGCAGCAAACGAAGTCGCCGCAACCTCGCTCATCGTGTCGACTCTGGTTACCGGTAGTTGTGAATCAACTTTCCAGATCTCCTTCTTCAATGCCTGGGCAGTGCCCGCCGGGTCGCCTTGCGTTCGCGCGGCTATCGACATCCATCTTTTCCAGGAACTGATTTGCGTGTACGGAGTGTAGAGAGCCGGTTCCTCCGGCAGGTCCAGACCAAAGTGTTTCACGTCGCCAACAACGCCGACGATCGTGATCCACTCGACCTGCGGATTTCGCGCCCAGCGAACTCGTTTCCCGAGTGGGTCCTCATTTTGAAAATACTGGCGCACCATCTCCTGGTTCGCGATGCCGACGAGTGGTGCGTTGTCGTCAAAGTCCTGCGCGCCAAAATTTCGACCGCGTCGCAGAGGAATCTGCATGACTTTGAAGTAGTCGCCGAGCACGCTGCGCGTTTCCAGACTCGGTTCGTCGCCGGGCGCGATTGGCGGGCGACCTTCGATCAGAAAGTCGTGGTTGAGCGAATCGCCGCTGAGTGGAAGCTCACTGACCATCGCGGCCTGCACACCCGGAAGTGAATTCATGCCGTCGAGCACTTGCTTGCGAAAGCGCGTTTGTGGCACGACTTCTTTGTAGCGAGTCTCAGGTAGCTCGACCCGCATTGTGATCATGTGATCGGGATTGAAACCCGGTTCGACTGAACGCAGTTTCCAGAAAGTTTTGACAAGCAGGCCGGCGCCAACGAGCAGAACGAGGGCCACTGCGAGCTCGACAACTACAAACGTGCTGCGCAGTCGTTGTCGCGCGCTCCCGGCCGTAGCGCTGCGGCCGCCTTCCTTGAGCGCGTCACCAACTCGACCGCGCGAAGCAGCCCACGCGGGAACAAGACCGAAGATCAAACCCGTCAATACCGAAATGGCGAGGGTGAAACCAAGCACTCGTGCATCGACGTTGATCTCGGATAATCGCGGCAGGTTTTCCGGCTTGAACGAAACCAAAAGATTCGTGCCCCAGTACGCGAGCACGACAGCGGCGGCGCCTCCGGCAAGCGATAACAAAAGACTTTCGGTCAGCAACTGTCGCATCAAGCGCCAGCGACCCGCGCCGAGCGCGGCACGTATCACGAATTCGCGATGACGTTCGGCAGCGCGCGCCAGCAGCAGGTTCGCAAAGTTCGCGCATGCGATCAGCAAAACAAAACTGACTGCGGCAAAGAGGATTAAGAGCGAGCGTCGCGTTTCACCGACGATGCGCTCGTGCAATGGGAAGAGCACAGTGGTGCGGTTCTTGTTATCGGCGGGATACTGTGCGGCGAGGTTCTGATCGACAACGCGCATCTCAGCGCGCGCCTGCTCGAAAGTTGAGCCCGGCGCCAGCCGTCCATACGTGCGAAGAAAATGAACGCCGCGAAAATTCGCTGCGACGGGATTCGAAACGTGTACCGGCGTCCAGGCCTCCGTCTCAATTCGGGGTGTGACAAACGACGCGGGCATCACGCCGACGATCGTGTACGTGTTGCCGCTGAGCGGAATTGCTTTGCCGAGAATCTGCTCGTCGCGGCTGAACTGTTTCACCCACAACTCATGACTCAGCACGACCACATAAGGACCACCGTTCTTATCGTCGTCGCTGGTGATGAAACGTCCGCGCTCGGGTTTGACTCCGAGCGTTTCAAAAAAGCCGCCGGTCACTTGTCCAATCTGAAACTCAACCGGCTCGGCGCCGGCCGTGTAGGCCAGCGGCTGCACGACCATGCCGCCGAGCCTGCTGAACGTCTTAGTCTGCGATTCGACATCAGCGAGATCGGGCGCCGACTGATTGGATCGGAAAGTGATCAATCGCGACGGATCGTCGTAAGGCAACGGTCGCAGCAACACCGAGTTGATGACACTGAAGATCGCGGTGTTCACTCCGATACCGAGCGCGATAGTGAGCACAGCCACAGCCGTGAAAGCAGGGCGCTTCGAGAGACTGCGCAGGCCATAGCGAATGTCTTTGATGATTGAATCCATAGTTTTAATAGGTCCTGTAGGTCCAGTAGGACCTATTCAGTTCTAAGTGCTTCAAGTGGATCGACCTTCGTCGCGCGGCGCGCCGGAACGTAGCAGGCAATCAGCGCCACGATCACCAACACCAGCGTGATTGCCACAAACGTCAGCGGATCGTTCTCACCGACACCAAACAGCAGACTCCTCAGCAGTCGCATCAACCCAAACGCCGCCACCAGGCCGAGCACGAGCCCCACTCCAATCACTGCCATTCCCTGCCCCAGAATCATCTTCAGCACGTCGCCGACCTGCGCGCCGAGCGCGAGTCGTATCCCGAGCTCGTGCGTTCGTTGCGTTACCGTGTAGGCAGTGACGCCGTAAATCCCTGCAGCCGACAACAGCATCGCCACCGTGCTGAACAGAGCGAGCAGGAAGAGATTGAAACGCGGTTGCGTGATCGACTCGCTGACGACGTGGTCCATCGTGTTCACTTGCGAGACCGGCACAGACTTATCGACTTGGTTGACTGCCTGGCGCACGGACGCGCTCAAACTCGAAGGCTCAACACTCGAGCGCACCACCAGCGACATCGCCGCCCAGTAATCCTGTAAAGACGAAAAATAAATTTCCGACTCCGGCTCCTCACGCAATTCCAGGCTGCGAACGTTTGCAACCACGCCGACGATCTCAAACCAAACCGGCTGCTGGTTTTGGTCAGTGTTTCCGAAGGTGATTCTCTTTCCGATCGGGTTCTCGTCAGGAAATATCTCGCGCGCTGTTTGCTGGTTGATGATCATGACGAGCGGAGCGCTCGAATTATCGCGCTCCGTGTAAGCGCGACCCTGGACCACCGGAATTCCCATCGCGCGAAAATAATTCGGACTAACACCGCGATAGTTCACCATGGGCCACTTATCCGGAGTCGTAATCGGACGACCCTCGACACGGAATCCCGTCGTCGGTCCTTTGTCCAAAGGAAGCGTGTTGATCAGGCCCGCATCCTGCACGCCCGGAATCGCGCTGACCTTCTCGAGCACCTGTGTGTAAAACTTGTCGAAGTCGGCCTGCTGCGTGAAGTTTGATCCTGAAGGCGTCAGTCGCGCGGTCAACACCTGTTGAGAAACGAAGCCCGTGTTGACTGACTGGAGGCGCAGGAAGCTCCTGAAGAGCAATCCCGCGCCGGCCAGCAACACCACGCACAACGCGACTTCACCCACGATGAGCGCGTGGCGAAAACGATTCTGACGACGGCTTCCGGACGTGCCGCGCCCGGTCTCGCGGATCGAGTCCTGAACATCCGCGCGCGAGATCTGGAGCGCGGGAGCGAGACCGAAAAGTATTCCTGTGAGCACCGAGGCTGCGAATGTGAAGCCGAGAATCCGCAAGTCGAGATGAATCTCGTTGAGACGCGGAAAATCACCGGGCAGGAGTTTTGTGATCGCGGCGAGTCCCCAGATCGCGACCAGCACACCAACAGCACCGCCAGTCAGCGCGAGGATCGTGCTCTCGGTGAACAACTGTCGCATGACACGCCAGCGCGAGGCGCCGAGCGCGGTGCGAATCGCCATCTCTTTTTGCCGTGCGGCGCCACTCGCAAGCAGTAAATTTGCGACGTTCGCACAGCCGATTAGCAACACAAACGTCACCGCGCCGAGCAGCAACCAAAGCACCTTGTTCGTGTCGCCGATGAGGTGTTCGTGCAGTGAAACGACGCGATTGAAACGACGGTTGTTCGTGTTGGGATACTGCTGTCGCAAACGCGCAGTGATCGTCTCCATCTCGCTCGCCGCCTGCGGCAGCGAAACGCCGGGTTTCAAAAGCGCGATGGCCGCGAGGTAGCCCATGCCGCGCGTTTGCGTCACGTCCTGGTTCAGGTACAACTCCGGCACGAGTCTTAAAGGCGGCACCCACAGTTCGGTTTTTTCCGGGTACTGAAAACCGGGTGGCGCAATGCCGATGACGGTGTAGTTTCTGCCGTCGAGTGTGATTGGTTTTCCGACCAGCGACGGATCTGATCCAAAGTGCCGGTGCCAGAGCGTGTCGCCCACGATGACTACGGGTTCGTGTCCGGCCTGTTCGTCCTGCGGAATGAACAAGCGACCGTATTGCGGAGTGACTCCGAATACGTCGAAGAAGTTTGCGTTTGTTTGCGCGAGGTCGATCCGCTCGGCGTGGTCCGACAGGGCGAGGTTGGTAGTGGTTGTTTTGATCGCAGCGAGATGTTCAAAGACTGTGTTCTGCGCGCGCCAGTCGAGGAAGTTTGCAGAAGTCACCTGACCTCGCCTACCTTCGCGATTGAGTTCCTGAATGGCGACGATGCGTTCCGCGTTTCGATACGGCAAACGGCGGAGCAAGACGTTGTCGACGACACTGAAAATCGCAGTGCTGGCGCCGATTCCGAGTGCGAGCGTGATCACCACGATGGCAGTGAAGCCGGGATGCTTCAACAACCCTCGCACGCCATAGCGAATGTCTTTGAAAATTGATTCCATGATATTGGTCCTATAGGTCCTATTGGTCCTATTCGTACCGAAGCGCGACCAGCGGATCGACTTTCGTCGCGCGACGCGCTGGTATAAAGCAGGCGATGAACGCGACCGCAATCAACAACGCCGCGACAGTCGCAAACGTAAACGGATCCTTCGCTGTCACTTCGAACAACAACGACTCCATCACTCGCGTCAGTGCAAACGCACCGAGCAAACCCAGAACAACTCCCACGAGAGTGAGCAACATCCCTTGCCGCACCACGAGTTTCAACACGTCGCGTTGGCGCGCGCCTAACGCCATGCGCACCCCGATCTCATGTGTGCGCTGCGCGACCGAGTAAGACATCACACCGTAAATTCCGGTGGCTGCGAGAATCATCGCGAGCGCCGCAAACATTCCCAACAACGTCGTGCGATAACGTGGTTCGGCAACTGATGAATCAACCCAATCGCTCATCTTCTTGACCGACGCGATCGGCTGGTCCGGATCCAACGCCTGCACTTCCTTGCGCACCGCGCCCACGATGCTCAACGGATCGCCTTGCGTGCGAATCACGAGATTCATCCGGCCACCGTTAAGAGTCGGAAAATACATCGCCGGGAACGGCTGGTCTCCAAGCGAGCGATGACGGATGTCTCCCACAACGCCGATAATTTCGAAAGCCACGTTACCCATCGCTGAGACGAGACGTTTGCCCAAAGGATCCTCGTTCGGGAAAACAATATCGACCAGTTGCTGGCTCACGATCGTGACTTTGTCGCTTTGTCTGACTTCCTGTTCGGTGAAGTTGCGTCCGCGCAGCAGCGGAATGCGCAGCGCACTGAAGTAGTTCTGATTAACGCGACGAAAGTCAGCATCGTAAGCCTGATCCGGTGATACCGGTGGCCGGCCTTCAACCGTGAAAGGAATATCGTTAGGCTGGCCGCTGAGCGGAAGCTCGGTGATTAGACCAACATTCTGGACGCCCGGTAAGGAAGCGACCTGTGTTTCGAGCCGCTGGAAAAAGTTCGCAGACTTTCCTTCGCCCAGATATTTCTTTGGCGGCAGATCGACTCGCAAGGTCAGAACATTATTCGCATCGAATCCCGGATTAACCTTTTGCAATGCGATCAGGCTTCGCACCAGCAAACCTGCGCCGATCAACAAAATGACGGCGACCGCACTTTCGAAGACGACAAGCAAACTGCGCGTTCGATTTCGCAAAGTGCCTTCACTGCCGCGCGCTCCGTCTTTCAACGAATCGATAAGATTGACTTTCACTGTGCGGAAGGCGGGCGCAAGTCCAAACAGGAGTCCCGTTACGATTGAGATGAGGAGCGTGAACAGAAGCACGGTGGTGTCGATCTTCACGTTCACAGTGGGCGGCAACGTGTCAGCACTCAAACTCACGAGCAGTTGTACGCCCCAAACGGCCAGCAACGCGCCGAGCGCGCCGCCGAGAAGCGAGAGCAACAGACTTTCAGTGAGCATCTGGCGGACGATACGCAAGCGACTCGCGCCGAGAGCAGTTCGCAGTGCGATCTCTTTCTGCCGGGCTGCCGCACGCACGAGCAGCAGATTCGCAACGTTCGCACAGGCAATCAGCAGCACGAGTCCGACCGCGCCGAAGAGAATGAAGAGAGTGGTTCGAGTGCCGCCGACGAGCTGTTCGCGCAACGAAAGCAGACGAAGATTCCAGCCCGTGTTGCTGTCGGGAAACTGTTCTTCGAGGTGCGCTGCGATACTGTCGGTGTCGGTTTGCGCTTGGAGCAAAGTCACGCCGGGTTTTAGTCTGCCGATGGGGCGCAGGAAGTGGGCTTTGCGCTGCTTCATTTCGGGATCCACGTCGAAGGTGAGCGGCACCCACAACTCCGCAGCCTGCGGCAGGCTCAAGCCTTCCGGCATCACGCCGATGACCTGATAAGGTTTGCTGTCGAGGATGATCGTCTTGTTGATGATCTCGGGATCGCCGCCAAAATGCTTTTGCCAGAACGCGTAACTGAGTACGGTGACTTGATCCTGCCCCGTCTTTTCATTTTCGAGTGAGAAGCCGTGACCGAGCATCGGGCTCACTTTGAAAGCGTCGAAATAATTTCCGGTGACGGCCGATACCATCAGACGTTCCGGCTCACCGCTGCCAGTTAGGTTCTTTGGCATCGGAATCGTGCCCGAGGCTGCAAACTGCTCGAACGTCTTGTTCTGGCTTCGATAATCAAGGAAGTCGAGCGGCGACACGCTGGCGCGATTACCGGCATTGCGGATATTTCCGTAGATCCAAACCAGTTGATCGGGTTCCGGAAAAGGCAGCGGCCGAATGACGACTGCGTTGACGAGGCTGAAGATCGCGGTGTTAGCGCCGATGCCAAGTGCGAGCGCAACCAGCGCGATCGCCGTGAACCCCGGGCGCTTCAGCAAACCGCGCAAACCGTAGCGGATGTCTTTGAGTAGTGAGTCAAACATCGGTCATATTGGTCCTATAGGACTTATTCGTAGCGCAGCGCGTTCAACGGGTTCACGCGCGATGCTCGGCGCGCCGGCAGATAACCCGCGAGCAGCGCCACGATGGTCAGAACAATTGCCGCTGACGCGAGCGTCAACGGATCGGTGGGGCTCATGTCGAATAATTGCGCCGCGATCAAACGTGCGCCGAATAGCGCCGCAGGCACTCCGATCACCAAACCCGCCAACACGAGATAAAGCGTCTCGCGCAAGATCATCCATGCGATGTTGCTGCCACGGGCGCCGAGCGCCATGCGTATACCGATCTCATTCGTGCGGCGCGCGACGCCGTGGGCCATCACGCCATACAAACCGATGCACGCGAGAATCAAAGCGAGCGCGCCAAAGAAACTGACGAGTTGTGCGATCAATCGCTCCTGGTCCAGGTTGTCATGCAGTTGATCGTTCATCGTCGTCACGCTGAAGATGGGCAGCTTGTCGTCGACCTGGTTGACCATCTGGCGCACTTGATTCGTGAGCGGCGCCGGATCAGACAACGTGCGGATGTGAATAGTGGCGGAGTAAGCCGCTCCGTCCTGAATCTGAAGTATCGGCCGATAGACGGTCGGCTCTGGTTTATCGCGCGGATCGTCTGCTTTGATGTTGCCGACGACACCGATTATCTCGAGCGACGCGCCGTTGTCAGTCTCATCGTCAAACGTGAACGTGCGGCCGATCGGATTTTGATCTTTGAAGTAGTGTTCGGCGAAAGCCGTGTTGACGACGGCGACGCGTGGCGCTGACGGCGTGTCGCGCAATTCGATGTCGCGCCCGCGCAGCAAGGGCATCCCGAGTGTCTCTGCGTACTTTGGTCCGGCGAGCATATCCTGGACCACCGGATCTTCACCGGGTTGCGCTGTGTAACCGGAGACCTTGACACTGCTACTGCGATGCGTGCCGCTCAACGGCGCATACGTCGCTATCGACACGTTGCGTACCTGCGGAATCGTTCCCAAACGATCGATCAGTTGTTGGTAGAGACCCGCGAGCTCGGTTGGTTTGTAGCCGGCCAGGCGCGAATCGATTCCCAGCAACATCATGTTGTTGCGATCGAAGCCGAGGTCTTCGCTCTGAAGTTTCACCAGACTGCGCGCAAACAATCCCGCGCCGGTGAGCAGCACCATCGAAAGCCCAACCTGCATCACGACCATCAGCGACGACAAGTTGAACCGCAGGAAGCCGCTTCGCATGCGGCTCTTTTCTTTCATTGCCGCGGAGAGATTGGTGCGGCTTGCTTGCACGGCGGGCACCAAACCAAACAACACCCCGGCAACGATCGAGACTCCCAGGGTGAACAGCAACACTCCTGCATCAGGACGCGTGTCGAGCGGCGAACCTTTCGCAACCAGGTTAACGAGCACGGTCACGCCCCACTGCGCCAACAGCACACCACATACACCACCAACCGCCGCGAGCAACATGCTCTCAGTGAGAAGTTGGCGAATGATCCGCCAGCGCGTGGCGCCCAGCGCCATGCGCAGCGAGATCTCCGCTTTGCGAGAGGCCGCACGTGACAACAAGAGGCTGCCTACATTCGCGCACGCGATCAGCAGGACCATGCCGACAATCGCCATCAGCATCTGTAGCGGTTTCGAATAAGCTCGGCGCAGTCCGGAAAGGCCTCCGCTGCCGTCGACGAGCGTGATGTACGAGTTCTGAATGCCTTTCTGTCGTTCTTCGGTGAGCTGGCTGCCGGCCTGTTCAGTTAAGAATTGTTGCAACGCGAGCGTGACGTTGGCCTGCGCCTGGCCCATGGTCACGCCTGGTTTGAGGCGGCCGATGAGTGTGAGAAAGTAAGCCTGCGAGTTGGTGAGAAACGCACCGCGAAGTTCGATCTGCTCCTGAAACGACATCGGCAACCAGAAATC
>Ga0126376_10002350_pt1 | contig 10657 bp, 10 predicted proteins | sample PanSoiMetPlot_15_FD_92760 | JGI IMG/M metagenome (GOLD analysis project Ga0126376, IMG submission 92760) | Tropical forest soil microbial communities from Panama - MetaG Plot_15 | ecosystem: Environmental > Terrestrial > Soil > Tropical forest > Bulk soil | place: Panama | collected 2016-02-17 | reverse complement strand
CGCCTTGGCGACCGGGGCGAGCCCCAAGCCGTAGGCGTCGGCCTTGATCACCCCGGCGCATTCGGCCCCGCCCGAGACCCGGTTGAGGCGGGCCCAGTTGGCGCGCACGGCGGCAAGATCGACGGAAAGCACGGCGCGCGCCGTCGGCGGCACCGGCGACCGGAGCCGCCCGCCCGGCCGGTGGCGTGCCGCGGCGGCGCTCACCCCACCCGCTCCGGCAGGTAGGCGTCGCGGGCCAGATCGGAAAAGCGCGTGACGCTCGCCTCGAACTGCAGCTGCACGGTTCCCACCGGGCCGTGGCGCTGCTTGCCGATAATCACCTCGGCCTTACCGCTGACCAATTGCATTTTGCTCATCCAATCCTGAAACTCGAGCGTGCCTTCGGCCGGTTTGGTGCGCTCAACATAATACTCCTCACGAAATACGAACATGACCACATCGGCATCCTGCTCGATGGAGCCGGATTCGCGCAGGTCGGCGAGCTGCGGCCGCTTGTCCTCCCGGTTTTCGACGGCGCGCGACAACTGCGACAGCGCCAGGATCGGCACGTTGAGCTCCTTGGCCAGCGCCTTGAGCCCGGTGGTGATCTCCGACACCTCCTGCACCCGCCCCTCCGATGCCCGCCGGCTGGAACCGGTGAGCAGCTGCAGGTAGTCGACCACGATCATGCCGAGGCCGTGCTGACGCTTGAGCTTGCGCGCCCGGGCCGCAAGCTGGGCGATGGAAATGCCGCCGGTCTGGTCGATATAGAGCGGGACCGTCGACATTTCGCGGCTGGCCTCGACCAGCCGCTTGAAATCGCGCTCATCGATCAAGCCGCGGCGGATCTTCTCGGAGGGAATGCCGGCCTGTTCGGACAGAATTCGCGTCGCCAGCTGCTCGGCCGACATCTCCAGCGAGAAAAAGCCAACCACCGCCCCGTCGTGGTCCCCATCGGGATTGACGTCCGCGGCATTGGCATCTGAGCGATCCGCCAGCGAACGGGCGCGGCTGCGCGCCACGTTGAAGGCGATGTTGGTGGCGAGCGCGGTTTTGCCCATCGACGGCCGTCCGGCCAGGATGATCAGGTCGGAGGGCTGCAGGCCCCCGAGCTTGCCGTCGAGATCGCGCAGGCGGGTGGCGATCCCCGACAGACCGCCCTCGCGCTGGAAGGCGCTATTGGCCATGTCGATGGCGCTGACGAGGGCGGTATTGAAGGTGAGGAAGCCCTGGCCATACTTGCCCGCCTCGGCCAGCGAGAACAGCCGGGTCTCGGCTTCCTCGATCTGCTCGCTGGGCGGGAAATCGACCGGGGCATCGTAGGCGGCATTGACCATGTCCTCCCCGATCAGGATCAGGTGCCGGCGAATGGCGAGGTCATAGATGGTCTGCCCGTAGTCGCGGGCGTTGATGATGGTGGCGGCATTGGCGGCGAGGCGGCCCAAATACTGCGGCACCGTCAAGGTGGGATCGATCCGCTCGGCGCTCTCGAAGAACGTCTTCAAGGTGATCGGCGTCGCCTGCTTGCCCGAGGCGATCAGCTTGGCCGCGGTCTCGAAGATCTGCTGGTGCAGGGGATCGTAGAAGTGGTGCGGCTCGAGAAAGTCCGACACCCGGTCGTGGGCGTCGTTGTTGATCAGGATGGCGCCGAGCAGTGCCTGCTCGGCCTCGAGGTTGTGGGGCGCGGTGCGGAATGGCGGCGCGTCCGCGACGGCAGCCGGCAGCAACGGCGCGGGGGAGGCGCGCTGAGGGGATCGGGTCATGCCGCAGGCAATAGCCGATTCCGCCGCCGGTCGTGTGCGTTCCTGGTCGGGGCCGGCGCCGCCATCCCTGTTTTGCACATGCTGAGGAGAATCGCGTTATGTGCGCGAATCGCCGCGGCCTACTCGCCCGCCAGCCGCGGTCGGCGTTTGATGGTCTCCTGCGCCAACAGCCGCTGTTCGTCCTCGTAGATATAGTCGCGGGTGAGCGGCAGGCTGCCGGCCCGCTTGCTCAGTTGCAGTTGGAACACGACCAGGCCCTGGTAGCGAAACGCGGTCTCGGAGCCCGCCAGGTAGAATTCCCACATCCGGCAAAAGGTCTCGTCGCGGATCGCCGCCGCCTTGTCCCAGTTGGCCAGAAAGCGCTCGCGCCAGGCGCGCAAGGTGGCGGCATAGTGCAGGCGGAGGATCTCGATGTCGGTGATGATCAAGGCCGAACGCTCGACCGCGGCGACGATTTCGGACAGCGCGGGAATATAGCCGCCGGGGAAGATGTACTTGGCAATGAAGGGATTGGTGACGGTCGGCGGGTCGGACCGGCCGATGCTGTGGATCAGCGCCACGCCGTTGTCGCTCAATAGCTCGCACACCTTCTTGAAGTAGGTGCGGTAATGCGACACCCCGACGTGTTCGAACATGCCGACCGAAACGATGCGCTCGAAGCACCCGACGATGTTGCGATAGTCCTTGAAATCGAAGTGCACCGAGCGGCCGAGGCCTTCGCGGGCGGCGCGCTCGTTGGAGACCTTGTGCTGTTCGGCAGAGAGCGTGACGCCGGTCACGTCGCAGCCCGCGGCCTTGGCCAAATAGAGCCCGAGGCCACCCCAGCCCGAGCCGATGTCGAGCAGGCGCTGGCCGGGATCGATGGCAAGCTTGGCCGCCAGGTGCCGCTTTTTGGCGAGCTGCGCCTGCTCCAGGTCGGCGCCCGGAGTGAAGTAGGCGCAGGAGTATTGCCGGTCGCTGTCGAGGAACAGCTCATAGATGGCGCCGTCGATGTCGTAGTGGTGCGCCGCGTTGCGGCGCGCCCGGCCGACCGGGTTGAACTGGGCCGCCCGCCGCAACAGGTAGCGCAGGCCATCGAGCGCCCGGGCCCAGGTCGGCAGCGGATGCTCCTGGGCGTTCATCAGCAACAGTTCCAACAATTCGTAGATGCGGCCGCGCTCCATGCTGAGCGCGCCCGTCATATAGCTTTCCCCGAGGGTGAGTTGCGGATCAACGAGTAGCCGCCACTCGACCCGGCGCTGGTTGATCCGCGCCGTTACCGGCCGGCCGGTGCCATCGCCGTAGCGAGAGGGGAAACCGCGAGCATCGATCACGGTCAGGTCGCCGCACTTGACGATGCGGCGCAACATGACATCGAGCAAGATCAACATGATGCAACGCTGCCGCGGATGCGGTCCTCGACCGTTCCTCCCTTCGGTCTCAGTCTTTTGCTGGCATTATACGAATGTGGTGCGCAATGTCACCGCCAAGCTTGCTCGGTTTGCCGGCTCGAGTTCGCACCACAACTTAAGGCCGCCACCCGGCCACCGGGCGAGGGCCACGGCGGTCACTGCGTGCTCATTCAACCGCGTCCGGCGCTTTCGGTTCCTCGTCGCGCTGACGCGCCAGCGCCTCCTCCTCAAACAGCGCATCGGCGTTGAAGGTCTCGAGCTCGACGCCCTCGTCCTTGATGACGGTGACGTCTTCGCCGCGCGCCTGCCGTTCCGCCTCGTCCTCGGAACGGGCGACATTGAGCGTGATCTGAACGATCACCTCGGGGTGGAGGGCGACCCGGGTCGGGTGCAGGCCGAGGCTCTTGATTGGCCGGTCGAGCACGATCTGGCGCCGCTCGATGCTAAAGCCGCCGGCCGTCACCACCTCGGCGATATCGCGGGTGGTGACCGAGCCATAGAGCTGGCCGGTGTCGCCGGCCTGGCGAATGGCCAGGAACGTCTGCCCCGTCAGTTTGGCGGCCACCGCCTCGGCGTCCTTCTTGAGCTCAAGGTCGCGGGCCTCGAGCTGCGTGCGCTCCTTCTCGAACCGGGCCAGGTTCTCGGCGGTGGCGCGCAAGGCCTTCTTCTGCGGCAGCAGGAAGTTGCGGGCGTAGCCATCCTTGACGTTGACGACGTCGCCCATCTGGCCGAGGCGGCCGATGCGCTCAAGAAGAATGATCTGCATAGGGTATCTCCAATCCGGTGTGGGTTCAGGTTGAGGGAGGCGGCGCGCCAAGCCGGCGCTTGAGGTTAACGACGGGCTCGATCAGGCCGGCGATGATCAGCGCCAGGGCGGCGTAGGGGCCGAGCAGGAACAGGCCGGCATAGACCAGCCACAGCACCCAGGGCTGACGTCCGCGGGCGAGAAAGTGCATCAGCGCCAGGCCGGCAAGCAGGTAGGCGACCAACAGGGCGCCACTGAAGCTCGTACCAATGAGGCCGAGCCAGCCCGAGGCGAAGGCGGCGGCAAAGGCACACACCGCCACGATCGGCAATGCGGGCGGATAGGTGAGCGCGGCGAGGTCGGGCCAGTCCCGCCCGAGCCGGCCCGAGGCGCGGGCGATGCGGCCGGCGAGATAGAGATTGAGGCTGAAGATCATCAGCCAATAGGCCGAGAGCGCGGCCGGCAGCACGCCGAGCAGGAACTCGGTCAGGGCATCGAGCTGGGCATCGGTCAAGGCCGGCACATTGAGTTCGCTGGCGGTGCGCGCCGAGAAGCGCCGGAAATAAGCGTGCATCGGCTCGCGCAGCTGGTCGTAGCCGCCGCTTAGGGGCACAGCCAGCACCGGCAAGGTGCCGCCATAGAGCGCCAGGGCGGTGATCAGACGACCGGGCGGATACCACTCGAGCGTCTCCGGTTGGGCGGGCTGGCGCCGGCTCAAGTAGGCGAGATAGCCCGCCAGCGCCGACGGCGCGCCGAGCGCCAGGAAGTAGCCCACCGCGAACGGCACACTGGCGATGCCGATCATGACCGCGGCGCCGGCCACGCCGCCCAGCAGCGCCGGCAGCCAGCCCCAGCCCAGACTGGCGATCAGCGAGGGCAGCGGCGTCAACAGCAACAGAACCGAGCTCAACAGCGGTGACCCGCGCGTCGCCGAGTAGAACAGCAACGCCGACGCGAGGCCCGAGCCAACGCCTGTCAGCAAACTTATCGGCATCTGAAGCTGTCCCGCCGCAGCGGTTAGAGACGTTTAAAGTCGTCTCAACCAAGGCCTCGTATCGGGCGCCGGCTACCACCCGGCGCCAAAGCTATTTGATCAGGTAGGGCAATAAGCCGATGAAACGGGCGCGCTTGATCGCCCGCGCCAGCTCGCGCTGCTTTTTGGCCGACACCGCCGTGATGCGGCTCGGCACGATCTTGCCGCGCTCCGATACGTAGCGGCCGAGCAGGCGCATGTCCTTGTAGTCGATCTTCGGCGCGTTATCGCCCGAGAACGGACAGGTCTTGCGCCGCCGGTGGAAGGGGCGACGGGCGGGAATGGTGCTGACTTCGCTCATGGCTCACTCCTCGCTGGTCGCGGTTTCGGTCTCTTCGCGGGGCGGGCGCGGCGGGCCACGCGGCCGGTCGCCATCGCCACCCTCGCGCCTAAAACCGCCGCGATCGCCGCCGCCGCGGAAGCCGCCCCGATCCCCGCCACGGAAGCCGCCGCGATCACCGCCACGGAAGCCACCGCGGTCGCCGCGGAAGCCGCCGCGATCGCCGTCACGGCGGTCGTCGCGGTCGCCCTTGCGCATCTGCACCGACGGCTCGGTCTCATGCACGTCGACGCGCACGGTCATAAAGCGAATGACGTCGGTCGACAGCCCCATGCGCCGCTCCATTTCGGTAATCGCTGCCGGCGGGGCGGAAATGTTCATCAGCGAGTAATGCGCCTTGCGGTTCTTCTTGATCTTGAAGGCGATGGTCTTGAGGCCCCAGTACTCGGTCTTGGCGACCTTGCCGCCGCCGTCTTCGATGACCTGGGTGTATTCTTTGGTGAGGGCTTCGACTTGCGTCTGGGAAATGTCCTGGCGTGCCAGGAACACATGCTCATAGAGCGGCATGGATGGCCTTCTCCTCGTTCAGATCCAGCCCCCTCCGGCGCATAGCCCCTTTTGGACCCGGCACGCCAAGCCGGCGCGGGAAGGCCCAAAGGACCCGAAAGAGCGAAGACAGAGAGAGCCGGGTGGACCCACCCTGCCGGCATGCGCCGGCCTCCCCTTCAGCCTCCGACCGGAGCGGGTTCGGCGCCGTTATAACGCAATTTCCACCTTCGGCAAGGGTGGCTCTAGCCTAAACTTGACGCCGGGGTGGGAGTGTGGTGAAGCCGCCAAAGGCATCGGCAGGCTGTCAGCGCTATGGTTATCGCATTCGTGTTCCCCGGGCAGGGCAGTCAAGTCGTCGGCATGGGCGCCGAGCTCGCCAACAGCTACCGCGCCGCCCGCGAGCTGTTTGCCGAGGTCGACGCCGCGCTCGGCCAGAAGCTCTCGCAACTGATGTTCTCAGGCCCGCTCGATGAGCTAACCTTAACGGAGAATGCGCAACCGGCGCTGATGGCGGTATCGTTGGCCGCGCTCAGGGTGCTCGAGGCCGAGAAGGGGTTCGAGCTCGCCCGCCGCGTCACCTATGTCGCCGGCCACTCGCTTGGCGAATATTCCGCGCTGGCCGCCGCCGGCGCCCTGACGGTCAGCGATGCCGCCCGGCTGCTCAAGATCCGCGGCCAGGCCATGCAGAAGGCGGTGCCGGTCGGTCAGGGCGCGATGGCTGCCTTGCTGGGGGTCGGCAAGGAGGTGGCCGAGCGGCTCGCCGCCGAGGCGGCTGCGGGCGAGGTCTGTCAGCTCGCCAATGACAACGAACCGGCCCAGGCGGTGATCTCGGGCAGCAAGCCGGCGATCGAACGGGCGGGCCAGCTCGCCAAGGCGCACGGCGTGCGCCGGTTCATGCCGCTCAATGTCAGCGCCCCGTTCCACTGCGCGCTGATGCAGCCGGCGGCCGATGCCATGGCCGCGGCGCTGGCCGACGTCGAGGTGCGGCCGCCGTCGGTGCCGGTGGTGGCCAATGTGGTGGCGGCGCCGATCTCCGCGCCGGCCGAGATCAAGCACTGCCTGATCCAACAGGTGACCGGAACCGTGCGCTGGCGCGAGTGCGTGAGCACGATGGCGGCGGCCGGGGTCACCGACATCTACGAGATCGGCGCCGGCAAGGTGCTGGCGGGGCTTGCCAAGCGCATTGCCCCCGGGCTCAACGCTAGCTCGATTGGAACCCCGGTCGAGCTCGAGGCCGCGCTGCCGTCATTGTTGAAGTAGGAAAAATTCATGTTCGAACTGGTGAACAAAACCGCGCTTGTGACCGGCGCCAGCGGCGGCCTCGGCGGGGCCATCGCCAAGGCCTTGCATCGGCAGGGGGCCAAGCTGGCGATCTCGGGCCGGCAGACCGAAAAGCTCGAGGCGCTGGCCCGCGAGCTCGGCTCCCGGGTCGAGGTTTGCCCGTGCGATCTGGCCAACAAGGCCGAGGTCGCCAAGCTCGTCGATGCGGCGTTGGCCAAGCTCGGTGGGCTCGAGATTTTGGTTAACAATGCCGGCCTCACCAAAGACAACCTGTTCATGGTGATGAAGGACGAACAGTGGGACGAGGTCATTGCCGTCAATCTGACCTCGAGCTTCATGCTGATGCGGGCGGCGGCGCGCGCCATGATGCGCGCCAAGACCGGTTATGGCCGCATCATTAATATCTCCTCGGTCAGCGGCATCGTCGGCAATCCCGGCCAGGGCAACTATGCCGCCGCCAAGGCCGGCATGATCGGCATGTCGAAATCGCTGGCCCGCGAGGTCGCCACCCGCGGCATTACCGTCAATTGCATCGCGCCGGGCTTTATCGCCACGCCGATGACCGAGGCGCTGAGCGAAAAGCAGACGGCCATCATTAAGGAAGCGATCCCGGCGCAGACGTTCGGTACACCGGACGACGTGGCCGCGGCCACGGTCTACCTGGCGTCCGCCGAGGCCCGCTATGTCACCGGTCAGACCCTGCATGTGAACGGCGGTATGGTCATGGTATGAGGCCATTTTGCCCGCGACTATAGAAGCCTGGGATGCGTCCGAGGAATGCTGGTCAAGCCCAATGAAGTGTGTTAACGAGCCCGCTGATTTAGGCGTTGAACCGAGGAAAAAGTCTGCTGTCGGGCCGCGAATCTGCTCGAGCCATGGCGCAGTTTCGGGCGTGGGCTTGACCCCAACCGGTTTTTGGCACACGGCAACAGCGTGAATCAGCAAAGAGCCAAGGGATAGAGCAATGAGCGACGTCGCAGCGCGCGTGAAGAAGATTGTGGTGGAGCACCTCGGGGTCGAGGCCGACAAGGTCACCGACAGCGCCAGTTTCATTGATGATCTGGGTGCCGACAGCCTTGATACCGTCGAGCTGGTGATGGCCTTCGAGGAGGAGTTCGGCTGCGAGATCCCCGACGACGCCGCCGAGCAGATCCAGACCGTTGGCGATGCCGTCAAGTTCCTCGAAAAGCACGCCAGCGCCGCCTAGCTGGTTGGTCCCTGTCGTAGGCGTCCGGCGGTTGCTGCAAGGGCCTCTTTCTCATCCACCGAACGGCGCCGTCTCCGACCATGCGCAATATGTCGATGCCCCGTCGCGTTGTGATCACCGGGCTTGGCCTGGTGACCCCGCTTGGCTGCGGCGTGGAGGCGAGCTGGCGGCGCCTGATCGCCGGCGAAAGCGGTGCCCGGCGCATCGAAGAGTTCGACGTCAGCGACTTGAGCTGTCAGGTCGCGTGCTTCATTCCACGCGGCTCCCTCGCCGACGGCAAGTTCAATCCCGACGATTGGATGGAGCCCAAGGAGCAGCGCAAGGTCGACGATTTCATTGTGTTCGGCATGGCCGCTGCCACGCAGGCCCTCGCCGATGCGGGCTGGACGGCCGATAGCGCGCAAAAACAGGAACGCACCGGCGTCCTGATCGGGGCTGGCATCGGCGGCCTCAACGGCATCGCGGAGACCTCTATTCTGCTCAAGGAGCGTGGCCCCCGGCGCGTCAGTCCGTTCTTTATTCCCGGACGCTTGATCAATCTGGCCTCGGGCTATGTGTCGATCCGGCATGGTCTCAAGGGCCCGAACCACGCCGTGGTCACTGCCTGTTCCACCGGCGCGCACGCGATCGGCGATGCCGCCCGCTTGATCGCCTGGGATGACGCCGACGTCATGGTTGCCGGCGGTGCCGAGAGCCCGATCTGCCGGCTGGCGATCGCCGGCTTTGCCGCCTGCCGCGCGCTGTGCACCACCTTCAACGACGCGCCGCAGAAGGCGTCGCGTCCCTACGACAAGGATCGCGACGGCTTCATCATGGGCGAGGGCGCCGGCATCGTCGTGCTGGAAGAACTGGACCACGCCAAAGCACGCGGCGCGCGCATCTACGGCGAGGTCGTGGGCTACGGGCTATCCGGCGATGCCTATCACATTACCGCTCCGTCGGAGGACGGCGACGGCGCCTTTCGCTCGATGCAGATGGCATTAAAGCGCGCCGACGTGCCGCCGAGCGACGTACAATACATCAACGCCCACGGCACCTCGACCATGGGCGATGAGATCGAACTCGCCGCCGTCGAGCGCCTGTTCGGCAATGCCGCCGGCCGGCTCGCCATGTCATCGACCAAGTCGGCGATCGGGCATCTGTTGGGTGCGGCCGGCGCCGTCGAAGCCATCTTTTCGGTGCTCGCGATCCGCGACAATATCGCCCCGCCAACGCTCAATCTCGATCATCCCTCGGTGGCGACCGCCATCGACCTCGTTGCGCACAAGGCCCAGGAGCGGCAGATCGATACCGCGCTCTCCAATTCGTTCGGCTTCGGCGGCACCAACGCATCCTTGCTGCTGCGTCGGTTTGCGGCCTGACGGCCACGGCCGCCTTGCCTAACCTTGCTGTGACGCCCCGGCTTGCCAAGCCATCCTGCTTTCGCCACATTTGCTGCTAGGTTCGGCGGCGGGGGCGTAAGTGTTGGAGCGTGCTGCAAAGCCTTGCACAAGGCGGCGCATCTGACGGGGAGCCTGAGTGATGAGAAACCGCCACCCGGCGGCCCGGCACGCAGACCCGAATACCACCCGCACGCGCGGATCCCTGGCGCGCAGTCCGGCCGAGCGCCTGGAGCCGACCCGGCCACCGGCGCGCGTCAATCGGCGGCCGCGGGTGGAGGCCGAGCGTGTGCCGCGCCCGCTGCTCGCCTTCATGAACGGGGTCTTGACCGTTGCCCTGGTCGGCATGGTGCTGATCGGCGCCCTCGCCTACTATTTCGACGGCCAGATGGACGCGCCCGGGCCGCTCGAGCGCGCCAAGGTCGTGGTCATCCCCAAGCTCGAGGGCTCCTTGGAGATTGCCGCCCGGCTCGAGCGCGAAGGTGTGGTCAGCGATCGGCGGCTGTTTACGGCCGGCTACCGCTGGCTGCAGTTCCTGGCGTGGCTGGAGGGCGACCGGACCCTGCAACTCAAGGCCGGCGATTACGAGTTGCGCCCCAAGGCCAGTGTGCGCGAGCTGGTCGAATTGCTCGCGGAGGGTAAAACCGTCACCTACAAGGTGACGGTCCCGGAGGGCTTGACCAGCCAACAGATCGTCGACCGCTTGATGGCCGACGGCAACTTGACCGGCGATATCACGGCGACGCCGCCTGAGGGGGTGCTGTTGCCCGAGACCTTTGTCACCCAGCGCGGTGCGCAGCGGCAAGCCGTGCTCGAGGCCATGCAGGCTCAGGCGCACAAGCTGATGGACCGCTTGTGGGCGCAGCGCAAAAAGGATCTGCCGGTCAAGAGCTGGCAGGAGGCGGTGATCCTGGCCTCGATCGTGGAGAAGGAGACCGGCCGCAACGATGAGCGCGACCGCGTGGCCGCGGTGTTCCTCAATCGGCTGCGCCAGAACATGCGCCTGCAATCGGATCCGACCATCCTCTACGGACTTTTCGGCGGCAAGGT
>Ga0126376_10002349_pt1 | contig 10661 bp, 7 predicted proteins | sample PanSoiMetPlot_15_FD_92760 | JGI IMG/M metagenome (GOLD analysis project Ga0126376, IMG submission 92760) | Tropical forest soil microbial communities from Panama - MetaG Plot_15 | ecosystem: Environmental > Terrestrial > Soil > Tropical forest > Bulk soil | place: Panama | collected 2016-02-17 | reverse complement strand
TGGCGTCGCTGGCCGAGAACCCGCGCAGAAAGTCGTAGATGCCTACAACGCCGCTGCCACCGACACTCGCTCCGGTAACTCCCGCGGTTGCGCTGCCTACTCCGACTACCGCGAACTCCTCGAAAAAGAAAAAGGTGTTGACGCCGTTGTTGTCTGCACCACCGATCATCTCCACGCCGCTATCACGGCCGCAGCGATGCGCAAACGCAAACATGTCTTCTGCCAGAAGCCGCTCACCCACACCATTTACGAAGCACGCCGCATCGCCGAAATCGCCCGCGAAACCGGGCTCGCCACGCAAATCGCCGTTGGCAATCAAGCTTCCGAGGACACTCGTCTCCTCTGCGAATGGATCTGGGCCGGCACCATCGGCCCTGTCCGTGAAGTTCACAACTGGTCCAGCCGCCCGTTCTGGCCGCAAGGTCTCGAACGCCCCAAAGAAACTGAATCGGTTCCCGACGGCCTCGATTGGGATCTCTGGCTGGGTCCAGCGCCCACGCGCCCATACAATCATGTCTATCTTCCTTTTTCCTGGCGTGGCTGGGCCGATTTCGGCTGCGGCGCGCTCGGCGACATGGGTTGCTACAGTTTTGACACTCTTTTCCGTGTCCTGAAACTCGAATCACCCACGAGTGTCGAGGCAAGTACCACGGATCGCTACGATGAAACCTATCCGATGGCGTCGCTGATCCACTTCAATTTCCCCGCTCGCGGTGACATGCCCCCTGTGAAATTCACCTGGTACGATGGCGGTCTCCGTCCTCCCCGTCCGGAGGAGCTCGAAGACAATCGTCCGTTCACCATGGAAGGCGAAGACGGTGAGGAAGGCCTCCTCTTCGTCGGTGACAAAGGAAAAATTCTCTGCGGTTTCAATGGTGCCAAGCCGCGTCTGATTCCCGACGCGAAAATGAAAGCGTTTCAGCCGCCGCCAAAGACTCTTCCTCGCTCTCCAGGCAACGAACGCGAATGGCTCGACGCCGCAAAAGGCGGCAAAACAAAACCCGGCGGCAATTTCGAGTTTTCTGCCATGGTCACGGAAACGCTCTTGCTCGGCAACGTCGCTTCAGAAACTGGCCAGAAACTCTATTGGGATCGCGCGAATCTGAAAACAATGAATTCCCCGGCCGCCGACAAAATCATCAAGCCCGACCGGCGTCCCAGCTGGGAGTTGTAGCGGTTTCAATGTAGCGCCGTGGCTTTAGCCCGGCATTCCGGGCGCACAACAATCAGGAGGCACCAAATGTCACACCAATCTCGCCGCACGTTCGTCAAAACCACCGCCGCCGCGATTGCTTCCACGGCACTCGCCGCGTCATTTCCCTTTACCGCCCGCTCCAACCCTCTTGGCCTTCCCATTGGTTGCCAAACCTGGCCCGTACGCGAAATGATCGCCAAGGATTTCCCGGGCACCCTCAAAACTCTCGCCGCTGCCGGATTCCAATCCATCGAACTTTGCTCTCCCGTCGGCTATTCCGACTCCGGCTTCGCCGGCCTCGCCAAATATTCGGGCGCCGAACTCCGCAAAATCATTACCGACGCTGGCCTCACTTGCGTCAGCTCTCATTTTGGCATCGACGAACTTCGCAAGGATCAGCCGCGCGCTATTGCCTGGGCCAAGGAAGTCGGCCTCACACAAATGCTCGTCCCAAGCCTTGATGGCCCCAAGAATCCTACGCTGGACGACGTAAAGCGCATCGCGGCTGAATACTTCAAGATGGGTGAGATCGCCTCCCAATCTGGCATTTTGCAGGGCTTGCACAACGAAGGCTTCGAGCTAAGCCACGTCAACGGCAAACGCACCTACGACTTGCTGCTCGAACTTCTCGATCCCAAGTTCGTCCAATTTCAATTCCAGGTCTCAACAATCAGCGAAGGCTACGATGCCGCCGAATATCTCACCAAATATCCCGGTCACTTCATCTCCATGCACGTCCAAGGCTGGAATTTGCAAACTAAGAAATACGCTCCCGTCGGCCAGGATTCTCTTGACTGGAAAAAAATCTTCTCTGCCGCCAAAACCGCCGGCATCAAGAATTATTTCGTCGAAATGAACCTCGACCTCATGCGCGCCAGCGTGCCTTATCTCCGCAACCTGCAAGTTTAAATCCTCGCGCTGTAGCGCAGGCGAAGTCCGCCCAACCCTGTGGCTCTCGAGGTCTCACTACGCCGCCAGGGCTTAGAACGGCGTCCGGCTTAGACTCTACAACCCGTGCCTGAACCAGCGCATCACAAGGCTCTGAACACGACCTACCGGACTCCCCGGCCGTAAATTGCTTCTTGGAGTGTCGATGAAATCGAAAAAATCAATGCGTTCAATTCACGTTGGATCCGGCCCTGCACGCATTCTCGTTATTCTTGTCCTGACCATGTCGACTGTTTTTTCCATTTTTGGTCAGGCGACACCAAAGTCGCCAGCCAGTCCTGCCGATATCAACCGATTCCTCGGCAAGTGGAGCGCCGTGCATAACGGCACGACCTACTTCCTTCTCGAGCTCCATAAGGACAGGGGGACGCTTGCAGGAGGAATCCGCGTCTGCGCTTTCACAATCGGAGAGGGCGATCATCCCGAAATCACCATCACAAACGAGAGACTCGGGAAAAGTCTCCCCATTCGCAACGTGGTCATTTCAGGCAAATCACTGACCTTTGATTGGAAAGACCCGGATGGCGACGAGAATCACTTCAAATTCGAACGCACCGAAGAGAATTCCGGCCGCCTGAATTGGCGCGAGCTGCCCGTCGACGCTAAGATGCCCGTCATTGCACTCACTAGACAAGCCACTAAGACTTCATGAAACAATACCTGGCGGCCGCTGCGGATTAGATTCGCAGGAACAATTTCTTCCGATACATCCAGAACAAGACCAACCAGTACACCAGTAGCATCGCCGCTCCTTGCATAAGCGGTTCTAACGCCCGCCCCACGAATGCAAAAAAATGCGCCCCAAGGTGCGTATCGAACGACGAAACCAAAAAGTCTGGCAACAGATGGGCAATCAAATAGGCCGCGATCGAATTCATGCCGATCACCACAAGCGGAAACGCCCACTTGCGATAACCCTTCTCCTCAATGATCCACGCAAATGCGGCCAATGTTAGGAAGCAAATTCCGCCGCTGAACAAAACCCAGCTTGGTGTCCAAATTCTCTTTACCACTGGGCAAATTCCTGCCACATGCAGCAGCGATCCTGCCGCCAGCCCCGCAACTCCCGCCAGCAGTAATCGGCGAAACGGTATTTTCGGCGCGGCAGCCCGTAGCCACTGCCCGCCAACCAATCCAAGGATCATCGTTCCGAGTGTCGGGATAAAACTCAGCGTCAAATACCCGCCTTCGTTCGCAACAAATGGTTTTGTGCGGGGAAATAAGTTCAAGAACGATTGGTCGAATGCGTTCCCGAAATTCACATTCTTGTTCCAGTGCGCCGCAAATCCGCTGTAGTGATGCGCCCAATCCGCCGGCACGCCCACCGCCTGCCAGTCGAAACCTGCTCCCGCCGCCGGATAGAGCGCCCAGCCCAGCCAGTAGCCAAACAAAATCGCACCTAGCGAAATCCACTGCCATTTCTCTTTCGCATGGCCAAGCAGAAAAAGAAAAATGTATCCCAAGCCAATCTGCGTCAGCGTGTCTTCAAACGTGAAGTACGTCCGCGGCTGTCCGATCGATCGCAAGAAAATTCCCAGCACGATCAGGAGCAGCGCCCGCCAAATCGCGTGTCCCAACTGATTGTTAAAACTCTTCCCTTTCGCTGTTCTGCTCGCAGTGGAATACGGCAGCGCCACGCCCACCAAAAACGAGAATCCCGGCTGAATCGTGTCGTGCAGCGAGCAGCCTGCCCACTCCACATGGCTCTGATTGAAACTCAGAAATTTCCAGAGCCAACTTCCCGGATACGCTTGCGCTACTTCAGAAAAGCGCAGCACTTCCCCCATCATCAATAGCATCACGAATCCGCGGTATGCATCCACCGCCACATTGCGGGGCGTCGCAGGCGCTTGTACCGAAACTTTTGATGCTCCCATCAGATCAACGTCCTCTTTGCCCCTTCACGACTTGTCTACGCCGCGCATTCTACGCCCGTCGGCTGATTCGTCGCGCGAACTTTTTTCTTCGCGCCTTACGGACCGCATTTTCAGTCTCGGCTTGAGCTGTCTTGAGAGGAAGGCTGCCCATTTTTCAATTCCTTCGCTCGATTGTTTCGAATCGCAAAGTCGGCTAGCGTTAGGAGATTGTGTTGCCGCCGCAACCGGCTGATTCAGAATCATCGCCGCCGCTCTTTGAAAAATTCGAGACTTTGCCTCCCTCCACCTCAACATATGGGTTCAACGGGATTCTTCCAGGCGAGCTCTTTCTGACGGCAAACAGCCAACTGTAAACGGTGAACGACGACGTGTTTCGCTAACTATTTTAGAATGAACACTTACGAAAAATGCGTCTGTAAGTCCCTTTAGAATGAACACTTGCAAAACAAAGGACTTAAAGTCCCTTTAGAATCAACACTTACAAGAACAAGGGGAGGGGTGGAGCATCACGTTTGACTTAAGGTCCCTCATTCGGTTTCACCTCATTCCCTCTTTACGTCATTGCTTCCCTTTTCCCTCAGGAGTAACCTTCTTTCGTTTGCCCCAAACGTTTTTCGCGAGGGGTTGCCCCACCCGACATTTTCTTAGGAGGCCTCCCATGGCTACAGCAGTCTTGGAACCCACCGTAAAAATCAGCGCCACCAAACTTCTCATCAACAACAAATGGGTCGAAGCCGCTTCCGGCAAATCTTTCCCTACGATTAATCCGTCCACCGGCGACGTCATCACCCAGGTCGCAGAAGCGGACGCCGCCGATGTCGACAAGGCAGTAGCCGCCGCGCGCGCCGCTTTTGAAAAAGGGGCGTGGAAAAAAATGTCCGCCGCCCAACGCGGCAACTTGATGTACAAGCTCGCCGACCTCATCGAAAAGAATGCCGATGAACTCGCGCAACTCGAAGCGCTAGACAACGGCAAGCCCTACAGCGTCGCGAAGGCCGCCGATCTTCCGCTCACCATAGCTTGCTATCGCTATTACGCCGGTTGGGCCGACAAAATCCAGGGCAAGACCATTCCGGTCCAGGGCCGCTATTTCACCTACACCAAGCACGAGCCCGTCGGCGTCGTCGGCCAAATCATTCCGTGGAATTTTCCGCTGCTCATGCAGGCATGGAAACTCGGCCCCGCGCTCGCCGCAGGCTGCACCGTCGTTATGAAGCCTGCCGAGCAAACTCCGCTCACCGCCCTTCGCGTCGGCGAATTGATTCTTGAAGCCGGATTCCCCGAAGGGGTGGCAAATCTCCTTCCCGGTTACGGCCCCACTGCCGGCGGCGCCATCGCGCGTCACATGGACATAGATAAAGTCGCGTTCACAGGTTCGACCGAAGTCGGCCACCTCATCATGAAAGCGGCCGCAGAAACAAATTTGAAGCGCGTCACGCTTGAGCTTGGCGGCAAGAGTCCGAACATCGTTTTCGCGGACGCGAACATGGATCAGGCCATTGAAGGGGCGCACTTTGCTCTCTTCTTCAATCAGGGCCAATGCTGCTGCGCCGGTTCGCGCCTCTATGTCGAAGAAAAAGCCTACGACGAATTTGTAGATAAATCTGTCGCCCGTGCGAAGAAGCGCACCGTCGGAAATCCTTTCGACAAAAACACGGAGCAAGGCCCGCAAGTGGATCAGGATCAATTCAACAAAGTGATGAGCTACATCGAATCGGGCAAACAGGAAAAAGCCAAGCTCGTCGCTGGCGGCAATCGCGTCGGCAACAAGGGCTATTTCATCGAGCCTACCGTCTTCGCCGACGTGCAGGACAACATGAAGATCGCGCAGGAAGAGATCTTCGGCCCCGTCATGTCCATCCTGAAGTTTAAGGACATTCCCGAAGTCGTGGAGCGCGCCAATAAGAACATGTACGGCCTCGCTGCTGCCGTTTGGACGCAGGACATCACCAAGGCCCACGCCATCGCGGACTCCGTCCGTGCCGGCACCGTTTGGGTCAATTGCTACGACGTCTTCGACGCCGCCGCCCCCTTCGGTGGATTCAAGCAATCCGGCATCGGCCGCGAGTGCGGCGAATACGGCCTCGCCAACTACACCGAAGTCAAAACCGTCACCGTCAAACTATGAATTCAATTCACGGAAACTGTTCTCGCGCACGGGCGGCCATCTTGGCCGCCCGCGCCGTCTTTGCTCTCACAATTTTAATTTTTGCCATGCCACTTTTTGCGCAAGATTCTTCTGTCGCATTCAATCGTGCGCATCACTTACGCCACGGCATCAATCTCAGTCACTGGTTCGCGCAAGTCTTTGATCCCAAGGGCTACACCAAAGAACATTTCGATACGTACGACACCGCCCAGGATATGGCGCTCATCAAATCGCTTGGCTTTGATCACGTTCGCTTCACACTGAATCCCGATCCGATGTTCCGTCGCGGCCAGGCCGACCGCATTCCGGCGGAATATCTGGCCATGGTGGACGACGCTGTGAAAAAAATCATGGCGCAGAATCTTGCCATCATCATTGATATTCATCCCGAGAGCGATTTCAAACAGAAACTCGTCACCGACGACAGTTTCGTTGAGCAGTTTGGAGACTACTGGCGCGCGCTCGCGAAGCATTTTTCTCTGCTCGATCCCGAAAAAGTTTTCTTTGAAATTTTAAACGAACCGGAATTCAAAGACCGCTATCGCTGGATGGGCGTGCAAGCGCGGCTCGCGCGCGCGATTCGTGAAGGCGCTCCGAATCACACCATTATCGCTGCCGGCGCGAACTGGTCTTCTTCAAATGAGCTTCTCTTCCTCGAACCGCTCCACGATAGCAACGTTGTCTACAATTTCCATTTCTACGATCCGCACATCTTCACACACCAGGGTGCGACCTGGTCCACAAATTTTCAGCACTACTTGGCGAATCTTCCCTATCCTTCGACTCCGGAAAACGTTCGGGCTGCGCAAGACGAAGTGCCTGATGCAATCAACAAACAAGCAGTTGCGCGTTACGGCCTTGATCAATGGAACGCCACGCGCATCGAAGCCGAAATCGCCGAAGTTGCCGCTTGGGCCAAGCGCTGGAACGTTCCCCTCACCTGCAACGAATTCGGCGCCTACCGTGCCACGTCAAATCCGGAAGTCCGCGCAGTGTGGCTGCACGACGTACGTGCTGCTCTCGAAAAATACAAAATCGGTTGGACCATGTGGGACTACGCCGGCGGCTTCGCCGTCGTTACTCGCCAGGATGGCATCACCACCGTCGATCCCGTCACCGTTAAAGCTTTGGGCATCACACCGCCACCCGGAGCACCTGGCTTCGCCCCGCCTCCAAAACCATGAATAGCAAACTTACCCAAATTGAATTTTTCTGCCTGTAGGGGCACGATATATCGTGCCCGATGTCATGGGGCCGCTCCCCGCGCCATCATCTCCCTCGTTCCCGGTAGAATCGATTCACTCCCTTCATCATTTTGCGTAACTCCATTGTTCGGTGTGCACGCAAGGCGTCATCCTGCTTCGATTCCAAAAACTCCTCCTCTCGCTGCAGTTTGTGATAGTTCGCAAGCCGGTCTTCATCCATTGCTTCCCGCACCGCGCAACCCGGCTCGCGCTTGTGCGAGCAATCCCGGAACTTGCAATGCTTTGCCAATTCCTCCACGTCCTCAAACGCGTGCGCGATTCCCTCGCCCGCATCCCAAAGCTGCAGCTCCCGCATCCCTGGAGTATCGAGCAGCACCCCTCCGCCCGGCACTACAAGCAATTGCCGGGACGTCGTCGCATGTTTTCCGCGGTCGTCGCTCTCGCGAATCTCTTTCGTCGCCTGCATTTCTTTTCCGAGGATTGCGTTTATCAGCGACGACTTGCCAACTCCGGACGAACCTAGCAGAGCGGTTGTTCCACCTGTGCGTACAATTCCGCGCAATTCGGCGATTCCTTCGCCAGTCACAACGCTGGCAACAACGATGCGTACTCCCATCACCGCCGTTTCTGCTTCCCTGCGAAGTTCATCAACGCTTTCGCAAAGATCGGCTTTGTTCAACACAACAATTGGCCGCGCACCGCTTTCCCACCCCAGCGTCAGGTATCGCTCGATGCGCCGTGCATTGAATTCGCGGTTCAGCGAACTGACAAGAAAAACCGTGTCTACATTTGCTGCAACGATCTGTTCTTCGGTTTTCTTGCCTGCCGTTTTACGGGAAAATTTGCTGCGCCGTGAGAATACAAAATGAATCGTCGAGCGATCCCCATGCTCTTCTGCCAGCACCCAATCGCCAACCGCAGGCAACATTTCGCGCGAAGCCGCTTCATGCCGCAATTTTCCGCGCAGCTTGGCCCAGGTTTCTCCGCTTTCCGAAATAATTTTGTACAGACCACGATTTTCTTCGCTGAGTCTCGCACGAACGAGTCCATCACCCGGTTTTTGTTGCCACTGCTTTTCAAAAAATTCACACCAGCCTAGTTCCTGCAATAAATGCACGTGAATCTCCTTGATGGCGCGGAAACGCAGCGCGTTCCGGCAGAAGAAGGAATCAAGACGAGAAGGATTGCGATTCGCGGAGAAGAATCTGCCTTCGGGAAAAGGCTAGCGGAGAGACACGGAGGCAGATTCATCCCGGCGGATGACTTCGGTTCGCACAGGCGCCTCCTGAAAGAAGTGGGAACTAAATTCTGGGACTATCATAACAGAGCCTGGGAAACCTTTTCCATTTTCTTCCGTATCTATAGGAAGCAATCCGGTCGGCTATTAGAAATCTTTGCAAAAGAGAGCGAAATGAAGAACAAAGCCATGTCGAACATCCGCCCGATCCCTTTTTTGTTTGCGGCAATCCTTCTGCTATCGGGCGTTGCAGCGGCGGACGACAAGCCGGCGGCAACCCTCGACCAACGCCGCGAGCAACTGAACACGCTGTTGAAGGAACAGTGGGAATTCGTCATGAAGACGAGCCCCGAGTTCGCGACCATAGTTGGCGACAAGCGGTACAACGACAAAATGAGCGTGGTTTCGGAAAAGGAGATCTATTACGAGCTCGACGCGGCGAAGAATTTCCTGAGCCGTTTTACGGCAATCGATACGACAGGAATTCCCGAGCAAGAACGCTTGAATAAGATTCTGATGGTTCGCGCTCTCGAAGAGCAGTTGAACAATGCCAAGTTCGAAGATTGGCTGATGCCGGTGACGCAATTTGGAGGAATTCACCTCGACTTGCCGCAATTCGTGCAACTAATTCCATTCGACTCGGTTAAGGACTACGACGATTACGTGGCGCGGCTCAAACAGATTCCCGGCCAGATTGATGGGACCGTCGTGTTGATGCGTAAAGGAGTGGGCAAGAAGCTGATTCCGCCGAAGATTCTGCTCGAACAAGTGGTTGGGCAATCGGTCACCGTGGGAGAGGCGAAGCTGGAAGACAGCCCTTTCGCGTTGCCACTCAAGAAATTCCCAGCCAGCTTCAGCGAACCGGACAAAGCGCGATTGAGTAAGGCGATTCTCGCCGCAATACAGGATGACATCAATCCCGCTTACAATCGGTTCACGAAGTACTTGAAGGAAGAGTATGTGGAGCAAGGCCGGAAAGATCCGGGCATGTGGTCGCTTCCCGACGGAGAGGCGCGATACCAAGCGCGAGTGAAACAAAGCACAACAACGAACATGACGCCCGAAGAGATTCACCAACTGGGTTTGCGCGAAGTGGCGCGTATTGAAGGTGAAATGCTCAAAGTCGCGAAGAAACTCGGCTACAACGATCTGAAGAGTTTCAATGCAGCCATCGAAAAAAATCCGGACCTGCATCCAAAATCGAGGCAGGAAATTCTGGACCTTTATCGCAAATACATCGACCAGATGTATGGAAAGCTTCCTTCTCTTTTTGGGCGGTTGCCCAAAGCGAAAGTGGAAGTGATTCCGATGGAAGAGTTTCGCGAGAAACAATCCGCAGGAGCAGATTACGTTCAAGGAACACCGAACGGCTCGCGGCCGGGGCACGTCAACGTGAACACAAGTAATTTTGAAAAGCGCAAAACGCTGCCCATCGAAACTACGGCTTACCATGAAGGAATTCCGGGGCATCACATGCAGATTTCCATCGCGCAGGAGATTCCGACATTGCCGCCCTTCCGGCAGCAGGCCGGATATGTTGCTTTCGACGAAGGTTGGGCGCTTTATGCAGAGCGGCTAGGTGAAGAGGTCGGTTTCTTCCAGGACCCGTACAGCTATTACGGACATCTTCAGGACGAGATGTTGCGTGCGATTCGCCTGGTAGTGGATACGGGCTTCCACCACAAACGATGGACGCGGCAACAAGTGGTGGATTTTTTCCACGATCATTCGGGTATTGACGAGGTCGAAGTGCAGAGCGAAACGGACCGCTACATTGCCATTCCCGGGCAAGCACTGGGCTACAAAATCGGACAATTGAAGATTCTTACGTTGCGTGAAAAAGCGCAGAAAGCACTAGGGGACAAGTTCGACATTCGCGGATTTCATGACGCGGTGCTCGGCGCCGGCGCTTTGCCCCTGGACGTGCTGGAACAGCAAGTCGACGCATGGATCGCGAACCAAAAGATCACAAAATAGACATGCGCACAAACGCAAATTACTAACGTCAGAAGCAGGTCTGGCCTAGAATCGGGGCCGTGAGCATCACCAT
>Ga0126376_10002348_pt1 | contig 10661 bp, 7 predicted proteins | sample PanSoiMetPlot_15_FD_92760 | JGI IMG/M metagenome (GOLD analysis project Ga0126376, IMG submission 92760) | Tropical forest soil microbial communities from Panama - MetaG Plot_15 | ecosystem: Environmental > Terrestrial > Soil > Tropical forest > Bulk soil | place: Panama | collected 2016-02-17 | reverse complement strand
GCAGAAAGACGGTCAGCACGGCAACCGGTTTATCCAGGCGTGCGAGCGCATCGATTAGCCGGAGGTACGCCTGATCGCTGCCATACCCGCCGACCCCGAGGTTGACGACTTGAACGCCGAGCCTGTCACCCACAATTGCTGCGAACGTTTCCTCGTAATCCAGTCCATGGCCGAAGGCGATGGACTCGCCACTGACGATCAACGTCGGCAATGACGGGTCCGGAGTAGCCGCTTCACTGCTCGCCCGGTCGCCCCAGGCGTCGATGCGGTAATAAATGGCCTTGGCGCGACCATTCTTCAGCAGCGTCGCGCGAGAGGGCACCAGAACCCATCCGAAGCGGGGATCGGGTTGCCCGATGCGGAATTCGAGTTTTCCTTTGCGCCAAACCGGCTCGCGACTGTCCCAACGCCGGACCACCAGCTCGGCGGTGACGAGCGCAAGCAGTAGAGCAAGCGCAATCCGCGCTGCGCTTCCGAAAAGCTGGGGCCATGGGTGCGCCCCGGCCCAACGACCCACCTTCGGTCCGAGCACCACAAGAAGCAACAAGCCAAGGAGCACGGCAGCCACGCGCGCGACGTGGAACCCGCAAAGCGTGACCGGCGGCAAGAACCAGTTGGGCAGAACCACGTGCGAGCGCACCCACGAGTCATCCGCGCGCACCGCGATGGCCACCAAGGCGATGCCGAAAAGTCCGACGATCGATTGGGCACCAGCGCGACCGAGGGGATTCTTCTGGTCCACCTCCCCAGACTAACGGTCGCAGACCGCAAATTCCCACTCGCGCTTCAGGCGCGCTGTAGTAAAGTATGCAGCCTTCACTCGAGCCGGACGGTTGCAAGAGGCTTCTCAGAGCGAAATGTCTGACGTGCCAAAGCGCCCGCCTTGGACAGCTCTCTGGGGAGCCCTGGGCATAGTTATCGCCTGGCACTGCTGGTTTGCGAGCTACAATCACGACGAAATCGAGCATCTTCACGCGGCATGGCTCATATCGATTGGGCAATTGCCGTATCGGGATTTTCTCGAGCAGCATCACCCGACGATCTGGTTTATCGCCTCGCCGATTGTCGCCAGATTTCAATCGGCGCAATGGCTGGTCTTCGCTGCTCGCTTGTTCGATCTCACCTGCTTGTTAGGCGTCTGCGCGATCGTCAAGCGCCTCCTCCAGCGGCTCTATCCCGATGTGCCGTGGCAGTGGCCGACGCTTCTTCTTCTTGCCTCCTGCGTCTTCGTCCGCAGCAGCTTGGAGTTTCGCCCGGACCCTCTGATGAACCTGCTGAGCTACGCCGGACTTCTCAACTGGGTGGCGTTCATTCAAGAGAAGAGCTACTTCCGCGCTCTCGCCGCGGGGATCTTCTTCGGAGCGGCAGTCGCCATTCTGCAAAAGGCGTTCGTCGTCCTGGGACTGGTTTTCGTCGGCGCTGCAATTCTCGCCGGTTTGAGGCTTTGGCGGCGGCAAAGCATCGAACGGCTCGTGCTTGGCGCGGGACTCGCTCTGCTGGCGGCAGCGATCCCGGTGGCGGCGCTCTTGTGGGCGATGCGCCGCTTAGGCATCTACGAGGACTTCTGGTTTTGGAATTATCCGTTCAACGCCTTCTTCTATCTGCGTGCACATTTGCACCAACACTTCTCTGCGCTGCAGAGCATCGGATTGAACGTCGCGGTAGCTCCCGCACTCTGGTTGGCCGGTGGAGTTGGAGCGGGGCTTTGTGCCCGCGAATTGACGCGGACGAAGGAACTCTCGGCGCGGGACGAATGCCGGTTGAGCCTTCTGTGCGTCGCGCTTGGGTACTTCGGGCTTCTTTGCCTCAATCGGTTTCCCCTCGATCAGTACTTCATCGTGTTGCTTCCGCTTCTCGGGCTGTTCGCCGCCGAGGCTTTTTCAGCAGCACGGAGCAAGCGACAGCAAGTTATTCTCGCGTACTCCGCTCTTTGCATGCCCGTCATTCTCGTATCCGTCCTGCTCCTGTACCCAAGCAATCGCGAGCAGCGAGTGGTGCAAGACCTCGTGCTCCGACAAACATCCATCGACCAGGCCATTTTTATTCCGCCAGCCTTCAATCCGATCTTTCGAAAGGATGGTGCGTATTTTTGGTACAACGGCGATCTCATCAGTCGTGCGTACGAGGATTTTTGTCACAGCTCGAACGACTGTCGGGGCGACAAACTCTTTGTCGACGAGCAGCGCTGGCAAAGCTCGCCGCCAACCTTCGTCTTCCTCGAGTTACCGCAGTACTATCCCTATCACTGGCAGCGTCGTGAAGCCGGGTATTTTCCCACCCAAGTACCGCACCTTTGGACTCATCGGCGGACGATCGCCGGAATAGTTTCCGACAAAAACCGGTAGTCGCAACTGCAAGCATCGGGCGAAATGAGATTCAGGCGTGCGATCTTGGGTTTGTTGCTCTGGTGGGGCGCCATGCCCATTGCCGCCCGCTCCCAACCGGATGGAAGCGATGCTGGAGTGGCCCCCACCGAGCTAAAGCTCGACGTCCATAAGCTCCAGATCGTGGAACGAGACTCGGGGCCGGTCAGCTACTACCGAGTGGTCGAGGAAGACGGAATTACGATGATTCGCGCCGAGTACCGCCCTCCCCTGGAGACGGTCACACTGGGAATGGAGATGCCCGAGCGCGTGCGCAAGGCGGCCAAGCTGTTGCGCTGGCGGTGGCGGGTTCGGGCATTCCCCGAGGGGGCCGACGAATGCAAGGGAGGCAAATCGGATTCGGCGGCCGCCGTCTTCGTCACCTTCAAGCGCGGCCTCAAGTACTACATTCTGAAGTACGCCTGGAGCTTGGGCGCTCCGAAGGGGACGGTCTGCAACCAAAGACGCAACATCTTCCTGGTGAGGGATACGATCATCCATGAGTCGGACGGGCCGGTGAACACTTGGATCACCGAGCAAATCGATCCCAAAGCGGAGTTCGTACGCCATTTCGGCGGCTCGCGCGGCGAAGTACCGGACCTGGTAGGGATCGGCTTGATGACGGACGGCGATCAGACTCACAGCCGCAGCGAAGCCGACTACGCGGACTTCAATGTGACAATCTGAGCCCCGAATCTCCGAACAGCGGCATTCTCATCGCGCCGTCTCCGAGGCCGAGCACGGACCGCTGATACCAGCTCCAGCAATGCACGATGCCGTCGAGAATGGGAACCTTCGGCGCGTAACCGAGCAGCTGGCGCGCCTTGCCGACGTCTGCCTGAGTCGCCGCCGCGTCCGAATCGAGCTTCGGAGCCGCCACCAGCTTTGCCTTGCGCCCGACGAGCTCCTCCATCGTTCGCACGAACTCGAGCAGCAGCACCGACTCGCCCCTTCCAAGGTTGAAAGTTTCGTAGCCGAGCGGCCGATCCGCGGCGGCCAGAATTCCGGAAACCGTATCGGTGACGTAGGTCCAATCTCGATACATGTTTCCGCCGCCGTAGAGCGGCAGATCCTGTCCAGTAAAGATGCTGTGCAGGACTTTGTAAGCCATCATGTCCGGGCGGTTCCGGGGACCGTAGACGGTGAACAACCGCAGCGAGGTGAAGTTCTGCCCGTAAAGATGATGGTAGGTATGCCCCAACAGCTCTCCGGCGCGCTTGGTCACTGCGTAGGGAGAAAGCTGCCGGTCCGCTGGCATGTCCTCATGGAAAGGAAGGCGCACGCTGTTTCCGTAGACCGACGAGGTGGAGGCGAAAACGAAGTGGCGCAGACCCGAGATGCGAGCGGCCTCCAAGAGGTTGATCGTCCCGCTCACGTTGACGTCGACGTAGAGCTGGGGTTGATCAATGGACGCGCGAACACCTGCCATCGCCGCCAGGTGGATCACCACGTCCAGCTTTTCCTTTGAAAAGATCCGGCGCAAAAGCTCCTGATCTCGGATATCGCCCTCGATAAACGAGAAGCGACGCGCCTCCGACGAATTTTGGATTTCGGCGAGGTTCGCCCGCTTTTGGGTAACGTCGTAATACGGGTCGAGGTTGTCGAGCCCAATGACTTCGTCGCCCCTGGCAAGCAATCCCTCAACGGTGTGGCTTCCGATGAATCCTGCCGCTCCCGTCACCAGAACTTTTTTGCTCAATTCATTGCCCCCATGGAACGCAAAAAGCCGGGCTCTGCCCGACCTTGCCGTGCCACATCGGCCCAGTCGAAGTGCAATTCATAACCGTGGACGGATGCCTCGCTAGCATTTCTCACGAATAGTTCAAAGAAAGAGTTGTCATGATTTTGGCTGGGTGCCGGTTACTATTGGTTCAACGCCGCGTCGGCCTATCACGACAAACAGACCACCCTCATGGGAGAGCTTCATCGTCCAACTCGCCTGCACCAGTAGCTCTTCAACCCACCAGGCGTCGTCGATCGGACTAAAAAGATGCTCGCGCATCGGAGCCGAGAGCAATGCGGCAGGGTACGAGCGCAAGTAGGCGATGTCATTCTCGCGGAACCAGCGCTTAACTTCCGCCAAGGTGTGCCAGTGCTCCTCCGGGTGCTGGTACTGGTCCCGCAGCCATGCTTCCCGGCGCCCGGGCTGCGACCGCCGGTCCTGTAGCACCGGATCGAGCGCAGTTGGGTCAACGCCGGTCAACCGCGAGAGCGTCCGTCTCACTCCGTGAGGAATTCGTGCGAACGCGTTGTACAGCCCGACCACCAGGAATCCGCCGGGTCGCACTAACCGCGAAGTGGCGGCGAACGAGCGTCGCGGGTCGGGCGTGTGATGCAGAACACCCGAGCAGTACACCACGTCGAAGGCAGCGGCTCGCACTCCGGGCATCTGCAGGTCGGTCTCCACGAAGAGGATCTGGTCCAGACCGAAGCGGCGCGCGGCATCCGCTCCCAGCTCGAGGGAAGGCCTGGACAGGTCGGCGGCGATCACCCGCCGGTCCGCGCTGGCGAGGAAGAGGCTCATCTGACCGGTTCCGCACCCCATCTCGAGGACGAGCGCGTCCGGCGCAATCGCCTCGTTCAAGAGCCGAGCAAACTCGCTCCGGCGGGCGCGCGCCCGCAAGCTGGAAAGGCTTTCGCCCGGTGCGTAGCCCGGAAAAGGGCTGCTCGCGTAGAACAGCCTGACCGCCTCGGAGCGCGCATCGGTCGGTCCGCGCAGTCGCGGAATGCCATTCGGCGCATCGTACCGCGCGCGACAAGTGGGGCACGCCAGGTCCCGCAGCGGCGAGCGGCAGCTCGGGCATGCCAGCAGCTCAAGCAGATCCGCTGCGACCGCCGGCATTTCAGAAGATCGCGTAGATGAAAGGCGCGAGCGCCTCGACGCTGGCAGCGGCGATCAGCAGCAGGCCGGTGGCGCAGAGGAAGACAATCAAGGGAATCAGCCAACGCTTACCGGTCTCGCTGCGCCAAATGCCGACGGCAAACTCGCCGATCGACGGTACCGCGCTGCCCAGCACCACCAAGCCCCTCCGGAGCTTTCCTCGCTTGCGAATCATGCCACCGACTCCAGCTCGCGGGCCGGCGCGACCGCGGAGCGCTTGTAGAGCAGGTATCCTCCGGCGGCGAGGACGTCAATGCCGCTGCGGCGGAAGGCCGAGTAACCCTCGACGGCGCGATTGACGATCGGCTCTCCAGCCAGGTTGAACGACGTATTCAGCAGTACCGGGATGCCGCTTCGCTCTCCATAGGCCTCGAGCAGGGCGTGGAGGCGCGGGGCCATCTCGCGCGCGACTGCCTGAACCCGCGCAGTTCCATCGATGTGCGTCACCGCCGCGAGTCGCTCCCTCCACTGAGGACGCACCTTGAAAACTCCGGACATGAAGCGCGCCAGCCGCGCTCCGCCGGCGGGCAGCTCGAAATAAGTATCCGCGCGTTCGATGGGAACTGCAGGAGCAAACGGCCGAAACTCCTCTCGGTACTTGACCCGTTGATTCAATCGGTTCCGCATTGCTGCCGAATGCGGAGCAGCGAGGATGCTTCGGTTGCCGAGCGCGCGCGGCCCGAACTCCGAGCGCCCATCCATCCAGCCCACGATGCGATCGTGCGCAAGCTCTTCGGCCACTCTCGACAGATAAGTCCGCTCGTCGGCAAAATGGCGGTGCGGAATGCCGTCCTCGCCGGCCAGGCGCGCCAGCTCCGACGCATCCAGGGGCGGTCCCCAGAAGGGGTGGTCCGGGCAATCGCGATCCGGCTGCTTGAACCAGAGTCGGTCCGCCCACAGAGCGGCGCCCAGCGCGCAACCCGCGTCACCCGGCGCCGGCGGCACGAAGATGCGGCGAAATCCGGACTCGGCCAGCATTCGCGCGTTGGCGCACCCGTTGAGCGCCACCCCGCCGCCGAGGCACAAGTTGTCGCAGCCCGTCTCCTGCTGCAGCTGTCGAGCCAGATCGACCAGCGCGTCTTCCAGGACCCGCTGCACGCTGGCGGCGATGTCCGCAAATCTTCGCCCCTCCGCGCTCTCCAGATCGATCGGATCCTGCGGGTCTCGCGGCGGGCCGAGCTCGTCAATCATGAGAGATGAGTGAGCGCGCTCGGCGGTGGTGTGGTACTCGAAATAGCGCAGGTCCAAGCGAAACCCGCCACCGCTCTCCTTTTGCAGCATTTTGCGAACTGCCCGCTCGAAAGTGGGCTTCCCATAGGAGGCAAGGCCCATCACCTTGTACTCGCCCTCGTTCACCGGAAAGCCGAGGAACGCAGTGAAAGTGGAGTAGAGCATCCCCAGCGAGTGGGGGAATCGGATTTCGCGAAGTAGCTTCAACTCGCAAACGCCGTCGCGGCGGCTTCCGCGGCCGACGGTCAGCGTTGCCCACTCTCCGACTCCGTCCGCGGTGAGAATGGCGGCTTCTTTGCTCGGCGCGGTGAAAAAAGAGGCTGCGGCGTGGGAGTGATGATGCTCGGTGAAGAGTATTTTTTTCGCCGAGACGCCCAGCTGCGAAGCGATGATCCCTTTGATCCACAGCTTCTCCCCGAGCGAGTTGCGCATCGCCCGCGGAAAGCTCCGCCAGGAGCGCGGAAAGGCGCGCAGTGCGCAGGTGAGGATGCGCTCGAACTTGAGCAGTGGCTTCTCATAGAAGACGACGGCATCCAGGCTCTGGGGCTCGATGCCGCCATACTCGAGGCACCATTCGATGGCCTCCAGCGGGAACGCCGGATCGCCTTTGCGCCGGGAGAGCCGCTCTTGCTGCACCGCGCAGACCGGGACGCCGTCCACCAGCAGTGCTGCCGCGGAGTCGTGATAGTGCGCCGAGAGTCCGAGGATTTTCATCAGTACTGTCTTCGCAGAGAAGTGGGCGCGGACTTCGGGAACCAGACCTGAGCTTCTTTTCGGGCGGAGCGCTTGGCCATCCACGCGAACGGCGGCAAGAGGACAAAGTACTGGACGAGCAGCATCGCGCTTCCAAAAAGTCCGGCGAGAGCGACGGCGATGCGCAGGTAAGCGCGCCAAATCCTGACGAAGCGCGCTTGCCACAGCCTCAAACGGTGGCGGTCGGGGGAAACGCGCGAAAGCTGGTGATGCGTGTAGCTCATGTGAAATGCCTCGTCTTGTAGAATCTCGCCGAAGACGCCGCGCGTCGCCGGGTCCTCCCGTAGGACCTGCTGGTAGATCGCGAATCGTCCAGCGGCAGCCTTCTCGGAGAGATGGAGGAAAGCGAGAAGCGAGTCTTCCTTTCCGCTCTCGACGCGAAGGTTGTCCAGGCCGCGCTCTCCGGGCGCCAACCAATTCGCTTCGAACGCATGCTCATACATCCCGAGCGTAGGAGAGGCGCGTCGAATCCACCGCAGGATTTCGCGCCCGCGGAGGCGAAAGAGCTCGGCGTGGCGCTGCTCGTCTTGGGCGTGGCGCAAGAAGAGGCGCCGCAGAAGTGGATCTGGGGTCAGCTCGGCGGCGCGCGCGATATCGCGACCGCCGTCCTCTTCCGTCTCGGCGAAGCGCAGCAGCTTGTGCCCGCGGCGGGACGCGTCTGCCCAAACCCAGCGGTGCAAGGGCCTGAGGAGCCGATCGAGGCGAGAGGGTTGGACGGACATTGGCACGTGATCGCATAACACACGACACACCGGGAAGGATGCCGTTGTACGCTCGCTTTGGTGAGTGCTCGGGCCGTCCCCCTCCTGCTGGCTCTGAGCGCCTTGGGCATCCTGGCGCTGGTGCTCCGGATTGACCAAAAATGGCTGGAAGTTCACGTCTTTCAACTGCACCTTTGGCCGGCGCCGACCGACGCTCATGCTCAGCAAATCCGCGGGACCCTGACGCGCACGATGGTGATCGCCGCGATCGGGCTCTTTGCGCTCGCGCTCGCGCTGAGCCGTGGCTCCGCCCGGCAAAATCGATTGGCCGGCCTTCTGCGAATCGGGCTCGCGCTCGGTTGTGCGCTGGCGACGGCCGAGCTTTATCTGCGGTGGCGCGAGTCGGCTCATCCAAGACCGAAGATGACGCACGAGCGCTTCGGCACTCCGCATCCGCGGTACGGATGGACTTGGACCCCCGGTCTTGCAGCAACGGAGCGCGTGGCGGACCGCGATGTTCGACTCGCGTTCAGCCGCGAAGGCCTTCGCGTGCCGTCCCTGGGCAATGAGCCGGATCCGATTGCCCCGTCCCTGCTCTTTACCGGAGAATCGGTCGCCGCCGGTCAGGGCCTGCAATACGAGGAGACGTTTGCGTCGCTCCTCTCCGCCGAGCTTGGGCTGCAGCCAGTGAATTTGGCGGTCAACGGATACGGATGCGATCAGGCTTACCTCAGGCTCATCGACGCACTGCCGCGGTTTGAGCACGTGCTCGGGACGGTGACCACCGTCCTGCCGGTACAGCTCGGTCGCAACCTTCAGGACCTCAAACCGAGGTTGGTTCTCAACCACGCCGCTGCGCTCGAATGGATATCGGGTGCAACGGGTCTCTTCGCTCGCCTGCGGCTTAGGCGCCTGCTGGTCAACGAGCTGCCTTACGCCGACGATCACGCGATCGCTTCGACTCTCGCTTTGACCCGGGCCATCTTGCGCGACACCGCTGCGCGCACGCGCGCCAAGGGCGCCGAGGCTATATTCTTCGTTCCGAGCCAAGGACCGCCGCGCACCCTCGAGCGACATCCCGAGGCTTGGATGATCCGCGCCATCTTTGAGGCAGAGGGGCTGCCGTACATCCTGGTAGACCTCAGCGGTGATTTAACCCTTCCCGGCGATCCCCACCCGAGCCCGAAGGGCGCTCGACTGATCGCCGACGTTCTTCGCCGAGCGATCGACCAGAATCGCACTGTTCCCTAGTTCCCCGGGCCAGTTTGGAAGAGGCGGCGTCGACTGGTCTAGGATGTCGACTGGTCCAGGATGGGCCCTGGGGGTGGGTCCGCATGACGAAGCCCGTCGCTCAACCGAGTGAGCCGCGGCCCGCGAAAAAAAGCGACCCGCCGCAACTGACTGCCGTGCCTTCGGATGAGGGCTCGCGTCGTCCGCAGCGTAAGTCCTTCGTGCTGATTCCGATTCTAGGCCTGGCGGCGGTCTACTTTTTCTTGGGGCGCCTCGGTCTGAGCTTTGCCACCGTCGGCAAGTCGGTGACGCTGGTATGGCCGGGCACCGGAATATCGCTGGTCGCTTTGCTGCTCTTCGGTTTCCGCCTCTGGCCTGGAGTGGCTCTTGGCGCGTTCCTGGTCAACGCGCTGACGGGGGACGTTCCCCTCCCGAGTGCCGTTGGGATCGCGGTTGGCAACACGCTCGAGGCAGTGGTGGGAGTGTACTTGTTGAAGCGCGCGGGATTTAGGAGCTCGCTCGAGCGCGTTCGGGACGTAGCGATGCTCGCGGCCTTCGCCGCCGGACTGAGCACCACCGTATCCGCCACCTTCGGCTCCCTCAGTCTGTGGCTCGGAGGAGTGATTCCGAAGGCCCATTTGGCTCCGACCTTGCGAGTTTGGTGGCTCGGGAACTTGATGGGCGATCTCATCCTTGCTCCGCTTCTGCTCGCCGCCATCGAGCGCGACAGCCGTCGAAGGCCTCTCCCTCCTTGGCGAGAGGCGGTCGTGTTGTTCGTATCCCTGCTGGCGATCAGCCTGGTCGTCTTCGGTGCCTTTCATTTTCCCTCTAGCCAGCTGCTTCATCCTTACGTTGTCTTTCCTGTTCTGCTCTGGGCTGCTCTGCGTTATCGGGTTCGCGGCGCGGCGGGGGCGAACTTCGTGGTCTCCTGCACATCGGTCTGGGCGACGGTGAGCGGGATCGGACCCTTTTCGGGAGGGACGCTCGGCGAAAATCTCTTCCAAGTGCAGTCTTTCATGGCGGTCGCTGCCCTCACCAGCTTGCTTGTCGGCGCGGCAGCGGCCGAGCGTTGGCGGGCGATCCACGCGCGCGATCAGTTCCTCTCGATGGCCTCACACGAGCTGAAGACCCCGCTCACCCCGATGAAGCTGCAAATCCACTTGCTGCGGCGGACGCTGGAAGGCGAGCCCCCGGAGAAACTGGTGAAGCACGTCGAGAAGAAGCTTGCGATCTTCGACAAGCAGGTCGATCGAATTTCAATGCTGGTCGACGAGCTGCTCGACGTCTCTCGCGTGGAGTCCGGGCAATTGCTCCTCAACGTCGAGAAGCTCGATCTGGGCGCGCTCGTTCGCGAAACCGTCGAGGCGTTCAGTGGGGAGCTTGCGCTGGCCGGCTGCAGCGTCGACCTCCGGATCGACGGAACCGTGACCGGATCGTGGGATCGCTTTCGAATTCAGCAGGTCGTCTCCAACCTTCTGACCAATGCGATGAAGTATGGAGGTG
>Ga0126376_10002347_pt1 | contig 10662 bp, 8 predicted proteins | sample PanSoiMetPlot_15_FD_92760 | JGI IMG/M metagenome (GOLD analysis project Ga0126376, IMG submission 92760) | Tropical forest soil microbial communities from Panama - MetaG Plot_15 | ecosystem: Environmental > Terrestrial > Soil > Tropical forest > Bulk soil | place: Panama | collected 2016-02-17 | reverse complement strand
GTCCTCAAAACTATCTGTATTAGAAGGTATTTTTTGAATTTCCGGCTGGACAGGAGACGCCAACTGGCGCAATTCTTACCGCTACGGAACAGCGCGATCTGATCAGCCACGGACCACTCGAGTGGCCCCCACCGCGAAAGCCCAACCCGCTCCCATCGCCGCCCAGCCCGCTGAACGTGCTCGGCCGCCTCGCGATGACCGCGCTCGTGGGCCTGATCGTGGCGGCCATGGGTCCGAGCGACGGGACGGTCAGCGTACACGCGATACGGTCGTGCGTCGGGACGGTCGTCCGATGGGACGGTCGTGCCGTCGGAGGGATCGTGTCGTTGAGCGCGCCGCGCGACCGGTTCGCGCGCCGACGAGAGGGCTTGCGACGCCGGGAGGGTGGCGACCCGCGCGGAGAGACACGTGCTAGAATTTTGCCGATGAGATCGAGCGTGAGCGTTCGGTGAGTCGCGGGGGGCACTACGGCTTTGAGCGTCGACGCAGGGCCGATATCCAGAAGGCCAAGCAGGAAGCGAAGCGACAGCGCAAGAGCGAGCGCGCGGAGTCCGGCGCGACCGGGCCCGAGGTAGGTGAAGCTCAGGACACCGGCGCCCCTGCAGGCATGTGGGAATGGTTTTCTCCGAGCCGAGGCCGCACCGTCGCCTCGGCCCCCAAGACGCGGCCCGATCCCGACCCGCCCGACGACTGGGTCCTGCTGACCGACGTCGAGCCCGAATCCCGTCCCGAGTAGATTCTGTTCTAGACGCGCGCGTCGGCCGGCGGAGTGGAGCCCCGCGACGGCCTACGCCGCGCTACTTCTTCGCGGCCTCTGAAGCTTGAAAGCCGACCTTGTTGTGCGTGCCGTCGCACATCGGCTTGTTGCTCGACGCTCCGCACCGGCAGAGGGCGATCCTCGGCTGGCCCGCCGTATTGATCGGGGCTCCGGTCGGGTCGATCAGCTCGCACTCGCCCTCGACCAGGTAAGGGCCGTTCGGCCGGGTCGTGATCTTGACAGCCATCGCGTGGGTCCTCCTTGTGGTTGAGCAGCGCCCATCAAGATACCACCACGGTCGACCGGCGCGCCCGGCCCGCGCGCGGAGTACACTCGTGGCCATGAAAGACCGCGGCGCCGTCCTGCTCGTCGCCTGCTACGAGCTCGGCCACCAGCCACTTGCGGTGGCGTGGCCGGCGGCGTTTCTCGAGCGCGAGGGCTACGCCCCAGCCGTGATGGATGTGTCGGTCGAGCCGTTCGATCCCGAGCGCGTGCGCCGGGCAAAGCTGGTCGCCATCTCGGTTCCGATGCACACGGCGCTGCGTCTCGGCGTGACGGTCGCGCTGCGCGTGCGCGAGGTAAACCCGACCTGCCACATCGCCTTCTATGGCCTGTACGCGACGCTCAACGCCGGCCACTTGCTGGGCGGCCTCGCCGATTCGGTCATGAGCGGCGAGATCGAACGCGCGCTGGTCGAGCTGGTCCAGACGCTGGAGGGCGGCCAGCTCGCGGGCGGGAGCCCTGAGCCGGCGCCCGCGGGATCTCGCCCGGTGCTCGCGAAGCTCGACTTTCCGGCGCCGAGCCGCGCGGCGCTGCCGTCGCTCAAGAAGTACGCGCACCTCGAGCGAGATGGCCAGCTCGAGCTGGTCGGCTACGTCGAGGCGAGCCGCGGCTGCAAGCACCTGTGCCGGCACTGTCCGATCCCGCCGGTGTACGGCGGGCGCTTCTTCGTCGTGCCCGTCGACGTGCTGCTCGCCGACGTCCGCCAGCAGGTGGAGGCGGGTGCCACGCACATCACGTTCGGCGATCCCGACTTCCTCAACGGCCCCGGCCACGCCATGGCGTTTGCCCGGGCTCTCCACGCGGCCTTTCCGTCGCTCACGTTCGACTTCACGGCAAAGATCGAGCACCTGTTACGGCACCGCCATCGCCTCCCGGAGCTCGCGAGGCTGGGTTGCGCGTTCATCGTGTCCGCGGCGGAGTCGTTGAGCGACGCGGTCCTGGCGCACCTGAACAAGGGCCACACGCGGGCCGACATCGAGACGGCGCTCTCGCTCACCGCCCAGGCCGGCATCACGCTGCGGCCGACCTGGGTGCCGTTCACGCCGTGGACGACGCTCGAGGATTACCGCGAGCTCCTGGAGTTCGTCGAATCCAACGTTCTCGTGGACGCGATCGACCCAGTCCAGCTCTCGATCCGCCTGCTGGTGCCGCCCCGCTCGCTCCTGCTCGAGAGCGCGGCGCTGCGTCCGTTCCTGGGGGAGCTGGTCGACGGCCAGTTCTATCACCGCTGGACCCACCCCGACCCGCGCATGGAGACGCTTCACGCGGCGGTATCGTCCCTGATCGCCGAGGCGGCCGACCGCCGCGAGGACGCCGCGGTCACCTTCCAGCGGATTCGCGAGCTCGCGGACCAACGTGCCGGCGCGGCGCCGCGTCCGGTGAAGGCACCGGCGGCCCGCCGCAAGCGTTCGCCGCGGCTCACCGAGCCGTGGTTCTGCTGAGCGGAGCCCACCGAGGGCCAGTTGGCCCTGAGCGCAAACTCGGGTAAAGTAACGATTTGAGAGGTGCCTCATGAGCGAAGATCTGAAGACCCGGGTTCAGGAACTGATCGATTCCATGATCAACCCGGCGGTCGCCGGCCACGGCGGCTTCGTCGAGCTCGTCGACGTGCAAGATAACCGGGTCTATCTTCAGATGGGCGGCGGCTGCCAGGGCTGCGGCGCCGCGGACGTCACGCTGAAGCAGGGAATCGAGCGGCTGATCAAAGAAGAGATCCCCGAAGTCGCCGAAGTCCTGGACGCGACCGACCACTCCGCGGGGAGCAACCCCTACTACACACCCGGCAAAGCGTAGCTCCCACGCTCCGGCGTGAGGGGCTGACAGTCGTGCCGTCGGCGGCGAATCGGTTGCTGCTGCTCCTGCCGACGACGACGTATCGCACCGAGGCGTTCGTCGAGGCCGCCGCCAAGCTGGGCGTCGAGCTCGTCTGCGCCTCCGAGCGACCGAGCACGTTCGAAGCGCTGGCGCCCGATGCGCTCGTCACGCTCGACTTCGGCGACTCCGACGCGAGCGCAGAGGCGATCGCGCGGCTCGCGGCGCGCCGGCCGATCGACGCGGTCGTGCCGGTCGACGACATCACGACGGTCGTCGCCGCCGCCATCAGCCAGCGCCTGGGCCTCAAGGCCAACGCGCTGCCCGCCGTCGCCACCGCGCGCGACAAGCACGCGATGCGCCGCTGTCTGGCCGCCGCCGGTGTGCCGGTGCCGCGCTTTCGGCTGGTGCGCCTGGTCGACGACCCCGCAGGCCTCGCCGCGGACGTCGAATACCCATGTGTGCTCAAGCCGCTCGCGCTTTCGGCCAGTCGCGGCGTGATCCGTGCGAACGACCCGCGCGAATTCGTGGCGGCCTTTCGCCGGATCGCGGCGATCCTCGAAAGGGTGGAGGCGCCGTTGCCGGACGAGGCCCGCCGGGCCCTGCTCGTCGAGGAATTCATCTCCGGGCGCGAGGTCGCGCTCGAGGGCCTGCTGATCGGCGGCACGCTGCACGTGCTGGCGCTCTTCGACAAGCCGGACCCGCTCGACGGCCCGTTCTTCGAGGAGACGATCTACGTGACCCCGTCCCGTCTGGCCGAGGCCGGACAAGCCCAGATCGCCGCGGTGACCCGCGACGCGTGCTCCGCGCTCGGACTCACCGAGGGGCCCATTCACGCCGAGCTGCGCGTGAACGCGCGGGGTCCGGTCGTGCTGGAGATCGCGGCGCGCTCGATCGGCGGTCTTTGCTCGCGCACGCTGACCTTCGGGACGGGGCTGAGCCTCGAGGAGCTGATCCTCTGCCATGCGCTCGGCCGCTCCCTCGAATCGCTCGAGCGCGAGCGGCGCGCCGCGGGCGTCATGATGATTCCGATCCCGCACGCCGGCCGGCTCGCGTCGGTTCGCGGCGCCGACGAGGCGGCCTCGGTCGACGGCGTCGAGAACGTGGCCATCACGATGCATCCGGGCCAGGAGATGGTGCCGCTGCCCGAGGGCTGGCAGTATCTCGGCTTCATCTTCGCCCGCGCCGAGACGCCGGACGCCGTCGAGCGCGCGCTGCGACGGGCGCACGCCCTGCTGCGCTTCGACATTGAGTAAGCGGGAGCGCTCCAAGCCCGCCAAGCGGACGCGGCCGGCCCCGGATGGCCACGGTCGGACGCTCCGCCAGGCCGACGAGCGCGCCGAGCGGCTGACCGCGCTCAGCCGGCTCACGCGCCTGATGACGTCGGCGACCGACAGCGCGGCGGCGATCCACGGCATCGCCGAGGCCGCCACCATTCTGCTGAAGGCTAAGATGGCGTACGTCTGGGTAGACCACGGCGCCGACACGCTGAGCGAGGGCGGAAGCTACTGGGCGGAGCCCGAGCGCGCGTACCAGAGCAGGCGGACCGTGCCCGTGCCACGCGACAACAGCATCGCCGGCTCCGTGCTCGCCTCGCGCCGGCCGGAGTATCTCGGCGACGTGCAGGTCGATCCACGCTGGCGCCCCCGCACGGCAGCCGAGACCAGCGATCTGCATGCGTGCATCGCGCTGCCGCTCATCCATCACGATCGCGCGGTCGGCGCGCTGATCGTCGGGTTCGGCCGTCGGGCCGGCTTCACCGCCGAGGAAAAGAACCTCGCGGGGCTCCTGGCCGACCAGGCGGCCATCACGATCGAGAACGCGCGCCTCTACGAAGAAGCGGGCCGGCGCCAGCGCGAGGCCGAGCTCCTGACGGACGTGGTCCGAAGCGTCAACGCCTCGCTCGACCTCGCGACCGTGCTGCAGCGCATCGCCGAGGGCGCGCGCGAGGTCTGCCGCAGCGACATGGCGTTCATCGCGCTCCGCGACCCGGCCAGCGATACGTACGTTTTCCGCCAGTGGCCCGGCGCTCGCTACGATGACTATCGATCGTTCCGGATCGCGCCGGGTCAAGGCGCCAGCGGCCTCGTCATCGCCAGCGGCCTGCCCTTCCGGACCGATCGATACCTCGAGGACAGCCGGATCGGACCCGAGTTCCGGGCCGTCGCGCGGATCGAAGACTTGCACGCGTACATGGCGGTGCCGATCAAGATCGAGGACCGCGTCGAGGGCTTCTTCTCCGTGGCCAACCGCGACGATCGTCTGCTCACCGACCGCGACGAGCAGATCCTCCTGCGGCTTGCCGACCACGCGGCGGTGGCGATTCACAACGCGGGCCTGTTCGCCGACAACGCCGCGCGCCGCCAGGAGGCCGAGGCACTCACCGAGCTCGGTGGCGCGATCGCGTCGTCGCTGGAGCTGGAGAAGATCCTGTCGCTGGTCGTCGACCGCGCCTGCGCGCTGCTCGGCACGCAGCGGTCGGCCGTCGCGCTGGCGAATGCGGAGCGGCCGGGCATCGCGACGCACTTCGTGGCGAGCCGCGGGATGAGCCGGGCGTTTCCGGCTCTGCGGCCGCTGCACCCCCGTGATGGCACAACGCCGACCGCAATCGCCGAGCGCCGGCCGGTCTGGTCCGCCGATCTCCTGAACGATCCGGCGTTCGAGCTGACGCCTTCGACGCGCGCCGCCGTCGAGGCCGAAGGCTACCGGGCCGTGCTGTCCGTGCCGCTGCTCGTCGGCGAGCGCGTGCTCGGTGCGCTCGTCACGTACCGCGACGACATCGGGCCGTTCTCCGAGAGCCAGGTGGAGCTCATGCAGGCCTTCGCGCACCAGGCGGCCCTCGCGCTCGAGAACTCGCGCCTGTACGAGGAGAGCGAGCGTCGGGGCCGCGAGTCCGAGGTGTTCGCCGAGGTCGCCCAGGCACTCACGTCCTCGCTCGATCTCGACACGGTGCTGCGCCGCATCACCGACAGCGCCAAGGAGCTGGTCGGCAGCGATCTCGCGATGATCGGCTTCCGCGAGGGCGATTCGGAGGCCGTGACGGTGCGCCACCGCGTCGGCTCGCGCTACGGGTCGGATCGTACGTTCACGATCGAGCCGGGCAAGGGCTTCGGGGGCCAGGCCTTGCTGACCGGCCGCCCGCTCCGGACCGACGACTACACGAACGATCCGGCGGTCGGCAAGGAGTATCTCGGCGCCGTCGTGCGGGACGACAGCGTCAGCGCGATGGTGGTGCCGATCAAGAGCGAGGCGCGCGTGGTCGGGCTCCTGTACGTGGCCAACCGCTCGCGCCGGCCGTTCAGCGACCGCGACGAGGCCACCCTGCTGCGGCTCGCCGACGAGGCCGCCGTCGCCATCCGCAACGCTCAGCTCTTCGCGAGCGAGCGCGAGAGCGAGCGCCGGTACCGCACCCTGGTCGAGAGCTCGATCCAGGGGATCCACATCCAGCGCGACTGGGTGACCCTGTTCGTCAACCCGGCGTTCGCGCGGATGCTCGGCTACGACGGCGCCGACGAGCTCGTCGGCCTCGACACGCGGCGCTGGCTCGCGCCGCACGAGCTGGCGCGCCTGGACAGCGATCGCGCGGCGCGCTTGCGCGGCGAGGCCGTCCCGTCGCGGTACGAGCTGCAGGCCGTCCGCCGCGACGGCTCGCTCATCTGGGTCGAGATCCAGGTCGCCGAGATCCTCTGGGAGGGGGAGCCGGCGGTCCAGTCCACCGTGCTCGACATCACCGAGCGCATGCGGGCCGAGCAGGCGCTGCGGCAGAGCGAGGCGCAGCTCAGACAGGTCCAGAAGATGGAAGCGGTCGGCCAGCTGGCCGGCGGCGTCGCCCACGACTTCAATAATCTATTGATGGTGATCACGGGCCGGACGGAGCTCCTGCTGCTGCGCCTGGCGGCCGACGACCCGCACCGGCGCGACGTCGACCTGGTCAGGAAGACGGCCGACCGCGCGGCGTCACTCACCCAGCAGCTCCTCGCGTTCAGCCGCAAGCAGATGCTCCAGCCGCGCGTGCTCGACCTCAACGGCGTGGTCGCCGGCATGGCCCAGATGCTCAAGCCGCTGATCGGCGAGACGATCGAACTCGACACTCTGCTGGCTCCGACGCTCGGCCGCGTGAAGGCCGACCCTGCGCAGATCGAGCAGATCGTCTTGAATCTCGCTGTGAACGCCCGCGACGCGATGCCGCAGGGCGGGCGGCTCACCATCGAGACCGGCAACGTGGAGCTCGACGACGCGTTCGTCGCGACGCATCCCGGCGCCAGCCTCGGACCCCACGCGATGCTGAGCGTGCGCGACACCGGGGCCGGCATGACCCCGGATGTCCAGGCGCACGTGTTCGAGCCGTTCTTCACGACCAAAGGTGTCGGCAAGGGCACCGGGCTCGGGCTGGCGACCGTGTACGGGATCGTCAAGCAGCACGGCGGCTACATCCGCGTCGAGAGCGCGCCGGGGGCGGGCACCGTCATGCGGATCTATCTCGCCCGGGTCGCGCCGGTGCCGGACGACTCGGCGCCCGCGGCCGACGCGCCGGCCGCCGTGGGATCGGGCACCGTGCTCGTCGTCGAGGACGAGGGCGAGCTGCGCGAGCTCGCCACCGAAGTGCTCGAGATCGCCGGCTACGCGGTCCTGTCAGCGGGCAGCCCGAGCGCCGCGCTCGAGATCGCGCGGCGCCACAGCGGGCCGATCCATCTCTTGTTGACCGACGTCGTCATGCCGGAAATGAGCGGGCGCGATCTGGCGGATCGGCTCGTCCAGAGCCGGCCCGGCTTGAAGATCCTCTATATGTCGGGCTACACCGACGACGCGATCGTGCATCACGGCGTGCTCGATCCGGGGACGGTGCTCCTGCAGAAGCCGTTCACGCCCGATCGCCTCACGCGGATGGTGGGCGACCTTCTCGCCTGACCGGGTCGCCCCGGCGGGCTATCCGCCGATTCGGAGCTGGGCCAGAAGACTCCAGCCCAGTGCGGAGAGCAGGTCGGGGAGCTCGATCTCGCCGGCGATCGGCAGGCCGTGCGTCACGAGATAGAGCACGATCACATACTTCACGAGGCCTTGCACCGCGACCAGCATCTTCCCACCCTCCCGTCGGCTTGTCTGCCGATGGTGGGACGCCGGGGCAGAGCGAGGTGTTTACGCCGCCGGCGCTTGGATCAGGGCCGGGGCTTGAGCTCGATCATGTGGCCGTCGGGATCGCGCAGGTAGAGCGAGGGCCCGTCCCCAAACGCGCCGAAGCGCTGGACCACGTCGCCCTCGAGCGCGACGGCCTTCTCTCGCAGTTCCTTGGCGACCGCCTTGAGGTCGTCGCAGTGGATCGACAGGCAGAAGTGGTCCGGCCCGACCGGCCCCGCCTCGGTGGCGGGCAACAGGTCGATCAGCGCCTCGCCGAATCGCAGATGGATCAGCGAGATCCGCTCGTTGAACTTGGCGAGCGTGCAGCCCAGCACGTCCTCGTAGAAGCGCTGCGACCGCGCCTGATCGCGAACTCTCAGAACGACGTGATCGATACCGAGCGGCTTGAACATCGCCCCCTCCATCCTCAGTCCGTCGTGCACGCGCCTCGGGGGAAGACTACCACGCGCCGGTCATTCCTGGCGGAGCACCGCCAGGGGCTTCTGGCCGAGCAGCCGGACGGTCGCCAGGAGCCCGATGGCCAGCGAGACCAGCGTCGTCAGGACGACGCCGAGAACCAGGGTCTCGGGCTCGAGCGTCCACGGCGTGTCGAGTACGAATCGCTGCACGATCCACGCGAGCACCGCGGCCAGCGCCGTCCCGCCCGCGCCGGCCGCCGCGCCCAGACACGCGTACTCGACGGCGAACGCGCGCGCGATCGCCCAGCGGGTGGCGCCGAGCGTCTTGAGGATCACTGACTCGTAGAGCCGCTGGTAGCGCGTGGCCGCGAGCGCCCCGGCCATGACCACGAGGCCCGCGGCGATGCTGAAGAGCGCCATGAACCTGACGCCGAACGCGATCTGGGCGAGGACCTCGGAGACGCGCTCGAGCACCCCGCGCAGCGGGATCGCCGTGATGTTGGGAAAGGCCGCGACCACCCTGTCTTGTAGACGCGTCTCGACGTCGGCCGGCACGCGCGCCGTCGCCAGATAGATCGTCGGCGCGCCGTCGAGGGCCCCCGGCGAGAGCACCATGAAGAAGTTGGCGCTCAGGCTCTGCCAGTCGATCTTCCTGAGATTCATCACCTCGGCCTCGATCGGCACGCCCTGCACGTCGAACGTGAGCGTGCCGCCGACGCCGACGCCGAAATATCTCGCGGCCTCGTCGTCCACCGACACCCGCGGGCGCGCCGCCGCCTCGCCGGCGGTCCACCAGCGCCCGTGCGTGATCTTGTTGGCGGCCGGCGGCGCCGCCGCCCACGTCAGCATGTACTCGCGCGTGAGGTACCAGTTCTTCTCCGGCGCCTCACGTTTGCGGCGGTCGATCAGCTCCCGCGTCACCGGCGTGCCGTCGATCGCGGCCAGCCGCGCGCGGACCACCGGCGTCACCACCGGCGCCACGCCGCTCACCTCGCCCACGAGCTTCGCGAACGGCTCGCGCTGATCGGGCTGCACGTCGATGAAGAAGAACGACGGGGCCTCGCGCTTCTGCTCGTAGGCGAGCTGCCGCCCGAGATTGGCCTCGAGCAGCGCGATGGCGACCAGGAGCATGACGCCGAGGCCGACCGCAACCACGACCCGCACGGTGTGGCCGCCCGGCCGATCGAGTGAGGCCAGCCCGTGGCGCCACGCGAGCCCCCGCGCGCGCGGCATCCACCGGGTGAGCCTCACCAGCGCCCGCGAGAGCCCGAAGAGCAGGGCGAGCGCGGCCACCGCGGCGCCGGCGAAGATGCCGCCGAGCTTGAGCGAGCCCGCCTGCCAGACCGCCAGCGCGGCCAGCCCCGCGAGGATCGGCAGCGCCGCGCCCCACGGCCGACGGGCGCGCCAGCGGCCCTGATCGACGTCGCGCCGCAGGATCAGCGACGGGGGGACGGCTCGCACCGCGAGCAGCGGCCAGAGCGCGCAGAGTAGCGCGGCGAGCAGGCCCAGTGCGATCCCGCGCGCGAGGGTGCCCGCGTCCCAGCGAGCCTCGAGCACGAAGGGCGCGAACGGCGCCAGCGCCCGCACGAGCAGCGGCTGGGCCGCCACGCCGAGCGCGGCGCCGACAAAGCTTCCGAGCAGCGCCACCGCGAGCGTCTGGATGAGATACGTGGCGAGCAGCACGCGGGAGCCGGCACCCAGACACTTGAGGATCGCGATCGTCGCCAGTTGGCGCCGGAGGAACGTCGTCACCGTCGAGGCGATGCCGACGCCGCCGACCAGCAGGCTCGCGAGCCCGACGAGCCCGAGATAGGTGGCCAGCTGCGAGAAGAACCGCCGCAGGCCGGGCTGCGACTCGTCGAACGACGCGATCCGCACCGACGGATCGCCGATCTCGCGGGCCAGGTCGTCGGCCGCGCCGCGCGCCGACAGGCCGCTGGGAAGCCGCGCGAGCGTGCGGTAGCGCACGCGGCTACCCACCTGCAAGAGCTCCGTGCGCTCGAGCGCCCCGGCGGCGACCATCACGCGCGGGCCGAGCGTGACCAGGCCCACGGGGCGATCGGGCTCACGCACGAGTACGCCGGTGACGGTGAAGCGCGCCGAGCCGATCAGCAGTGCATCGCCGACCGCGATCCCGAGCCGCTCGAGCAGCGCCGCCTCGACCACCGCGCCGCCGACATCGCCGCGGTCGGCGGTCAGGTCGGCCAACGGTGCCGCCGGCACGGTCTCGAGCCGGCCGTAGAGCGGATACGCCGGCTCGACCGCCTTCAGCTCTAT
>Ga0126376_10002346_pt1 | contig 10664 bp, 3 predicted proteins | sample PanSoiMetPlot_15_FD_92760 | JGI IMG/M metagenome (GOLD analysis project Ga0126376, IMG submission 92760) | Tropical forest soil microbial communities from Panama - MetaG Plot_15 | ecosystem: Environmental > Terrestrial > Soil > Tropical forest > Bulk soil | place: Panama | collected 2016-02-17 | reverse complement strand
TGTAGTCCTGTTACTGATCCGCGCTTCTTTCTTCACCGCGATCTGCTCACTCCTCGTCTCACTCTCTTCCGCAAACGGACTGCCCTGCACCGGCAAATTTCCGTGCCAGTAGCACTCGAGACTCGGCGCCATTTTCTCCGTGACCGCAATCAACTCCCGCACCGGGCACGTCACCGTCGAGCGCAGGCCCGTCAGCGCGTCAATCTCCACAAACTTGATCCCTTCCGGACATTCGAAGTTTGCCCCACCAAGATCGGGCCGCAACGCTATCGCATCATTCATGAAATCAATCCACGCGGGCAGCGCCGCCTCAGCACCCGTCAACCCAAGCTGTTTGTTATCGTCAAAACCAATCCACACCGCGCATACCAGATTCGGCGAGTAACCAACAAACCACCCGTCGCGTGAGGTTCCAGTCTTTCCGGCAATCGCCGTCCCTCTAACTGCGCCACGCGCTTTGCGAGCCGTGCCGTGATCGATCACTGCGGCAAGCATGTTTGTAATCATGTAAGCCGTGGTCGGACTGACGACCTGATCGACAGCTTCCGCAATGGCATGCGTCGCAGGCGGCTCGCCAATACTCATTATCACTTTCGGCTCAACACGCCTTCCACCATTCACAAAAGCAGCATACGCAGACGCCAACTGAAGCGGCGTCACTTCCTTCGTCCCCAACGCCAGTGCTGGATATCGTTCCGGCTTTGGCAAGCCAAAGCGCGTCGCCAGATTAGCGATGCGAGCCAGTCCTGTCTGCGAGGCAACGTCGACTGTGACTACATTCAAGGACCTGACAAGCCCCGTGCGCATTGTTACCTCGCGCATCGAATAACCACCGCCGTAGTTTGCCGGTCGATAGATTTTGTCGCGGTCGTAAACAAACTCTCTCGGCGCGTCCATGAACATCTGCACCGGCGATATGCCATCTTCCAGTGCGGCGGCGTAAACGAAAGGTTTGAAAGTTGAACCAGGCTGGCGCAGCGCATCGGTCGCGCGGTTCAGTTGTGACTCCTCGTAATTTCGACCACCAACCATCGCGAGAACGTTGCCGGTATGGGGATCCAGTGCGACGAGAGCAGCCTGTGGTTTTAGACCACGACTAGCGTAAAGAACATCAAGACGATCCAACTGCCGCTTCAGTGTTTGTTCCGCAGCTCGCTGCAATTCGAGATCAATAGTCGTATATATTCGCTGGCTGTTTCCCGAAGTCTCGAACCCCGATTCGGCGATACGATTCACGTAATCAACAAAATATGGTGCAAGCGAATCGTCGACAACGGGAGCAGGGGCAACAACGATCGGCTCAGCACCGGCGGCAGTATTTTGCTCAGCCGTGATCCAGCCGCTTTCCTGCATTGCCGCCAGCACGACATTTCTACGACTACGCGCGTCGTCCGCGTGTTGCACTGGCGAGTAACGCGCAGGACTCTGAATCATGCCTGCCAGCGTCGCCGCTTCTGACAGGGTGATGTCGCGGAGCTCCTTCCCGTAAAAAACCTTCGCCGCTTCCTTGATCCCACGAACCGCGACTGCGCCGCGTTGGCCCAAATAGATCTCGTTGCAGTAGAGCGCGAAAATATCATTCTTCGAGAGACGTCGTTCCAGCGCTAGCGACAGCATCGCCTCCGCATACTTTCTCTGAAAAGTTTTTTCCGGCGTGAGATATGTGTTCTTGACGAGCTGCTGAGTAATTGTCGAGCCGCCTTGCCCAAATCGTTCGTCACCCACATTTCTCCAGAGCGCCCGTGCCAGGCCATTGAGATCAACGCCCGAATGCTCAAAGAAGTGTCGATCCTCGATGGCTAGTATGGCGTGGACCATCACCGGCGGTATTTCCGTATAACTCAAAACCTCACGTTTCCCGGCTTTCGCCGAAAGATCGTTCGATAAGATTTCCGGCTCTAATGTGAAAGATTCAAGCAAGACGCCATCGCCGCGGAGTTCGGTGATCTCGTCTCCAGCAAACATCACCTGAATCACCTCCGGCTGTTTCCTCACGGGCCGGATCTCTATACCCCCGTCGATAACGGCAAAGCTCCCGCTCCACACGGCGCTGGCTTTTGACTCGACATAGCTGGCGCGACGCAACACACTCACGAGTTTTTCCCGGGATAATTTCTGGCCCGCCTGAAGTACACGCGGCGCTGCGTAGAGCCCGGGACGGCTCGTTAAGTAACCACTTGCCAGTCGCGCATCAATGATTTGTGAGTAGTAGCGGTAAGAGCGCACGAGCGCATCGGCGGGGATTGCCAGGGCGATCACAAACAGAATCAGACCTGGTCGAACAAAACGACGTTTGAAAACGATCCGAGACGGATCGGGCAGAGATGTGGCCTCGATAACCATGGGCGAAACAGCACAGATTTCCGCCACTGGAGATTCCTCCGAGTTCCTTCAGTGCTTCTCAGTATCTTGTGATTTGTATAAAGACTTAATGGCTGAGGATCGCCACAAAAAGGCGCAAAAGGTTATGCCAACATTTCTTGTCTTTGTTTGGTGTTTTCGGATTCAAGAAGTGCTTTGATTTTAGAAATACTCTCGAGACCGGCTTCGTAGCCGGCAGTTATCAACTCGTCGCTACGTCCAATCTCGTCCCAGCGAATGTGTCCGATTTTTGGGCTAATAACCAGATCAGACATCTCGCGTTGATAGTTCGATGCTGTCTTTTGAACGACCATCATCGACTGCAATAGAACGCCAATCACCGAACTCGATGACCCAATAAACGTTGCTCCTTCACTATTCACATCAACAGAAATCACGATGTCAGCACCAAGCGAGCGAGCCACGGTCGCAGGAATGACTGCGACGAGACCACCATCCACGAGTTGACGGCCATGATCGTCGATTACCGGCACATACCAGCCGGGAATCGTGCAACTCGCTCGAATCGCGAATGGCACGTCGCCCTCGTCACGCATAACAACGGCCTTGCCGGTCTTTAAGTCCGTCGCAACTGCCGCAAACGGTATTGCCATCTCTTCAAATCTTGTAACCGGTAACCGCTCCCGCAGGTATTGCTCAAGACGTTCATTGCTTTGTACGCCAAGCCGCGACATGGTCACGCGGCCGATGTCGCGCCAGCGAAGTTTGCGGCCGAAGTCTTCGATCTGATCGAGCGGCATTCCGGAGGCAACCGCTCCTGCGACAATCGATCCCGCGGATGTTCCAGCGATGCAATCAATGCGGATATCGTGCTCCGCTAGTGCTCGCAAGACGCCCACATGGGCCAGTCCGCGCGCCGCGCCGCCCGACAGTGCAAGTCCAATCTTTAAGCTTGGTAACGACATCATGTAAATCCTGGAAAATCCTGTAAATCATGTCCAACTGAGACAGGATGAACAGGATGTTTCAAGATTTACAGGATTAGACCGGATTCAACATCACGATCTCCGCACGCTCACGCGCCGTATCGAGAAACGCATCTGTATCAGACTCAATCTTTGCTTCCATCAACGTCTTCTCGATCTCATCGCGAACCTGTTCGAGCGTGGGAACGATTCGCCCGGGTGCGCGCGCCCGCAGACGAGGCACATAAGCGTCACGATAGTAATCAGCAATCTCCTGCTGACTTATTACTACGAAATTTCTAAACCGAAAATCCAGATATTTTTCCATCTTCAGACGCTGCTCGACGATCTCATCCAGCTTCTCACTGGTTAGGCCAACTCGTAGTAAGCGCTGCTGAAACTCGGGTTGAGAGCTGAAATTGCGCGCCAGCTCATCTCGCGCATCGCTAATCTCCTTCTGCGTGGGAACGATGGTCGGAATCTTCTCCGCTTCCTGGAGGATCAAGCGCTGGTCTATCAACAGGCGCAGGGCGCGATTGAGATCTTCCGAAGTCGGATTGTCGAGCGGCGTATTAGGTTGTAAAGCCAATTGCCAGAGCAGGTCCGAATAGGTAATGAGATCCGTTCGAACGCCGGCGTTTACGGTCGCGACCATCTTGTCGACGACCTTCTGTGCTGAACACAATTGAGGTGCGAAGATCACAACTAAAACCATGCACAGACCACCCAGATATTTTTTGTGCATCTTCATCCTTTTCCTAGAACGTCTGCGTAATCCTGAAATGCAAGGCCGTGCGATGCAGCCGAAACACCGCCGGCGTGCCGTCGAAAAGCACTCCGCCCGGCCCACGCTGCGGAATCAGAAACTCCGGCGGATTCAACAGAAAACCGTAATCCACAGCAAGCGCGCCACCGAACGGCGTTTGAAAGCGGAATCCCAAACCCACTGTGTTGCTCCAATGCGCGCGCAGGTTTTCTTTGTTGATTGCCGCAATAATGTCTCCCGGCGGTACCGGCGTCGTATCTTCTTTTCCAAACAGGTCGCCAATGCGCCGAAACACGTTGCCGCCGTCATAGAAAGGCACTGCCTGGACCGACCTCGTCAGTGGTATTCGTGCTTCAAGATTCACGACGGCCAGCGCATTTCCGCCCACAGGCACTGTGAACGGATTCAGAAAGACAATGTTTTTTTTCTGATCTCTAAACGGTCCGAGGGGAATTACAACTTCACGCGGTCCAGCCTCTTCGAAACTAAACCCGCGCAGCGTAGTTGAACCGCCCGAGAAGAAACGCTCGCTGATCGGCAGTGTCCGATCGATCTCATCGATAACCCCATTCTCATCACGGTCGCGTGGATTGAAGATGTTCGCGAGACCCAACGTCAGGTTAGCGGCGAATACCGTATTTCTGAATGCAGATGCTTTGTAATAGCGCCTGTAAGTCGCCTGGAAACGGTTGAATGAGATGTTGCCACCCAACTGCCGCAAAGCAACGGCATAATCAACACTAAGAAAATCGCCGCGCGTCGCATCGATCTGGTTGTATCGACAAACCTCGCCCGGAGCACCAGGTTCTTCATCCTCGTCCCGCGTTGTTCCCAGCAGACCGCGCTCGCATCGCTCACGCGTGTCTCTAACAAACGAAGCACCAAAACGTGAGAGTCGCACCTTACTATCGGGCTCCAGGATCGGCTTGACCACGAGACTCTCGAGATTAAACAGGCGCACATCTTCATAGCTGTAACGTCCGAAGATGATGCTGTGTGTTTTCCGGTCGAGGATGCGCTGCGTTTCAACCGTCGCAGTGAAACGATTGATCGTCGGTTCACCGACGCTATTACCAAAGATATCGATTGGGTTTCCTTTTTCGTCGACACGTTGCACGATACCCATTGTTCCGCGGTCAATCGCTGAACGGAAAAACCGTGTAATCGTAGAGTCGCGCTGATACTGAACTGACACCGCGAGCGGTGCAAACTGCGTCTTGTTGTACCTCGCGAAGCGCGGATCGAAATACTCAAGACGTACGAGTTGCTGCCGGCCGCTGCCACGAAGTCGTAGCGCGCCCTGCCGCAGCTTGTTCATCAGGTTTACGTTGCTAATCTCAAAGAGACCCAGCGGCCCCGCGTCAGTCGAGTAGCCGCCGCCGTAATCCATCACATTCGGCTGCTTCTCCTCGACGTCGATGATCACGTCGCGCTGCTTGTAACCGGAAGCAGTGTCACCCGCCGGCTCAGTTCGAATAACAACTTGCCGGTATGCGTCTGTCAGGTAGAGTTCTCGTTCAGCGTCAGAAATGCGATCTGCTCTTAGTACGTCGCCTTCGGCAATCGGAATCGCACGCCGGATGGCCTGGCGTTTAGTGCGGCGCGTCTTCTGGTCGCCGGTTACGCCGTTGATGATGATTTGGTTGATAAAAACTTTGTCGCCTTCGTCGGAGATGGTGTAGACGAGCCGGACTTGTTCGTCGTCACCTTTTTTCGGCAGCTCAACGATGGAAAAATCTACTCGCGCATTCACAAACCCTTCGCGCGAGTAAAGAGAGGTAACTCGATCTGCATCGATACGCGCCTGCGAACGTGAGTAAGGAGCATCGATTACTGTGGTCAGCTCCTGGCGAATCCTGTCGTCCGTATAGATCTTGTTTCCCTTTACTTCGACACCTGCGACGCGTGTCAATGGACCTTCATTCACCTGGAACGTGATAATCAGATCGTCGCTATTGAGCGCGACGCCCTGGAGAACCTGCACACTGGCTTTGCGGTAGCCCAGGTCGCGCATGAAGGCCTCAATCGTGCGCCGGTCTTGTTCCAGAAGCGTCAGGCTTGTGTACCCGCGGCCGTAACCGAGCCACGGAATCAAGCCAATCGCATTCGCCTTCTGACTCTTCAAGTCGGCTTCGACGTCCGCATACGACAACTTGTTCGTGCCGGTGATGCGAATGTCCGTAAGACGAAAGCGCCTGCCGCGCTCCACGTCATATTCGATAGTGATGTTGTGACCCGTTAAGGTGACCGGGTTAAGGTTCTCGCAAGTGTCTGACGTCCCGTTAGGTCCCAGGTCAGGCGGTGGGTTACTGACTGTGCAAGTCTGCGTTATCTCCGCGAAGAAGTATCCTTCTTCCTGTAGCTTATTACGAACGCGACGCGCGCCCTCGACGATTGCCGAGTAATCCACATTCCCCTCGCGCTTCACGGGCAACAACTCGCGTTGCGTCTTTTCACTGATCGCGTAGTTTTTGATTGTGACTGTGACCTTCGGGCCAACGGATCCTTTCACCAGAATTCTTACCGTATTTTTTTCCGCGTCTCTCTCGACGCGAGCGTCATCCAGCACTGGCGCAAGGTAACCCTGGTTCACGAGAGCGTCGCGTACGCGCTTTACGTCGTCGGTCAGAGCATCGCGAGTGAAAGGAGTATTGGGTTGAAGAGTGAGAGAGTTGCGCACGACCGACTGGTCGAAACCTGCGATCTGAATATCGAAACTTTCAACTTTTGCTTGCTCGCCGGGATTTACTTTGTACGTCACCGTCGCGCGCAAACCACGTGGACCAAGCTGCTCGACGGGTTCAACGGTGGCGTTGTAATAACCACGATCTCGCAAGTAGACCTGAATCTCGTCGGCGTTGCGCAGAATGAGTTGTTGCGTAAGACGATTACCCGATTGCGCGAAACTTATTCGGCTCCGTAGCTCATCGGTGGAGATTGGCGAACCCGCATAGGTGCCCAACTCAACCCGCACATCGCCGACCTGTACTTGCCGTTTCACAACGAAACGAAGTCTTACCGGGCTGTTTCGATTCGTACCCTCTTCGATGACTTCGACGCGGGCATTAGCCACGCGACCGGAGTCGAACAGTGACTGCAAAGAGTCGCGCACGTGTACCGCGGAAAACTGTGTGTTGGGTGCGACTTTGAGTAAGGAAAGAAATTCGGCCTGAGCCGCCGGATTGGGTTCCGTTCCCTCGAAGACGAGTTCGATGGAGGTAATCTGGCGCCCCTCGTAGTCTTCGATTCGGGCGTCCTTTGTCGCGTAAGCGAGGGTTGCGAGCAGGAACAAGAGGCCACAAAGAGGCAAAAAATGCACAAATGCCTTCCTGAATCGTTTTGCGACTTTTGTGCCTCTTTGTGGCAATGTCCCGACTTACCCCTTGCTCAGAATCTCTTTCTAAAACGAATCTCGAAGTTGAAGTTGTTGGTGCGAGCACTCAGCTTTCGCGTAGAAGCCTGCTCGTACTGCGCCACGAACGAGAGCCGGTCAGAAACGCGATACTCGAGGGCCAGAATCTGGTTCGGATCTGACGTGACGTTTGTCGAATATGTAATGGTCACTTCCTTACTGATGCGCCGTCCCAGAGTTAAGCGAGCGGATGGCGTCGAGCCGGTGGTGCCTCCAATCACGGGATTGATCTCGAAACGCGTTAGACCAAACAGCTTGCTCGTCGCACGTTGCGCGGGAGCGTTGATGAGCGCATCCGTCAGCAGACTGGTCGCCGCGCCAACTTCAGATTGCGAAAGGATTGATGAGCTCGTATCGCCGGAAGAAAGCTGTCCGGTGGTGATCAACGAAACCACGTCGGCCTGTGGGAGTGCCGGCTCGGAACGTACCGCAGCCTGAGGCTGAGAAAGTGGTCCCGTCAGATTGGCGATCACACGATAGCCTCTGATTTGCGACTCGGCTTGAATATTCAGTATCGGATCCGCATTGCGACTCGGCGGCAAATCAAGCAGAGCGCGAGTGATGTCGTACCGGTCGTTGCGGAAATTGAGCGTGCCGCTGGTAGCGGTGATTCTTCCGGAGATGGTCGGGTCGTTTACCGGCCCATCCAACTGGAGTGAAACCGATCCGACCAGATCGGCAAGGTTGTTTCGCACCACCAATGCGTTTCTGCCTTCAACTCGCAAAGCGGCGAATAGCGCGGTGCGCGTCAGCTCGATCTCGGCGCCTTGTTCTATCGACTCGCGTCGTCTGTTTATGAGATCCGCGAGCTCAATGTCTTTGGTGTACTCAGTACGACGCAGATTTACGACTCCGCCAATCAACTGCTCGCGTGACGAGCCCCTGATCTCGACATCGGCATCCAGAGTCGAGCGAAAGTCCTCCGGAAACGGCACCGTGACATTGCTGCCGCGCACGTTGACTCGAAACGCGGAGACAGTAAGTCCCTCCAACAAAGCACCACCGGTCGCCGAAATACGGCCGCCGCCAAGCGTGCCCTCGAGCGAATCGATCTGAGCTTGATTTGCGGTGAACCTGAGTGCTGTCCTCAGATTGGCAACAGTCCAACGCTCGTTTCCGACCAGCACTGACACCGAAGCATTATTTAGCGAAGCAGTGCCAATCAACCGCGGAGCTTCAAACGTTCCGTTGATACGCACTGCTACTGCCGCGGTACCCGACGAGAAGAAATCGGGTGAGACGCCATTGAGCACGCGCATGTTCAGGTCGCCGTTTATGTTGAGGTTCTGCTTACCACCAGTCGCAGTCGCCAACGTGCCGTCAAGAACGATATTCGTGCCTGGACCAGTAAACCTCGTCTCACTGAAAGTCATCTCGCTGGGAGTGAAGCGAACAACCAAAGGCGTCGTGGCGTCGAGTTGCACGTCTTCAACACGAAAGCTCAGCTCAGTGAAACTTGCCGTGCCTGACAATCCCGCAAGCGAGAAATTCTGATCCTCGTCGAGCAAGTTGCCGGAGGCTTTGATCGTGCCGTTGGCGCGACCGCTGACGCGCACGGTGCTGCCGGGCAGAGCGATCTGAAACAGGTTCGTCAGATCAGCGTTTGTGAACGTCGTCTCGATCGTTGATGCCAGGTTCGGGCTGGCCAGGTTGATCTGTGCGGCGACGACTTGCGGCGGTCCGAGCACGCCAGTGGTGAAGGTAATGTTGAGCTGCCGGTTCTCCGTCTTGCCGACCAATGCAACTGTTCCCGCCGGACGACCATTAATCGTGACGTCACGCCCTTCACCATTGAAGGTGACTTGATAGCTGGAAAAATCTTCAGCGGCGAGATTCCCTGAGACGTGCGCGGTAAAGTCTGCGACACCCGTGACTGCCGGCAATCCCGGCCTGTTTGCAAGCGCAGTCAACCGTGCCAACTGCACACCCTCAGCCCGTCCCTGAAAATTAAATTCCTTGCTCTTCGTGTCGAAGTTGCCGTTGGCAACAATATGACCGGCAACCAATCTAACGTCGACACTCTCAACATTCACATTTGGTCCATTGAACGTCGCCCTCGCCGTCATCCCTTCGAGCGGTTCGCCTGCGAGGCGGCCCGGTCCAAAACGCAGATCAGCGCTGCCGCTCATCGCATCGGGAATGCCGGTGACTTTAAGCTGGCCCGAGATATCCGACTGGGTATCGGAAGTGAGTTGTTTGTTCTTGCTCAACGGCGACAGCGCCAGCAGGTTTCGCGCACTGAATCGATCCAGCGTCGCATCGATAGAGGTGTTGTTTTCGCCGTTACGCGGCTTCACGAGAGAAAAGCGAACGCCACCACCATCACGCTCCGCCAGATTGCCCTCGGGAATGCGTAGTTCAGCGTCGTTCATGGCTATCGACGCCGACAAAGCGCCCAGCTCAATACCGTTCACGATCAAGCTTCCGAGCGAGACGTTGCCGTTAAGATTGGGCGAGCTCAGCCGCCCGCGGATGTTGCCATTGAAGGTGAGCTGGCCTGCCAGTCCGATTCCATAGCTGCGCATCTGCTCTTCAACTTCCGGCAACAGTCCCGAAGAAATCAAAACGGTCTGAAGCTCAGCAGCGTCCGAGGAGTTTAAGTCGACCTGAAGATTGGAATCGTTTTCAAAAGAGAACTGGCCTGTCGCATTCAAGCGAGTCGCGGGTGTTTGGAGGTTCACCTGTTGAATATCGAACATACCGCGATTCGCTCGCATGGCTACTTCGCCGGTGATCGGGATTTTGTCGGCACTCGTCTCACCTGTCTCCGCGGTCAAATGCGTGGTAATCGTTCCCGAAGCAAGCTTGTAGTCAGTGCCCGGAAACGCCAGATCGACTCTGCCAGTCGCGCGACCTGAAAGCGGCACGGCACTACCAGCCAGAGCGGTGAGTGGTCCGGATATTTCGAGGTTATTGAAGTCGGCACTAACTTGTGACGTGCCGCCCTTCGCGATTGCAACGCGCGCGTTTCCGCTCGCGCGCCCTTTGAAAACGTCGGCAGTGAAGTTGTTGAGTTGGATCTCGCGATTTGTCGCCACGACGTTCGCGCGCGCCTGGCCCATGTCCATGCGGCCCAACACGCCGCCACCGATACTCAGATCCGCAGTGGCTCGATAGCTACCCGAGGGTTCAACTAGAAACACCGGCTTGGTGAGCTTCACGTTGTTAGCCTGACCATCCGCAAGCTTCACTGTTCCCA
>Ga0126376_10002345_pt1 | contig 10665 bp, 10 predicted proteins | sample PanSoiMetPlot_15_FD_92760 | JGI IMG/M metagenome (GOLD analysis project Ga0126376, IMG submission 92760) | Tropical forest soil microbial communities from Panama - MetaG Plot_15 | ecosystem: Environmental > Terrestrial > Soil > Tropical forest > Bulk soil | place: Panama | collected 2016-02-17 | reverse complement strand
TGTTCAGATCACCTGAACCGGGCAGCGCTAGACTCGACCCGGAGATCGAGGGAGTGATGCCGGACCCGTGGCCGGACAGATCAGATCTGCACGAGGCACCCCTCCCTGGGGTGATACTCGGAGCAGCAGCGGGAGGGGGAATGGCCGCCCCCAAAAGTCAAAGCCAAGGAACGCCGCCACGTCAGAGGCTTAGGCTCGGTGAGCCTTCCTAAAAACGGCCGGAGTCCGCCGGGGAAAAGCCAGAAAACGCACGGGAAACGCGGGAAAAATCGGCGGCGTACTCAGGCCGCGTGGACTCCCGCTGAGGCGACCTCGCGGCTGACATGGGATCGGAAGCGCTCGAAATTCTTCTCGAAGCGCTTGGTGAGCTCGCGGGCGGTGTCGTCGTAGGCGGGCTTGTCGGACCAGGTGTCGCGCGGATTGAGCACGCTCGACGGCACTCCTGGACAGGCCTGGGGCACGTGCAGGCCGAAGAAGGGATCGCGCTTGGTCGCGACATCCTTGAGCTTGCCGTCGAGCGCCGCGCGCACCAGGGTGCGCGTGTGCTGAATCTTCATGCGCTGGCCCACGCCATAGGCGCCGCCGGACCAGCCGGTGTTGACGAGCCAGCAGGTGGTCTTGTGCTTCCGGATGCGCTCGCCCAGGAGCTTCGCATAGACCGACGGATGGCGCGGCATGAAGGGCGCCCCGAAGCACGTGGAGAAGGTCGCTTGCGGCGCGTTGCCGAGCCCGCGCTCGGTGCCGGCGACCCGCGCCGTGTAGCCCGAGAGGAAGTGGTAAGCCGCCTGATCCGGCGTCAGCCGCGCGATCGGCGGCAGCACGCCGAAGGCGTCCGCCGTCAGCATGATCACGTTCGAGGGATGTCCGGCGACGCCGGTCAGGCTTGCGTTCGGAATGAAATCGATGGGGTAGCAGGCGCGCGTATTCTCGGTCAGGCTGTCGTCGTCGAGATTGGGCTCCCGCGTCGCGGCGTCGAGCACGACATTCTCGAGCACGGTGCCGAAGCGGTGCACGGTCGCATAGATCTCGGGCTCGGCCTCGGGCGAGAGCCGGATCACCTTGGCGTAGCAGCCGCCCTCGAAATTGAACAGCCCCTTGGGGCTCCAGCCATGCTCGTCGTCGCCCACCAGCGTGCGAGTGCCGTCGGCGGACAACGTCGTCTTGCCGGTGCCGGAGAGTCCGAAGAACACCGCGCTGTCGCCCTTGGGCCCGACATTGACCGAGCCGTGCATGGGCAGCACGTCCCTGGGCGGCAGCAGGAAATTCAAGAGCCCAAACACCGACTTCTTGATCTCGCCCGCGTAGCGCGTGCCGCCGATCAGCACCAGCCGGTCGGTGAAATTGACCAGGATGAAGACTTCGGAGTTCAGCTTGTCGAGCGCCGGCGTCGCCTCGAAGTAGGGCAGGTGGATGATGGTGAAGTCCGGCTGGAAGATTTTGAGCTCCGCGGGAGTCGGGCGCAGGAACATGTTGTGTGCGAAGAGACTGTGCCAGGCGCTGTCGCTGACCAGCCGCACCGAAAGTCGGTATTCGGGATCGGCGCCGGCAAAGCAATCCGTGACGAAGGCCTCGCGGCCCTGAAAATTCGCGAGCATGCGCAGCTTCAGGCTCTCGAACACCTCGGGCGAGACGCGCTGATTGATCGCGTTCCAGTCGACCTCGCGCTCCGTGCTGGCGTCCGCGACGATGAATTTGTCGCGCGGCGCGCGGCCGGTGTGCACCCCGGTCAGAGTCACGAAGGCACCGCCAGCCGCGATCTCGCCCTCGCGCCGCCGAACGGCGTGCTCATAGAGCAGCGGAACGCTCAGGTTCCAGTGCTCCCTCGCGAGCTTGCGAAGGCCGTGCTGGTCGAGACCGCCGCCCTTGAACCCGACCTCGGTCGGTGTTGCGTCCATTACGCGTTTCCCCGGGTTCTTCGACTTATTGGATCGGACCATAACCGAGGCCCGTCCCCCTCACAATCGGGCGCCCAGGTGCCGCCTAAGCGGCGTCAGGACCTTGGGAATTCCCCGCGGGCGAGCGCGTCGCGGACGGCCTCGGCGCTCAGACTCGGCAGGGGCAGGGCCAGCCGCGCAATCGAGCCGCCGCAGCGGAGGTCCAATCCCTCGGGATCGGCCCCCGTGAAGCGCCAGCCCTCGCCATCGAGCCTGAGCGACCGCACCGCCGCGTTAACCATCTTGGGATCCGCATTCACCGCCGCAATCGTCACCGTCTCCTCGCGCGCGAAGCTCGCGTCCGCTGTCACCAGAAGATCACGTGCTTCGACCCAATGGATCCGGCCGAAGCCGGCGACGAGGTGCGCCTGCGCAACTGCGACCCGATGCAAATGGAAATCGGCGAACCCGGCATAGAGCTCGGCCGAAGGATGCCGCGCCAGGAAGCGGGCTTTGAGACGCGCATCTTCGACCGATGCTGCTTCGCCCAGCACGGTGACGCGCGGTCCCGTCAACGGGTCGTCGAGGCCCTGCGTGCCATCGAAGAGCAGGGAGATGCGCCGTTCCGCCTTGATGTTCTTCGCGTGCTCGGAGAGATCGGAGATCAGCAGGAGCGGCGAGGCGTCGTGATCAAGCGCCACCAGGACCAGCGATGCGAAAGGCCAGCCGCCTTGCGACGTCGCCAGTGCGGCGCGGTCGGTCGCCCGCATGACCATGCGCGCTCTTCGAGCGGGTGTGTCGGGTTGCGAGTCGCCGGCTGAAGCCATGTCAGTGACGATCTTAACGAAGCGCCTCCCAGCGGCAACGCCCCTCGACAGCGCCACCGCGGGACCGGGCGAAGCGGGCTTGAAACGGCGGTGAAAGCGGTTAGGTTGCTCGCGCAATGCCGGATTCCCGCCCCAAAGGTGCCACAGTGAGAGGAGAGACTCGGTTGTGATGAAAGGGACTCCCGGGCAACTTTCGGGAAGCCCGCCCGCACAGCAGAAGGACCGACTCGTGGGCAGCACCATCGCGCTGGTCGATGACGACCGGAATATCCTGACCTCCGTCTCGATGACGCTGGAGGCGGAAGGCTTCACCGTCCGTTGTTATGCCGACGGCGCCGAGGCGCTCAAGGCGATCCAGCAGCAGCCCGTCGACCTCGCCATCCTCGACATCAAGATGCCGCGCATGGACGGGCTGGAGCTGCTCTCGCACTTGCGCAAGCAAAGCAAGATGCCGGTGATCTTTCTGACCTCGAAGGACGACGAGGTGGACGAGGTCCTGGGCCTGCGCATGGGCGCTGACGACTACATCAAGAAGCCGTTCTCGCAGCGGCTGCTGATCGAGCGCATCCGCGCGCTGCTGCGCCGAGGCGACATGTCGCGCGCCGGCGAGGGCGAGAGCGAGCCCGTGATCCAGCGCGGCGATCTCCTGCTCGATCCGGCGCGCCACCAATGCACGTGGAAGGGTGAAGGCGTCGATCTCACCGTCACCGAGTTCCTGATCCTGAAAGCGCTGGCGCTGCGCCCGGGCCACGTGAAGAGCCGCGACCAGCTCATGGACAGCGCTTACGGCGAGCACATCTACGTCGACGACCGCACGATCGACAGCCACATCAAGCGGCTCAGGAAGAAGTTCAAATCTGCGGACAACGAGTTCTCGCAGATCGAGACCCTTTACGGAGTGGGCTATCGCTACCGCGACCGATGAACCCAGGGTCCGTGCCCGGCCTGATCGGGCGGTAGCGGCAGGGAGCGCCGAGCCGCGGGAAGCCTCCAGCGGCCGTGCGCGGCGGCTGAAGCGTCGGCTCTCGCCGCTTACCCGCCGCATTCTCGCGGTCAATGTCGCCGCCCTGGCGCTACTGGGGCTCGGACTGCTTTATCTCGGCGGCTACCGGACCACCCTGATCAACGCTCAGCTCGACGCGCTTCAGACCCAAGGCGAAATCTCCGCCGCGGCGCTCTCCGAAGGCGCGGTGTTCGAGACGCCGGGCGAACCCGAATACCTGATCCCCGAGCTCGGACGGCAGATGCTGAAGCGTCTGGTCGAGCCGACCAAGACGCGAGCACGCCTCTTCGATGGCGCGGGCACGCTGGTCGCCGACAGCCGTTGGCTGCCCGGCCCTGGCGACACCGTGCAGGTGGAGCCGCTGGAGGCGCCGGATGCCGAGAATTCAGCGGCGCGCCTCAGCGAGAGGATCCTGAACGGCGTACGGCGTCTGCTGCCGGCGTCGACGGATTATCCGCCATACGTCGAATACGTGGCGCCGACGGCCCAGGACTACACGGAGGTTGCCGCGGCGCTCGAGGGCGAGGCTGCGCGCGCCGTGCGCCGCGACCGTGAAACCGGCGAGCTCGTGCTGAGCGTCGCCGTGCCGATCCAGCGCTACAAGAAGGTGCTGGGCGCGGTGCTGTTCTCGAGCGGCAGTCATGACATCGAGCAGGCGATTCACCAGGTACGCCTGGAGATCCTAAAGGTGTTCCTGATCGTGCTCAGCGTGACCGTGCTGCTGTCGATCTATCTCGCGGGCACCATCGGGCGGCCGATCCGGCGCCTCGCGATCGCGGCTGAGCGTGTGCGCCGAGGCCACGGACGCCAGGTGGCGATACCCGATCTCACCGACCGGCGCGACGAGATCGGCGAGCTCTCGGGCGCGCTCCGCGAGATGACCAACGCACTCTGGCGCCGCATGGACGCGATCGAGCACTTCGCCGCCGACGTTGCGCACGAGATCAAGAACCCCCTGACGTCGCTCAAGAGCGCGGTCGAGACGGTGGCGCGCGTCACCGATCCCGAAAAACAGCGCCGGCTGCTCGCCGTCGTCGTCGAGGACGTCGCTCGATTGGACCGACTCATCAGCGACATCTCCGACGCTTCTCGGCTCGACGCCGAGATGAGCCGCATCGAGCTCGAACCGGTGCCCGTCGCGGACATGCTGCAAGCGCTGGTCGACGCGCATGAGGCCGCCCAGAAGGAGGGCGCGGTTCGCCTTGACCTGGTGCTGCCCCTGGGGTTCGCCAAATCGGCGCTCACGGTGCTCGGGATGGAGAGCCGCCTCGGCCAGGTGTTCCGCAATCTCATCGCGAACGCGATCTCTTTCAGCCCGGCAGGCGGCACGATCCGGATCGCCGGCGAGCGGCAGATGGATGTTGTCCGGGTGAGCGTGGAAGACGAGGGCCCTGGGATCCCCGAGGGCAAGCTCGAGGCGATCTTCGACCGCTTCTACACGGAGCGGCCCGCCGGCGAGAAGTTCGGGACCCACAGCGGTCTCGGCCTCTCGATCTCCAAGCAGATCGTGGAAGCGCACCACGGCACGATTCACGCCGAGAACCGCAAGAACGCTCAAGGTCAGATCATCGGCGCCCGTTTCGTCGTACTCCTGCCGGCGGCGTGAGCGGTCCCGAGACTGACAACGGACCTGAAGGCGCATCGGCGGGGAGGTGTTCGCCCAGCGGCTGTGGCTGCCGCTCAATCCGCGACGAGGTTGAACTGCGGGCTTTTCAGCCCAAGAGCCCCATCACGACTTCGTAGGTGGTGATGCCGCCGTGGCGCACAGGGCGGACGGTGGCGCCGACGGCGTGGAGAGAATCCGCGAGCGCGTGCGCCTCCGCTTCGTCGGTGCCGCTGCGGATGATCATTTCGCCGCGTAGGCGGGGATCGCTGGTAACGTGCCGTATCGGCGGATGCTCCGACGGGGTCGCCGGTCCGGTGGGCAGGGCCGCTTGGCGTGCGGGAAGAGCGGGAGCTGTCGCGATTTTTCGCTGTGAGATTCCGCCACCTGGGATCGCTGCCGCCGGCGCAGAACGGGGAACCGTTGCAGCCGGATTCGCGTCGGCCGGAACCGCTGCCGGCATCGGCGCGAGTGGCACAGACGCGGGCTCAGCCGGCGGTGCCTCGGGAAGCGCCGCGGCGTCGCCGAGGCTAGGGTCTCGCGGGCGCAGGGCTGGCGAAGCCGCGCGCAGCGGCAGGGTCGGCGGCAGGGTAGCAGTCGCGACCACGCTCGCTTGCGAGCCACAGATCGGCTTTCCCCGCACCAGGCGCCACAGCTGGCAATCCCTGTGCGCGAGGAACGAGATTGCCTGATCGGTGGCCGTCTTGCCGCCTGAGGCCGTCGAAACCCCATCCGCGACGAAGGCGGCTATTGTGACCGCTGGGGGCAAGGCACATCCGACGTTGGCAAGCGCGAGCGCGATCAGCGCGGCTATCGGGGATGGGCGCATAATGCCTCATGAGCCGGCCGGGAACGGCGGTACGCCAGAGTGCGAGGCAAGGCTTAAAGAAAGGCGAAGGGGCCGCCCAGAGAACATCTATCGAACGTTCGGACCCCGATCGGGAGCATTGACAGTGTGTTGGACGTGGCTCACCTAACAGCGGCCATGATTTTGGTGCACGGCACAACGGTGGCGCTGGAGCGGGAGGGCGTCCTGTTGCGTGGGCCCTCGGGCAGCGGCAAGAGCGACTTGGCCCTCCGCCTGATCGACGGTGGTGCTCGCTTGGTCGCCGATGATCAGACCGAGCTGTCGCGCGCAGCGGAGGGCGTGATCGCGCGGTCGCCCGCGAGCATCGCTGGGCGGATGGAGGTCAGGGGCGTGGGCATCCTGAGGGTGCCCACAGTGCCCACAGTGCGGCTCCGGCTCGTGATCGATCTGGTCGCGCCGGAGTGCGTCGAACGCCTGCCAACACCTCAATTCTGCGAATATCTTCAATGCTCTCTCCCGCTACTGGCATTGGCACCCTTCGAGGCCTCGGCGCCGGCCAAGGTCCGACACGCCCTCGCCGGCTTGGTTAGAACTGCAGCCATCCCTATAGTCGGGACACCATGACGCACCCGGCTCCCGCGTCCATTGACGTATCGGACGGCCCTCAACCTGCGGCATCAAGCCGCGTCCTGGTCGTGACGGGCATGTCGGGCGCGGGCCGGTCGACCGCGCTCAAGGCGCTGGAGGATCTGGGTTACGAGGCAGTCGATAACCTGCCGCTATCGCTCGTGCCGAACCTGATGAACCATCGCCCGCTCAGCGCCCCGTTGGCCCTCGGTGCCGATGTGCGGACCCGGGATTTCGGCGTGAGCGCGCTTGCCGATACGCTCGATCGATTGACAGGGGAGGGCGGATCCCGACCGGTCGTTGTTTTCCTGGACTGCGGCGACGACCGCCTCGTGGAGCGATTTATCGAAACGCGGCGGCGTCATCCCTTGGCGCTGGACCGGCCGGTGATCGACGGCATCCGACTCGAGCGGCAATACGTTTCGCCCTTGCGAGATAGGGCTGATCTCGTTATCGATACCACCGACCTCAGCCGGGCCGACCTCAAGCGCATCCTTCACGGTCATTTCGCGCTCGATCGCTCACCCGGCATTGCACTCTCGGTGATCTCCTTTTCCTATCGCCACGGTTTGCCGCGTGATGCCGACATCGTCCTCGATGCTCGCTTTCTGCGTAATCCGCACTACGTACCAGCGCTCAAGCCGCAAACCGGGCTCGATCCCGAGGTGGGTGCCTATATCGCAGGCGACCCCGAATTCTCCGGATTCTTCCGCGATCTCGGTGCGCTCGTGAACCCGCTGTTGCCGTGCTTTGAGCGCGAAGGGAAAAGCTATCTCACGATTGCCATCGGATGTACCGGTGGTCGGCACCGTTCCGTCTACCTTGCGGAGCGGCTGGCGGCTTGGCTCGGTGAGCGGGGCCGCGCTGTGAGCGTGCGCCATCGCGACCTCGACCGACCCGGCGATCCGGAAGTGCTCCCATTCGGCGAGGCCGCAGGCTCTTCCAAGGACATTCAATGATCGGAATAGTCATCGTTACCCACGGACGTCTGGCCGCGGAATTCATCGCCGCGCTGGAGCACGTGGTGGGACCGCAGCGCGATATCGCCGCCATCTGCATCGGGCCCGACGACGACATGGAGCAGCGCCGTCAGGACATCTTGCAATCCGTCCGCGCGGTCGACACGGGCGACGGCGTGGTGCTGCTCACCGACATGTTCGGCGGCACGCCCTCCAACCTCGCGATCTCCGTGATGGACCGGCCGAAGATAGAAGTAATCGCGGGCATCAACCTGCCGATGCTGATCAAGCTCGCCAGCCTCCGCTCGACCGAGACGCTCGCCGATGCGGTGCGCGGCGCCCAGGAGGCCGGACGCAAATACATCAACGTGGCTTCACAGTTGCTTGCCGACGCGCGCGGATGAGCGAAGTCGAGACCGCGGGCACTGGCGCCGAGCAGCCCGCGGGCGTGGCATACCGCACGGTCACCATACGCAACAAGCGGGGTCTCCATGCCCGCGCTGCCGCCCGTTTCGTCAAGCTCGCCTGGCAGTTCGACGCCGAGGTGACCGTGCGCAAGAACGGCACCACGGTCTCCGGCCGCTCGATCATGGGCCTGATGATGCTGGCGGCCGGCCCCGGCACCGCCATCGACCTTGCCGCAACCGGCCGAGAGGCGGACCGCGCCGTGGCGGCGCTCGCCGATCTCGTTGCCGGTGGCTTCGATGAGGGGTGAAGGCACCGGCCGCAAGGAGCGCGCCGAGCGCGTGCTGCACGGGCTCGGGGTTTCGCCGGGAATCGCGATTGGTCCGGCCTTCATCACCGAGAGTGGCGAGGTCCCCGTACCCGAGCGTCGGATCGAGCCCGAAGACATCGCGGCCGAGCGGCAACGGTTCGAGCAGGCGGTCCAGTTCTCGCTGCGGCAGCTGAAGAAGCTCAAGGGCAAGGCAGCGGCACTGCCGGAATCGGCCGCCGAGGAGATGGGCTATCTCCTCGATGCTCACATGGCGATGCTCTCGAACTCCAGGCTGGTCCGCGGCGTCGAACGACGCATCCGCGAAGAGCGCGTCAACGCCGAACGCGCCGTGCAGATGGAGATCGCCGAAATCGGCGAGAGCTTCGCCGCCATGGAAGACGCCTACCTCGCCCAGCGCATCGAGGATGTACGAGTGGTGGGGGCGCGGCTTTTGCGCAACCTGACCCAGACTCCCTATGCCGCGTTCCAGGGGCTGCCGGAAGGCACGGTGATCCTGGCCGAGGATTTGAGCCCGGCCGATACGGCGCTCATGGATCCGCGGCGCGTCGCCGGCTTTGCCGCGGTGCTCGGCGGATCGGAGAGCCATACCGCCATCATGGCGCGCGCGCTGGGACTGCCGGCGGTGCTGGCGGTGGCGGGCCTGTTCGCCGAGGTCCAGCAGGGTGATGCCATCGTGATCGACGGCTTCAAGGGTACCGTAGTGCTCAATCCGACCGCCGCCACCATCGAGCGCTATGAGGAGCGCCGCGAGGAGTTTCGCAAGGAGCAGCGGCAGCTCGCGCGGCTGAAGCGCGTGCCCGCGGTGACCCGCGACGGCGAGGAGATCACACTCGAGGCCAACCTCGAGCTGCCGCGCGAGCTGGAGCAGGCTGTCTCGGCCGGCGCTCAGGGCCTGGGGCTGGTGCGCACCGAGTTTCTCTACATGAACCGGGACGACCTGCCGGACGAGGAGGAGCAATACCAGGCCTACAAGACTCTGGTCCGCGGCATGGACGGGAAGCCCGTTACCATCCGTACTCTCGATGTCGGCGGCGATAAGCTTGCGACGCCCCTCGCGGAGAGTCTCGAAGGCGAAGGCGGTAATCCTGCGCTCGGCCTGCGCGCGATCCGGCTCTCGCTGAAGGAGCGCAAACTCCTAGATGCTCAGCTCGCGGCGATCCTGCGCGCGAGCGCCGAGGGACCGGTCCGGATACTACTGCCGATGGTCAGCAGCCTCACCGAGGTGCGCGGAGTGCGCGAGGCTCTGCAGCAGGTGGCGCGGCGCCTGAAACGGCGCGGACTGGAGATTGCCGATCCGCTGCCGCCTTTGGGCGTGATGATCGAAATCCCCGGTGCCGCGCTCGCGGCCGATGCGCTCGCGAGCGAGAGCGACTTTTTCGCGATCGGCACCAACGACCTGATCCAGTACACGCTTGCGATCGACCGCGGCGACGACCAGGTGGCGTATCTCTATAACCCTCTGCATCCTGCCGTGCTGCGCCTGATCCAGTTCGCGATCGAAGCCGCGCTGCGTGCGCGGATCCCCGTGAGCGTCTGCGGCGAGATGGCGGGCGATCCCCGCTACACGGCGCTCCTCCTCGGGCTCGGCATCCGCGACCTCTCGATGGCGCCCAGCAATATCTCCCGCGTCAAACGTCGCATCCGCCACCTCGATCTGCTCGCTGCGCAACGTCGCGCCCGTGCGATCATGGATCAGATGGACGAGGCCCGGATCGCCGGCCTGCTCGACGACTTCAACGCGCTGGCCGGATCCAAATAGGTCGCGAGTGGGATAACGCCCGTGCGTGGCTAGGCTTGCCCGGTCCGAGCCGCGCTGCTATATGCCGCGTCTCGTTTTTTCCCGCGCCCGATCAGGAGTCTACCATGGCCGACGCCGCCGACTACAAGGTCGCCGATCTTTCGCTCGCGGAATGGGGGCGGCGCGAGATCTCGATCGCGGAGAGCGAGATGCCGGGATTGATGGCGATCCGCGAGGAGTACGGCGCTAAGAAGCCGCTCAAGGGCGCCCGCATCGCGGGTTCGCTGCATATGACGATCCAGACCGCGGTGCTGATCGAGACGTTGAGGCACTTGGGGGCGGACGTGCGCTGGGCCTCCTGCAACATCTTCTCGACCCAGGACCACGCCGCCGCCGCCATCGCCAAATCGGGCACGTCGGTCTTCGCCTACAAGGGCGAATCCCTGGAGGAATACTGGGAGTTCACCCATCGGATCTTCCAATGGGCGGA
>Ga0126376_10002343_pt1 | contig 10669 bp, 9 predicted proteins | sample PanSoiMetPlot_15_FD_92760 | JGI IMG/M metagenome (GOLD analysis project Ga0126376, IMG submission 92760) | Tropical forest soil microbial communities from Panama - MetaG Plot_15 | ecosystem: Environmental > Terrestrial > Soil > Tropical forest > Bulk soil | place: Panama | collected 2016-02-17 | reverse complement strand
CTCCAATGTATTGCCGTTTGTGTCGAACAGGGTCAGGGTCGTGCGAAACGGGCCCACCGGCGGGCTAAAGTAAAAGTCCAGTGATTGACATCCATTTGTGCGCCTCCGCTGCATCTCCGGCGTGCATTGAGGTTGAAGGGAAATGAATTTCGTCTGGCTCAGGACTCCCGCAATATCAAGACGCACGTCCGAGGGATCAGTCACTTGGCCCATGTATATCCTTAGCGCTGCCGGCTTGTTAGCAATTACAGGCACGGGTGGCTCACCGGAGCTCTGAAGATCGGACTTCAAGTCTGCGAGTTCCTGCCACTCCTGTATCGCCTGGGTCAGCTCTACACTATGTATCTTGGGATGATGATCGGGCAAAACATTGATAGTCAACGACGTAGTGGCTAGCACTTGACCATTGGGAACCCACTGGACACTATTACCGTCAAAAAACGAGTCGCACCCAAACAGTGTCGCTTGAATCGTATGAAATCCTGGCCGGGCGTACTGTGTCACAAAAAATGGGGTGAAGAAGAAGCTAGGCGGCGTGTGGCATTTATTTGGCTCGAGGGTGCCCCCAGGCCCGAATACGCCGGCAACAAATGGATCGACAGCAGTATTTCCAAGGTCCCCACCAAACTCGACGTGCCCGGGAACATCGAAGAATCCAAACCTGTTAGTCCAATGCACAAACACTGCGATCTGATCGCTGACGTGAAACCCTTCCGCGCAGTTGTTGTTTGGCGCACACAGATGGAAGCTCGGTACTAACACGACGCTGCTTTGAGCCACGCTTGTCTGAGGAAGAAAACCAATGGCAATTAAAACAATTGTCAGATAAGTCCGGGTCCGCATCATGGGAGGTCTCTCTCTTCTGGGCAAAGTCGTTAACTACCTAAGATCGATCAAACGAATAATTCTTGGGGTGCGGGAACTGTATAAGCGGACATGTACCTGTGACAAGGCAAAATGCGAGCTGGCACCAGTACTTTAGTAACTAGTTCCGTTATGATCCCAGAATTGTTCTTGCTTAGAAAGCTCTAATGTTCTATGCCCAAAATGTAGCGGTATGGACTCCTCATTTGGTTTTGATCTCGCTAAATTTCTTGATTCGCGTTTTTCGCGCTCATTCGAAGCTCATTCCCGTCCTTCCTCTGCGTCCTTTGTGTCCTCTGTGGTTAAAGCTGTTGCTCTTGCTTTTGTCTTTGCTTTAGCCAATTGCCAACTGCTAATTGCCAATTACTGATGTCAAACCGGGTCTCTAAACAGATTCCCCCACCTGCGATTCCTCAGCCTGTTCTGCCTCGCCATATGACACCTCCCACGCCTACCCATCGGGATCGGCTGTGGAGTGTCTGCGGCCTTGGCGTCTTCATAAGCAATCTGCCAACGAATCATCCGTGAAGTCGGATCGTCCATGGGAATATTCTTGATGGCGTCGTTGGCCTTCATCTCCAGAGTGGGCTTGGCCGGCTCCAGAAACGCCAGACACAGATATTTCAGACAATCGCGCAGGTGATTATCTTTATCAACAATGCGCTCTGTCGGGTTCCTGTTGACCAGTCGCCCTGCTGAAAGCTCTTCCCTCCGCGCCCGCCGTAGCTCCCACAGCAGGTTCGGACAGCCTTCATTGTGGACGCCATAAATCGGGCGGCTAATGTCCCGCAGGTTTCGCGGACAGATAATTTTCAGCGTCGGCTCCCGGTTATCCAGATCGACCCAATGATTAAGGATGCGCTCCATCCCGGTCAGTTCGCTGTTATCGGGCGCGCGCACCAGATTGTGGATTCCCTCCTCTATATATAGGTCTGCAATCGCTTTGAACGAGCCATCACTTTGCGCCTGAGTCTTATAAAAGATTGAAGGATCGGCCAACGCCTCTGACTGAAGAAACCCATCAAGCTGGGCCAGATTCGGCCGATGCTGCCGCGGACTCAGTCCCGGCTGGTAGTATTCACTTAATATATAAAGGACGCCATCATGGTCCACCGCCGCAACCAGCGCCGCCGTGGGATTGGCCTTGCCATGATCAAATCCTGAAATCCGCTTCCAGTGCGGTGACACCTGAAATCCCGATTCTTTCGGGTCGATTAGGATCTTGTCTGCCCACTTGCTCAGGACTTCGGCAAAGATCCGTTCTCCGCCTCCAGCTTCGTGGATAATCTCCTGCTCGCGGTCCCATGACGCCTGCGAGCTGTATTTCTTCCGCTCTTCTGCTACCCATTCCGGGCCTCGTTCCGGGTCCGCGGTGTAGTGCACGCGCAGTATGATCCCCTGCGGCGCTCTCTTCCGGATGAAACCACGAATAATCTCAGACATTAGTAACGGATTTATAATGAGAACTTATGGCAAGGAGAACAATTCCCGCGCCAGCCGAAATTGAGGCGCGCCAATGGTCGAGCTCCGAGGAGATCGATCGTGCCATTGCGAAGGTCGAGCGGCGCATTAATGAGCTACAATTTTTGAATATCCAAGAAGACGTGCTACAGCACACCGGTGCCGCCACTGCTGTCGTCAGCAATATCCGCGAAACCATTCGAGATGTCTTCGGACCGCACTCGCCCGAATTCGACCAGTATCAGTACATTGATTTGGGGCCCAGCGTAATTGTTCCCATGAGCGACTACCAATGGATCCATGAAATGGAGAACGGCAGGCGGCAAGTCGTTGGGATCCTAAATGGGCTAATTGGACGCCTCAAAGAAAAGCGAGAGGAGCTTACTGCTGCCGGCACCTCCAGTTCTAAGGTATGGCTGGATGATCCCAGCCTCCACACGAGAATCAATGCAGCTACGACAAAACTCTTCGTCAACGGCCACCACTGGGAAGCAGTTTTTGCGGCCTCGAAGGTTTTGGTCAACTATGCAAAGGAACGATCTGGTCAACATCATTTAGATGGTGCGGCATTGATGCGGACAGTTTTCTCCCGGAATAATCCGATTCTTGCCTTCAACGATCTCTCAGATCAAACCGATCTTGACGAGCAAGAAGGAACGATGCACCTGTTTGAAGGCGTGGTCTTGGCAATCCGCAATCCCGGCGGCCATACCTTTCCCGAAGAAACAGAGCAACGTGCAGCTGAATATATTTCACTAATTAGTCTGCTTATGTACCGTCTCGAAGAAGCGAAATTTAGGAAGCCCTGAATCAGTTTCCGGCTCTCTGGTTCCTGCGCCCCAATGTTCTTCTACTCTGCGTCCTCTGCGGTGGATGCTTTTGGTGTTGGTGTTGCTTTTGATTTTGCCCTAGCTGATTACCAACTACTAATTACTAACTACTGCGCCTCCGGCGCACACTTCCCCAAACCACCCTGGCCCAGCCGAGCTCAGCACAACCATCTTCTTGCACACCGGCACTGCATTGTTGTAGCAATCACCGGCTTCCGGCATGAATGCCGCTTCATCCATTAGCAATCCCCACGGATGATTTGACCTGATCTGGTCAGCGCCGCCGGGTATCCCGACGATTCTGCTCCCGTTGGCAAAGTTCAGTTCTCCATCCGCCATATCTTTCAGATTCTTTGTCAGCGGAAACGCTCGCTTCAACTCCTGTTGTTGGCGGTCGTACAGCGTTTTCGCGTAGTCGACGAGTTCAAAAGCTTTTTCTTCTTTCTGTGATTGGAACAGGACTTCAATTCCCGGCGTCGTCATCGCCGCATGAGTAAAGAATCCTACGCAAAGCCACGAGAGCATCATGTTGCGTGATTTTTCAATGAAGACAACGGGTTCTTGCTGCAAGTGCTCAATCACAGGACGGAAGTACGGTTTCTCAGGGAATGGTCGATACGCCGATTCAGCTCCATTTTCCTGCCAATGACTGTCCTTCGTTTCCGTGTAATGCTGCATCCAGAGCAGAGGATCGGCTACCATTTCGCTTATCTTCGATTGCTCTTGAGTCGCTGATTGAAGCCGTTCGGCTTTGGCTCGTTCTTTCTCCTCGTCCGTGGTCCGCATCCGATCCATGATTGCGCCCAGGTCGATCTTCCGCGCCAACGGTTCTTTGTCGCCGGCATATTTGTCGACCCACCTGTATAGAACGGAGTCGGTTACATCATTTTCTCTGGCCACCGCAGGTACACTTCTTCCTTTCAGCACCTGCTGCACCATGGCGAGCTTTCGTTCCTGTGTAACCCTCTGCCATCTCCTCGCAGCCCCTTTCTCCCAGTCCTTCGACAGCCTCTCCCGCCATTTGCGGAGGGTGCCCGCCTTGACCTGAAAAATCTGCATAACCTCTTTGAAGGTCCTGCCCTCCTCCAGCGCCTTCACCGCCGCCCGCTTCACATCCTCTGGATATTGCTGACCCGGCCTCACACGCCCTACCGTCTTTGCCTTCTTGACCATGCTTCCCCCAAAAAGAACATCGCCCGCGCGAAACCAAATCGCGGGCGATCCAACTGCTGTCCTGCCCATCACCTCTATTTTCTCTGCGTTCCCTTGTGTCCTTTATGGTTGTGAGTTCGACAAGCACTCTTTTTGGCGCGTGGCCTCACCAAATACATGCCGTGCTGAGCCCGACAATTCTCGATGATGTCGAAAATCGCCTGGATAGCCGCTTTGTCCGGCGCTTGGACAACGAACTTTGAATACAAGTCCTTGCCATCCGTGTAGTTGACTATCCTTACCTCGACTCCTGCGTGCGGGCGGGAACGACTATAGGTCGCAAACAGTCCGGGACGGTACTCAGCCAGGAAGTCCTCAGACTCCTCAAAATCCCATTTAGCGTCGTCTGCTGAAACCAGCATCATCTCCTTGTAATGAGGCTCCTCGAAAATCCCTCCTGGGCCAGCGAGATGGGCGTCCAACTGCTTCATCCCGTCCGTACTCAGATGCATATCCTTAAAAATCTGCGTTTTTCTCATAAAACTCTCCTTTAAATAAAATCGGGCCGCTTTGCGGCCCGTTGAATTTGAATGCTTTCTCTGTGATCCCTTGTCAAAAGTCCCGAAAGGGACGTTACAACGTCAGCCCAAGTGAAACGCTCTCAGTCGAACCCGGGGTACCGATCAAAACAAATTTGTCCCGCTCTGCCGCGTCGCGAAAAAGGCGCGCAGCAGTCAGCGAAGCGCATAAAATACGAAAGCCGCCCAAAAATGCGGCCCGCATGCCGGAAGATGTGGCTTGAACGACTAACAGAGTGGCTATGATTGGCTTTTGCTTTTACCTGAGCCACTCAATGTCTCAGCGACCCTTGCAATAAGTTTTTCTCCAGCATATCCAAAGATAAAAGCAACGGTGAGAGAGACAGCTATTGCATCGGCGTTATCACCAATTTTGATATTTACCAACCCGGAATGATAAAACGCGTACCCTGCAATGCCAGCCACGGATCCGAAGAGGCACCGTATGAGCGTGATCCAATGGTTGGCCACACGTTGCGGGATTCGGGAAGAGTCTGTAGTAAGTGACATCAACGACTGTGCTGCGCTGAAAGTTGATCCCAAGATGCCGAGATAGACGACAGCGAGCACCATCGACCAGCCCCAGCGATCTGGGTAGTCATGAGCTGTACCCATGCCACGCATGTGAGAATGCACGATGAGAGGCGCTAAAAGAACCGACAGCGGAAGGGAAATCCAAGCTAAAAGCCCGAGTTGGTCGGCTGTAAGCCATATTTTATGGTATTGGTTCCCGTCGTATTCATCTCGCAAGGCCATTGCCGACACCACCTGTTCATGGGTGATCGGTTGCGCTTTGAGTATCTCGCGCATGGCTTCGACGCGCCATCCGGTCATCTTGGAGCTCTCCTTCTGCAGCAGGGTGGTCTTGAGTCTCAACTCATCGGCATCGAGTGCATACACGGTTTCTCGCTCGGCTGCGTGCAGACAGTGCCAGCTCCCTTCGATGTCACCGCATTTCAAAAATTGGTCTGTACGATCTAGCAACGCACGAGCCTTGCTGCACCATGAGTCTGATGAATGCGTTTTTTCTAGTTCCTTGAGCTTGATGTCGAGCGAACTATATACTCGCTTTATGCGATCCTTCGCCCGCCTCCCCCAGATGTATCCCTTTAGTTGCATTTCAATATTTGCTTCTTGCCCTGTATCTACCGTCCGCGCAGAACTCTGATCCGTTCCAGGATGTCTGCTCTGTCCTTGTGCTGCGGGTTCCTTCGAAGGACCTCTTCAAACCAATTTGCTGCATCACGATAGTAGCCCTGTTTCCCCAAGCAAAGGGCCACATTGTAGACTGCGTCAGCGTCTTTTGTATCGAGCTCAGCAGCTTTCCGGAAACTCTGTTCGGCGTTGCGCCACTCTTCGGCATCAAAATAAACCGAGCCCAATTGGAAATGCATAAACGCATATTTCCCATCAGTCAGCTTAATGGCCTCTTGACCAGCACTGATGGCCTCACGGTAACGCCCGAGACCTTCCAGCGCCTGCGACATGTCATAGTAAGCCCAGGCGTTTGAATCGCGAAGAGCAACTGCTTCCTTCGCATGGCTCAGGGCCTCCGCGTAAACTCCGCGCCCATTGAGAATGGCTGCTATCAATTCATGCGCGCTGGTGAGATCGGTCTCCGTCCCCTTTTTTCCCTCTGATTCTGCGATGCAACTTCGTCCGTTTGTGAGGGCCTCGTCAAAACTGTTGCCGAAATAGTAATTTCGTGCTGCGTCACACCAGTATTTACGACCCAAGTTCCTACCCGCCTGCTCAGCAGCGGTTTGATATGCTTTTCCAGCGTCAACATACTTCCCCCTCCCTGACAATCGATCTCCCCTGCCACTCCAATCCCAGTAGGTCGCATAACCTTTTGTTACCAGCGTGCTGAACTGCTTGTCGCCCTCCTCTGGTTGACCAAGCGCCTCAGCACAGTTGATCAAGCCTCGCAAAGATGCCGCTTCGTTAGTTGATCCGACTTCTCTAATAACCAACGCTTTTTTGTAAAACAGTTGTGCTTCCTGACAGTTACCCTCCTGTCTGAGTACATTTGCCAATACAATGTAGCTACCTGTGTCAGGAGATGGAGCTTTCGAAACGCTTAGACGGGCATTCCTTTCTGCGTCGTTCAACACCTGAGTTGCTTTGCCGCTATCGGTCTCCCACAATGCAGACCAATATTGCTTTGAGGCTAGCTCTCTATAGTTCACGGCCTTCGGTTCGAGTTCCACTGCCCTTCGCCATGCCTTCAAACTCACATCAGAACCGGCATTATTCTCTGCTCCGATCTTCTTCAGAACCCCAGCATCGTTCCATGACGCCGTAATTGCCCGCTCAAATAAGGTGGCAATCCTTTGCTCTCCCTTTTGCCATTGGGAATCCGGGTCATCTGAGTACTCCCCCAACGAAGCAGCAACTTGGTCGATTTCTGAAAGCAGCGCGTCCGCATCCTCCTTGACTGCAGGCCCTGAAAGGAACTTCTGAACCACGCTGGCTGGAACAGCAAAGTTTAAATTCTGCCCCTCTTTGAGCGCTCCGACTGTAACGCCTACAACCTCAGCGGACTTGTTAAGCACCGGCCCACCCGACGAACCATGAGAGACTGGACTGGTCATCTGAACAAGCTTGCGCCCATCGAAGTCTCGAACTGCCGAGACGATTCCCTGGCTAATGGTTTTCTCAAGTCCTTCTGGATTGCCGATCACGTACACGTTCTCCCCGACGCTCGGATCCTTCGACTGAACTTCCAGCGGGACAGATAAGAGTTCCACACCGGGACTGAGCAGTGCCAAGTCGTTTGTAGCATCAATTCGGTCGAGTGTGAGTGGGATTTTCGCTGGCCCCGCCATGAGAAATGGCTTGCCGCTGTTCGCAACATGAGCATTCGTAACCACCTTGCCGTTTTTGACGACAAAGCCAGAGCCCTGACCCACAGGCTTTCCGTCTTGCTCCGTGTAAATGAGGACAACGCTATCAGCGGCAGTGGTGTATATCCGCTTGGCAACATCTTCTTGCCCCACCGACAAGGCTGAGAAGATAAATAGTGTTGACAGAGGAAGCATGAGAAGTGTCGTGCTCATCACTTTTCCAACGAACAGGCAGACTGTACCTCAGACGTTCACTCGACACAAGGGGATACTTCCTCTTCCTTCTCACATTCCACTCGGTGGCTCGAGTTTCGGCCCGCGCCATCTAGACGCCCTCGGCTGGGAATCAGGCAAGTAGTTTGATGCCTCCAGCAGTGAATCCTTTAAATCCCTAAATCTTTTTCCAACTTCCGCAGATAAAGGCTCGCCGGGCTCACGAGTTCGTAGCTCCTCAATCAGAAATTTAATATCCGCGTGACCACAATAATGCCTTCGGGAATCAATCACATCCATCGCAGAAGTGCGCACTGTACGAACTCGCAAGACCGCGAATCCGCGGTATTCCTTTTTCCCAGCATTCTCAAAACTCAGGGCCTTGCGCTTGCATAGTCGAGCTCCCATGTGATCCAGTCGCATTACTGAAACGTCGTCAGTTCGAGGGGTGGGGTCGTAAGCGTAGTGAGTAAGGCGCTTCTTTTTCTTATCTAGATGGTAAGGGCTGTAGATAACCCTTACGATCCGCTCGTCATCTGACACGTGAGATGGAACAAGCCAGCATCGACTAAATAGTCGGTTCAGTGATTTGGATGCTATTTGTAAAAGCTTCCGCGCCAGACGCAGCATAGAGCAGTTGTGTGATGACGGCTATTTCTTCTTGGCCGAGACGGGCAGATTGTCCCTCTATGTAGATTGTCGTTCCATTACGAGGTTGAATATGCCCACTATATCGCGTACGGCCGATTTCCAGATAAGCTTCACCTTCACGGGACTGCCACTCGAGACCTATCGTACCGTTCGAGGTGGGGCTTATCTCTGGGCTAAGCATTACGGTCGGTGCTACCGCAAGGAAACCTTGGGCAAACAGACGGCTCTCCGCTGTTACTGGTAGTGCGCCATATCCGTCCCAATTCTTTTCCAATTTGCTAAACTCTTCGATCGTCTGCTGGGCCGTAGCAGGCTGGGCCGTAATCGCGCGAGGCGGCACTCTGAAGAAACCATATCGGGAACTGTCTTGCGCTACTATCTCAACAATGCTTGTCCCGGTTGCAGCTGTGTCGAAAACGGGCGTAATACTTAGGGAAGGAATCATGATTGTTATTGTACCGGCTTCATCTTATCACGAAGCCGTTCGGTGAGCCCAAGGAAGGTTGCCCTGATGCTGGTGTGCGCCCTTTCTAGCATCTCCATTACCCTATCGGCCTGTGGAGACGTTGGCTTTAAACCAAGCACCTCTGTTGTCATTACAATCCCACTCTTCCCCGCCGCCGTACCTTCTTGAAGAGTGAGATTCATTGAAAGTTCGTTTTTAAGGGGCAAGGAAAGCTGAAGACCAGACTGAATCCTACTAGCATGCGCCGCTTGCTCCGCGAGTGCAGGTGGAAGTTGCACCCTGATGCCCAGAATCTCGTTCAAGAATTGAAAACTTGATTTGTCTTCAGTAAATTCTGGCGAAAACAAGTCGATGTAACGTAATATGACGTGTGTGAACTCACGATCTTCAGATTTAGGGCGAGAAGTCAAAAGGGCCTCAACACCCTCTCGCACTATCGGCCTGAAACTGTCCCAATCTCTGTATGGCGGCAGCGCATTCGCAGAAAAGACCCCTGCCCCGATCTGATAAAGATAGTTTTCCCCCTCCCTCGGAGGTTTACGAAACCGATAAACAACATTGTAGGGTAAGCTCGGGAACCCGACAGGCACTAACCTTTCCGACATAGTGAATCCCTTAGTCCCGACCGCTGCCGAAAAGCGAGCAAAAGACTCCTCCGAGGGTGCGGAGAGCGGAAATCTGAGTACCGCACTCTGCGCACCGCTCTGTAGCGCCTCCGAATCGACCATACCGGGTAGCCAGCGCAATTCTGCGACGAGTTCTACTAGTGGAGGATTTGAAAAAATCATAGTTTCGATGGCCCTCAAGTCTACTCTTTGAGTGACCAATCTGTCAGCAAACATTCGACCCCGCATCGCGTCAGTCCTAACTGTGAATCCTGCTGTCCTCCATCTTTCCATTCACATGCTCAGGAGTGGCCGCGCGGCCATTGGCCGTCGAGGAGATGTCTTCCGTTCTCGAATCATGACCATCTTCCGCAACACCATTGGCCTTATGCTCCATCTGGCCTTTTCGCTTGGCTTCATCTCTTTCGGTCTTGATCTTGTTGACTTCGGCCCACTCGGTCTGTGAGAGACGATCCATGGAGACATGGCCGTACTCGATCAGAGCAGCCTCATAAGCCTTCCGCGGCTGATAGACATAGCGACAGTTTTTGCAGATAGCTGCGTTTTTGTCCGAGACCTCGCCGCATCCGGGACACGGCTCGGGCGCTTTGCCGGCTTCATTGGTTGCCAGCAGCCATGCAGGTTGCTGCTTCAGGATTTTTTCGTGCAGCAGAATCTCCGCGGCCTTGCGATGAAGCTCGGTAATGTTCTTGCGCCCACGACCACTGGAATCTGCCCAATCGGCTTCCGCCTCCTGCACCTTGCGCAGCAGCCAGCGATTGCGCGCCTGGCGCGCAGCTTCCAGCTTGGACTTTAGTTCCGGCAGCGAGTCAGGCGTCTGATCGCCCTCGAAGATGAAAACTCCACCACATCCCATTTTGGTAAGAAATTCAATGACGTAATCCTGCGCCAGAATTGATGGGTCCCAGGCAACGGGCGTGTAATTATCCAGGTTGTCCATACCCGCGCCTTCATCTTTGATTGAAAAAAGTACGCCCTTGAT
>Ga0126376_10002342_pt1 | contig 10669 bp, 10 predicted proteins | sample PanSoiMetPlot_15_FD_92760 | JGI IMG/M metagenome (GOLD analysis project Ga0126376, IMG submission 92760) | Tropical forest soil microbial communities from Panama - MetaG Plot_15 | ecosystem: Environmental > Terrestrial > Soil > Tropical forest > Bulk soil | place: Panama | collected 2016-02-17 | reverse complement strand
GTCCGCGCACGGCACCGCCTTCCACGGATTCCAGCAGAAAGCTCATCGGTTTGCCGCCAAGCTTTAAAAAAGCGGAGACTGGCGTCTCAAGGTCGGCCACCAAGGTGGTCCACACGACCTGAGGTTCGTTCCGCCCATAGCGTTCGGCAAAGGCACTCTCCGACGGCTCGATCTGCATGGGGCTGACTACTGCTGGGTGCCGCCGCCGATGACCTGGTTGAACGCCGGCTGGTTGACGGAAACCCCTAACTCGTTTTCCAGGCGTCCGATGTACTCGGTGACAATGTCCTCGCCGTAGGAACTCCGCAGCGTGTCGGAAATAACCTTGCCTTCTGGTGAGCTTGCATCGAGCGTGGGGTCTAGAATCTCGGTCACGCGGAACACGAAGCGCTCCGTCTCCTTTTCGCCTTCAACGCTGGCAGGGATGCCCTTGGGTGTGCGGAAGACGGCGTCGACTGCTTTTGCTGGCAGGAAGCCGGCGGATTTTCCGCGTTGCAGATCGGATGCGGTTGCGAGCTTGAGGCCGGCTTCGCTCGCCACTTGTGGGAACGGCGTGCCAGCCTTGAGCTTTCCAACGAGATCGTCGGCTTTTGCCTGCAGCCGTTTCGCAATCTCGTCATTGCGCCATCCTTCCACAACTTGGTCTTTCACCTCGTCGAGTGGGCGCTCGCGTGAGGGCGTCACGCCGACGAGGTCGAAGTAGAGATAGCCGCCGTTCGGCAACTGCAACGCTTCAGTATCGACGCCCACATCACTAGCGAAGGCGGCGCTGATGACGTCGGGAGTTTGCGGTAATCCTGCAACAGGCTTTCCGTCCGGGCCCCGTCCGGAGCGATCTACTGCCTCGATAGTGGTTGTTGTGAGTCCGAGCTTTTTGGCAGCTTCTATGAGCGTGGAACCGGCGGCGCGCTCATCCTCGATCTTGTCGCGCAGGCTTCCTATTTCGTTTCGGGCTCGACCCGCCGCAATTTCTTTTTTGATTTGTCCGGCGAGTTCCTCGTACGTCTTTTCTTCGCCTGGTTCGATCTTGCCGACCTGCAGCAAGGCGGTGCCGAAGCGGCCTTTGACCGGCGCGCTCGTTTCTCCTGGTTTGAGAGCAAACGCGGCATCGGCCATCGCAGGGTCGATAATCTCTGATTTCGCGACGGTGCCAAGTTCAGTATCGGAGATGTTCATTCCGCGATCCTTGGCGATGTCCTCGAAGGTCGCGCCCTTAGCAATGCGCTCGCGCGCCGCTGCCGCCTCTTCTTCGTTAGGGAATGCGATCTGGCGCACCTCGCGCTTTTCCGGCTTGCCGTAGGTGTCCTTCCGTTGGTCATAGTAGGCCTTGGCATCGGCGTCGCTGACAGAATCCGGCTTGGCGAGGTCGCTTGGGGTAATTGCCAGCAAGATGATCTTGCGGAGTTCGGGCGCGCGGAACCGCGCCTTACGTTCCTCAAAATATTTGGTGAGTTCTTCCGGCGTCGGTGTCGGAATTTCCCCGGCCTGGGCGACACCGAGAGTGACGTATTCGATCTGACGCCTTTCATTTCGGAACTGATTGAGCACAGCCATCGCCGTTGCCGGCACCTTCAGGTCTCCGGTGATGCTTTGCCCGATTTGTCGGCGCAGCGTAGCCCGCCGCTGGTCGTCGACGAAGCGGCCTTCGGTGAAACCAGCCTGGCGGATGAGCTGTTCGAACCGCGCCCGGTCAAACTGACCATTCGGACCACGGAATGACGGATCGGCCGTTATGCGTTTGGCGACGTCGGCATCCGACAAGCCAAGCCGCAACTGTCTCGCCTGTTCATCGAGTGCGGTTTCGGCAACAAGCTGCCCAAGCAGCTGCCGGTCGATGCCGCGCAAGCGCGCTTCCTCGGGTGAGATGGGCTTTCCGAGCTGGCGGCCCAATTGCTGGAGACGTTCGTTGTAGAATTGACGAAACTGCTCGATCGAGATCTCGGTACCGCCAATGGTTGCAACGGCATTTCGGCCAAATCCACGAAAAATGTCGCCGATGCCCCAGATGGCAAAGCTGATCACGAGGAAACCCATGATGGCGGCCATTACGGCTTTGCCGAGCCAGGTCGAGGAGGCTTTGTGAAGACCGCGAAGCATGCGCGTGTTGTTTGTCGTTACGATGGGTTGGTTGGGTGCCCGCGCCTGTCTAGCCCAAGCACGGCGAAGGTACCATAGGGACCGAGGCAACTCCTTGCAACTGAACAAGGATTGGCTTGTGCCCACGGCTATGGCAATGCCCGGGCGGAACTGATACCGCACGCAAGAGGGGATTTTTCGATGGCGGCCGCGAAAATCATTCCGCTTGTTGCGGGCAATTGGAAAATGAACGGGCTGGCTACCTCAGCTGCTGAACTCAGCAAGATCATCACCGGAGCTAAAGGGCTTGCTGGCAGGGCTGATCTGATGGTCTGTCCGCCGGCGACCTTGATCGCGGCCTTTGCCGCGGCGGCCCGGGGTTCGCCCGTTGCGATCGGAGCGCAGGACTGCCACGCCGAAGCTTCCGGGGCGCATACAGGAGACATCTCCGCCGAAATGTTGGCCGATGCGGGCGCACGCGCTGTCATCGTAGGCCATTCGGAGCGGCGTGCCGATCATCAAGAGACAGACGCCGACGTGCGGCTAAAAGCCCGGGCGGCTTGGCGGGCCGGCCTTACCGCCATCGTTTGCGTCGGCGAGCTACACACGGAGCGCGAAGCCGGCAAAACGCTGGATATTGTCGGCCGACAACTCGACGGATCCTTGCCGGATGGATGCTCGCCTGCAAACTTGGTGATTGCCTATGAGCCGGTATGGGCGATCGGAACCGGCCTCACGCCAACCCCCGCCGATATCGCCGAGGTGCACGGCTTTATTCGCAAGCGGCTGACCGCGCGCTTTGACGGGGACGGGCCTCGCGTGCGCGTCCTCTATGGTGGTTCGGTCAAGCCCGCTAATGCCGGCGAGCTCCTTGCGGTGACCGATGTGAATGGAGCCCTGGTTGGTGGAGCAAGCCTCAAAGCCGCCGATTTCCTTGGTATTGCCGCGGTTTACCGGTAGCAGCGACGAGGCTGGAAAAGCGCCTGTCGATCGTGTAGAGACCGCGGCGAATTCCTATATGGCCTAAAGCGCGCCGCCTGGGCGGGGAGCCCGGAGCGGTCCGGTTTGAATGGATCTTTGCGTGGATCTTGGACTGAACTGATGCAACACGTTGTCATCGTCATTCACCTGATGCTGGTTCTCGCCCTGATTGGGGTCGTGCTCTTGCAGCGCTCCGAAGGCGGCGGACTAGGCATTGGCTCGACCGGCGGTTTCATGACCAGCCGCGGCACCGCCAATGTGCTGACGCGGGCGACAGCAATCTTGGCGGGCCTCTTTTTCGTGACAAGTCTGATGCTGTCGATCCTGGCGGGGATAAACCGTAAGCCGACATCGATCCTGCAAGGCGGCCAGAGTGCGCCGACCACGCCGGTTGCGCCAACGCCGCTGGGCGGCGGGGGCGGCGGCTTGCTCAACCAGTTGCAAGGCGGCCAGCCGCCGGCGACGCCGGCGGCTCCAGCAGCCCCAACGGGGCCGCAGGTGCCGCAGTCGAGGTGAAATCACGAGCGAAGGGCCGGGCAAAACTCCGGCCCTTCAGCGTTATGGAGGTTGAAAGGCAGTGTCCAGACCGAAGGCCGGCATGAAAATCACACCGCAAGCATTTGGAAAACCGAGAGCTTATCGAGCTACGCACAGGCACAAGGCAGGCTTGTGCTTTTCGCGCTCGTCGAATCGATTCGTGGAGGCTAAAGGTTAGGTCCCATGGCGCGGTACATTTTCATCACCGGCGGCGTGGTTTCCTCATTGGGTAAGGGTCTCGCTTCCGCAGCGCTTGGCGCGCTCCTGCAGGCGCGCGGGTACAAGGTGCGCCTGCGCAAGCTTGACCCTTATCTCAACGTCGATCCGGGAACAATGTCGCCTTACCAACATGGCGAAGTCTTCGTGACCGATGACGGCGCCGAAACCGACCTTGACCTCGGGCATTACGAGCGGTTTACCGGACGCCCTGCCACCCGCCATGACAACATCACGACGGGACGCATCTACCAGGATATCCTCACGCGCGAGCGTCGCGGCGACTATCTCGGGGCAACGATCCAGGTGATCCCCCACGTCACCAACGCCATCAAGGACTTCATCAGGGAAGGTAACGAGGGCTTCGATTTCGTACTGTGCGAGATCGGCGGCACCGTCGGCGATATCGAGGGCTTGCCGTTCTTCGAGGCAATCCGGCAATTGGGCAACGACCTGCCCCGCCGGCACGCGCTCTACATCCATCTCACCTTGATGCCGTACATCCCGAGTGCGGGCGAACTCAAAACCAAGCCGACACAGCACTCGGTCAAGGAACTGCGCTCGATCGGCATCCAGCCGGATATCCTGCTTTGCCGGACTGATCGACCCATCCCGGAAAGCGAGCGACGCAAGCTCGCACTGTTTTGTAATGTGCGGGAAAGTGCGGTGATCGAAGCGCGCGACGTCGACAACATCTACGCGGTCCCAGAGGCCTATTCCGCTCAAGGGCTCGACGCTGAAGTGCTGGCCGCGTTTGGGATCGAGCCGCGCCAGGCACCCGATCTCGAGCGCTGGCGCCTCATTAATGAGCGCGTACGCAATCCCGAAGGGGACGTCACCATTGCCATTGTCGGCAAATATACCGGCATGAAGGACGCGTATAAGTCACTGATTGAGGCACTGTCGCATGGCGGCATCGCCAACAAAGTGAAAGTCAATCTCGATTGGATCGAGTCGGAAGTCTTCGAGAACAAGGACCCGACGCCGTTTCTTGAGCACGTTAACGGGATCCTGGTACCGGGCGGGTTCGGCCAGCGTGGCGCCGAAGGCAAGATCAAGGCCGCCCAGTTCGCGCGGGAACGACACGTTCCATATTTCGGCATCTGCTTTGGCATGCAGATGGCTGTGCTGGAAGCCACACGCAATCTTTGCGGCATCGAAAACGCCAATTCAACGGAATTTGGCGCGACCTCCGAACCCGTCGTCGGCCTTATGACCGAATGGTTGAGAGGTAATGAACTGCAGAAACGCAGCGCTAGTGGGGATCTAGGCGGCACGATGCGGCTCGGCGCATACGACGCGGTGCTTACGCGCGGCAGCCGGGTGTCGCAGATCTACGGTGCAACGGAAATTTCCGAGCGCCATCGGCATCGCTACGAGGTCAACACGGCCTACAAGGGCCGCCTCGAGCAGCGCGGCATGCATTTCTCCGGCATGTCACCCGACGGCATCCTGCCCGAGATCGTTGAGTATGAAGATCATCCCTGGTTCATCGGTGTCCAGTTCCATCCCGAGCTGAAGTCACGTCCGTTCGAGCCGCACCCGCTATTTTCCTCATTCATCGGTGCGGCAGTCGAGCAGAGCCGATTGGTGTAAACTTCGCGGATGGCCCGCGGGCTCGATCATATTGTGCATGCGGTGCGCGATCTCGACGCATCCGCCGATCTTTACCGTCGGCTGGGCTTCAGGGTCGGCGCGCGTAATCGTCACCCTTGGGGCACGCACAACTACATTGTCCAATTGCCCGGCTTTTTCATCGAGCTGCTGACGCTCGCCGAGCCAGACAAGCTCGGCAACGATGGGTTCTCGACAAGATTCGGCGCATACAATCGGGATTTCATCGCGCGCGGCGAGGGCTTTTCTTTCCTGATACTTGAATCGATGGATGCGCGTGCCGATGCGGCAACGTTTGCTGCCGCCGGCATCGGTGCCGCGCAAGACTTGCGGTTCGAGCGCGATGCGAAACGGCCGGATGGTTCGACTGTAAAGGTTGGGTTTTCGCTGGCCTTCGCCGAGGACAAGGCAGCTCCCCACATCCGCTTCGCAGCATGCCAGCAGCACTATCCCGAGAATTTCTGGAACGCGGCATTCCAGGAACACCCCAACAGTGTAGCGGGGGTGGGGGGCGTCGTCGTGGTGGCCGATGAACCTCGACAGCATCAGAAATTTTTCGAAGTCTTCGCTGACGCGCGCGCGCTCGTTGATGGCGACGGCTTTGCCATCGTTACTCCTCGCGGAGCGATTGAAGTGTCAACCCCCGCCGGCTTCTTGCGGCGCTTCGGCGTTAAGCCGCCGGATATGGCGCTCGGCGCTCGGCTTGCGGCCCTTCGCCTGGCCGTGACGTACCCAAGCCGTCTGCAGGCCGTGCCGGAGCTCGCCGGCATTGCAGGACTCTATGTCGGAAACGCCGCGATCGTCGGCACAGAGGATGCGATGGGTGCAATATTGGTGTTTGAGCCATCTTTGCAAAAGTCCCGTTGACCAAGCGCTATACCCGCTTCATGGTCGCGGCCCGCGAGGATTTGAGCCTTGGATCAGAAGCCCAATTCCACTGTCAGCGTCGGCGGCACACGCTTCGGCAATGATTTGCCGCTGGCCGTGATCGCCGGTCCTTGCACGCTGGAGAGCAAGTCGCATGCGCTGGAAATGGCAAGCGCCCTGAAAGAAATCGCGGGGCGCGTGGGAGTTGGTTTTGTGTACAAGACCTCCTTCGACAAGGCCAACCGAACATCGGCCAAATCGGCACGCGGTATCGGGCTCGAACAAGCGTTGCCAATTTTTGCCGAGATACGCGAAACGTTGAAGCTTCCGGTTTTGACCGATGTGCATGAAGCGGAGCAATGCACGCGCGTGGCGCCCGTGGTCGACGTGTTGCAAATTCCCGCCTTTCTTTGCCGCCAAACCGATTTGCTGATAGCGGCCGCAAAGACCGGCAAGACCGTCAACGTAAAGAAAGGCCAGTTCCTGGCACCCTGGGATATGCAGAATGTCGTGAAGAAAATCAGCGGTGCCGGCAACCACAATGTCCTAGTGACGGAACGCGGCGTGTCCTTCGGTTACAATACGCTTGTATCCGACATGCGAGCGCTTCCAATTCTCAAGCAAACGACGCATGCACCCGTGATCTTTGATGCGACGCATTCCGTTCAACAGCCGGGCGGCAAGGGCGTATCGTCCGGCGGCGAGCGCGAATATGTCCCCGTGCTTGCGCGTGCGGCGGTTGCAGTCGGCGTCGCTGGCATCTTCATTGAAACCCATCAGGACCCCGACCGGGCGCCATCCGATGGACCGAACATGTTGCCTCTGAAGGAGATGGAGCCGCTGCTGCGCAGGCTGATCGAATTTGACCGCCTGGCCAAGCGCTGAATCGCGCTCTTTTCATCCTGCATGGGTCGTGTCCTCAATCTCATGGCGTTCGTCATCTTTGCGACGACGCTTTTCATGCGCTCTGTCGATCCCGTTATTCCGCAGATCGCCCAGAGCCTGCAGGTTTCGCCGACGACCGCTGCATTACTGTCGACCGGATTCACGTTGCCCTATGCGTTGGTCCAGCCAGTACTGGGCGCGCTCGCCGACATGTTCAGCAAGACACGGCTGATTGCGCTTTGCATGTTGATCGTCGGGGTGACCACACTTGCTTGCGGGCTGGGCACGACTTTTGAGACGCTGATGGTTTTGCGGGTTATCGCAGGCATCACTGCGGGCGGCATCTTTCCGATAGCGCTGGCTGTTGCGGGAGATCGTGTCCCAGTGCAGCAGCGCCAAGTGGCCATAGGCCGGCTTTTGTTCGCGGCGATGACCGGCAATCTGCTCGGCGCATCGGGCGCGGGGGTCATCGGTGACCTGGTCGGGTGGCGAGGTGTATTCTTTGTGACCGGCGCCATTGATCTGGTCGCTCTCACTGTGGCGATTCCGGGTTTTCGCAGCATTGATGAGAAGCCCTGCCGCTTCGATCTAGCGACGCTCATCCCAAACTATCGTGCGATCTTCAGCAATCCGATGGCCAAGTATTGCTTCGGAGCAGTCTTTATTGAAGCCATATTTCTGTTTGGCGTTTTTCCATACATGGCGGTCCTGCTGGAAGAAGCGGGGGAACCGCGCGCGTCGATTGCTGGTGTGGTGATCTCCGGCTTCGCTATCGGTGGTGTGATCTACACGTTCATGGTCGCCTGGCTGCTGGCTTACATCGGCGAGCGCCGGCTGATGGCCACCGGCGGTATGGTGATGGGATTCTGCCTTATCGTGGTTGCGCTTCGGCTGCCCTGGCCTGCGGAGTTTGTAAATTTCATGCTGCTTGGCTTCGGGTTCTATCTGCTGCACGGGTATATTCAGGTGTATGTGACCGAGCTTGCGCCCGCTGCGCGCGGTTCGGCGGCCGCGGCACACTCTTTCTTCTTCTTTCTCGGTCAGGCGATCGGACCCGTGGTTTACGGCATCGGACTAAACGGCGTCGGGGTCACTCCCGTTCTGCTGGTAGGGGCGGTGGCGCTCACGGCAACCGGCTGGATTTGTGCCCTCCGCTTGCGCCGTCACATCCCAGCGACTCAGCCACGCCCGCGGTAGGGCGCCACGCCCTGGTCGGGGACCCAGACGTCCTTCGGCAGTCTACCGGTCTGCCAGAAGACGTCGATGGGCATCCCTCCGCGCGGATACCAATAGCCGCCGATGCGCAACCATTTCGGTTTAAGGAGCTTTGCGAGCCTCTTGCCGATGGCGACCGTACAATCCTCGTGGAAGGCGCCATGGTTGCGAAAACTGGTGAGATAAAGCTTGAGTGATTTTGACTCGACCAGAAAGCGTGCGGGCAGATAGTCGATCACCAGGTGCGCAAAGTCGGGTTGTCCGGTGATGGGACAGAGCGTCGTGAATTCCGGCGCGGTGAATCGCGCAATGTAATTTGTTCCCGCATGCGGGTTCGGCACGCGATCTAGCACCGCCTTGTCGGGTGAGGCGGGAACGGGGATAGGCTGGCCGAGCTGCAATCGTTTTTTGGCCATCAACGCTTTTCACACAAGTTTGCCGCCACCTGATGCCCTGTTCGTGCAGGACATGACAAGGGGGTTGTCGACCCAGTTGAAGAAGCCGATAAAACGAGGGTTTTTGATTGCGCTCTTGCTGTGTGCAAAAAGACTAAATTTCCCCCACACGCCTGTGATGCCGATTTAGTGCCACACAGAGGGGCAACGCGATGAAGCGCGCGGTTCTCTACCTTCGGGTATCAACGCTCGATCCGACCACGACCAACCAAGAACGTGAACTCAGGCAGGCTGCTGGGCGCGTATTTCTGCAGCTATCCTGCGAAGTATTTCTTTATGCGGAGCAGGGCAGGATCATCGTTGGGGTTGTGATTCCACTATTGGCCCTTAGCGCGGAACATTCCGTATGTCGCAGTTAATGTCGCTTTCGGGGATACAGCGGACATGGGCTGGTGCACTGCACATGCCCAAGGCGGACATTCAGAGCGAACAGTGATACTATTTCAACGTGCGGCCCTAATGGCCCGCTTTGATGGCGATCTGGATGGCCTGGCTCAGAAGGAAACTGCAGTTCGGAAGCTGGTTGGCGCTCGCGGCGCTTTCCATTCAGCTTATTTTGTCCTTCGGACATATTCATCCCGAGGACCTCAGGCCAGCCGCCAGCATTCAACGGACCCTTGATGCCGATCATGATGGCAGAACCTCCGAAACCGACCATCACGGCTTGGGGCATCACGATTGCGACATCTGCGCCACCATCACTTTGCTGGCGACGCTTGTCGTTCCTTCGCCACCAGTGCTCGCGGTTCTGAGTACACGGAGCGTTGAACGCCTGGTACTCGTCGATACGCACCGACAATCTGTCAATTTCAAGCGGCCCTTCGAAGCCCGCGCGCCTCCGTACGCCTGACTATTCACGGAAAAAAACGATCTGTTTGTCGCTGCTCTCTGTGAGGGGCGGCAGAAGGTCATGAAAGCGGCACGTCACTGCCGTCCGGAACGTCTGGCGTTCGAGGCTCCACATGCCAATCCAATTTGGCCGCAGGCCGCTCAAGGCCATTTGCACTCTGTCTCTGGTAATTCTGCCCGTGATAGCCGCGCGTGCTCAAGATGCTCAGAAGTCGCTGGAGCTTCCCGAAATCGTTGTGGAAACGCACCGCCAAACGCCAACGCGGCCGGCGCCCGCGCCGAAACCAGCGGAACAACCTGAAACCAACGATCTTGCTTCCCAGAACACGAAATTCGACGACGCACGCAATAATTTCTCGCCCAATTTCGTAAATACGCCGTTCAATGTGGATCGAGCGACCATCGATGCGTTGCCACAGGGGACCGAGGCACCGATTGACAAAGTGCTGCTGCAGGCGCCTGGCATCTCGCAGGATTCCGCTGCCAGCGGTGAACTTCATGTGCGCAATGAGCATGCGAATGTGCAGTACCGCATCAATGGCATCATTGTTCCTGATGGCGTTTCAGGTTTCGCGCGGGTCCTGGATACAAGCTTCATCGGTAGCCTCACGCTGATTGCGGGCGCACTCCCGGCGCAATACGGCCTTCGCACTGCTGGCATCGTCGATATTCAGACGAAAAGCGGTAAATCGCTTGAACAAGGGGGAAGCGTCGGCATCTACGGGGGCAGTTTCAGCACGCTCACACCAAGCCTTGAGTATGGTGGCCGGATAGGCACAACCGAATACTTTGTCGTTGGTCGTGGCTTCACTAGCAATCTCGGTATTGAAAACCCTACATCTAGCCTGAATGCCATCCACGACCGCACGTTCCAGGGCAACTTCTTCAGTTACACATCAACGGTGCTCGACGCCCAGACACGTGTGGCGACGATTTTTGGCAACACGACCGGCACTTACCAAATCCCGAACAAT
>Ga0126376_10002341_pt1 | contig 10670 bp, 10 predicted proteins | sample PanSoiMetPlot_15_FD_92760 | JGI IMG/M metagenome (GOLD analysis project Ga0126376, IMG submission 92760) | Tropical forest soil microbial communities from Panama - MetaG Plot_15 | ecosystem: Environmental > Terrestrial > Soil > Tropical forest > Bulk soil | place: Panama | collected 2016-02-17 | reverse complement strand
CGAGAGCGGTGCCACAACCGCGAAGTTTCATGTCAACAGGATAGCGCGAACCGGTGTGCACTTTGCCAGGAATGTGGAAGAGACTCACTTATCGTCTTGCGATTTGACTATGGACTTCAGCCGCTTGCGCTCACGGCGGCTCCACTTGTAGAGGAGGTCTATATCGGCGTCGCTTAGCTTCGCCTCCGGGTGCAATAGCAGATATTTTGGAAGAGGCATTTTTCGGTTTCGGACCATAGGCCCAATCCGGGACACAATGTCTTCTCGTTGATCTGTGCTGTACTGATCCCAATTCGACATATTCCAGTGCTCCCGACCGTCCTGCACATCCTTTTCGATGAGCCATGAGATAGGAGCAATGCGACTGTATAAGGGCCAGACCGTCTGCTCAGAGTGGCAGTTCTGGCACGCACGCTGCATGACTTCGAGTGCTGAATGCTCGATTTGCGCTGAAAGCATAAGGGGCTTGCTCGGATTGGCGACTTTCGCGTTCCCGAAGGGATGCACGAATGCTAGTACAAAAAGAAGCAGGAGGAACGCGACCGCCGCAATGCCGATGCGCCGAAGAATTCCTTCATACTCTTTCGTTGTCTTATTAGTGCTCATTTTCGCGTTATCAGGTTTTGAAATCGAGTGGTTCATTTGTTGGATAGCTGCTTGAGATAGGCGATCACGTCGGCACGCTCATCTGCTTTTGGCAGATGGAAGTCCATATCCACATCAGCAATGAATTTGTCCGGATCGCTCAGCCATTTATCGAGACTTACGTCATCCCAGGTAATGGCGGCTTTGCCGAGTGCGTCTGAGTATTTGAAGCTTGGGACACTGCCTGCTTTTCTGCCGTAGACGCTGCGCAGGCGCGGCCCTTCCTTGTCGTTGTCCAACGAGTGGCAGCCACCGCAGCGTTTATCGAACAGCTGATGGCCTCGGCTTGCGTCCGCAGTCTGATCTGCCATCGCTGACAATGGGGGAAGGGCAAGAATGACTGCAAGTGCGAACGCGCTGAGTGGAATGCAGATTAAGCGCGTGGGCGACGTTCTCAACAGGGAAGTCACTATCGATCTCAACATACTTGTCATGTGCTTCGTGATTTATCCGATCTGAAGAGTTCGGCCCAGGAGATTCGCGGATGGATGTGTCTCTGGCGAATCTGCTGATGCCAGCGTCGAATCGACGATTGCCAGGCTGTTGTTTTGCTGCAGGTAATGCACATCTGCCAGACCGAGAACACTCCGCAGGCGGTCAGCAGGGACCTTCATCGGTCCGGGAGAGGGAGCAGTACCAGGTGCGGGCTGAGGAAACGCTGTAGACATGGCGGTGTGAAACGTCAGACTGCCTTCTACCTTCTGCATTACTTGGTGAATGTGCCCGTTGAGCACCGTCACCGAACCGAAGCGCTTCAAGGATTCAAGCGCCTGCTCGCTATCTTTCGTTCCCCAGCCCCAATCGGGGTAAATGCTCCACAAGGGGATGTGAGCAAACACAACCACCGGCGTGCTGGCGGAAACTCCACGTAAATCATCTTTCAGCCATGCGATCTGCTCGTCACCAAGCTGACCCATTCCTTCGAGCTGAATCACGTTTACAAGTCCAACAAAGTGGACTCCTTTGTGATCCAGGCTGTACCATCCTTTACCTTTGGTGCCTTTCCCATAACGGTTCAGGTACTGCTTGCCGTCGTCAACCGAAGTGTCGTGCTCGCCGGGTACATACAAAATCTCTTTTGGCTTTGCGCTCTTGAGAATTTGATCCATGGTGTCGAACTCGGCGGGCTTGGACTGGTGGCTCAGGTCGCCGGTGTGGATGATGAATTCCGGTTGTTCAGAAAGACTGTTGATCTTGTCGACGGTTGCTTGCAGCGTCGAGACCACATCGGTATTCGCGGGTTTGTTGAACCCCATGTGACTGTCGCTGATCTGAACAAAATGCAGACCTGATTCCGATTTCTTGCTTTTCTTACCGGCGCCGAAGATGTGGGACGTGGGAATTCCTTCGGCGGTGATGGTCCACAGGAGTCCCGTGCCGGCCCAGGCCATGCACTTCAGAAATCCTCGGCGATCGAGGCCGTCGTTGCTGTGGAGTTCGTGGAGAATATTGGGATCGCGTTCGTTGGGAATCTGCGACATTTGGGCTCCTTTGCGGCTCAGTAGCTTCGTGAGAGGGAACCGGGCGGCAGCCGAATTTATTTCCGGGGAGCCCATTCAGATGGGACGAAAATGTTTGCGGAATTCGGGAATCAAACCAACGCCAGAGTAGTCTAAGGACCTGAATGGAAAAGTCCGCAGATTCCGGCCAGAAGCTTCGTCGCTTTGAGGCTGTGGTATTACCGCATCTCGATTCAGCCTACAACCTGGCCCGCTGGATGACGCGCAATACAACCGATGGCGAAGACATTGCCCAGGAAGCCATGATGAGGGCATTCCGCTTTTTCGACACATTTCGCGGAGAAGACGCACGGACCTGGCTACTGACAATTGTGCGCAACACTTATCTGACGTGGGTTCATCGGCAGGCGCCGCTGCAGAATTCAGCGGAGTTCGATGAGCGGCTGCACACCGATATTGACTCCGCGCTCACACCGGAATCGGACTTTCTGCGGCGAGCAACCGCCGAGCAGGTACGTCGCGCGATCGAGAACTTGCCAGTGGAGTTTCGTGAAGTGATTCTGATGCGTGAGCTCGAACAGCTCTCGTATAAAGAGATTGCGGCGGTCACCCGTTCGCCTTTGGGAACGGTGATGTCGCGAATATCGCGAGGGCGCAGTATGCTGCGCGAATTCATTGTGGGGCAGAAAAGAAGGGAGGCGAAGCAACATGGCTAATCACGCACAGCGCGACCTCCTTCACGCTTACCTCGACGACGAGCTCGACCTCGTCCGCAGCATGGAGCTTGAAGACCATCTTGCCGAGTGTGGCGATTGCGCGAATGAGATCGCTAACTATCGAGCACTTCGAGAAGGAGTTCAGGCTGCCGACTTGCGTTATCAGCCCTCTTCGGAGTTTCGTGCACGGGTGCTGAGCGAGCTACAGCGCGAAGCCCAACCGCAGCCCGTAATAGTTCACCGCCGCATCCCACGCTGGAGTTGGGCAGCGGTGGCGGCCCTGCTCCTGCTTGCTTCGGGTGCTCTGCTGCTGACTGTCACTCAGCGCTCGGAGAGCAGACTCGCCAACGAAATCGTTGCAGATCACGTGCGCTCCCTGATGGCTAGTCACCTGACTGACGTCGTGACGTCGGACCAGCACACGGTGAAGCCCTGGTTTACCGGGAAGCTTGACTTCTCGCCACTGGTGCGCGATCTCTCCGCCGATGGGTTCGAATTGATCGGCGGGCGTCTGGAATATCTCGATGGTCACAATGCGGCTGCGATCGTCTATCAGCGGCGTAAACATGTCATCAATGTGTTTACCTGGCCAACTTCTGAATCGGATGCGGAGCCCCAAGTGATAGCCCAACAGGGATTCAATCTGGTTGAGTGGCGCCAAGCTGGAATGTATTACTGTGCCATCTCGGATCTGAATCGCCAGGAGTTAACTGAGCTGGCCTCCTTGCTGCGAAAGTAGCTCAAGGATGCATTGCTGCGAGGCTCTGAATAGGAAGGCAGGGAAGCGAAATGGTCGCATGCGAGTAATTGTAGGAGCCTTCGTGAACCGCCTCAGCAGGTCGCTCTGACTTACTTCACCGCTCCTTCGATCACAAGTTCGGAGTCAACGCTCACAGCTACGCTGCTCGTCTGGGGAGGATACTTCAGCCAGCAAATTAGCGCGACGATCGTGGTCGTAACTGCCAACAAAATGCCGAACTCAGTGGTCCAGATCGCTTCCGCTTTGGATGGGCGAGTGATGGGATCACAGATCGCCTGAATGAAAAGATTATGGCTCCCATGAGCGATCGCGGCCGGCCACACTGAGCCTGACTTCGCACGAAGCCATCCGAAAATTGCCGCGCCACTGATCACCATCCATGTGAAACAAAGAACAGCGATCCATGCCGGCCCGCCTGAGTTGTAGTTCGAACCCAGAATTCCCGGGTAGTGCCAGAAAGCCCAGACGAGCCCGGAGATGAAAATGGCACTCATTGACCCGCCGAGCTTGAGTAGCGAGGGAAAGAGAAATCCGCGCCAGCCGATCTCCTCACCCAGACCCGAAGTTGTTCCGCTAATGACTCCGTATCCGAGAAGCAAAAAGAGATTGAGTAGCAGCGCTGGCCAGGCGCTGTGTAGTTCCAGAGATGCCGCACTGGAGTTCGCGTAACCCTCCAGATTGAAACTGCCGCGAACAGCGATCCAAAACGGGACGTACGCCATCAAGGCATACAAGATCGGCAAGCCATACCCTAATGCGATGTAACGCAATTTGGGCCAATCAAAGCCGAGCGATGAAAAACTAAGGCCACCGAAATAGCACGTGATCAGCGCGGCCAAAGTTGGACACCACATCAGTGTATGTACCACTCGCCCTTGTCCCATTCCCAATTCCTTGGTGTGGATGACAAGCAGGTACCAGGGCAGGCTGAACAATGCGACGAGAACGACATACAGCAGAACGTGCGATTTCTTCACCATAAGCTTTGGGCTCCGATAGATTCGCGCGAAGAGTGTACTAGAGCCCTTTCCGATCCCATAATCAACGATTGGCCAGGACATGAGTTACGCCGAATTGCGGTGGCCTGTAAAATGCGAGGCGATTCCCCGCATCGAACCCGATCAAAATGCGCTTACTTCCCGTCGCTTGGAAAATTGTGCGAGATCTCGGTCCCAAGTGGGCTCTTCAACGGCTGGGCATTGCGGCACAAATGCGGTCCGGATTTCTAAGAAGAAGCCTGCCAGTAGGAAATTGGGATTTCATTGCGTCGGATCCTCAGGTGCATTTCAATGTTGTATTCACGCTGAGCAATCGAACCCCGCTACTTTGGTGATCGGTGGAAACGTGCGGTCCGGGACTGACTCTGAGGTTCGTGGTTGGCGTTCCCTCTATTACGGTCAGAAAGAACCAGCCCTTTCTCTGAATGTTGAGACGGTGGGGGGACTACCGGTCCGATTTATCACAGTTCTAGCCCCGTCAACCGTACGTTTAAGCAAGCTAAACAACACCAATTTGGAACTGACCCTAGACGGTGAGACTTACCTAATGTCGCTGCGTCTGACCGGCTCAGAGCAAATCTTTTCCGATATGCGCAGGTTTGTCCCTCCCGCCCTTGTGACAAGTTAGAGTTCCGGGAATCACCAGACCTGATCACCCGTCTCGAGCATCTGCTCTTCGGCGACGATAGGCAGTTCTATCCATCCTTGAGTAGGTAATGAATCCAGCGGAAGCTGTTCTCGCAGGATGGTGAAACGGAGTAGAAGATTATCTCCGAATTGCGCGCCCAGTGCGGACAGGGGAAGCTTTGCGCGGAGAATTCTTTCAAAGCTGCTTTCGACGTGCTTATTGGCTCGGTCCATGGAGTCGCCGTTACTATCGCTTCCGCTGCTTCGACTGATTTCCGCCTGAAGCAGCTTCTTGTCGATTAATTGAAACTTGGCGATGAAGCTGTCTCCTGCTTGGTCCGACTTTGGGGGGTGCACTTCGATGCGAGTTTCAATTTGATATGTCCCTTGCAATTCTTCGGCAAGGTCCAGCCTGAAAAAAAAGTCGCGCTCGTTGATCCCGGCATAAGCTCGCTCGAGGAGAAAGTTTTTGCCGTGCATTGACGAGCCACGGCGGTCGGCGGTGAAGCTGGCTGCACCTAACCAATCGAAGTAGCCGATGTTAGGGGAGCTAATTTGGGGAGAAATAAATGCGGTCTGAGGAATGGTTCGCGTCTTCCCAATCGTCTCGGCAGAGATTGGGTGATGGAGATAGTCTGGCGGATTCACTCCAAGGAGCCGATAAACATTTGCCAGGTGATTGCGATAGAGTTCATCGAAATCACGGCCATTCGCGGATTGGTGGTCAGGACCATACCACCAATTCCAATCGCTTCCTTCAGCAATGAGTAGTTCGTCGTAAGCGAGTCGGCCATTCTCGTCGGTAGCGTTCTGGGAATTCCGTTGATAGAAATCGCGAGCCTCGGCCAGATAATCCCAAGCCAAATTGTCTTCCGGCGCCCCAATCCACACATTGAAGTTTGCATTGATCCATGAGCCGGGAACTAGTGAGGTGAGTGAAGTCGCTTTTGGAGTACGCTCGATGACTTCCGAAATCGTAAGAGGCTCGATCTGAGGATCAGTATCAATTGCGTGATATAGCCGTCGCAGAAATTCACGGCCCGAACCGGGAAAGTGCTCCCAAGCATTTTCCCCATCGAGGATGATGGGCACGATTGCATCTCGACCGCTGGCAAGCACTGGCTGGGCAGATGCTTTGATGCTCTTCACAAAATGCACTGCCGCTTCCTTCGCGGGCAGACCCGAATATACGAATCCGATGAGATCAGAGAGATTGTGATCACGGAAGAGGAGTGAGACTCCATCTCCTTCATCGCCGTAACGATAGAGTTGATAAAGGCGCTGTGCTGAATCCGGCGTGAGTTGCCCGGCAGAATTGCGCTCGAAGAAATTGCGTGTTGACCGCCCAAGAACGCCTTCGTCAGTCGCCAGCCACTTCAAGCCAATCTGCTGAGCAAGCTTAAGCACCTCTTCAGAGACACTTCCTTCCGAGGGCCACATACCGGCGGGCTGTCGGCCAAAGGTCCGCTCATGGAACTCGAGTGCGCGTCGCATTTGCTCAAGCGCGTCGTTCGGTTGCATGAAGCGTCGGCGGGGAAGCGGTAGTCCTGGACTACTTACGCGACCGCTGCTTGTATCGCAGAGGAGTGGGAGGATTGGATGATAAAAAGGCGTTGTGGACAGTTCAATCCTGCCGCGGTCAGCGGCGTCACGGTAGGTCGGTATGACGCTGGCGAGGAGGCGCTGTTCCACTTCGAACAAAGCTTCCAAGTCTGCGCGTTTGAAATTTCTGCCTTTCTTAATGAGCTCGGCAATTTGCGGATCATCAAGAAAAAACTCGTCGAACCATACGAGCTGGGACAAGACCTGAAGATCGGCGAAGTCCTGTGTCTTGAAGTGCCGAATGGCTAGGTCGGCAGACTTGTATTGAGCTCGCTTTTGCAACAACTCAGAAAAACGCGGATATCTGCCAACCTGATGCGTGTGGTTGGCCTGAAATAAGTAGGTAAGGGCGAATTGTTTGTCGTGGTCAGTGAACTCGCCTGCAGGCTTTGCGATCAGCTCTCTCCACGGATCCTTTGCCTTCTTCGCGACGTAATCCTCAATCTGCACAATTAGTGAGGGGACCAGGTTGAAATTCTGGTGGACGCGCGGGAACTCATCCAGCAGCTTCACCATGCCGTAGTAGTCCTTGAGGGCATGCATCCTGACCCATGGGAGGCGGTATTCGCCCGTAACCAGGTCCTTGTAAAAAGGCTGATGCATGTGCCAAAGGAAGATGAGACGAATCGCAGCCATTGCTCTTTAGTGTAATTAAGCTTCCGGAGTCTCAACGCGGGAGGTTGTGGAAAGCGATGCTAGACTTGCCTTAGTTCTGTAACATGAGGATCCTCACTCGCTACATTCTGTGGGAGGTGTTTTCCCATGGCGTAATCGGCGCAGCGCTGTTTACGTTCGTGATCTTCATGCGCGATGTGGGAAGGATCCTGGAGTTGGTTGTCCGCAACAGCGCACCAATTCCCAGCGTTGCTGAAATTTTCTTCCTCACGATTCCCACGGCCCTCACTTTCACCTTGCCGATGGGCGTCTTGGTCGGCATCCTCATCGGCCTTTCGCGGATGGCGGCGGACAGTGAAATTACTGCTCTTCGAGCAAGCGGCGTGGGCGCGTGGAGATTTGTCGGAATCATCGGCATTTTTGCCGTTGGCGCCTTCGCCATCGCGTTGTTGAACAACGTTGTTATTGCTCCGAGATCGGCTGCAGCGCTCGCCGGCCTGCAAAACTCCCTGAAAACTTCGCAGATTTCCTTTGAGGTTCAGCCCCGCGTCTTCTATGAGGACCTAAAGGGATACGTACTTTATGTTCAGGATGTAGAGCCTGCTTCAGGCGCCGCGGTGTGGAAGAACGTATTTCTGGCGGACATCAGTAATCCCGCCGCACCCAAAGTGACGTTAGCTCAGCGTGCTGTGGTCGTGACCGAGGACGACACCATGCGCATGCACTTGGAAAACGGAAGCCAACAGGAGACCGACCCCAAGAATCCTGATCAGTACACGATCTCCACTTTCGATCAGACTGATATTCCCATCGCGCTGCCTGCTGCAGGTCCTCCGCCGTCCCGCGACTTGCTTCCCGCAGCGGAACTCAAGTCAAGTGAGCTTTTGTACCGAGCGCAGACCGAAGTACCGGCAAAAGCTCGGTGGTATTGGATCGAATTTCATCGGCGACTGGCACTTGCAGCTTCTTGCCTGGTGCTGATGCTGGTCGGAATTCCACTCGGCGTATCTTCCAAGAAGGGTGGCAAATCCACAGGATTCGTGCTCACGATCCTGCTCGTGTTTCTGTATTACTTCTCGCTGAGTGCCGGCATTGCATTCGCGAGACAGGGAAAGTTGCCTCCCGCATTGGGAGTGTGGAGTGCTGACATTTTGTTCGCACTCGCTGGACTCGTACTTCTGAAGCGGGTTCAGCAATCGACTATCGATGTCATTTCATTTCGAATTGCGTGGAGCGATATCGCGAAAAAGTTCTTGCGGGAAAAATCGGAGGCGGAAGCATCCATCAGCGAATCTCCACTCCGCAAAGGAAGTTCGCGGTTTCCGCAAATTCTTGACGATTATGTGCTGCGCCAGTTCTTGGAATACCTTGGGCTCATTTTGTCCACGTTCGTGGTCTTAACCCTGGTATTCACGTTCTTCGAGTTGCTAGGCGATATCATCAGGAATCGAGTTGCGCTCATCACGGTTGGGGAATACCTGTTGAACGTGATCCCCTCAATGATCTACCTGATGACGCCACTCAGCGTGCTCATTGCGGTGCTCGTGACGTTTGGACTCCTGCAAAAATCCAACGAGCTGACGGCAATGAAGGCGACGGGGATCAGTTTGTACCGACTCATTATGCCCGTCGTAGCACTCGCGGCCACCTTGTCATTCGCTTTGTTTCTGTTCGATCAGTTTTACTTACCGCACGCGAACAAACGGCAAGACGCACTGCGCAACGAGATTAAGGGCAAACCCGCACAGACATATTTAAATCCGCAACGAAAGTGGATTTTCGGCGCGCATCACGAGATCTACTATTACGAGTTTTTCGATGGCGAGCGGAACCAATTTGCGAATTTGTCGGTGTTCAATATTGATCCACTCGCGTTTGCGTTGACCGAGCGCACCTTCGCTTCGCGCGTCTTTTGGAATGAGTCATTAAAGAAGTGGGTGTTCGAGCAGGGCTGGGTCCGAGAACTCACGCCGACCCAGGTGCAGGATTACAAGACCTTCGACGTACGCACATTCGCCGATGTGGATGAGCCTCCGAACTACTTCAAAAAAGAAGTGAAGCAGTATTCCGAAATGAATTTCGACGAGCTGAAGGCTTACATACGAGAGCTGGAGCAGGGAGGCTTCGATGTCGTCCGGTTAAGGGTGCAGCTGTATCGGAAACTCTCATTCCCATTGATCACGCTCGTCATGTCGATTCTCGCGATCCCATTCGCCGTTTCGGCGGGACGACAGGGAGCCTTGCGCGGTGTGGCAACCGCTATCGGTATCGCCGTGGTCTATTGGGTGACCAGCGGATTGTTCGAGGCTATGGGCAATGTGAATCAGCTGCCGGCCGCTCTGGCAGCCTGGTCTCCAGACCTGATCTTTGGTCTCGCCGGCGGCTATTTTATATTGAAAGTACCTACATAACGTTTTTCACTGAAGCGCCCTAGCGACTAATCACGTCTAACTGTTTGATCATGTTCAAGAAGCTGGACCCACTCAAGCCTTACGTTTACAAATATCGCGTCCAGTTCTGCTGGGGCGGACTGGTCCTCGTTCTCAATAACATCATCTGGATTTTCTTCCCCCAGGTCATTGGGACCGCGATCAATGACCTCAATCGAGGTATCACCCAACACAAGATCGTCACTTACTCGCTTGCGCTGATCGGGATTGCGCTTGCCAAGGGAATCTTCCAATTCCTAATGCGGTGGATCCTCATCGGCATCTCGCGCGAGATCGAGTTCGACCTCCGCAACGATCTTTTCCAACATCTCGAATCGCTCTCCTACTTGTATTACCAGCGCACGCGCGTTGGTGACATCATGGCTCGCGCAACGAACGATCTGAACGCCGTGCGCATGCTGCTTGGACCGGCGATTATGTACACGGCCAACACGATCGTGTTCACAGCTGGCGCTCTGGCGTTCATGCTGAAAATAAGCCCGCGGCTGACGATGTTTGCATTTCTTCCCCTGCCGGCGGCAAGCATCCTCGTTCAATATTTCGGACGGCGAATTCACGAGCGATTCGAGCGCATTCAAGCGACGTTCTCCGATATTTCTGCGCGCGCCGAAGATAAGTTCTCAGGCGCGCGGCTGGTACGTGCCTAAGTACAGGAGGAACCAGAGATTGAGCTTTTCGAGAACGCGAATCGCGAATATATAGCTCGCAGTTTGAAACTGGTTCGCCTGATTGGCATGCTGTGGCCCACTTTGGAAATGCTGCTGGGCCTCGCAATCATCCTCGTGCTATGGCTCGGT
>Ga0126376_10002340_pt1 | contig 10675 bp, 9 predicted proteins | sample PanSoiMetPlot_15_FD_92760 | JGI IMG/M metagenome (GOLD analysis project Ga0126376, IMG submission 92760) | Tropical forest soil microbial communities from Panama - MetaG Plot_15 | ecosystem: Environmental > Terrestrial > Soil > Tropical forest > Bulk soil | place: Panama | collected 2016-02-17 | reverse complement strand
GGTTTATCCATTCCAATTATGCCGCTCGCGCGGGAAGGCCGAATGAATGAGGACCTCCTGCGTATGGTCCGCGCCAACGTGCGCGAGCCCCTGCAAGTCGAGGGCGACATCTATGCGTGTGCGGCGTCCAATGATGAAGGCGTCCGTCGACTGACCCAAATGATGGATGAGTTTGAAATTACCAATCTCGATAGGCTGGGCGAGACAATTGTTGAAGCCTCACAAGAAGCAACGCTTGCTCGCATTCGAGCTTTGCCAAAGGGCACCTATCGCAATCAATTGACGATGGAAGGTTATGAAAAACCACTCGTGCTGAACGCCGCTCTGACAATTTCCGACGATGGCCTGCACGTCGATTTTGCGGGAACGTCGCCGGCGTCGAGCCATGGCATAAATGTCGTCTACAATTATTGCCTCGCCTATACGGCATTTGGCGTCAAATGCCTTGTGGCGCCCGATGTACCGAACAACGCAGGCTCGCTTGCTCCGATCACGGTAAGCGCACCGGAGGGCTGCGTCCTCAACGTGAATCGGCCTTGGCCAGTAGCGGCCCGACATACAGTCGGCCATATGTTGCCCGACGTGGTGTTCGGCTGTCTTCACCAGGTCATGGCTGGCGGCGTTCCGGCCGAGGGTGCGTCCTCGCTGTGGAATCCGCAGATTTTCGGAGGCGGCTCGTTGGTTGACGGCATTGAAGCGGGTGTCGATGCGAACGCACTGCACACATTCAGCACCGTGATCTTTCACTGCGGTGGTTCCGGAGCGCGGCCAGGTAAGGACGGGCTCAGCGCAACCGCGTTTCCCTCAGGCGTGCGGACGATACCTGTCGAGGCTACCGAAAGCGTCGCTCCAGTTGTGTTTTATCGCCGCGAATTCCGCGAAAGCTCGGGCGGGGCAGGCAAGTTCCGTGGTGGCCTCGGCCAGATCATTGAGCTTGGCGGAGCTGACGCAGCTCCAATCGCGCTTCTTTGCAATTTCGAGCGGGTACACAATGCAGCACGGGGGCGGGAACGAGGGAGGCCGGGCGCTACCGGCAATGTCACGCTTCGTTCAGGCCGGCCAATACGCCCAAAGGGACGCCAGACCGTGCCAGCGCGCGACGCGATTTGTCTGGCGTTGCCCGGGGGCGGCGGCTTTGGTGATCCGCGCACTCGCGATCCCCAACACGTCCTCGAGGACGTTCTCGACGGCTTGATCACGATAGACGAGGCACGGCGCGACTATGCCGTAGCGATCGACGCGCAGGGATGTCTTGATTCGGTCGAGACGGCGCGGATGCGATCAAGCTGAACCGCGAGAACGCTTCGCTGCGCCGCCAAATCAATGGATCGGCGAGAATGATGCGGGGAAGAAAATGTCCGCCTGCTGAGTGGCCAGTTGATCTGGTCCTCCCGGTGGCGGCCACACCCCGTCTGCGATTGCTTTGGCGCGCAGGCGGCCGCGCTCCTCGAGCGATTTATATGGCCAGATATGCATGAATCTGGTCACAGCACCGGTCACCGAGGTCATCGCCGTGAGCAATGGAGAAACTTTGCCGCGACCGGGAACGGCCTTGCGCCAGAGTTCGGTCGTTGGGGCGAGCCCGCCGGTCCTGAGGACATAGCTGCGTACCTCGTAACAGGGGCCCTGAGCGCCCGGCTGCATCGGCGGCAAAAAGTCAAAGGCGACAAATGTGTCCATGCTCATGCCGGTCATAAATTCGCCGACACCAAACGGACTCTTCGATTTCAGCATCGCCATGCGGTTTTCCAAAGTCGCCGTCGGATCCGCAATATTTTGGATGATCAATATCTGATTGAGCGCGCCTATTTCAGAATACCAGCACGCGAGCAGTTCAGGATTATTGGCCAGCTCACGCTCGAGAACCGACAAGGCCTTTGGGTGTGTACCCGGGCGCACAGTGATGATTGTAACGTCATACTGGTTTTGCATCCTTTTCTCCCTCTTTGGCGTCGGCCCGCGTAATTGACAGCATCGGCAGTCAAACCTAGCGTGGACATTCCTGTACCCACGTTAGTAACGGAGCAATATTGAGACAATGCCGGATCGCCCGATCCGCGCGCTCCCAAAAAATCGACGATCAACTTTGGATGGGGAGGAAGACATGAAGAGATTTCGCTTGCCGGCAGCGGTGGTGGTAGCAACCGCGCTCGTGTTGTACGCATCGGGACTTTCTGGTGCCGCGGAGACGGTTAAAATCGGCATTATTTGGCCACTGACCGGCAATGCAGCCGCTGCAGGCCAAGCGTCAAAAGCCGCCGCCGAAGTCGCCGCGGATATTATCAACAACGCCCATCCTGAGCTTGGTGACCTACCGCTCGCCAAGACTGCGGGTTTGCCAAATATGGGCGGCGCCAAGCTCGAACTTGTCTTCGATGATCATCAGGGCAACCCGTCGCTCGCCCAACAGTTGGCAACGCGGCTGATCACTCAAGATAAAGTCAACGTGTTGATGGGCGCGTATCAGTCGTCTTGCAGCTTCACGGCAACGGCCGTTGCGGAACGCTACGGAGTGCCGTTCATGGTTGGTGAATCGGCGGCGGGCAATATCACCGGCCGAGGCTTCAAATGGGTGTTTCGTGGCACGCCGATCGCTTCCGACTACGCACGCACCTATATGCGATTTTTCTCCGAGATGAAGAAGCAAGGCAAAAAGATCGATTCGATTGCCGTCGTAAACGAGAATACCGACTACGGCACGTCGGTCGCCGATGCCATCGTTGACGAGGCGAAGAAAGGTAGCATTCCGGTCGCAGCCCGAATCCCCTACAGTGCGAGTTCGACGGACGTTTCTGCGCAGGTTCTCCAGCTGAAGGAGAAAAACCCGGACGTCGTTATCTTTATCAGCTATACCGCCGATTCGATCCTTTATATGAAAACTATGAAAAATCTGGACTACAAGCCGCCTATGGTAATTGGCGACGATACCGGATTTTCTGATCCGTCGTTCATTCCGGCGGTGGCGGACGTTGCGCAAGGGGCGATGAACCGAAGCGCTTGGGCAATCGGCAAGCCCGGCTCGACAACCTACAAGATCAATGAAATGTACAAGGCCAAGACAGGTCGCGATCTCGACGACACAAGCGCACGTAACATGCAGAGCTTCTTTGCGCTCGCTGATGCGATAAATCGAGCTGGATCAACCGATCCGGAAAAGATCCGCGAGGCGCTGGCGCAAACAGATCTCAAACCCGAACAGCTTATGATGGGCTATCAGGGAGTGAAATTCGACAATACGGGCCAGAATATTCTGGCCGCGACTTATCTGATCCAACTTCAGGACAAAAAATACGAGCTGGTTTGGCCTGAAAGCGCTGCAATAACCAAACTGGAATGGCCGATGGCGGGTTGGAAAAAATAGCAAATGCTCCTCATCCAAGTGATTGTAGGTGGCCTGCTTCTGGGGGCCATTTACGCACTTTTTTCCTCAGGTCTCACGCTCATCTGGGGAATGATGAATTTTATAAACTTTGCCCATGGCGAGTTCGTCATGCTCGGCATGTATGTGAGCCTGCTCGTGGTCGTGTGGCTTGGCGGGGGTCCGGCGGCGTTTGGTTTTACCGCCGCCTTCGCGCTCTTTGTTCTTGGCGTTGTAGTCTATCTTTCGCTCATTCGTTTTGTGCTGCGCGGACCAATGTTGTCGCAAATACTTTCAACCTTCGGGCTCGCGCTCCTGCTCCGTTACACGGCATTCTGGATTTTTTCGGCGAATTTCGTATCGCTGCCGCAAACATCGCTGTCGGGCACGATCAATATTGCCGGCGTTCTCATGCCGGTGCCACAACTCGTCGCCGGCGTCATAGCCGTTATGCTTACGTTCGGTCTGCACCTCCTGCTCACGAAGACCACAGTCGGCAGCCAGTTGCTTGCGGTGTCCGAAGATCGCGGTGCGGCGATGCTGATGGGGATCAAGCCTGATCGGATGCAGGCACTGGCGTGGGGGTTGTCCGCGGGGGCAGCCGGAATCGCCGGGGCCTTGATGGCAATCGCCTATCCCTGGTCGCCGTCGGTCGGCGAGACCTTTGGTTTGACTGCTTTCGTTGTCGTAGCGCTCGGCGGTTTTGGCAGCGTCCCAGGGGCGCTGTTCGCGGGCCTGATCATTGGTCTCATCCAGGGGCTATCCGCTTTCTGGTTCGGGCCAATCTACAAAGACATCGTCGTCTATGCGCTGTTCGTCGCACTGCTGTGGTTGCGGCCGCAAGGCCTGATGGGCAAAGCGTGAAGAAGACTCCAGCCTTCAATCCTACCGTTTTGCTCGCCGCGGCTCTGCTGATCTATCCGCTGATCTTTTCCGGCGCGTTCTATCTCGACATCGGCGTAACCTTTCTTTTGGCGGCGATATCGGCTTCGGCCTGGAATATCGTCGGCGGCTATGCAGGCCAGGTTTCGGTTGGCCACGCCATGTTCTTCGGACTTGGGGCCTACGCGCCACTCCTGTGTTACACGCTCTTCGGCTGGGCGCCGATCGTCGGGATGCCGTTCGGTATGGCACTCAGCGTTGCACTTGCGGTGTTGATTGGAATTCCGACATTTCGGTTGACCGGGCACTATTTCAGCATGGCGACCATTGCGGTCGCCGAGCTGATCAGAATTTACTTCGGAACGTGGGATCTGGTCGGTGCAGCAATCGGACTGCAAGGTCCCGCCACGGCGCGCGGCTGGTGGGACCTAACCTTTCGCAGCGAACTGCCTTACTACTATATATTCCTGGCAGTCTTGGCATTCCTGCTCGGTCTTACGTTTATGATCGAGCGCCGCCGCTTCGGCTACTATCTCCGCGCAATCAAGGCCGGCGAGCGCGCGGCCCGAAGTCTTGGCGTCCCGGTGCAGCAAACAAAAATTAAAGCGCTCGCTCTGAGTGCCGCCTTCACTTCGGTCGCCGGCTCTTTGTACTCGATCAAAACAGGTTTCATAGATCCGGAAAGCGGCTTCGGCATTCTCGTGTCGGTGCAAATGGTCATCATCGCAGCGTTGGGTGGCGCGGGGCGACTCTTTGGACCACTGGTCGGCGCGCTTATTCTGATTCCCTTGCAGACGGCCACCAACACCTGGTTTGGAGGTGGCGGCACCGGTCTCACATTCATTCTCTATGGTGGCATCATCGTGCTCATTGCCCGATACGAGCCTGGAGGATTGTTCGACTTGTGGGAGCATGTGAGGCCGCGACGCTGGAGGCGCAAGCATGCTGCTTGAAGCAGAAGCAGTTTCCAAAGCGTTTGGCAGTTTTTTTGCCGTGCGCGAAGCCAATTTATCCGTTGTCGAAGGCGAGATCGTAGGTTTGATTGGACCAAATGGCGCTGGCAAATCGACATTTTTCAACTGTCTTGCGGGCGATGCCACACCTACTGGCGGCAGAATCATCTTTGCCGGTCAGAACGTGACGCACGCGTCGCCCGAAAGGCACGCTCAACTCGGAATCGGCCGGACCTTCCAGGTGCCCGCGACCTTTGAGGGCATGACAGTGCTCGACAACGTTATGGTCGGGGCCTACCTGCGACATCCTCACCACAATGACGCGCGCGACCACGCCCGCCAAATTGTCGAACTGACCGGGCTGAGCACCCAGACCGATATGGCCGCGCATTCACTCGGCACCCCCGGCCGCAAGCGGCTGGAAATCGCGCGCGTGCTTGCGACGACTCCTCGTCTCATGTTGCTCGACGAATCGCTTGCCGGCCTTACACCGACTGAATTGCAAGAGGCCATTGGACTAGTTCGGAAAATCAACGAAATGGGCATCACTATCGTCATCGTCGAGCATATTATGGAAGTCATCATGACCCTGGCCTTGCGGGTCCTTGCCTTCAATCAAGGTCACGTTATTGCGAGCGGGAAGCCGGAAGAGGTGGTCAAGGATGAGGCTGTGATCGAGGCTTATCTCGGGCACGGTCGTCACAAACATCGGAGCCGGTCCGCGTGAGCGATCTTGTCGTCGAGCACCTAGAGGTGCGTTACGGTGACTTAATCGGCGTTGCCGATGTTTCGCTGCGTATTGAGGCGGGCCAGATCGTCGCATTGCTCGGCTCCAATGGCGCCGGGAAAACAACAACGCTCAACGCCATCGCCGGCTTGGTCAGGGTATCGAAAGGCCGCATCGCTTGGCGTGGCGAGGAGATTTCGGGCCAACCGGCCTATCGGATTGTAAGCAAGGGGCTTGCCTTGTCGCCCGAAGGCTGGCGGCTTTTCGTTTCGCAAACAGTCGAACAGAATTTGCGGCTGGGCGCGACCGCCTTGGCCGACTCGACGCGCATGGAAGCGCTGTTCGAGCGTGTCTACACGCTGTTTCCACGGCTGCGCGAACGGCGCCGTCAGTTGGCTCGCACATTGTCGGGCGGAGAGAGACAGATGCTCGCCCTCGGACGAGCACTGATGAGTGAACCAAAAATGCTGCTGCTCGACGAACCGAGCCTTGGGCTCGCGCCGGCTGTTGTTGAGACGCTGTACGAAACACTGCAACAACTGCACGATGACGGTCTCACGCTCCTGCTGGCCGAGCAGTCGATCCCGCTTGCACTTGGAATCGCGGATTACGCCTATGTCCTGCAAACAGGGCGCGTCGCCATCGAAGGCAATGCTGTCGAAATGGAGAGCAATAGGCAGGTGCAGGAAATTTATCTCGGCATCAGTCCGCGAGCGGCTATCGAAAAGTGAGACAGGGGAGTTAAACTGCCAATTACAGAACACTCATAAAATCAGGGAGGGTGCAATGACGAGAATGAGTGTGATAGCGGTTCTGCTGGTTGCATCGGTTGTCGGCGTTCAGGCTCATGCGGCGGACGTAAAGATCGGCGTCATCTATCCGCTCACCGGCAACGCGGCGAGCGCGGGCCAATCGGCCAAGGATGCGGTTGAGCTCGCTGCCGAGATCGTCAATACGGCCCATCCCGAACTCAAGGCGCTGCCGCTCGCCGCAACCTCCGGCCTACCCAACTTGGGCGGCGCCAAGATCGTGCTCGATCAGGCAGACCATCAGGGCAATCCGCAGGTCGGCCAACAACAAACGTTACGTCTGATCACCCAGGATCATGTCGTCGCTATGCTCGGCTCATATCACTCCTCGGTCAGTCTGGTGGCTACCGCGGTCGCCGAAAGGCAGGGTATCCCATTTCTCGTCGCGGATTCGGTAGCACTCAACATCACGAGTCGCGGTTTCAAGTGGACTTTTCGCAGCGGACCGATCGCCCCTGATTTCGCCAAGGCATATGCGGATTTTCTGACCGATCTGAGAAAGTCCGGCAAAAAGATCGATACAATTGCGATTGTCAACGAAAATACCGATTATGGCTCGTCTGTTGCCGCGAGCATTCTGGAAGCGGCCAAAACTGCCAATATAAGCGTGGCGGCGCAAATTCCGTACAACGCGAACAGTTCGGACGTCTCGGCTCAGGTCTTGCAACTAAAGACAGCCAAGCCCGACGCGGTAATCTTCATCAGCTATACCGCTGACACCATACTTTATTTCAAGACGATGAAGAATCTCGACTATCTGCCGCCGATCATCATTGGCGACGATGCCGGATTCTCCGACCCGACTTTCATACCGAACGTGGGCGATTTGGCCCAAGGCGCGGTCAATCGCAGCGCCTTCGATATAGGTAAGCCGGGCAGCAACAGCTACATCATCAATGAAATGTTCAAGGCCAAGTATCATCGCGATTTGGATGATACGAGCGCCCGGTGGATGCAGGGATTTTTCGTGCTGGCTGATGCAATCAATCGTGCCGGTTCGACCGAGCCAGAAAAGATACAGGCGGCCCTCAAAGCGACGAACCTCACGGCGGACCAACTGATGATCGGCTATCGCGGTGTAAAGTTCGACGAGACTGGGCAGAACACGCTGTCCGCGACGTATCTAATTCAGCTGCAAGGCAAGCAATATGTTTCGGTTTGGCCGGAAAACCGGGCGACCGCCAAGCTGCAATATCCGATGAAGGGCTGGCAATAGTAGGAAACACCAGGGGTGGCACGATGCAACGTGCTATCTCATCGTGCTGGCCGCTGTAGAATTGTTCCCCGCATTTTCGACGATCGGAACGGACGGGACGGTCCGACCTTTCAGTGAAAATCTGATCTGGAGTTTCTGAATGAGTACCACTCCGGGAGAACTGTCCTTCACCTACTTTCCAGATAATTATCGGTGGTCGCATGGTCTCTTGATCGGACTCAATATGGCGCCTTGGGGTGGTGCGGAGATCGGAGAGGTCAATCGAATAGGACTGAGGCTCAAGAACCATGTGGGTGACGATGACGCATGGTTTCGGGAATGGACTCGTGAAGCCCGTACCGTGGAGGCGCGTGGCCGCGAACGAATTGCAGAAGGGCACTCAACAAGTGGGGCTCAATACCTGCGGCGTGCGAGCGCCTATTTCCATGTTGGAGAGCGCTTCCTCCAGCCGAAGAGTAAAGACGGCCTGGACGCCTACATGCGCGGAGTGCGGAGCTTCCGAGACGCCGCGACACACATTAGACGCCCGCTTATCGAGCATGTCGAAATTCCGTACGGGGAATCGAGCCTTCCAGCGATCTATATCCATGCCGAGCCGGCGAACAGTTCAGGCAAAGTGCCGGCGGTTGTGTTCTTCGATGGTCTCGATGTCACCAAGGAGATCCAATACTTCAAGGGTATTTCCGACCTTGTCTTGCGCGGCATTGCGTGTCTGATCGTCGACGGTCCGGGGAACGGTGAAAGCATCCGCTTTCGCGGTCTTTACTTGCGGCACGATACCGAGCATTACGCCACGCCTGTTTGGGAATATCTTGCCTCCCGGAGCGAAGTTGATCCGATGCGCATTGGCATCATGGCAATTAGTCTCGGCGGCTACTATGCACCGCGAGCGGCTGCGATCGAACAACGCTATGCCTGTTGTCTCGCCTGGGGCGCGCTATGGGACTATCAGAAAATCTGGCGCGACCGATTCGAGCGCCTGGCACGAGCCGACACGCCGTCTCTGTCTGTCGCCGCGCAGCACATATCATGGGTGCTGAATGCCCGCTCGCAGGACGACGCGCTTAAGCGGCTTGAACCATTCAAGCTTGACGGCGTGGTACAAAAAATCAGCTGTCCTTTCTTGATGCTGCATGGGGAAGGTGATGAGCAAATACCTCTCGGCGACGCGCGAAAGTGCTTCGATGCGGTTGGCTCGAAGCAAAAGACGATGAAAATCTTCACGCGCGAAGAGGGCGGCTACCATCATTGCCAAATCGACAACCAGAGCGTCTGCTCGGCCTACATGTGGGACTGGCTCGAGCGGGTGCTGCAGCCCAAGAAGTCCAAGAAGTAATGTCTCGTCATTCCGGGGGCCACCCGGATCAGCGAATGAAGGGTGACGACCCAAAATTCTACTGGGTGATCTGAATATTGTTGTCGCGGATGACCTGGCCCCAGCGGGCAATCTCGCTCTTCATCATGGCGTTCGCAGCCGCTACGGAGCGTTGCTCCTTCGGAAAGGGCGAGAAGCCCTCTTTCGTCCAGGTATTGATGATGTCCGGGTCTGACACCGCCTGCTGCAACGCCGCATTCAGCGTGTTGATCACGGCTTCCGGCGTCCCCGCCGGCGCGAACAGGGCTTGCCAGTACACGATGTCGAACTTTGGCCCCAGCGCATCGACCATGCTTTCGACGGTCGGAAGCTGCGGCGATTTTTCTTTCGACGTGATCCCGTAGGCTTTCAGCTTTCCGGCCGCGATATGCGGGACGACCGACTGTGGCGTGCCCACGAAAAGATCGACGTGGTCTCCCAGAAGGTCGTTCATCGCGGGCGCTGCGCCGCGATATGGGATAAAGTCGAGTTCCACTTTGGCCTCCTGCGTGAAGAGCGCGGAGGTGAGATGTCCCGTCGTGCCGAAGCCCGGCAAAGCCTCGCGCAAACGCTGGGTCTTCATCAAAGCAATCAGCTCCTTCAGGTTGTTTGCCGGCAGGCCGGACCGCCCGACCAAAACCAGGGGGTTCTTGTTGACCAGCATGACCGCTGTGATTGCCTTCTCCGTATCGAATGGCAGATTTTTGATCATTGTGACATTCGCTGCGATCTGCAGATTGTGCATCAGCAGCGTGTAGCCGTCCGGCGCAGCGTTCGCGACCCGGCTGGTGGCGATGATCGTGCTGCCGCCCGTCACGTTTTCGACGATGAAATTCTGACCAAGTTTCTTGCTCAGGAAATTCGCAACAATGCGCGTCGTTTCGTCGGTGGGCCCGCCCGCCGGGTAGGGCACGATGATGGTGACGGTCCGGCTTGGGTACTGCTGCGCAGGTCCCGCCGTCGGGAAAGCAAACAGGCCGAATACGGCGAGCCCGACGGTACAGATTCGCCTCAGCATGACCTCATCCTCGCATTTGCGGTTTATGATTTTCCCGAATGTTACGCTGGCGGAATGACCGGCAACAAGAGGTACGGCCGTCGGATGCTGCTAAAGTGAAGCGTGTTTTGGCAGTCGAAGATCTTAGGCGGCCGGTCGTCGGTGTCGATGTGCAGGAAGGGGCCGACACCCTTCATCGGATAGGGCGCGTTCGGCGGTGCTGCGTCGCGGCCGTCCACCTCGTAGTCTTTGCCGCGGACCGTTAAGGCGAGCCGGCAACCGACCGGCGCCACTATCGATGTGGGCCAGATTTCGATGTCGAGCTCGACCGGATCGCTCGGCAAGAGTGGCCATTTTTCGTCGTGCGTGTGCCACGGCC
>Ga0126376_10002339_pt1 | contig 10678 bp, 8 predicted proteins | sample PanSoiMetPlot_15_FD_92760 | JGI IMG/M metagenome (GOLD analysis project Ga0126376, IMG submission 92760) | Tropical forest soil microbial communities from Panama - MetaG Plot_15 | ecosystem: Environmental > Terrestrial > Soil > Tropical forest > Bulk soil | place: Panama | collected 2016-02-17 | reverse complement strand
GCTCGCTTTAGAGCTTCTCCGTTCCTCACCAGAAGCGAACCTGTGCCATAGGGCAGAAAAAGACCTTTGTGCGGATCGAGGGTGATCGAATCTGCCCGCCCAATTCCACGCATGCGCTCCCGGCCCTTGTCGGTGAGCATGAAGAAGCCGCCATAGGCTCCGTCCACGTGAAACCAGACATTTTCTCGGCGAGCCAAATCGGCAAGGGTGTCGAGGTCATCCACCGCTCCGGTGTGGACCGTGCCAGCGCTGCCGACGATGAGAAAAGGAATGAAGCCCGCCCGGCGATCCTCGGCGATTCGCGCTTCGAGCTCACGGAGTCGGATGCGATAGCGCTCATCGGAGCGGATCTCTCGCACGTTTTTCTGGGGCAAACCGGCGAGCAGCGCGGCTTTGTGGATCGAATGGTGTGCCTGATCTGAGACGTACACTGTGCCGTTCAAAAAATTCTCCGGTAATCGCTCGCGCCGCGCGGTCACCAGTGCAGAAAAATTCGCGAGGGACCCGCCACTGGTGAGGATTCCGCGGGCGCTCTTTGGGTACTCCACGATATCGCAGAACCATCGGACGACGTTTGCTTCGAGCTGCGCGAGCCCGGGCGCCGCGGCCCACACTCCCACGTAGCGATTGGTGGCATCGGCGATGAGATCGGCGACCGCGGCGTGAAACAATCCTCCTCCCGGAATGTAGGCGATGTACCCGGGTCCGGCGGTGTTGAAACTCTTGGGCGCGAGCCCTTCAACGACGAGCTGTATCAATTGTTCGGGTGTCGCTCCCTGCTCGGGCAAGCCTTCGACCAAGGATCTCGCCAGCTCGGCGCCACCGCGTGTATCGGCGGAGGGCAAGCTCGGCAGTTTCTCGATGTGCTTGATAATCGCCTCGGTCGCGAGAGAGATGAGGCGCCGCATTTCATTGGAGGACAGCTCGAGCGACTTGTCTATGTTCATTCAGGCAGGTGTCTTGGCTGGCGTTTGACTTTGGCGCCCAACGTTTGCAATCGCTTTTGCAATGGCATCCGGGACCTCCTCCTGGAGGAAGTGGCCTGCGGCGGTGCTGGTGAGCGAAGCATGAGGCAGCAGCTCCTGGATTCTGCGCTTGACCCGGCCGAGAACTGGATCCCGGTCGCCCCAGACGATCGCCGCCGGACCCTTGAAGCCCTTGATGAACGCCTCGCAAACCCGAAGCGGAGCAATCGACTCGTGTTGCATATTCGTCGGCGTCATTCTCGCGAGGGCGAGCGGGGCCGCGTTGTTGCGCAGCCCGCGAAGCGGATATCGATAGGCGCGGGCAGTTTCTCCCTGGATCGTCCCGGGATCGCCCTGAACCTTGTGCAGCGCGCGCAGGGGAAAGCCAAAAAGTCGAAATGCGATGTCGCTGACGATCGGCCGGTTCGAGAATCGATGAAAGGCCGTTCCACGGAAGTCCGGTTTCGGCGGACCGAGCACCGTGTTGAGAACGACGATTCCACCGACCCGGTGCGCTCGGGACGCCAGCGCACATCCCCCAATGGGACCTCCCCAATCGTGGCCGACGAAGACAAGCTGGTGCAGGTCGAGAGCATCGATTAATCCGCCGAGCAGTCGGGCATTAGCATCGAGGTGGTGAAAGGACGAACCGGGCTTATCCGAAAAGCCCAACCCAATGAGGTCCGGCATGATGAGCCTCAGCTTCTCACCCCGAAGCGCAGCGGCCACCTTCCGATAGAGGAAGCCCCAAGTCGGGTTTCCGTGCAGCATAAGCACCGGCACGCCATTGCCCGTCTCCATCACGTGCATCCGATGTCCGTCGAGTCGAACCGTGTACCTTTCGAACGGCAGAATGCGCTCCAGCCAGTACGGCATCGGCGGTGCAGGCAAAATCTGAGTCATCACCGGGCTCGTACTGCGCCCAGCGAAAGCGAGCAAGCTGTTTGTGGATTCACAAAGCCAACAAAAAAGGCTGCGCCGCTCGAAAGCAGCGCAGCCATGCGTACCCTTCGAATAATCTTAGAACAGTATTCGGATTATCTTGTCGTCGTCGGGCTGCAGCGCGGGGCCGGCGCGTCCGTCCCGGTTGCTGGTAGTGAAATACAAGTAGCCATCAGGTCCTACGATGACCTCGCGGATCCTTCCAAACTGATTAGAGAAAAGAGACTCCTCCTCGATGATGGTCACACCGTCCGAGTCGAACTTCAGCCGGTGCACTTGGCGCGCGTGGATGTAATCGTCGGGAATTCCCGAGAAGGTACCAAGCATCCCGTAGTAGAAGCTTCCATTGTAGTAGGCCATCCCGGCCGGCGGCTGGCTGTTCGGCGGCACCGAGTACCACAGCGGATCGATCCAGCGAGGGTCACCGCAGGCGCCATAGCAAAGCGGCGGTCTGCCGCCCCAGCCGTAATTTCCACCTGCAAAAATGATGTTCACTTCGTCGTACCAACTCCTGGGAGCTAAGCAGTCGCCGGTTGGCCCGTTTTCTGTTTCATACAGCTGTCCCAAGCTGTCCCAGGCCAAACCCTGCGGATTTCGGTGTCCGTAACTGTAGACCAGATTACCGAAAGGATTGTCGACGGGAACGCTGCCGTCCAGATTCATGCGAAGTATTTTTCCGTCGTAGGAGTTGATGTCCTGCGCGTGACTGCAGTTTGTGGTGTCCGGTTCGCCGACGGTTACGTAGAGCATTCCATCCGGCCCAATCTTGATACGGCCTCCGTCGTGAATCTGCCCCCCCGGAATATTATCAACCAGAGCGGTATCAAAGACTGCGTGACCGGTACCATCCTCAATCAGGCGTCCCACTGCGAGGCGGAGGCTCAGGGGGGAGCCATGCATGTAGTCAATGTATAGGTACCCATTGTTTGCAAAGTCAGGGTCGATTTCGAGACCCATCAATCCACCCTCACCAATTGCCCGGAAATCGGGGATCGCATCTGCGGTTCCGAGGGTGATAACCGGATCGTCCTGCAGCGTGCCGTCCGCATTGATTACGCGGACGCGGCCAGTTCGCTCGGTAACGAACGTCCGCGAATCTGGCGCGAACGCTAGAGCCCAGGGTATCTCCAGGTGGTCGGCGACCACTTGAGTCGATGGTCCTGCGAGTGAAGTTGCCGGAAGCGCACAGCCAAGGAGCAATACAACGATCTTTTTCAAAGTAGTCCTCCCCTGGATTCTCGTTTGAACCCGCCTGAAGAGCGGAGGGAAATCCCTTCCGCGAGCCGGGCAGAGAACAGCGGGCGAGGAAACTTGTCAAGACCGAAATCCCTGGTGGGACGGACGATCGTTGCGCATTCGAGTATACGGGCAAACCCGGTTTTCCACTTGTTTGCCGTCCGCACACTCCGTTCGCGGCACGCCCCCAAGGCGTGGAGCGCCGAGTTCTCGCGGCGGAACAGGCATGCGTGTAGAAATCGCAGGACGGAGTCGCTGTTAAACGGCGATGAGCGCCCGCTTCGCTTCACCCAGCGTTGGCTTCACGCCGCGTCGCATTCAGGCTTGCCTTCACCACTGATTCGGCTTCGGCTTAGCAATGGCGTGCCGCTCGCGATGGGTTCAGCAGCGCCCTAGCGTCGCTCCGCTGGATTCCCTCCGCTTAGGCAGCGGCTGCGCTTCGGCTTCGCTTTCGCTTCGCGTCCGCGTGCTTCAGCTGCCCTTCGGATCTCCAGCCGCGCTGTGTCTGCTTGACTGAGCACACACGCCGTGCCAGCTTGCAAGCGGACGCTGAGATCTGAGGTCCGGTGGAATCGGCGCGTGTCGAGCAGGAATTGGAAAGTTTCGTGGGCCGGTTCTGGCGCAATGCTGCTCGCTTGTGCGTTAGCGCCGGAAGCAGCCGAGATGACTCGAAATCAAATCAAAGCCATACACACTGTCTCCGGTGGCAAGAACATCAGGATCGAGCTGCACAGCGAGGCTCCGTTCCCCGCCCGCGGTGAGCTTGCCGTGCTGCAGATTGGCGACAAAGAGTTCACACTCAGCCAATACCCGTCCGATGGAAGCACTCATACAATTATCTTCACCCTCGCGACGGAGGAATTCGCTCAGCTGCACAACGGCGATCGGGTCTTTTTCAAATATGGCCGCGGTGACCAACCAGACAAGAGAGACTTTGGTAGGCTCGATAAATCCCGGCTCGACAAGAACTAACGCGCCGGGTGCGATCGCCATCGTCGGGGGAGGCATTTCGGGCCTCTCGCTCGCATTCGAGCTTCGCCGCAGGGGTGCTTCGGTCATTCTCTTCGAAGCCTCGTCGCGCGTGGGCGGCACGATCGAGAGCACGGTGCAGCAAGGTTTCATCACCGAGGCGGGACCAAACGGATTTCTCGATCGAGAGCCGGCAACCCGCCAGTTGACGGCAGCGCTGGGCCTGACCGACCGCATCCGGTCCGCCGACGACGCAGCGAAGCGGCGGTTCATCTACACCCGCGGCACTTTGCGAGAAGTCCCTTCCTCGCCCCCGGCATTTTTGAAATCAAACATCCTGCCGCTCGGTGCGCGGTTGCGCGTGGCGGCTGAGCTCTTCAGCGGACGAGCCGAGGATCCCGAGAATGAAACACTCGCCGACTTCGCGCGCCGGCATCTCGGCAAGAGCGCGGCCCAGGTTCTGGTGGATGCGATGCAGGCGGGCATCTTTGCCGGCAATTCGGAGAAGCTCAGCTTGGCGGCGACTTTCCCGAGGATGGCGGAATTGGAGCGTGATCATCGCAGCCTGATTTTAGCCATGATTCGGCTCCAGAGGCAGCGGCGGGGAACCGGCGCGGCGACCGAGACCGCCGGTCCGTCGGGCACGCTGTGCAGCTTCGATGGCGGCCTCGACCGGTTGACCTCGGCTCTGGGACAAGAGCTGGGCCCGACGATTCGCTTGAAGACCGATGTGCAGGCAATCGCTCGCACCGGAACGGGATGGGAGTTGCAGGTCCTATCGGGGGGAGCGCAGGAGCGTATCGATGCGAAGCAGCTGGTGCTGGCGGTGCCGTCGTACGTCGCCTCGAAATTGGTTCAGCCGATCGCCGGTCTTCTGGCCTCGGAGCTGGAGGCAATCGAATACGCGCCCATCTGCGTGGTTCACCTCGGCTACGCGCGGCGCGAAGCCTCGGTACCGAGCGGATTCGGGTTCCTGGTGCCGACGCAAGAGCGCTTGAGCATCCTCGGCGCGCTCTTCATTTCGAGCATCTTCCCGTGGCGTTCGGCGGAGCAACGCACCCTCCTCACCTGCATGGTAGGAGGCGCACGGCGGCCGGAGCTTTTCAGCCTGGATGACGGCGAGCTCGTTCGCGCGGTGCGAGCCGATCTCGAGCGCACCCTCGGCTTGTCGGACCCGCCGTCATTCCAAAAAATCGTCCGCTGGCGCCGAGGAATTCCTCAGTACAACGTCGGACACCTCGCTCGCCTGCGACGCATCGACGAGGCTGCCTCGAAGCTTCCAGGGCTCGCGTTGACCGGGAACGCGTATCGCGGAGTCGGCCTCAACGACTGCATCCGAAATTCAGCCGCGCTGGCCGGCAAGCTGCTCCAAAATGCGACCACGGCCAACAGTGCTTTGCAGCAGGACTCGGAGCGCCTCACCTAGCGCTCGGGGTCTCTCGTCGACCGCAATTTGTATCAATGCTGAATCCAGATTCTGCGGAAATCATACCAGGCAACCGATGGCTTGAGGCCCCTCACGTTTTTCTTCACTGCATCCAGCGTCGGATGCGAAGACATGAAGTAATACGCCTGATCCTGGAACAGCCGGCGATGGATGCGGCGGTTGATTTCGATCCGCTTCTGGAAATCGAATTCCGCCCGCGCCTGTTCGAGCAGCCGGTCCACTTCCATGCTGCGGTAGGAGATGCTGTTTCCAGCGCCGCGCTGGCTGGAGTGGAAGAGCTCGAATAGATCCTCCTCGGTATCCTGATTGCTCCAGTTCATCGCCAGCGCGTCGAACTCGTGCTTGAGGCGGCGGTCCTTCATCGTGGCATTGTCCACTCGCTCGATGTCCATCTCGATGCCGACCTTTTTCAGCTCGTCGCGCAGCAGCTCTGCAATCTTGGTCAAGCGGACTGAATAAACGCGAGTGAGAAGAGTGAACTTGAACGGGATGCCGTCCTTGTCCCTTACCCCGTCCCGGTTTGTGTCCACCCAGCCGGCTTCGGAAAGCAATTTCTTTGCGGCCTCCGGATTGTACGGCAGCCGCTCGACGTCCGGATCACAATACGGCGACTCGAGATAAAAAGGGCAGCTCGTCGGCATCTCGAGGCCGAGGTCGATCTCCTGAAAAACGCGGTTGTAGGGCAACAGCATTCCCAGAGCGACTCTTACTCGCGAGTCGTTGAAGAAGGGACGCTCTTCGTTCCATCCAATCCAGCTGTAGTTGTAATCAGCGAAGTATATTCGGTTGTAATTGCTCACTGCCCAGGCGTTCTTCGCCTCAGGCGCCTCGAGCGCGCGCCACACGGAAGGCTGTATTGCAACCATCAGATCGAAATCGCCGCGCTCAAACATCTGGGTAGCGATCGCATCATCCTTGGCGATCCGGAAATCGATCCGGTCGAGGTAAGGCCGGTCGCCCCAGTACTTCTCGTTGCGCACGAGTGAAATCACCTTGTTCGGCTCCCAAGCGCTGAACTTGAATGGACCGGTGCCGATGGGAGCCCGATTGATGGGCAATGTGTCAAAGTCTCCCTGGAGCGCGCTCGCCGGCATCACCGGCAAGGCCGTGGCGAACGTTCGGAATCCGCGGTAGTAGGGTCCCTTCCACCTGATGACGAACGTGTAGTCGTCGGGTGCCTCGTATCCAGCGAGATCGGTAAACGAGCTGCGGAAGCTGTGAGTCGCGTTCTCCGGGTTGAGCAGCGCATCCATCACCGCTTTCAGGTCGCGCGAGGTCATCGGCTCGCCGTTGTGGAACTTCACGTCTTTTCGCAGGTGGATCGTCTGCCGTAGCCGGTTTGGGCTTTCCTCGTAGCTCTCCGCCAACAGCGGCTTCATCCGGTAACGGGGATGGTCATCCCGATCGAGCTCGAAAAGGGTCTCGTAGATCGGCCCGACGGTGTAGCGCACCATCAAGCCTTCCTTTTGCTCATCATGCAGACGATTGAGGCCCAGTGGCTCCGCATAGAGGCGGACCGCCAACGTTCCGCCGGGTGAGGGTGTGCCGCCGCTTACCTCAGCAGGCAACTTCCCCTCCAACCACTCCTTGCTAACCGGCAACAACGGAGCTCGAGCGCCCTGTGCCTGCCTTGTCGCTCCCGGACATCCATCGCACGACTGAACAGCACCGGCCAGCAACAAAAGGCCGAGAACGTTTGGCGGCTTCAGCGCGACAGGGAGCATATTCTCCCTCACGCGTCAGCGGGTGTGTCGTCCGCGCGCGAGGCGAAGGGATGATCATCGCTTTTATTCGCCCGTCGCGGTAGGGCGGCAAATGGCCACAGCAGTACGCGGGGCGGGTTATGGAAACCCCGCCCTCGGCTGCCCGGCTTCGTCGAGCTCGATGACTTGGACGCCCTTGGGTGGCGCGAGCTCAAACAAGGGCTGAGCGAGCTGCGGATTGATCTCGACGTCTCGGTACGTCAGCTCTAGCCGAGTGTGTTCACTCGGCACGTTCAACGTAATTTCGCGCGGATATTCGGTGGACCGGTAGCCTCGGAATTCTTCGAACGTGACATCGTAAGCGTTCGGACCGCGCACCTGGCTGCGCTTGACGCGGTGGCTCGAGGGATCGATCCAAAGCGTCTGCTGCACATCGGCCGCAGCCAGGGCGATGATGTACGACTTGCTCTCCGGGTCAACGCTGAGGGTCGCTGGCGCTGAAATCCTTGGAGCACGTCCCAGCATCATCCTCACCAGGTCGCCGACCGGCACCGCAACGGGCATGAAGCGCGACAGATTTTCCTGGCTCGCCGGGCCGCGATAATATTTGCCCCCGTCCGAGTCCAGGAGCTCGAAGCGCCCTCCGGCGCTGACCAGGATCGTTTGCGGCTTGCCAAAGAAATTCAGGGATTCCAGGTGAAGTTTGTCTGGCTCGGCGACGGCGACGAAGGTATTCAACGATCCATTATTCTTCGGGGAGGTTACGCGAAGCCTGGCTTCTCCCTTTATTGAAGCGATCTCGCGCTCGCCCTGATCTGTCAGCTTGAGGAGCTCCTCGGGATTGTGAATCTCCCCCATTGGACCGAAGTCAATGCGCTTCGTGCAGGACAGCAAAATTCCAAGGAACAATGCGGCCAGCCAGGCGTTCCAACACGCCGGACGCTTTGCTCGCCGGGCTCCAGGCGGTCGCGTTATTTGCATTGCACCGCTCTTGGGCCTTATGCCTCGCATGCCGCAGGCAGGCCGAGCAGTTAAAGCGCAATCTTCAAAACCGGGCCAGGTCCGGACTGGGTCATTATGGGTTTCGATGAGCTGATTCACTATCTGAGACTGGGCGGGATCACCATGGGGGTGATCCTCGCCGCGTCCGTTATCGCCGTCGTGGTCGCGATCGAGCGCGCCATCGCTCTTTGGGGGCTGAGCGAGCAGGCTCGAGCGCTCAGCGAAACGATTGCCAAGCACCTGTTGCGAGGCGACGTCGCCGCCGGGCGTTCCGCCGCCGAGCGTGCGGACGTCCCGACCGCCGACATCTACCTTGCCGCGTTCGATCGCCTCGACCGGACCCGAGGCTCGAGCGAGTCTCTGCAGGCAGCGGTCGAGCGCGAGCGAGCGCAGGTCGGTCTGCGGCTCCGAAAGCACCTCTGGATTCTGGGAACGATCGGAGCGACTACGCCTTTCGTCGGTCTGTTCGGGACGGTCGCCGGCATCATGCGTTCGTTCCGAGACTTGGGGATCGACGTTGGATCCGGCGGCACCGGCAACACCGCGGTGGTGATGACTGGAATCTCCGAGGCATTGATCACCACCGCCGGAGGCATTCTGGTCGCCGTGGAGGCGGTGATTCTCTACAACTATTTCCAATCCAGGCTCGCCAGGGTGTCGATCGAGCTTCGCCTTCTATCGGATGAGTTCCTCGAGCTTTTGCGAGAGCGACCGATCGGGGCGGCCTCCTCCAGCGGGCCACCTCCTGAAACGCAGAGCGCGCTACCGGCGACGGTGGAATCCCCGGCGGAGGGTTGACCGATGGCGATGGGGACGCTGCCCGGATCGGGATCCGGAGAAGAAGAAGGCGCTGAAAACGTCTTCTCGGAAATCAACATCACACCGCTGACGGACATCTTCCTCGTTCTGCTGATCATCTTCATGGTGACCAGCTCGGTGATCGTCAATCAGAGTCCGGGCGGCGGGGCGAAAGCGGGGCTCAAAGTCAATCTGCCCAAAGGCAGCTCGGCCGATGTTACGCCGACGGCGTCCGATCTTTCGGTGGCCGTTCTTGCAGACGGTCGACTGGTGGTGGCGGGAAGCGTGGTGACCGAGGACGAGCTGAAGAAGGCGCTCGACGAGACGAAGCAGAAGAACCCGGCGACCCTGGTGATCGTCCAAGCCGATGAGGGCGTGGCGCACGGAAAAGTCGTCCAGGTCATGGAGATGGCCAAGGCGGCTGGCCTCGCGCAGCTGGCCATCGGGGTCAGGGAAGCGCCGAAGTGACACCGGCGACCTCTTCGGTCAGCAAACAGCGATTTGGCCGCGATCAGGCAGCGAATGCGTCTTCGGAGATTTCCATCGGCGAGGAGTCTTCGGCGGCGATCAAGCGAGCACCGTGCTCCACGCCCGGAAGAACGTTGCGAGCAAACCAGAGCGCGGACCAACGCTTCCCCTCATAGAACTGGCGATCGGGGTGCGAGGCCGGCAAGGACTCCAGTGCCTTCTCGGAGATCAACGCGGCATCGAGCAACAACCAGCCGATCGCAAGCTCGGACATCAGCGTCAGGAAGCGCCCCGCGTTGAGCGGGATCAGCTGCAGCTTGTCCGACTGCGACCAGGTGAAAAACACCAGGGCGGTCTGCATGATGCTTTCCTGCGCAGCGGCGAGCGTCTCCACCGCCGACCCGTATCGAGGATCGGTCCGATGCTGCGAAGCAAACTCGCCGACGTCCCGCATGAAGTCCTGGAAGTGCGAGCCGCCCGCCTGGCCGAGCTTGCGCCCCACCAGGTCCATCGCCTGGATGTGGTTGGTACCTTCGTAGATGGAGAAGATCTTCGCGTCGCGGCAGTATTGCTCAACTGGATGATCGCGCAGGTAGCCGGCGCCGCCGTAGACTTGGATCGCCTGCGCGCAGAGGCGAAAAGCAGTGTCCGAAGAGTAGGACTTGACGATCGGGGTGAGCAGCTCCACTTGGCCGCGGTGGTAGTTCGCCTTCTCATCGTCCACTCCGGCGAGCTGCCGGCTGCGATCGACGTGGGTGGTCAGCTTGACCAGAAGCGCCCGGATTCCTTCCGTGTTCGCCTTCATCTCGAGCAGCATTCGGCGCACGTCGGGGTGCTCGATGATCGGTACGCGCGGCTTGGTCGGATCCTTCCAGAACTTGAAGTTGGCACCTTGCTTTCTTTCCTTCGCATAGGCGAGCGCGTTGAGATACGCGGTTGAAAGGACTCCCAAGCCCTGGACCGCGACGGCAATCCGCGCGCCGTTCATCATTCGGAACATCTGGCTCATGCCGGCGTTTTCCACGCCCCCGACGAGCTCGCCACGGCATTGGTCGTTCTCGCCGAAATTGAGGACACAGGTGGCCGAACCGTTGATCCCCATCTTGTGCTCGATCGAGCCAACCTGGACGTCGTTCGCGGGTCCGGTG
>Ga0126376_10002338_pt1 | contig 10679 bp, 10 predicted proteins | sample PanSoiMetPlot_15_FD_92760 | JGI IMG/M metagenome (GOLD analysis project Ga0126376, IMG submission 92760) | Tropical forest soil microbial communities from Panama - MetaG Plot_15 | ecosystem: Environmental > Terrestrial > Soil > Tropical forest > Bulk soil | place: Panama | collected 2016-02-17 | reverse complement strand
GGATCAACCGACCGCGCAGAATCTTCCGATCGGCCTGTTTGGGGCGAGCACAGGCGCTGCTGCGGCGATTGTGGCTGCAGCATCGCTCGGAGATCGGGTTCGTGCGATCGTTTCGCGCGGCGGCCGCCCCGACCTTGCTGGTGAGGCGCTCGATCAGGTTCGGACCCCGACGCTTTTGGTCGTCGGCGGCGCGGACTACGGCGTCATTGAGCTGAATGAAAAGGCACTCGCACGGCTTAAGAGCGAAAAGGCGATGGCGATCATTCCGGGCGCAACCCACCTGTTCCCTGAACCGGGTGCCTTGGAGGCCGTGATCGAACATGCGCTAGGATGGTTCGATCATTTTCTTGGAGCAGGCCACGCCGCCGGGGGCGCCCATTCGACCTCGTCTCGATAGAAGGTGCAGTCATGTCGTTCAAGGACCGGGTGGATGCCGGACGCAGACTCGCTCATGCACTGCGGAACTTCAGGGGCCAGGAGGTCGTCGTTCTGGCGTTGCCGCGCGGCGGGGTACCGGTCGCCGCTGAAATTGCCTCAGTCCTCCACGCGCCGCTGGATTTGATTCTGGTCCGCAAGATCGGGGTACCGACGCAGCCCGAGCTCGCCATGGGCGCCGTTGTCGATGGCACGAACCCGCATGTCGTGCGCAACGAGGATGTGATCCGCCTCGCCGGTGTCAGCGAGGAGGAATTCGCGGCGATTCGTGATCGCGAGCTTGTGGAGATCGAGCGCCGGCGCCGAAAATTCCTCGGAAGCCGCGCTCGTGCCGACGTCGCCGGACGGGTGGCCATCGTGGTCGATGATGGCATCGCTACCGGGGCCACCATCCGCGCCGCATTGCAGGCAATCCGATCGTGCGGCCCGAAACGGCTGGTTCTCGCGGTTCCGGTCGCACCGACCGACACGCTGGGCGAAATGCGGGGGGAAGTCGACGAGATCGTATGCTTGGAGGATTATGAGGCGTTCGGCGCCATCGGGTTCTTTTACCGGGATTTCCGTCAACTCGACGATCAGAACGTCATCGACATTCTTGCGCGGTTTCCCCCAGAACCCTCATTCGGCGTATCGCGCGGAGCGTGATCGTAGTCCAGTGTCGCGACTCAGCGCTGTCAACTCACCTGCCACGAAAGGAGGTACCAAGCGCCTGGGCTCACGAGCCCATTAGAATCGACCGCTTCTGCTTTCGACAGCAGTCCAAAGACATTGGGCGCACACTTGAACGACTGATCATAATAACTCACCGCGGATTCATTACGGCTTGCAATGACTCGTAATTCCCCCACACTCCGTGGCAGATTCCGGGGCAAGCATGAGAAACATGAAAAATTCGGCGTTTTTCGCCGCCGTCATAGTATCGGCGCTCTTGCTTTTGGCGACAGTGCCGTTAGCCCAACTGCCGGCAGCCCCAATCTGGCCGCATCGCACCGTAAAATTGATCGTGCCGCTCGGGCCGGCCAGCGGAGCGGACGCGACTGCGCGGCTGCTGGCGGATCACTTGTCCAGACGGTGGAGCCAGGCGGTCTTCGTGGAAAATCGTCCTGGTGCAGACGGAATCGCTGGATTCTCAGCCTTCCTTGGCGGAGCCGATGATCACGTGTTGCTGTTTACGCCAACTGGAACGTTTACCGCACATCCATTCCTGCACGAGCAGCCGGCCTACAATCCGAACGAATTGGCACCGATCGCGCGCGTGACCAATACGCTTGTCGCCATCACGGTTCCCACATCGTTGAATGTCAACTCGCTTGCGGAGCTTATAACATTTGTGCGCTCGCAGCCCGGCCGTTATCATTGGACCAGCATAACCGGCGCTACGGAGTTGATTTTCTCAGCTTTTCTCAAGAGCGCCGGGCTGAGTATGGTCAGGGTTCCCTATCGTGACGGCGTCCGGGCCGTCAACGACTTGAGCGAGCGACGGATTGAGGTCTTCTTGTCGGCGCTGGCGACCGTGCTGCCGCAGGTCAGGGGCGGGAAAATCAAGATACTTGCCGTGACCAATCACCAGCGGTCGCCTTCCGCACCCGACGTTCCTACCGTCACGGAGGCCGGCTATCCGGCGTTGCAGTACGACGGTCTCGTCGGTCTGTTCGCAACTGCCGGGATGCCGGTCGAGCTGCGGGAACGAATCGCCGGCGACGTCCGGGCTGTTATCGCCAACCCCGCGGTAGCCGCCAGGGTTGCCGGGACAGGGCAAATCGTTGCTCCAGGAACGCCCGCCGAATTCGCGCGCTCGATAGACGGACAGCGGGCCACCTTCATCGCGATTGCCAGGTCGTTGGGTCTGCAGCCGAGACGATAAGCCCGCGCCTTGATTTCCCCGATTGGCTTTGGTCAATTAGTGATAAGTCCCCTGAAACGAACCTGACCCATGCCTTCCTACGATCTCGTCATCATCGGCACCGGCCCTGGCGGTTATGTCTGCGCGATTCGCGCGGCCCAGCTCGGCATGACGGTCGCGGTCGTAGAGAAGGAAAAGACCTTCGGCGGCACCTGCCTCAATGTCGGGTGCATTCCGTCGAAAGCGATGCTGCACACGTCCGAGCTGTTCGACCAGGCCGGGCATGCCTTCGGCAAGATGGGCATAAAGGTCGGAACGCCTGCGCTCGATCTTCCGGCCATGCTCCGATTCAAGGACGAGGGCGTTGACGGCAACGTCAAGGGCGTCGCCTTCCTGTTCCGCAAGAACAAGATCGAGGCACATAGTGGGATCGGCCGGATCGTAGCGCCCGGCAAGGTCGAGGTGAAAGCACCGCGTGGGGCGGGCAGCGTGTTGGAGGCCAAGGCGATCGTCGTTGCTACCGGCTCCGATGTGGCGCGGCTGAAGGGAATTGCAATCGATGAAAAAAGGATCGTGTCCTCGACCGGCGCGCTGTCTCTGAAAAAAGTGCCGCGGCATCTGCTGGTCGTCGGCGCCGGGGTGATCGGCCTTGAACTTGGCTCGGTGTGGCGGCGGCTCGGTGCTCAGGTCACGGTGGTGGAGTTTCTCGATCGCATCCTGCCCGGCGTCGACACCGAAGTCGCCCGGCAATTTCAGCGCATTCTGGAAAAGCAGGGCATCGGCTTCAAGCTTTCGTCCAAGGTGGCGGCGATCGATTCGAGCAGCCCGGTATTGAAGATACGCGTCGAGCCGGCGGCCGGTGGCGCGGCACTTGAGATCGATGCCGACGTTGCACTGATTGCCATCGGCCGGGTGCCTTTTACAGATGGCCTCGGCGTCGAAGCGATCGGGCTCGAGCTCGACAATCATGGCAGGATTCCGGTCGACGAGCGTTTCGCGACAGCGGTGCCGGGCATCTACGCCATCGGCGATGTGATTGCGGGGCCGATGCTGGCCCACAAGGCCGAGGAGGAGGGCATTGCGGTTGCGGAGATCATCGCCGGCAAGGCAGGCCACGTGAACTATGATGTCATTCCCAATGTCATCTACACGTCACCGGAAGTGGCTTCGGTGGGCAAAACCGAAGAGGAACTCAAAGCTGCCAATGTCGCGTATAACGTGGGGAAATTTCCCTTCACGGCTAACGGCCGCGCCAAGGCCAATCAGCAGACCGACGGGTTCGTGAAAATTCTCGCCGATGCCAAGACTGACCGCGTGCTGGGCGTCCACATCATGGGCTCGGACGCCGGCAATATGATTGCGGAAGCCGCGATTGCGATGGAATTCGGCGCCGCGGCGGAAGATATCGCCCGTACTTGCCACGCCCACCCGACCCTGCCGGAGGCCGTCAAGGAAGCGGCGCTCGCCGTCGACAAGCGTGCCATCCATATGTAACTGCACGCGGATTTTTTGCCGCAGTCGGCAATTCGAAAGCCGACATTAAGTTAAGGCAACCGCTACTGACGGAGTTGGTGATATCACCGGGGTCGCATGAAACGTCTTGCGCGTCCGTTTTGGGTCGTCCTCGCCCTGCTGTTCCTGTTCGAGGCATGGCTTTGGGATCGACTTCATCCGATCGTCGCCCGTGTCGTAGCCGTCATCCCGTGGGGAAGGATCAAGCCGGCGCTCATCAGGCTGATCGATCGCCTGTCGCCTCAAGCGACACTCGTGGTGTTTGTCATTCCGTTCATTGTCCTGCTGCCACTCAAGTTCCTGGAGTTCTGGTTCCTCGCGCACCGTCAATGGATGGCCTCCATCATGGTGCTGGTGCTCGCGAAGCTCGTCGGTCTCGGTGTCACGGCATTCATATTCGAGGTCACGAAGGACAAGCTCCTGCAGATGGCCTGGTTCCGGCGGCTCTATGAATTCTGCCTGTGGGCGCGCGACTGGGCGCATGAGAAAGTTGCGCCGATCACCAGGCAGCTTCGCGAATGGTCCGATCAGACCATCAAGCCGATCGCCCGGCGGCTGCGGAGATGGCGGCGAATGCTGCGCTCGCCCCGCTTGCGGGGGAAGGAAGCGTGGGGGTTCCTCGAACGGCTGATGCGAATCCGCCGCCGCATGCGTGCGGCGGCGTCCTCAGTGCTTCCAGCCGATCGCTCAACCAAGATGGAGCGCGTGCGGGGCCAATAACCCGAACGCCATGAACACTATGCCCAGAACCGCTACTCCGCCGGCGAGCCAAGCCAAAAAGACCATGCCGGTGATAACCGCCGCCGAACAGAGCACAATCCCGATCTGAAACGCCGCCGACGCAATCTCGTAATTGTGGTAGCTGGCTAACGCCGTGTCGCGGTCATGCTCCGCCTCCCTGGCGCGTTCCATCAGCTCGGTGGTGCCTTCCCGGGTGTCGGGCTCGGAGCGGTAGCGTGCGGCCGTCTTCTCCCATTCCTCGATCTGTTTGTTCATCTTGGCCGTGGCGGCGGGATCCGTCTCGGTGGCCAACCCGACCTTCATCTCTTCGGCAGCCGCCAGAACCACGGTCCGGCGGATGGTCTTGGCCTGAAAGAAGCTCCAGGTATCCGAAGCCTTAATATTGAGGTTAACGGCTTCCGTGTTGGCGCTCTTGCCGAGCGTTTCCGAGAACGCCAGGAACAGCGCGATGATAGCGATAACGAGCGCGATCTTCCTGTTCGCGCCGGCGGCGTGCTCGGCATGCTCGGCATGTTCCAGCTGTTCTTGCGCTTCGGGCATGGCTCCTCCCCTTATGCAGCAGATTAGCGTGCGCGAACATGCAGCAAACGTTGCGGCCGGCGCAAGAGGACACCCCAAGGTGCCTCATTTCGTCCCCGGTCAGGTCGACGCACGCGGATGGGCGCTGCGATAAACCTGCATCAGCCGATCGGTGTCAATGGCGGTATAAACCTGTGTGGTCGACAATGAAGCGTGGCCGAGCAGTTCCTGGATCGCCCGCAAATCGCCGCCGCGGGCCAAGAGGTGGGTCGCAAAGGAATGCCGCAGCGCATGGGGCGTCGCGGTTTCCGCCAGATTGAGCGCTTCGCGTAGGCGTTCCATCACGAGCTGGATGATGCGAGGCGACAGCGCGCCGCCCTTTGCGCCCACGAAGGCCGGCGCATCCGGTGCGCGTTCATAGGGGCAGATCGCGAAATAGTCGGCGACCAGCCGTAGCACCGGGACCAGAACCGGAACCATGCGGGTCTTGTTGCCCTTGCCGGTGACGATAATGGTGTCGCCGCGACCTGGCGCCGGGATGTCTTTGACCTTGAGGCCGAGCGCTTCCGAGATGCGCAGCCCCGACCCATAGAGCAATGCCAGCACGGCCGCATCCCGCGCCAGCACCCATGCCGCGCGCTCTTCGCCGGCGCGCAGGCTTACGTCCGAGAGACGCTTGGCCGGCGCAACCGCCAGCGCCTTCGGCAAGGTTCTTGCGGTCTTGGGGGCTCGGATGGCAGCCAACGCACCGACCTTGCCGTTTCCCTGCCGTTCGAGGAAACGCGCAAACGAGCGTGCGCCCGCCAGCGATCGCATTAAGGATCGTCCGGAAGCGCCCTCGCCGCGGCGATGCGCCATGAAGGCACGCACATCCTGCGCGGCGAGGTCGCGTAAACCCGCAAGCGTCACCCGGTGGCCGAAATGCATCGCCAGAAAGTCGAGAAATTGACGAACATCGCGATGATAGGCATCGACGGTCTTGGCCGACATCCGCCGCTCGGCGCCGAGATGAGAGAGCCAATGGCTGATTTCGGCGGCCACCTCGGGCGCCGTGAAGGGCAGTGCATCGGCGGCTTTTGTGGGTTTGCTCACGGCAGGACCGAAATCCTTTGCAGTCTTGACACCTCGTGGGTTATCGCACCCCCTTCGTGTCAGCTTCATTAACACGCCGAATCGGTCCCCTCCTATGGCAAAGCGCATCGTCGACGTGCTGATTCCGGTCGCGCTCGACCATGCCTATTCGTATCGCGTGCCGGATGGATTGGAGCTAGCCCCCGGTGATCTCGTTCAGGTGCCGTTGGGCACGCGCGAATGTACCGGGGTGGTGTGGGCCGACAATCCTAATCCCAATCCGCGGCTCGATAACCGCCTCAAGGATGTGGTCGCCAAGCTCGACATCCTGCCGCTGCGGCCGGAGTTGCGCAGGTTCGTCGACTGGGTGTCCGGCTATACGCTGAGCCCGCGCGGCATGGTGGCGCGCATGACGTTGCGGATGGGCGAGCATCTCGGTCCCGAGCGCCTGCGGGTCGGCATTCGCCTTGTCGGCCCGCCCCCCGAACGCATGACGGCCGCACGCACCCGGGCGCTGCGGCTGCTTGCCGACGGCCTCGCCCACGGCAAGAGCGAAGCCGCCCACGAGGCCGGCGTGTCGGTTGGCGTGATCGATGGCTTGATCGATGAAGGCACGCTCGAGGTTCTGGAGCTGCCGGCAACACCGGTCGCAAGCCCTCCCGATCCCGGCTATGCGGTACCGGATTTCACCGCCGCACAGGCCGAGGCCGGCGCGGCACTGCGCGATGGCGTGGGCAACGGATTTTCCGTGACGCTGCTCGACGGCGTCACCGGCTCCGGCAAGACCGAGGTGTATTTCGAGGCGATCGCCGAAGCGGTGGCGCGCGGTCGGCAAAGCCTGATCCTGATGCCGGAGATCGCGCTCACGGGGCAATTTCTCGATCGCTTTGCGGCACGCTTCGGTACGCGGCCGGCGGAATGGCATTCGGAGCTGAGCCCGCGACGGCGCTCCCGCACCTGGCATGCAGTCGCAGGGGGCGAGATCAGCGTGGTCGCCGGTGCGCGCTCGGCCCTGTTCCTGCCCTACGCGGACCTTGGCCTCATCGTCGTCGATGAAGAGCACGACGCTGCCTACAAGCAGGAGGACGGCGTGCACTATCACGCCCGCGACATGGCGGTGGTGCGGGGGCATATCGCAAAGATCCCGGTGGTGCTGGCCTCGGCGACCCCCTCGATTGAGACCGAGGTGAATGCGCGGCGCGGGCGCTATCGGCGGCTCCATTTGCCGGAGCGGTTCGGCGGCTCGCACCTGCCCGGCATCGAGGCGATCGATCTCACCCGCGAGGGCCCGCCGCGCGGGCGCTTCGTGGCGCCGCGCCTCGCCGGGGCGGTGAAGATCGCGCTGGAGCGCAAAGAGCAGGCGCTCTTGTTCCTCAACCGCCGCGGCTATGCGCCGCTGACGCTGTGCCGCGCTTGCGGCTTCCGGTTTTCCTGCCCCAACTGCGACGCCTGGCTGGTGGATCATCGCTTTCGGCGCCAGCTCGTTTGCCACCACTGCGGCTTCTTCACGCCGCGGCCTCCGTCATGCCCGAAATGCCAGGCGAGCGACAGTTTCGTTGCCTGCGGACCGGGCGTTGAGCGCCTTGAAGAGGAAGCCGCAGCTCTGTTCCCGAACGCCCGGATCATGGTGCTGTCGAGCGACCTGATGGCCACCGCGGAACGCCTGCGCGAGGAACTCAAGGAAATTGCCGAAGGACATGTGGATATCATCATCGGCACCCAGCTGGTGGCGAAGGGCCATCACTTCCCCAAGCTCAATCTGATCGGCATCGTGGATGCCGATCTCGGCCTGAGCAACGGCGATCCGCGCGCCGCCGAGCGCACGTTCCAACTGCTGCACCAGGTTGCGGGCCGGGCCGGCCGCGAAACCGGCCGCGGCTACGGGTATCTCCAGACCCATCAGCCCAACCACCCGGTGATGCGGGCGATCGTCGCCGGCGACCGCGATGCCTTCTATGCGACCGAGATCGAGGCGCGCGAGCGCGCCCACTATCCGCCGTTCGGACGGCTCGCAAGCCTTGTCATCTCCGGGCCCGATCGGCCCTCGGCCGAAGGCTTCGCCCGCCGACTCGCAGGCGCGGCGCCGCGCGAGGAGGCGGTGCGCGTGCTCGGCCCCGCCGAGGCCCCGATCGCGGTGGTGCGCGGGCGGCATCGGTTCCGCCTGCTGGTAAAGGCGCCGCGCGCGTTCGATCTCTCGGGTTATCTGCGGGGGTGGCTGGGGCGCGCGCCGAAGGCGGAGGCGGGAGTGAGGCGGGAGGTGGATGTGGATCCGATGAGCTTTTTGTGAGCTACGTGGCACCATCACAGAACTGATCGAATCGCTCAATTTGCGTCTTTCGCTCAAATATGCTACATTGTATTATGATAGGGGGGTAACATGGACGGAATGATAATGAGCCACAGTGAACCGGTTGAAAAAGTTGACGCGCCGCAGAGCGTGGCTGCCGGAGAGTTCACGCACAATTTTGGCCGCTATAAGATTCAAGCGCAGCATCAGGCCGTACCGGTTTCAAGTCATGGCACATTGGTCGGGTATTTCGTAAGCGCACGCGAGTACGAAGAGCTGCTGCAATTGAAAGCGATGCATCGGCGCGTGATCAGTACGGCCGAGCTTTCGCAGGATGAGGCTGACGCCATTTTTTCGTCGCGCATGCATCCGCGGCACGATCCTCTCAACAAAATTCTCGACCCGAAGTGATGGGTCGACCTGCCGTTGCCTGAGCCCGAGCCGGGCCTCGTGTTCTCGTATGCGTATCTTTGGCGTCATGAAGCTTTGCAAGGGCGGCAGGAAGGCCGCAAGGATCGCCCTTCCGTAATCATAGCGGCCGTAGAGCGAAAAGCCGGCGGTCCTGCAGTTGTAACGGTCGTGCCGATTACGCACCGCGCCCCCAACAATGCGGCCACAGCAGTTGAGATGCCCCAAGTGGTAAAAGAGCGTCTTGGACTTGATCTGGAGCGATCCTGGGTAATGATCGATGAAGCCAATCAATTCGTGTGGCCGGGGTACGATCTCCGTAAAGTTCCGGGACGCGAGGGCTATTACTATGGATTTTTGCCGCCGCGTTTTTTTGAAGCCGTGATGTCGACGGCGCGCGCTTGGTTGAAGCGGCACGGCGTGATCGTGACGCCGCGCTAAGAAGTACTGACTGTTGCCCCATAAGCGACATCCAGCGCTTTATTCGATCACCCCGTCGGCGATCGCGAGCAGCGTCGTAGGCATGTCGAGGCCGAGGGCTCTTGCGGTCTTGAGGTTGACCAACAATTCGAACCTCGCCGGAAACTGCACCGGCAGGTCGCCCGGCTTCCCTCCCTTGAGGATGCGATCGACATAGCCGGCCACCCGCGGGTATAGATCGGTCGTGACAGGCCCGTAGGACATCAAACCGCCGTCGGTGACGAAAATGCGCAGAGAATATATCGCCGGCAACCGGTAACGCGCCGCAAGCTTGATGATCACGTCGCGATGAGTCGTCGCCAATGCGGCCGGTGGCACGATGAGCCCGCCGTTCGGCGCTGTCGCGAAGGCAGCGATGCCGCGCTCGATCGCATCGACATCGCGCAAATCGATTGGACTTGCCTCCATCCTGAGTGCCGACGCCGCGGCCTGGATTGCGCCAAAATTTGCCTTGCCACCGGGCCTGGTCGGATTGCGAATGACGGCCACTCGCATCACGCCGGGTGCAATCTGCTTGAGCAGCTCCAGAAATTTCTCGGTCTGACCGCCTTCAAACCCGGAAAAACCGGTCGCATTGCCGCCCGGCCGCTCCAGGCTTTCGACCAAGCCGGCGCCAACCGGGTCGTTGGCGGTCGGGAACACGATCGGTACGGTGCGGCTCGTCCGTTTCAATTCAACTGCGATCCCACCGGAACCGGCTACAATCACGTCCGGCGCGAGTGCCACCAATTCCATCGCGTATCTGCGAATGCGGTCGGGGTCGTCGGCGCTCGCTCCCCAGCGATAGTCGAACAGCAGATTGCGGCCTTCGGTCCAGCCCAAGTCCTGCAGCGCCTGGCGGAGCGACGCGATGCGGGATTGACCCTGCGGGTCGGCCTCGATGTATGGCCACAAGACGCCAATCCGTCGAATCCGCTCGGGCTGCTGCGCCCCCGCCGGCAGCGGCCACGCCGCCGCCACACCGCCGAGGAGGGTGATGAACTCTCGCCGTCTCATAGCTACGGCTGGTCCTCGCCCCCGAACAGAGAAGCCGGAAACTGCGCTGCGTAACGTCGGCGCCGGCGTTTCGGCTCCACGGGCTCTTGTTGGCGCGGGCTTAGGTCTGGCTCCACCACCTTGCGATACAGGTGCCAGGTCGAATGTCCGAGCACCGGCATGACAACCGCCAGTCCGATGAACAGCGGGAGGGAGCCGATCAAAAGGAGTCCGGCGACAATTAATCCCCACATCGCCATCGTCACAGGATTTTTGAGCACCACTTTGACGGATGTCACGACTGCGGCTACCGCGCCGATGTCGCGGTCAAGAACCAGCGGGAATGACACAACGCTGATCACCAACACCAAGACGGCGAACAGAAAGCCGACACCATTGCCGACGACG
>Ga0126376_10002337_pt1 | contig 10680 bp, 11 predicted proteins | sample PanSoiMetPlot_15_FD_92760 | JGI IMG/M metagenome (GOLD analysis project Ga0126376, IMG submission 92760) | Tropical forest soil microbial communities from Panama - MetaG Plot_15 | ecosystem: Environmental > Terrestrial > Soil > Tropical forest > Bulk soil | place: Panama | collected 2016-02-17 | reverse complement strand
TTCACCGCGCCTCCGCAGCCTGCCAGAACGATCGAGACTGCTATTACGAACAGAAATGTCATCACGCGCTTCTTCATATGCGCCCTTCCTTATTGTTGCGGGACCTGCCGCTCTTTCGGTTGTTTGATCCGAATCATGCTCCACGGACGCTGTTTCAGTGAGTCGGTCAGCTGATCCAGGTTGTCGGTTGCTACCCGCAGGTTTTCCACTGTGTCGTCGATCTTGTAGTCATTCGCTCGCACCATAACCTGCATATCCGTGAGCAGGCTCTTGGCTGCCTGCAAAGTGCTCTGCAACTCAGCCAGGTCTTTGCGTATGGGATCGCGGATATCGGTGACTGTGCCATTCACGTTCTGAATGGTGTCATCGGCATGCTGGCTAAGAGCGATCAACTGATCGGAAATGCGATCGATCTTTGGACCTTGCGTCGCGATCAGGGTGTTCACGTTGTCCAGCACCGCTCGAATCTTCTGTTGATTGGCCGGTCCCGTAACGGTATTGAGGTTGGCGAGAAGATGTCGGGCGTCGCCGCTGATTCCTTCCAGCTCTCCTTTCACCTGCGTGACCAGATCATTTGCATTGTCCGCGACGGTGGCCATCTTGCCGGCGATCTCATCCAGGCTCGCGGCTTCTTGCGACTGAATCGACGATCCGGGCGGGAGTCGCTTTGCATCGTTGCTGCCTGTCGTAATAGATAGAGAAGCGCTGTTCATGATGCTGACCAGGCCCAGTTTGGCCACGGACTTCTCGTTCAGAGGCGTGCCGTCTTTTACTTCCAGCAGAATCTCGATTCGAGTTGGGTCTGTCGCCCAGGGACGCACCGATGTGACTTTTCCCGCATTGATACCGCCGAAGAGCACTGACGCTCCCGGCTCGAGCCCACCGGCATAGCGCAGATAAGTCCGATATGGGACCGTGTCACGGCTGAACTGCGCGCTCATCAGGTAGATGAGCGTAAACGCCAGGATCCCGAAACATCCTAGGACGAAGGCCCCAACTTTTGCTTCTGTTGTCACGCGTATTGCTCCTGACCCTGTAAGTACTTTTGGAAATAAGCTGCCACCGGGGACGCTGTCGCCATGTCGTCGGGAATCCGGTCAAGGAATTGACGCACTCGAGGATCCTTGCTTGCCTGGATTTCATCTTTGGTGCCAACCGCCCTGAACGCGCCCTTGTACAGCATCGCGATGCGGTCGGCGATTCGGAACGCGCTTGGCATTTCGTGGGTGACGACGATTACCGTCATCTGGAGGGCATGCTTCAAGAGCAAAATGAGTTCATCCAGCTCTGCCGCAACAATGGGATCCAGGCCGGCAGAAGGCTCATCGAGCACGAGAATTTCAGGGTCAAGCGCCAAAGCACGTGCGACGGCGCCGCGCTTCTTCATGCCGCCCGACAACTCCTGCGGGTGCAAATGCCCGAAGTCAGCGAGCCCTACGACTGCCAGCTTCATCCATACCATCAGGTCGATAATCGACGGCGCGAGTGAAGTGTGTTCACGCAGCATTAGAGCGACGTTGTCCTTGACTGACAGCGAGTTGAATAGAGCTGCGCTTTGAAATGCCACGCCGATGGATAGTCGCGTCTTTCTAAGTTTGGCCTCCGAGCAGCGCGTAATGTCGACGCCCTTCACGTGAACACTGCCGGACTTCGGACGTTCGAGCCCGATGATCTGCCGCAACAGCGTGCTCTTGCCAGAACCGCTTCCTCCCAGCAGGACCATCGTCTCGCCCTGCTCAATGTCGAGATTCAGACCGTCCAGTACTCGCCGTCCGTCGTATTCGACCACCAGGTCGCGAACCGAGATGATCGGCATCAGTGCCTCCCCATGAAGTAGAAGATCGCGGTGAAGACGGCGTCGGCAACGATCACAAGGAATGTTGATCTCACAACTGCGCTCGTCGTGGAACGTCCGACAGCATCCGGTCCTCCGCGCACGCGGAAACCTTCGAGGCAGCCAACGTGAGCGATGATCGTGGCAAAGACCACGCTCTTGATCAGTCCAGTGATCACATCCTGCAACTCGATGGAAGTCAGCACGTATCGGAGGTAGAGCAATGGCGTCAGATGCGTGCTGAAGAACATGAACAGTCCGCCCGCCAAAATGCCGCAGAAGTTCGAAAGAATGCTTAGACAAGGAACGGTGATCAACGCAGCCAGATATTTCGGCGCCAGGACAAACTCGATAGGCTCGAGCGCCATCACGCGAAGCGCGTCGAGTTCTTCGGTTACCTTCATAGTTCCGATTTCGGCTGCAAAAGCAGAACCGGAACGTCCGCTGACGGCGATGGCTGTAAGCAGCGGACCGAGTTCGCGAGTGAAGCCAACCGCTACAAGATCAATGACGTAGTGCAGAGCCCCGAAGCGGCGTAGTTCAGAGGCTCCCTGCATGGCTAGAATGAAGCCCGTGCAAATCGCCATCAGGGATACCATCGGGAAAGCGTCAACCCCGATCTGCAGCATCTGGCGCACTGTCGCCTGCCACCGGTAACGGTTTCCTACAAACGGCAACGCGCTCACCATGGCGCGCAGCGTCGCCCACAGTTGAATGTTCAAGCTTCCGACGTAATCGAGCTGAGTGAGTGTCTTCTTTCCGACACTTTCGAGAACTATTTCCATTTAAGACACCTTTGACTCCGAGGAAACACTCTTACAGCCACTGCCTTCGAAAAGAGCCAACACACCTGTGACCTTGAATAAATCAAGGAGGCGACCTTCGAGCCCTTTCAAGCAAAAGCTGATGTGGTGATTTCGGGCGATCTTGAGTCCTTCGATCAAAGTCGCGATGCCTGAAGAGTCGATATACGTCACCTTCGACAGATCGACGACGACACTTTCGGGTGATGGGCCTTGCAGTATGGCCAGAAGGCGGTCGCGAAGGGCCGGCGAGGAATCGAAATTGATGCGGCCATTCAAGGAGACTACGTTGCCTTCCTCGCTATGATCCACGGTGATCTCAAGACCATTGGTCTGAGTCACCGCGCCGTTCGTAAACATAGTTTTTCGCAGATTGCCCTCAGGGTTCGCCGCGACGGCGAACTAATGCCGCCTTCCTAAAAGGCACGCACCGCTCCATCCGAAGCCCCAGACACCATTCGTCCATCTCGTTCAGCGACAGTCGTTTAGCTCGCGACCCGTGTGATTGTGGAAATCCCTGCCACCATCAATGAAAGCGGTAGTGACAAGCAGTTGGCAGGTGACAGACAGAGATGTCGGCGAAATGACTCGTGCTCGAGGATGGTTGGGCGTACTGAGGATCAGGACAGCGCAAGCAGTCGGATGTTCGCGGTCTTAACTACCCGCAAATGCTTTTACGAGGAGCTTTTTAGTCTCACCGTGCAAGGAGCACAGATCGATTTTTTAGTTGGTACGAAAACTGCTCTGTATCGGAATCAGCAAGCGCAGTGAGTGAAGTAGAGATCATCGCGGAGATTTACAAACGTGCTTACACCGATATCCGCAGTTCAAGATTCCAGTCTTCCGTTGGCAGCGATTGCTGGACACCAGGGAATTGCCGCACCGACCACGTGTGAACGTCGACAAGAGTTCGAAAAAATTCTGTCACACGCCCTGCCGCGTTTTCGGAGCATAGCGCTGCGCTCACTACGCAATCCCGAAGATGCCGAGGACGCGGTGCAGGAAGCGATGCTCTCCGCTTTGAGGCATATCGGGCAATTCGACGGACGTGCTCAGATGTCCACCTGGCTCACGACGATTGTGATTAACGCAGCACGCATGCAGGTGCGTCGCCGCGTTCGATGCCAAATGCAACCGATCGACGAAGCGCCAAAAGAAGGCCAGCTTAGCTGTTCGGAATTGCTGCAGGATCCAAGTCCCACTCCGGAACAGAGCCTTGAGCAGAGGCAGTTGCGCGAGCTGGTCAATAAACTGATCGCGGGTCTGCCGCCCTCACAACAGGCAACTCTGCGGCTCCATCAAAAAGATGATTTTTCGATAAAGATGGCATCACAGACGCTGGGAATACCTCAGGGAACTGTCAAAGCCCAGCTGACTCGAGGGCGAGCCACACTTAAGGCGCGATTTAAGAAAGTTATAACTACGCGGAAAACCCAACCCTCGGGTTCTGATGTGAAGGCGAAGCGCAAGGAATTTTTGTCGGGCTATCGACAGGAGTGTCTAAAGAGCGTCGCACACGTGCCGATCACGGCTCTCAGACAACAAGGAGGCTGCGAAGGCTGGATTGCATAAAGAACTGTCGAGCAATCCAAAGCAAAGCACGTAGATTTTCTGGGGAAGTCGCCGTGGAGGCTCATCGGTTCCGGCGTGACTTTCTATACTCCTCCCGCGCGGGTCGGCCGACCGCCCCGGCCGGAACCCTCCTCCCTTATTCGCGGCAATGCATGACGTGTAGAGCAACGCCATCAGGTGGAGCTCCCACCGCGCGCGTGAGATAACCTCGCGTGCGAATAACCTCATGGCAGAGCTAGTCGTCGTCGATCCTGAGGCGGCGCTGGATCGCCATAGGCGCGGTCGCGCTCGACAGCTCTCTCGTAAATTGCATAGGGATCATTCGGGGGTTTCGGTGACGACGATTATGATCACTCTTGTATAGGCCCTATTCCCTGTAACCTGTCTCCTGTCACCTATGGCTTTCCAACACGAACTTACTATTTCCACCTCCGGTCACGGAGACATGCATGACCTGACCGAGGACATCGCCACCGCAGTCACCCGTTCGAAGATCAAAACGGGAACCGTAAACGTCTTCAACATCGGCAGCACGGCGGCGGTGGGGACAATTGAGTTCGAGCCGGGACTCGAGAAAGATTTGCCGGCGATTCTGAACAGACTGATTCCGCCGAGCCGCAACTACGGACACGAACAAGCATGGCACGACGGCAATGGTCACTCTCACCTACAGGCGACGCTGTTGGGCCCTTCCTTAACCGTGCCGATCGCAGGCGGCAAACTGGTACTCGGCCAGTGGCAACAGATCTTTCACCTGGAGTGCGACGTGCGCGGAAGGGAACGCACGATTCTGCTCACTGTCATTGGTGATTAGTCAGCGACTTAGCTTATCCTGTCCACGCTGCCCGTCCGGTTCTGGACGCGCGGGTTCCGAAAGCGAACAGGGCCTAACTTTCGGTTCAGCAGATCCCCTTTGTTTGCAAGAGTATAGCTGCGGCGAGCGACTTGCCTTAAATAACGACAGGAGAGATTGCCCATGGTTCAGAGCGTTGTGAACTTCATCCGCGATCTGAAGTTGGCTGCGCGTTCCCTGGGTCGCGCCAAAGGCCTGACGGTGTCGGTAGTTTTGACCCTCGCGCTGGGAATCGGCGCGAACGCCGCAATGTTCACCCTGTTGCGCGGCATACTGCTGCGGCCGCTGGTCAACCGTGACGAGAGCCGTCTTATTTATATCCGGCAGACCGCGGACGGCAGGAACTCCGCGTTTTCGATTCCTGAAATCGACGACATAAGCGCGCGCGTCAAGACGCTGAACTCCTTCGGCGACTTCTCCACCACCGGCTTCACTCTTGTAGGCCTCGGCGAGCCTCGTACCGTTAGGGGCGGAGTAGCTGGCGGATCGTATTTCCAAGCCATGGGCCTTCGCCCAATTCTCGGCCGCCTGCTCGACGCGAGCGACGACGGTCCAAACGCCGCTGGAGTCGTTGTCCTGACCTATCGTTACTGGTCAACCGCCCTGAACCGCGATCCTTCCGTAATCGGGAAAACAGTGCGGCTCAGCTCCTTCATTGATTCGCGCAATGCCACTATCGTCGGCGTTCTGGAACCATGTGTTCCGTATCCGCAAGAGACTGAGATCATCGGCAACATTGTCACCAGCGCGCATCACCTCTCCGCCACGATGGTCACCGGACGAATCCACCGCATGACCGAACTCTTCGGACGCGTCACCCCCGGTGCCACTTTGGAACAAGCCCGTGCCGAACTCAACTCCGTATACGCCGGCATGAAGCGGGAGCATCCCGAAGCGTACCGGAACCGTGACTTCCAGATCAGCGCGACTAGGCTCCGCGACGAGCTCACCTCCGGAGCGCGGACCATCCTACTCGTGTTGATGGCAGCGTCAATCCTGGTCTTTATCATCGCCTGTTCCAATGTCGCGAACCTGATCCTCGCACGCACCGTGCGCCGCGAAACTGAGCTCTCCATGCGCGCAGCCCTCGGCGCCAGCACCCTCGACCTCCGCCGGCTGCTCCTGGCCGAAAGCCTGCTGCTGTGCATCACAGGCGCAGCCTTGGGCATTTTCATAGCTAGGCCGCTGGTCGCCGTGCTCGCGGAATACGCATCCCGATTCTCAGTCCGCGCTCTGGATCTGACGATTGACTCAAGCATGCTCTGGGTGGGAGGCGGACTGGCAGTGTTAGCCGCCATCCTGCTGGCATTCGTTCCGCGCCTGCCTTCGTCGCGAGTTCCCCAAGGACTCGGCCTTGCCGCCGGCAGCCTTCGCATTACCGGCAACACCAATCGCCGGCTGAAGGTTTTCGTTTTGGTGCAGGTCGCCGCCTGCTTCGTACTCGTCGCCGCCGCCGCGGCCACCGTAAACACGCTGCTCTCGCTGCAATCCGTACGCGCCGCTTTTGAGACGCGCCACATACTCGCAGTCAACGTGCCCGTCATACGCGACGGAAGAACCAGCCCCCAGGTGATCGATTACTACTCTGAAGCAATGCGTCAGACACGCGAACTGCCCGGCGTGCAGAGCGTAGCTTTAACCAGCACCGTCCCCTGGCGCGATCGCTTCGAATTCTTACTCGACTTTGCCGCGGACGGCCGTGCCCCGTCTGGGGATGAGAAGCCTCCAAGGGCGTACATGCAAACAGTATCGCCTGGATTTTTTGCAACACTCGGTGTGCCCCTGATTGCCGGCCGCGACTTCACCGACGGCGATCGCATTGACAGCGAGCCGGTTGCCATCGTTAGCCAGAGCCTGGCCGAACAGATGTTCCCAAATGGGGATGCGCTGAACCATCACGTGATGTGGACCGAGCCGAGTTTGAAGTTCGCCCCAGGCTATACGCCAATCTCGCGGCGCATAGTCGGCATCGTTCCCGACATAGACAACACCGATTTCGTCCCCAAGCCGAACATGGCCATCTATGATCCAAGCGGCCAGGAGCAGGTCTTTCTCCCCAGCCGTCTCCTGATTGACGTGCGCTCCGATCCGTACGCGCTGGTTCAGCCGATTGCCCGAATCATCCACAACCTCTCTGCCACCCAACCCGTCGAGCGCGCGAAGACTCTCGAAGACATCCGCACAGAGGTGCTCTCGCCGGAGCGTCTCAACGTCTTGATCTCCACGGTTTTCGCCGGGGTGGCGCTGCTCATCGCGATTGTCGGTGTGGCTGGCGTGCTTGCATTCTCAGTCAGCGGACGCACGAGAGAATTTGGCATTCGCCTGGCAGTCGGCGCCGCGCCGCAGGATCTTCTCCGGCGCGTGGTGACAGAAGGTGCAGTGATGGCCGCAGGTGGCCTTGTTCTTGGTCTGGCTGGAGGCTTTTGGCTAGCGAAGCTGGCAGGATCATTGATCGGCGGCGTCAAGTTGCCGGGAGTGATGCCGCTGGTCGGTTCCGCACTCGTTCTGCTGGTCGCAGCTGTGACTGCGTCGATGATCCCCGCGTACCGCGCAGCCCGCGTCGACGTGATCCAGGCACTGCGGACGGAGTAAGCCGACATCCTTGGTGCCAAGCTGAGGCGCGAAGCGCGTCTCAGTGGGAGCGGAACGACAGGGCACAACCCGCAATCCTCGCTGTGGTTTGGTATATTCCCACACCATGGTCGCTTTTCGTGTCACCGTCCTTATTCTCCTTACTCTGTCCCCCGCGTTGGCCAATGCGCAGACGAGCGCCGCCAACAGTGATCCCACTGAAATTCTCGTGAACCTGATCAAGATCAACACCAGCAATCCGCCTGGGAACGAGACTCAGGCCGCGCAGGCCATCAAAGGCCTGCTGGCCGCACAGGGCATTCCGTCAGAGATTTTCGAGTCAACTCCAGGACGCGGCAATCTTGTAGCGCGGCTCAAGGGAAATGGGAAGGCACGTCCATTGCTGCTGATGGCTCACCTTGATGTGGTGGGAGTCGAACGCGACAAGTGGACACTCGATCCATTCGCGGGAATCATCAAAGACGGATACATCTATGGTCGTGGAGCCAGTGACGATAAGGGAATGCTGGCGGCGAACATCGCTGCTTTCCTGCAACTCCATCGCGAAAAGCTTCCGCTCGATCGCGACATTATTCTTCTAGCCGAGGCGGGCGAAGAGGGCACGCCAAGGTTTGGAATCGAGTACATGATCGAGAATCACTGGGACAAGATCGATTGCGAATACGTGATCAATGAAGGCGGCGCCATCCACCTTCAAGACGGCTCGGTCAATTACGTCGCCATCGCGACCACGGAGAAAGTCCCCCGTGCCATGACGGTAACTGCGCATGGAACGAGCGGACATGGCTCCATCCCGCGCCCCGACAATCCAGTAGTTCACCTCTCCGCTGCGATTGCCAAATTGGGAACCTGGCAAACCCCAATGCGGCTCAACGATACAACTCGTGCTTATTTTCAGAAGCGCGCGCAAATCGCTGAACCGGAGCTGAAGGCGCGGCTGGCGAATTTAGACAGTCCCGAAACGCAGAACCAACTGCAGCAGAAGTACCCGATGGAGTACTCCAAGCTCCGCACCTCGATTGTGCCGACCATCATCAAAGGCGGCTTTCGCACCAATGTAATCCCCGCCGACGCCGAAGCCACACTCGACGTCCGCGCTCTCCCCGACGAAGACATTCCCGCATTGATCGAGCAGATGAATAAGGTTGTGAACGACCCGGCGGTCGAGATCAAACGGACGGGCAGCAACAACCGCCCAGCAGGAGCGCCTTCCCGGCTCGATACCGATCTTTATCGCGCCATGGAAGCCACTGCACACAAGATATTCCCGCAGGCAATCACGCTTCCCGACATGCTCACAGGCGCAACAGATTCATCCCAGCTCCGCGCCAAGGGCGTGCAGGCATACGGGATTAGCACCCCAAAAACGGATGACGACGTGCGCCGCGTTCACGGAAATGACGAACGCACCAGCGTCGATGGATTAAAGACGTTCACGAAGTACCTGCACGATGTCGCGATAGCAGTTGCGGGAACAAAATAGTCGACGTTCGTAACCGCTGGTTCAAACGAAAACAATCCAAAGTCGAGGTTGCCCAATGCTCCGATTCTGATCCAAGGCAGCTCGCCAGTGTTCTCGGTTCCGCACCTTGTCGTGCCATTTTCGTCTTGGCATAGAATATCCAGCGAGCCGCACACGGAGTTCCAAATCTCAAACAGGAGGAGAACATGGGCGTCAATTGGAGCAAGGACGTTGATCAGTCGCTGGCCACAGCGAAAGAAAAGAACAGGCCCATTCTGCTCGACTTCAGCGCAGCACCGGCGTGAGGCGCCTGTGCTCGGCTGGATGCCGAGTCATATTCGGACCAGAAGACCGCTGACTTCATCCACCAGAACTTCATTCCTGTAAAAGCGCACATCAAAGAACATCCAGCGTGGTTCCACCGCTTTGACGCGGTGTGGACTCCCACTGTGCTTCTACTCGACAGCGAAGGCAAAGAGCAAGTGCGTCTCGAAGGCTACCTGCCGAACGGCGATTTTCTAGCTGCGCTCGAGAGCGGCCTCGGTCGCATCGCTTTCGTACACAAGGAATATCCCGATGCGGAACGGTGGTACGGCGACGTGGCGACGCGCTTCAGCCAAACTCATTCCGTTCCCGGAGCGATTTATTGGCGGGCAGTAGCCCACTACAAGGCGACGAACGACCACACGGTTCTCGGCAAAGTTGCAGAGGATCTCCGCGCTCAGTATCCAGCAAGCGTGTGGGCAGCAAAGGCAATTCCGTGGCTGCCCGGCGAGGAGAGGAAGGGAGCGGCCTGAAGTGGGCTGCGGAGGCCCTCGTCCTCAATGACAGTCTGGAGAGTGGGTCTTAAGTGCACTTGCCCGAGTCTTTGGGCGCGGTCATCCACAGCCAATTCGCCGCGCCTGCGTCGTCACGTGGTTCCAGGGTCCACTCTCCGCGGCTGATCTTGCGCACGACGACTTCGTTGCCGTCTTTGTCGACCTTCCAGCCCGTGATCTCCAGCTTGTCGCCTTTTGTGAAAGTCCACGTCATTTCATCGATGAACCATTTTGGTCCGACCTGGAGTTCGACCGTCTGTTCATTCACTTTCACAGTGACGAATACCCCCGGAGCTTTGCAGGTTCCTCCGAGGCTCTTCTGCTTGATATCGTCCACGACTCCGCTGAGCTTGATTCGTGAAGCTTCCTCGTACTTCACCTTTGTGTGGACAGGTGGGGCAGCACTCTGTGCGAACGCAACAAACAAGGCAGACAACCACAGACCACAAGCGGCAAGGACGCAGGTGCGTTTCATGTCGTACCTCCTCTCCTGAGGGGCCGATTGCACGTCCAGATTTCAGGGAGAGTGTACTCCGAATTGAGGCTTGTGGATGTGATCTGCGTTACAAGTGGCCAGGTTGGTAACGAGTTACTTCGGCGACAGGACCCATGCACCGGCAAAGCAGGCTGTTTGAATGCATAAGTGTGGATGAGAAGAAGGGTTCTCCCGAAGGCAGCTACTATGCCGAGACCGGCGAAGAAGCGCCGACTCAGAAGCTACAGACAGGAGAACCCAATGAATGTTG
>Ga0126376_10002336_pt1 | contig 10694 bp, 5 predicted proteins | sample PanSoiMetPlot_15_FD_92760 | JGI IMG/M metagenome (GOLD analysis project Ga0126376, IMG submission 92760) | Tropical forest soil microbial communities from Panama - MetaG Plot_15 | ecosystem: Environmental > Terrestrial > Soil > Tropical forest > Bulk soil | place: Panama | collected 2016-02-17 | reverse complement strand
GGGTAAATTGCATTGAAAATGAATAAAACGCTGAAAGCGTTCGCCAGCCGCCGAACCCTTTCAGGGTTAATAAGGATTTGTTTGCGTTGAACCCAGGGTTGTCGCTTGCGCTCCAACCCTGGGCTGAAATTAGCGAACGCCTTCGGCGTTTACCAATCGATACTGGCGCGGAATTGAATCCTGCGTACGCCGGTATTGATTTGTGTCGTGTCAGTAATCTGGCCAAAGGTCGTCGAGGTAGGACTCGAATTCCCGATATCGAAGAACGGATGATTCAGGAAGTTAAGCGCAACCAGTCTCATTGTAAAACGTACGCCTTCAGTGATGCGGATCTCCTTGTTGACGCTCATGTCGAAGTTGTAGAGCGGCTTGTGGCGTAGATAGACGAATCCAGCGAACTGGCCTGGGGTCGAAGCTGGGGCATAGAGCGCGGGATTCGCCTGACTCGTCCGTGCCGAGTTATTTATCGTCGCGATGCTGGTTATATCGGCAATCAGCGCGGTGTTCGAAAAGCCTCCCGCAATCGTGCCCAAGGCTCTCTGCAATTGCTCCTGAGTTAAGCCGCCGAGCACGAGCACCCCCGATTGACTCAGATTGTTGACCGTGTTGCGCCCGCCGTTGAGAAGCAACGGATGGCCGGAAGCGATGGTCTCACGTCCGCCTAGCGTCCAACCGCCTACGACCCGATCCAACACGCCGCTGCTGTTTAGGAACCTGCGTCCCTTGCCGAACGGCAGATCGTAGGTCCAATAGGCATTGAATACATGCCGGCGGTCGAACGGCGATGGACCATGGTTAAGACTCGCGTCACGAACAGTGAACCACTGGTATCCTGCAGCCTGATCAGTCTCGTTCAGCAGATCGCCGAGCGCTTTACTCCACGTATAGTTGGCGCCGAGATTCAAGCCATTATTGAGACGTTGCTTGAGGTCGATCTGTAGCCCATGGTAGTTGTTGTCGCCGTTCGAATCCTGATAGGTCAAGCTGCTCAGATAGGGATTGGCCTGGAACAAATTGATGGCGAACGGACCGGGCGCTGCGAACGGATTGGTTGGAGATGTAGCGCAGGAGTTGATCTTGTTGCCCACCAGACGGCAGAAATAAGTTGGATTGGTCGCCAGCGTCGTGGCCAGTGTGCCTGCCACGCCCTGATTTAGATTCTGAATGAAAGTGGCATTGCCAAAGCCCTGGGAATTCGAGACTGCGGGCTGGCCTCCAAGCGCGGCGAAGGCAGCTTGAAAAATCGGCAGCGCGGCCTGGCCGGGCAGATTGTTATTGATGAAGGTCTGTCCTTTTCCGTTGGCGATGTTGATGTCCAGATTCTTCTTGGCCTGAATGAACTCGTTCAAGAAGCCATTCTCAAAGATATTGATCTCATTCAGGTTCTGACGATGCCACATGTGAGTGGCCTTGTTGCCGACGTAGCGTACCTCGAGAGTGGCTGAGTTTGTTAGCTGACGTTGAATGCCCAAGCTCCAGTTCTGCACATACGGTGATACCAGATCTGGATTGATATAGTTGCCGCCAACTGGCGACGAGAAGGCGTTCTGGAAGATCGGGAAGCCAAATGTTGCAGGGAAGACCTTGACCACCGGTTGTGCGGGTGAGCGCAACTCGAGTTTTCCAACGGCGAAATCGATGCCGTTGGTAGCAGTTCCCGACTGTGTCAGGCCGCGTCCGCCGGAAAGTGAATTGGAGATAGAGTTCAGCCCCTCATTGTAGAATGTGATCGAGAAACCGCCACGAACGACCGTTCTCTGATCCCCAATCAACTTACCGAAGAAGCCTTTTCGCACACCCGAAGGACTCCAGGCAAAACCAATATTCGGTGCCGGGTTCACATAATCGTGACCGTAGGGATGGATTGCCAGGACGAAGGCTGGATTCTGATTGCCATTCAGCACGCCCGGCTGGAAGAGACCTGTAGATGGACCATAGAAGTTGTCGCCGCTTGGTTGTGAAAGGAGGTCATTGCCACTGTGAATGTCGCCGTCGAATTGCCAGCGCAAGCCGTAATTCAGCGTCAGATTGGGACTGAGGCGGAAGCTGTCCTGCGCGTAGAGGCCAAACGTGGTGAACGCATAGCGTTGCATCGTTTCCGCGAACTGGATGTACTTATGGGTCTCCTCGTCCACTTGTGTGGCGACTGAGATGCTGGTAACGCGACCAGTTAGGAGTGCATATAGATTGAGCGCGTTGGCGATGTCGTTGCCGGTGGTATTGATGTTGGGCAATGCATTTCGCAACACGTTATTGATTGGATCGGCGGCTACCACGCCGAGGTTATATTGCGGCACGCCCGCCGTGCCGTAGGTGTGCGAATAGAAACTGGTGTGCAGCAATGTGCCGCCAATCGTCAATGAGTGTCGTCCCTTGACCCAGCTCAGATTGTCGGTGAACTGATAGACCGGATTATTCCGGACGTCGGTCGCGACGTTAGGAATCCACGGATTGATCAATGGCGTATTGATAATGCGGTTGCCTTGTTCCGTAAAGCGGCGGGGATCGGCGTTGATGAAGAAGTTTTCACCGTTACCCTGGACGCCGAAAATCGCGCTGTTAACCATGTTCTGTTTGATGGTCCAATCGACGGTGCTGGTCGCAACGTAAGGCGTGGCTGAGGAGTGGATGTTGGTGCCATTGGGACCGACAAAATCAAACGGATTGTTGGGATAAGACACTGTACCCTTGGTGAAATCGCTACTTCGCAGGTTCCAGGTACCGTGCCAGGCCAGCGTCGGCTTGATCTGATAGTCGATGCGCGCGGTCGGAAAGTGCTGCGTGGTATTGAGGGCTTGATCCCACTGCAAGTTCTGCATGAATTCGGGAGCAATACCTGCGATCGGCACAAACCCCGAACCTCCGGATTGAGACCCATTGATCTTATTCAAGATTCCAGCGATGGTTGGATCCACGGTGCTGGTGAAATTGTTCGCGGCTGCAACCTGCAACAGGTTCACCGTGCGCTTCACACCATCAGTGCCAACGTAAGTAAAGTTGCCTTGCTGCGCAGCCGGGGTGAGCACGGCTTGTGTCAACGTTTGCGTGCTGGGCTGCGGTTGGATTTCGTAATAAGCAAAGAAGAACAGTTTGTTCTTGAACGGACGAAAGAACTGAAACAACGGCCCACCGATTGCTCCAACCACGTTGTGATTGCGGACCTTAGTGCGTGAAAGACCCTGCATATTACGGAAGAAACCGTTGGCATTGAGTGCTTCATTTTCTCCCTGGTAGAGAACCTTGCCGTGGTACTGATCGGTGCCGCGCCTGGTAGTCATGCGGATCTGAACTGAGCCTTCGCCGCCAGCATCGGCCCCCAGACCAGTAGTCGAAACGCTGACTTCTTCAATCGCGTCAATGCGCGCGGGAGCAAATGAGAAGAAACTGGTTCCACCGCTCTTGAAGCGTTGAGAGTTATTGTTCATGCCATCGAGCGTGATATTGAGCGAGGCGTTCGGCAGGCCGTTGTACGTACTGTTCCGCTGACTGCTGCTTTGCATATTGCCCGCGACCAACCCGGCAAAGCCGAGGCCGTCCCGACCATTGAAGGGGAGGTTTTGAATCAGCTTGTTGTTTATCGTGGCGCCGACTTCGTTCGTGGTTGTGTTAAGTTGCTCTGCGCTCGCCGCTACCTGCACCGTTTCCGACGCGGTGCCTACCTCGAGGTCGACTCGCACGTCTGTGATTTTTCCTGACTCAACAATGACGGAAGCAATTTGGTCGGTCTTAAACCCAGTGGCCGAGGTGGTGAGCCTGTAACTGCCAAACTGCAGATTGGGGAAGAGAAACACGCCCTCGCCGGACGAAACCGCAGTTTGCTCAACGCCGGTTGAGTTATCTGTAACTTTGATCGATGCGTTCGGAACCACTGCACCATTCGGGTCTCGAACGATGCCGCGAATTCCCGTCGTGGTGATCTGAGCTGACACGGCGATTGTCAGCACCATGATAACGGTGGCAGGAGCTAAGGCCAGCGCGATCGATTTGCGTAGCGTCTGTGAGTTCATTGTGTCCTCCGGTTTGTTCAGCAGTTACTCAGCCTATGGGGCGTTGCCTCAAAAAGTCTTTGGTATGATCGCCGCGCTTACGCCTGCTTCGCAGCCGGAAGCAATATGAGAATGAGATGAAGGACGGTTTCCGCTATCGTCAGCCAATAGCAATCGATTTCTCGTACATCCGAACGATATGCTGTAAAGTGAGTAGTACCTGAATAGAGGAATGTGTCTTGTACGTTCTTAAGACTACTTGAATCCGATTAGGATATTTCTTGACCGGCGCGCTGGGCATATTGTATACAGGCGCCTAAGAGTGATGAGTACACCCTTTATCAATCGCTAATTGTTCTTGGTTGCACCGGTCTGCGGACGTAGAGGCCCGTAATCCTTAGTCCCTTTCGGCAGATAACGAAAGAGAACCTCTATGCAATTGTCACCGGGTAGTTACTATGGTGAGGCTCTGCGAGGCCGCAAAGTAGCCGGCTTCGAACTCTCGGAGCGCGTCTATCCTCCAGGTTTCCAGACTCCTAAACACACTCACAAACGAGCGTTGTTCTGCTTCGTGATTGCCGGCAATTACACTGAAGAATACGGAGGCAGGACACGAGAGTGTAAGTCTTCGACCCTTTTGTTTCACCCTCCTGATGAGCTACATGCCGAACACTTTCATGATTTGGGCGGAAGGTCATTCATTATTGAGATAGAGCCGGAGTGGTTGAAGCGTTTGCGCGATCAAGGGATCGTCGCGCAGCCCGCACCTGGAATCAAAGGCGGAGTCGCGGAGTTATTGGCACAAAGACTCTACAAAGAATTGGTCCAACGAGATGAAGTTTCCGATCTCATCATCGAAGGACTCATGATGGAACTGATGGGAGAGACGTCAAGAGGTGGCGCGATGGTTGAAGTCAATCAGCCACCCCGCTGGCTTGAAGAGGCGAAGGAGCTATTACACGAACGATTTGCCGAGCCATTGAAACTGGCTGATATTGCGCGGGCGGTCAGCGTTCATCCAGTACACCTGGCGCAGATATTCCATAAGTCTTATCGTTGCACCGTCGGCGATTATGTGCGCCGTTTACGGGTGGAACGCGCCTGTCGCGATCTGGCGAACTCCGAATTACCCTTGGCGGATATTGCGCTGGCCGCAGGTTTCTGTGATCAAAGCCACTTCACGCGAACCTTCAAACGTCTGATCGGAGTCGCGCCTTCCCAGTACCGCACCTCCATTCGCGCCGCCAGGCGTTAGGTCGGGGACAGCACCGGCTTTGCACAAAAAATCGAAGATGCCACGGGCTTGCCCCGTGGAGTTTCACGTTTGCTGCTATTTAGCCAGAAACGTGAACCCTCCCCGCCCCAAGGCCGTGGCATCCGCGTTTGGTGTCAAAGAGTCCGTGTAGCGACGAACGTGAAGCTCCACGGGACAAGCCCGTGGCATCTCCGACTTTTTGTGCGAAGCCGACAGCACCATCATCGTTCAGCATCGCCGCGTAATGTGCGTACTCCAAACACAGTCGCCGTTTCATTACCGCCAGTCGCCTGGAATTTCACGGTCACCTTTTTCTTGTCCTTGATCAATTCAGCCGGTAGCTTGTACTCGACGTCGAAGAAGCGCCCAGTCGCGCTACCCGGCGGACTCCGTTCGATTGACTGTTCTCCCAGCCGTTGACCGTCAACAATAACTTCACCAGATCTCTTGCCGCGTTCGTCAGTGTTGTAGGTCACTAACAGCGTAACCGGTTTACTCGAGTCGACAGGTATGTCGTAAGAGAACCATTTCTTTGAGCGACGTCCAGGTCGTCCAGTCAGTCGATCCTGGTTCGTTTCTTCACCCTGTTGATTGAAGGCTTTCTCCTTCTCGGCATCCCCTGGTGCTATGTAACCTATTGTGGCCGCTTCCAAAAGTTGCTGTTTCTTTTGCGCCGCAGCGATCTCCTGAAGTTTTTTGCTCCATGCATCCGACGAGTAGAGATCGAAATAGATTCCATACGTTCGGCGGTGCAAGCGATAAAAAGGTACGAAGTTTAATTCCTTTTCTTTGTCGTCCGTGGTTCGTCCTACATTCACCGTGTGAAAAACGCCAAGGTTGTCGGATACTGGCTGCAACCACTCGCCAACAGCTTTATTGTCAGTCAAAAGCGAAGGAATCGCTTCCGCAGTGCCACCACGTCGTTCTGGTCCAAGGTCTGCAGCGAGAACGAGCGGTCCCCACATCAATGCGGCGATGTTCTTGTTATCCGGTAGTCCTTCAAGCCGCAACGTTTTCGGAAGAGTTAATGAGACCGAATCCCCCGTCTTCCACATTCGCTTCACTTCAACGTACGAACCAGGCTTAGCATCGGTCTTAACTGACTTGCCGTTGACCTTAACGTCAAATCCAGTTCCAGCCCAGGCAGGACGTCGAAGCGCCAACGTTAATTGTTTTGGTTTTTGCAAGGTGAGTCTTAATGTTGCGCTGTCGCCTTCCGGAAAGTCGGTGTTCATTGCCAGGTTTGCACCCGCTTCCATCCATTGTGCCATTGAAGGCACGTACAGATTTACCCAGAGACGATCACCAGCTTCATAGTAGATCCCATCACCATGCAGACCATGACTTTCCATGCCAGTACCGACACAACAAGTGAAACTGCGCGACATGTCCTGATACTCATGACGCACACCACGGCCGATGGGAACCATGTAACAAGTTCTTCCGTCTTCAGGATCTATCGATCCCAGAACGTGATTGAACAGTGCCCGTTCTTCATACTCCGCATACTTGATGTCGGGCTTGAGCGAAAAAAGCGTTCGCGTCATTTTGAGCATGTTGTAGACGTTGCAACTCTCGTCCGTGCGGCCATCGATTCTTTCCGCCAGTTGATCCGGAGGACCGAAATATTCGTCTTTGCCGTGTCCGCCCGTAGCGTAACTATGATCGTTGACCACGATATCCCAAAAGTACTCAGCGGCAATTCCGTCGCTATTGTCGCCGGTGTACAGATACTGTTTCAACACGCCCAGCATCTTCGGCACATTCGTGTTACCGTGTTGTCCGGCCAACTTGTCTTCTCTACGCTTGAGTGGATCCACAAAAGCGTGATGATCGAAGTGATGTGAGAGAGCGAGCCAACGTTGGTCCCCGGTGTCGGCGTACAAATCGGCGAGCACTTCGTTCATGCCTCCAAACTCAGTGTTTAGCATTTTCTGAGTCTGCTCTTCATTAAGCTTTGACATGATCGACTCGGCCCAGGCTGCATATTTGGTCTCTAACTCTAGTGCCGTTCGATTTCCGGTGTACCTGTACGCATCGCGAAGACCGGCGAACATCTTATGCAGCGTGTACCAGGGTGACCACAGCCCGTTTAGATCGAAGAACGACGATTTGATATTCCCGGCAGTTACTTCAGCAAATTTTTCTCGGAGTCCTTCAAGCGCGCCAAGATATCCGTCTCCGTTCTTATCCTGGACTTCCTTCAACTCCTTGACGATATAGTCGGCCCGCTCCTTGAAGCGGGAGTCACCAGTCGCTGCATACATCATTGAAACAGCGGACAAATAGTGACCTGCGATATGACCCGTCAGATTCCTGCCGTCGCCATCCCACCCTGGATAGCCCTGGGCTTTCGGTTCGAGTCCGGCGCGTTTTCGATAGTAAGCAAGCATCCGGTCCGGTTCGAGTTTAAGCAGATACTCGGCATCGAGATCCTGCGCTCGCTTCAAAGGCCCGCCGGTTATTCTGACCGCTGATAGCGGGAGTGGCCGCGCGACTATCTTGACGACGTACTTGTTCGACTGCGCATTCAGTGTCTGGAAACCGTTGAACAGTAAAAATGACACCAGCAGGGCAAACGACATTGTCTTTGTCGCCTTCATTACTTCGCTCTCCTTAATTATTAGCGTCTATAATTATTAGCGTCTATCGTACGTACAAGATTGCATGATGATCGTTAACCATCAATTCTTAAGAACTGGTGCTTCACAGCTTCACAGCTTCAACGGGCTTCAACGCCATCTTAATAACATGCTTCTTCCGATTTACGCGATAATGATCTTGACTGATGCGCGTTTTAATTGTAAACAAACACGTCTTTGATTGGAACCAGCCTCTTTAAGTCTCGGTAAAAGTGAATTCCAACTGATGAGTCGGCGACTTTCACGTCGGAAAGTGCTGAAAAGTTTGGTATTCGCCGGTGCCAGTGTATTGCCGGCGCGAATACTTTCGGCGCATGCCTTTTTTCAGGACTCGAAGTTAGAACTTGCGAGTAGGGCAGTCAAGTTAACGATCACGGCAATAAGTGCTCACACAATTCGAATTAACTTGTCGCCCATTGAAGCTGAACGAGACGCCTTCCCGGCCGCAAATGATTCCCTGATTCAACTTGACTGGACAGGACAGCAAAGACAATTCAAACAACCTGAATCGAATAGCTTCCGCCTCCTCAACTTCGTGATTAAAGTTGGGGCAGATCCGTTGCGCCTCGACGTCTTTGATCGGCAAAGGCTCGTTCAGCAAATCGCGTTTGATAGAAAAACAGCAGGCTTATCTTTCAGGATTGGAAATTCTCCCATCCTGGGTTTTGGAGAAGGTGGGCCACAATTTGACCGCCGGGGCATAACCGACCAGATGCGCAGCGGGCAGGGTGGGTATCGGCTGAGAACTCACGGCGGTCGTGTTCCCATTCCATGGCTTATCGGAACAGACGGTTGGGCCTTGTATATACATCGGCCAGAGGGTACGTTTGATCTTACGGGTGAAAAGGGTCTATTCGTTCCAAGACCTAATAAGCAGTTACCGCTCGATATCTTCCTGGTTTCATCACTGGATCCAGCAACAGTCATCGGCGACTTCTCGCGTCTAACTGGCCTTCCCGAAATGCCGCCGCTTTGGTCGTTGGGATATCTTCAGTCACATCGTACATTGCATGGCCCAGGTGAAATCAGATGGGTCGCCAAAACATTTCGCGAAAAGAAGCTGCCGTGTGATGCGCTCATCTATTTAGGCACAGACTTTACGCCGTCAGGTTGGAACACACATAACGGCGAGTTCACCTGGCACCCAACTAACTTTCCAAATCCGAAAGAGATGGTGGACGAACTTCACCGGCTGAAGTTCAAGGTGGTATTGCACACCGTACTTGAAGGTCGACGATTAACTGGAACAGTCAACGATCCTTGCACTGCCGAACCGCTACCGAGTGGACGTACGCCAGACAATCGCTGGCCGGACGATCGACAGGTTAGTTGTTACTGGCCGGTTCATAAGCAACTGTACGACGTTGGCATTGACGGCTGGTGGCCCGATCAGGGAGATGGCCTGGATGGTCCTTCGCGGCTCGCTCGTAATCGAATGTACTTCGAAGGATCGCAGAAGCTGCGCCCAAATGAGCGCCCATTTGCGCTTCATCGTAACGGTCAAGCCGGGATGCAACGTTTTGCCGCGTTTCTATGGTCCGGCGATGTGTATTCAACCTGGGAAACACTAAAGAACCATGTGCCAATTGCTGTGAACACCGGACTGAGCGGGATCCCATATTGGGGAACCGACATCGGCGGGTTCGTGCCGACAAAAGAGTACACGGGTGAGTTGCACGTTCGCTGGTTTCAGTTTGGCGCCTTTTGTCCCTTGTTTCGTGCTCACGGACGGACTTGGCATCTGCGTCTACCATGGGGTTGGAATACTGGTGAGCTCGGCGTCAGTGAAGTTGCAAACTATACCGGTGGGGCCGCCGATCCTGATCCATCTGAACTTCACAATCCGGACGTTGAGCCAATATGCCGGCAGTATCTGGAATTACGTTATCAGCTCATGCCTTATCTCTACAGTGTGGTACGTGAAGGTTGTCGCACAGGTCTTCCAATAATTAGAGCGTTGTGGCTGCATCATCCTAAGGACATTGAGGCAACTAAGCGCGGCGATGAGTTTCTCTGGGGCCGCGACATCCTTGTCGCGCCGGTGACGGAGAAGGCAGCAAAGTCTCGTGACGTCTATCTGCCGCACGGTGTGTGGTACGACTTCTGGAATCATGAAAAGCTTGTCGGTGGACGAGTCGTGAGTCGAAATGTAGCTCTTGAAACGATGCCGCTTTACGTCAGGGCAGGCGCAATCATCCCTTTTGGTCCAGTAAAGCAATATACAGAGGAGAAGGTGGACGCTCCTTTTACGTTACGTCTGTATCCAGGTGCTGATGGCCAGTTCGAGTTGTACGAAGACGATGGTCGGAGTTTTAAATTTCGTCACGGCGAATGGATAGGGATTCTGATGCGATGGATCGATAAGTCGCGTCGTCTGTCGCTTGTCCTTTTAAAGGGATCAAAGTTTTCAGGTCAGCGAATCTTTGAAGTAGTCGTTGCTGGTGATAGAGAAACGCGATCAATTTCGTTTTCTGGTCGACCAGTTACGATTCAGCTTTAGTTAAATAGGCTTGCATAAAAGTCGAAAGATACCACGGGCTTGCCCCGTGGAGCTTCACGTTTCCTGCTATTTAGCTAAGAACGTGAGCCTCCACGGCCCAAGGCCGTGGCATCCAGCTGATGCTTGAGCTCGTCGGTGTAGCGACCAACGTAAAACTCCACGGGACAAGCCCGTGGCATCTTTCCCGGCTTTTGATGTGATGAAGCAGGTGCCCTTTCGAACCGCGAATGGTTTAGATTCACGGGTAGACACAAAACCGAAAGGAGACACCTGCTATGGATTACCGAGTATATTGCGGCGTCGACTTTCAT
>Ga0126376_10002335_pt1 | contig 10695 bp, 5 predicted proteins | sample PanSoiMetPlot_15_FD_92760 | JGI IMG/M metagenome (GOLD analysis project Ga0126376, IMG submission 92760) | Tropical forest soil microbial communities from Panama - MetaG Plot_15 | ecosystem: Environmental > Terrestrial > Soil > Tropical forest > Bulk soil | place: Panama | collected 2016-02-17 | reverse complement strand
GAACGAGGTCGACATGATGTCGAACAGCCAGCCGAGCTTGCGCGCGATGCCGAGTGCGTGCGGCACATTGGGCCGTTCCATATAGCCGAATCGCAGAGTCACCCGGGAGAAAGTCTGCCCAACGGGCTCTATGCGCACCCGTTCCTCCGGTGGCACGCGCGGCCGGTGATCCGTCTCGATGGAGAGGATGACGTTCTTCTCGTGAAGTACCTTGTAGTGCTTGAGGCTGTGCATCAATGCGGTTGGGGCGCTGCTTGGATCGCTGGTGAGGAATACCGCTGTGCCGCTCACGCGCTGGGGCGGCTTCTTCTCCAGCATGGCGACGAGATCGTCGAGTGACATCTCCTGGCGACGGGTCTTATCGAACAACAGCTTACTACCGCGCCGCCACGTGTACATGATCACCATCACGACGCCGCCAAGTGTCAACGGCACCCAGCCGCCGTCAACGATCTTGAACAGGTTCGCCGCCAGGAAGGTCCCGTCGACAAGCACGATGGGCACTATCAAGGCGATGGTGGCGGCCAGCGACCAGTTCCACACCTCCCGGACCACGATGAAGGCCATTATGGCGGTCGCCACCATCGTCCCGGTCACCGCGATTCCATAGGCGGAAGCGAGTGCACTCGAGGAGCGAAACAGCGCGACCAGTAGCAGCACACCCAGGAGCAGACAGGTATTGATCCGAGGCATGTAGATCTGCCCCGCAAGCTCCTCGGACGTGTGCCTGATTTCGAGGCGCGGCAGCAGACCGAGTGCGATCGCCTGCCGGGTCAGCGAATAGGCGCCGGTGATGACCGCCTGGCTGGCGATGATCGTCGCTACGGTCGCGAGGACGACCATCGGCAGCTGCGCCCATTCGGGGTAGAGCAGAAAGAACGGGTTCTGGAGCGCCTTGGGATCAGCCAGCACGAGCGCGCCCTGACCCAGATAATTGAGCGCCAGGGCAGGAAAAACAAAGCATAGCCATGCGCGCTGGATCGGCAGCCGTCCGAAATGGCCGAGGTCGGCATAAAGGGCTTCGGCGCCGGTCACCGCAAGGAATACCGCTCCCAGCGTGAAAACTCCGACCATGCCGTGTCCGGCCAAGAATGAAATGCCGTATACCGGATTAAGCGCCAGGATGATGCCTGGATGGGCGGCTATCCAACCGACTCCCGGCAACGCCATCGCGGCGAACCACACCACCATGATCGGGCCGAACCAGCTGGCCACCCGCGCGGTGCCCCGCCATTGGACCGCGAACAGCATCACCAGAATCGTAACCGTTACCGGCACGATATAGGCGTCAAATCCAGGCGCCACGACCTTTAGTCCCTCAATGGCTGAGAGTACGGAAATCGCGGGCGTGATCAGCGCATCGCCGAAGAACAGCGCCGCTCCGATGATGCCCAGCATCACCACGGCGGCGATGTTTTCGCCGGTTGCCTTGCGGGCCAGCGCCATCAACGTGAGCGTACCGCCCTCGCCATTGTTGTCGGCGTGCAGGAGGACGAGGACGTATTTGAACGTGACGATGAAGATCAATGCCCAAAGGATAAGCGACAGCACGCCGAACACCGCCTCGGATGTTGCCGCCTGCTCGGCCCCGGTGGCTCTTATGGCCTCATGGAACGCGTAAAGCGGACTTGTGCCGATATCCCCGTAGACGACGCCGATGCTGCCGATAGCGAGTCCAACTAACCCGGCAGCGGGTTGGCCCGAACCTGGACTGCCCGCCCGCTCCGCCTCAGCACCCCCACGGGGAGCCGCAACGCTCTCAGACATATGATGGTAACCGATATTGCGCCGCATAAAGAAGGGGCCGCGGTTTGTAGCACCAAGCCAGCTCAGCCGTCTACCGCCTAAACCATTACCGACGAACGCCCGAAGATTTGCATGTTGTCTGCACCCTTACATTGAGTGCAAGTCCCGACCTATCTAGCGTCCCTTTTCCGCATCTGCACCGGCCCGTTGTCGAAACGCCGCAGGCACAAAGATCTCTCGTCGCGGCGAGCGCGGGCAAATGACAGTCAGGGGGCCATGCGGCGACGGGGATTTTACCGCAGTGGGGTTGCATGGCGTGGTTCACGGTCGTGAGTGACGTTCACATCGGTATTGAAGCAGACCGGCTCGCGGTAACCGCGGGATACGGTGATGAGGCTAGGATTATCGTCCTTGAGCGCCTGGAACAGTGGCTCGGTGGCGCGCCACAGCGATCGCCGGCCGCTGATCGGCGCGTCATGATGTGCCGGCATGTAGACTTCAGGTTTATAGAGCCGCATGTGCTCGAGCGCCTGCCGTGCCGTCGGCGGCATCAGGTATTCCGCCGCCACCGCTACAAGGGCCAGATCAACACCGCCGGCGCGCGCCATCGCCGCCTTTTCCTCATCGGTGACGCGGCCGCCGCTGTCGCGATACATGATGCGGAAACCGCTATCGAGCGTAATCAGATACGCGATTGTACCCTCTGCGATGACCCGCGGATCGGAGACACCACGCGCTCGGATCGCCCGCTCCTCCGCCTCTTGAGCGGCGGACCCAGCACTGAGCGCACCCAACGCACCTTCCATCACTGTCGTGACTTGCGGGTCCGGCTGGCCGTGGCGCGCCAGAATGGGCTCCACGGTGAAGCCGTCGAACTTGAGCAGTTCGCCGCCGCGTCCCGTGACTGTGCGGATCTGGGTGGCCGGCACCCCTTGGGCGGCAAGTTTGTCGGTTGTCACAGGGGCGCCGACGACTGCGGCAGCCGTACGGATACTTACCGACGCGGCGTCCGCCATGTGGTCGAAATGCCCATGGCCGATCAGGATGACATCCGCGCGCGTGACGTCGCGGGCCGCGAAGCCCAGCGGCGGATAATTGGAGCCGCGATCGAAATAGGCATCGAGCAGGATGATCTTGCCGCCATAGGCGAGTTCGAAATTGGAATAGCCGGTCCAGCGGACCGCCAGCGTATGTGGATGACGCGGCGCAAGCCCGCCAGTCGATACAAGCTGCGTCGCATGGCAGGCGGGATCGCGCTCCGCCGCCGCGAAGGCCGGATCGGCGTCGACGGCGTCACGGTTTTCGGCGCGGGGATCGGAGAACGGGCGCGACAGCGCCGCGCTCGCCGCCAGCACGGCGGCTGCCGCGACGACCCAGGGCAAGGTGCCGCGCGTCACTTAGGTCGCCCGTGGGAAATTTCGAAGAGGGGAAAGAAATTCACTGCACGACCTTGAACTTGTGCACCCGCCTGCCGCGGTTTTCCGCGACGTAGACGTTGCCTTTGGAGTCCACCGCAATGCCATGGGCCTGATCGAATTGACCGGGTTGCTTGCCGATGCTGCCGAAGCTCGACACGAGCTTGCCAGCCTTGCGGTCGACGATGTCGATCTGAGCGTTGTTCTGGTTGACGACAAACATGTAGGTCTGCTCGGGATCCGGCGAGAAAGCGATCGCCACGGTCGCACCGCCGAACTGCTTGATCTTGCCGTCCGCCGGCATGGTGACGGGCGTCCACGGCAGGGCGATGGTCCGCCTGAGATTGCCCTGCTTGTCGTAGACCTGGATGCGGGCGTTGTCGCGGTTGCAAACGTAGACGAGGCCGTCGTTGCCGATCGTCATGCAGTGCACGGTCGCCATGCCTTCAGGCTTCCATTGACGTAGGAAGCGGCCGTCGCGATCCATCACCGCAATGCGGTGATTGCTGTTGCGGCCTTCACCGTCCGACACATAGACGTCGCCGTTGTCGCGATCGACAAAAATGCTGGACGGCATGTGGAACTGGGCAAAGGGCGAATTGAGCGGCGTCCCCTTGATCGTCCCATCCGAGGAATCAAGCACGCCCTTGGTGCCGATACGCAGCAACAGCTTGCTGCCGTCGTGGCTGAACTTCTGGACGACGCCGGACGGAGCGGAAGCGACCCAGAAATTGTTCTCTTTGTCGAAATGGCAGCTGTGGAGCCGCGGATCGAGCAAATCGGGATTGTTCCAGGAATGCACCACGTTGCCGGCCGGATCGAACTCGATGATCGCCGGTGCCAGGCGCCCGGCGTCCAACTCGCCGTCCAGAATGTCCTGCCGGTTGAGAATCACCACATGGTCCTGAGCATCGACGCAGACGCCACCCAGTCCGCCGAGCACCCAACGATCCGGCAATGGTTTTGGCCAGGACGCCTCGACCTCGTAGTGCGGCGGGCTACTCTGCGCCCAGGACCGGGATGCGCCAACCACCTGAGCAACCAGGACCAGCACGGCGCACAGGCCGACCGTCACCGGAAAGCTTATCTTCATGACCACGTCTCCTCCGCTCGCCAACAGTGCTCCGGGTCTTGATTTTGGACTAGAAATGCACCGGACGTCCCATCATGCCTCGCTTTCAGGCTCGCTCGCAATACAGGCCACGCCCGATGGGCTGTCGCCCGGATTGAGCGCCGGCGAAACCCGAGGCGGCTTTGCCGTATCGAGGACCGTTCCCGGATTTTCGCTGCGCTCAATCCGGCCACGGTCCTACCCGCACGCAATCCTGATTCCCGAATCCTTACTTGCGGGTATCACGCCCCTGCGATCAAGGCCTTGTCCGCGGCGCATTTCAATCGCCAAACGAGGCCGGTGGATGCATAATGAAGTTCAACTTTGCCGCCGACACTTGCCTCGGCAACGGCCGAGATTATCGTGCTGCCGAAACCGCGTCGTCTTGGCGGCTTCACTCGGGGGCCATCGTGTTCGACCCAGCCGATACTAAATTGGCCGTTCTCTAGCCGCCAATCGATGGTGACGCTGCCGTGATCATCCGACAACGAGCCATACTTGCCCGCATTGGTGGCAAGCTCGTGGAGCGCCATGCCGATGCTCTGCGCCGCCGAGGGTGTCACGCTCAAATGGGGCCCCTCGATCGTGATGCGCTCGCCGATCAGATCAGCAAAGTGCGCGAGTTGGGCGCGGACCAGGTCCTCGATCTCGACGCCCTGCCATTCGCTTCGGACGAGGAGGTCCTGGTTGGCGGATAACGCCTGGATCCGTCGCGAGAAGCGTTCCCCAAAATTACTGGGATTCGATGCGGCGGTCTGGTTCGCGATTGACTGGACCACGCTGAGCAGATTCTTGGTGCGATGATTCAACTCACGGACCAGCAGGAGCTGACGCTCTTCGGCGCGCTTGCGCTCGGTGATATCGGCCGCGGTTCCCGCCATGACGACGGCGCGGCGGGCTTCTCCGGTCCCTTCGAACGTGGCCATGCCGTAGACCTCTATCCAGCGGATTTCGCCGCTGGTTCGCTCGAGGCGGTATTCGCCGACAAAAGGTTTCGGATCGACCGGATTGAGCGCCGCCGCCGCGGCGGCACAGACGCGTGACGCGTCCTCAGGCGGCACGCGTGCCATGATGCTGGCGACGTCGGTTTGGGGGTCGACGATGTCGAAGATCGCCTTGAAGCGCTCGTCCCATGACGCCGTGCCCTGGACCGGGTCGTAGAGCCACCATCCGAGCCGAGCGGCGTCGAGGGCAAGCTGTAGCCGCATCTCGCTGGTGCGGATTGCCGCGTCCGCGGTTTTGCGTCTGGAGATGTCGCGGACGAGACCGATAAGCCGACGTCGCCCCGCTATCTCGTGAAGCTTGCCCTGCGAATGCAGCCAACGCACCGAGCCGTCGGCTTGCCGGCAGCGATACTCGACATTGAACGGAGCGCCGCTTACGCGCGTATCGCCCATAGCCCGTTCGACTTTCGGCCGGTCCTCTGGATGGATGGCGCCAAGCGCCTCGTCCCATGTGATCGGAGTTGCGGGCGAAAGCCCATGCAAAGTCAACGCGCGGTCGGAGGCGATGAATTCTCCGGTCTGGAGGGAGCTCTCCCACATTGCAGCGCCATCGGCATGAAGCGCCAATTGCAGTCGCGCCTCGCTCTCACGCAGCAATTCCTCCTGCTGCTTGCGTTCGTTGATATCGATGGCAAGGGCGAAGAATTGCGAGGGCTTGCCGGTTTCATCGGGCAACGTCGATATGATTTTACGAACCCAGACTGGACGCCCGGTCTTGTGAACGTATCGGTTCTCGATCACGAAAGCATTGCCTTCGCCGTTGCGAAGGCGGCTAACTTTTTCAACATTGTCATCGCGATCATCGGGATGAATGAGTCGACCAAAATGCATGCCGCGCAGCTCGTCTTCGGAATAGCCTACGAGTGCGCAGAAAGCGGGGTTACAGTGGAGGAACTGCTCGGTGTGCCAATCCGACAAGGTAATGCCGGCTAAGGCGTGCTCATAGAGGCTGCGAAATCGCGCCTCGCTCTTGTGCAGCTGTTCCTCCTGCCACTTGCTCCCGGTGATATCCATCGCAAGCGAGAAAAACTGCGAGGTCTTGCCGGTTTCGTCGGGCAGGGTCGATATGATTTTTCGCACCCACACCGGCTGCCCGTCCTTGTGAACCAACCGGTTCTCAAGCTCAACGACGTTCACTTCGCCCTTGCAGAGGCGGCGAATCTTCTCATTGTTATCGTCGCGATCATCGGGATGAACGAGTAGACCGACGGGCATGCTCAGCAGCTCGCTTTCGGAATAGCCGACCAGCGCACAGAAAGCGGTGTTGCACTGCCGGAACCGCCCGTTCAGGTCCGACAGGGCAATGCCCGCGAAGGCATGTTCGTAGAGATGGCGAAAGCGCGCCTCGCTCTTGTGCAGAGCATCCTCGGCCCGCTTGCGATCGGTTATATCGTAGCCCGAGGGGACGACGCCATCGACCATGCCGTCGGCCGTCCGCAGCGGCGTTACCTGAAAATCCATCCATCGCATCTCTCCGCCGCGAGGGACATAGGGCAGATCCAGCCGTACCGTCTCGCCCGCCATGCACCGTCCGATCAGCTCCTGCATGGGCGAATTGGTCCAGCATGGCGCCACGGCGAATGGCTGGCCGATCACGGCCTCGCGCGGAGCGCCGATAGCCTGCAGCATCTGGACGTTCGCTTCCGTTATGCAGCCACCTTTGTCGAGTAGGCCGACAGATCCATTATAGGTGTTGATAATCTGGCTGAGGTGCTTTTCACTCTTTCGCAGCATCGCATCGCTACGAAAGCGGTTTGCAGCCGCTCTCTTGAGCGTCGCCCACAGCTCGCAGAGTTCCGGCACGTCCGATTCAAACGGCACCTGGGGGTCCGTCAGCAGTGCCGCCGCCTTTTCGCGCAGTTCGGCAAGCGGACGGGTGATGCGACTTGCCATCCAGAGCGCGAACACGAGCGAGGAGAGCGAAATAATTCCGCCCAATGCTATTGCCCAGCCGACGGTGCCGAGGACGGCCCCGCGCAGTTCCGCGGTCCTTGCGGCGATGCCTGCTGTCCAACCGCTCACGTTCGACTGAGCGTTGGCCAAGATGATCTGATCGCCTTCACGCGTCACGAGTTCGAACAAGCCCTCTCGCATCATGGTCGCGCGCACTCGCTCAGAGGCGAGCTGACCGACTCGGCGGTCATGGTCAGGTAGGCGCACGACCAGCCGACTTTGTGCGTCGCGTATGGCGACCACCCAGTTTTTGGGCATCTCCTGGAAGGCGACGAGGTCCAGGAAACGACGGGTGTGCATGGTGATGGAAAGTGCGCGGAACGGCTGGCCGTCCTTGAAGATGGGAACATTGGCTGTCGCCACCCATCTCTGGTCGGGTCCCATGAAAACGTCAGAGACGACCACCGAACGGGATGCAAACGCCCGGTTCTGCGCGGCAATTCCCTCTTTGTTCCTGATCGGGGACAGCAGTGGCTGACCTGGCAGCCGATTGGTGTTTACAAGCTGCCGGCCGTTAACGTCAGCAACGACGGCCCAGAGGTCGGGGTCGCTCGTAAGACTCCGGCGCAGTTCGCTCTCGAAGGCGTCGGTGCTGTCTTCGAGCAAGGCTGGGGAGCGTGACAACACTTGAGCGAGCGTAATGTGTTTGCCGAGTTCGGCGTCAACCGCGGCTGCGACTGAACGGGCGGAATAAAGCAGGCTTGCCCGCTGGGTTTCGTTGGCGGCATTGACGAGGCTCCAGATCACCGCGACGACGACGATGTTGAGTGGCACTGCAAGCGTGAGCACAATCACGATCAGCCGCGCGTTGATGGTCACGCGGGGGGAAGGCGGCTTGGCGTCACCCGTGGTAAGGGCATTCAGGGCGGGTTGGACTTCGCGGGACTCCGGGGGGCTTAGCATCACACGACACCCAATTCACTCAAACGGAACATCGGCAGCGTGGAAGGCAAAGTCGGGTAGCAAGCGGAAGGATACGACACCGGGCGGGTCTCTTAAACCAGTCGCGCCAAAAATCAGGATCTTCGCTCGATGCATCTCCGTTACAATGCAATCGCCGCCGGCTTGGCTTCCGGCCGGCGTCGCTGCGTTGTGCCACTAACGTCCGCAGACCCCCCAAGGGAGACTACCAATGCGCGAAATTGGTCATTTTATTGGCGGCCAGGAGGTCAAGGGCAATTCCGGCCGCTTTGGCGACATCTTTAATCCCAATACCGGCGAGGTCCAGGCCAGGGTGGCACTGGCACGGCACGCTGAAGTGGAGCATGCCATTGCGGTTGCGGCGGCGGCCCAGCCAGCCTGGGCCGCGACCAACCCGCAACGGCGCGCCCGTATCATGTTCCGGTTTCTCGAACTCGTGAACCGAGAGTATGACAGCCTTGCCGCCCTGTTGTCGTCGGAGCACGGCAAGACGATCACGGATTCACGTGGCGACATCCAGCGCGGCCTCGAGGTGGTCGAGTTTGCCTGCGGCATCCCGCACCTGATGAAGGGCGAATACACGGCGGGTGCAGGGCCGGGCATCGACCTTTATTCGCTCCGCCAGCCGCTCGGGGTCGTGGCGGGCATCACCCCGTTCAATTTCCCGGCCATGATTCCAATGTGGAAATTCGCGCCGGCGATTGCCTGCGGTAATGCCTTCGTCCTCAAGCCGTCGGAGCGCGACCCGTCCGTACCGATGCGCCTTGCGGCCCTGATGACCGAGGCCGGGCTACCCCACGGCATTCTCAACGTGGTCAACGGCGACAAAGAGGCGGTCGACACGCTGCTCACTGACCCCCGCGTGGTGGCCGTCGGATTCGTCGGCTCATCGGCGGTCGCCGAATATATCTATTCAAACGGATGCGCCAACGGCAAGCGCATGCAGTGCTTCGGCGGCGCCAAAAATCACATGATCGTGATGCCGGATGCCGACTTGGATCAAGCCGTCGATGCCCTGATCGGTGCCGGTTACGGGTCCGCCGGCGAACGCTGCATGGCGGTCTCGGTCGCCGTGCCGGTTGGCAGGAACACCGCGGATGCCCTTATGCAGAGGCTGATTCCGAGGGTGGAAGCTCTCAAGATTGGCCCATCATCCGACCCGCATACTGACTTCGGCCCCCTGGTCACTCGTGCGCACCTCGACAAGGTCAAGGGCTATGTCGATATGGGCGTGAAGGAAGGCGCCAAGCTCGTCGTCGATGGACGCGGATTCAAGCTGCAGGGCTATGAGAACGGCAACTTCATGGGCGGCTGCCTGTTCGATGAAGTGACGCCGAACATGCGCATCTACAAGGAAGAGATCTTCGGCCCGGTACTCTGCGTAGTGCGGGCCAAGGACTACGAGGAAGCCGTGCAGCTGCCCTCCGAGCATGACTACGGCAACGGCGTCGCCATCTTCACCCGCGACGGCGACACCGCGCGCGATTTCACCGCGCGCGTCAATGTCGGCATGGTAGGAGTGAATTTCGCCATTCCGGTACCGTTATCGTACTATACCTTCGGCGGATGGAAGCGTTCGGGCTTCGGTGACCTCAACCAACATGGCCCGGACTCGATCCGATTCTACACCAAGATCAAAACCGTAACGTCGCGCTGGCCTTCCGGTACCAAGGAAGGTGCCGAGTTTGTCATTCCCACGATGAGGTGATGGTGAGCGATGTCATCGGTCGCGTTCAGCTTCCGAGAGTGCGAAGGTCGTCCGGGCGCAAGGGACTCTGGCCGAAAACGCGGGACCAATTCAACCTCGCCCGAGGTTTGTGGTTCTCCTGGCGACCGCGATCGGGAAGCAGGCCGAATTTGTCGGAATGTCTCCGATTGGCCCCGGCAAACCACGTCCATAACCAACCAAGAAACGCCGTGGCTTAGCCAAGAGCCGCCATTAGCTCGTCTTTTTTGTCACACCGCAGAAAATTCTGCATCTATGCGGGAATAACCCCAGCTTGCACGTTGACTTGCGCTGCCCAAAGACGCTCAATCGACGCGGGCGGGGGAGGATTGTAAGGACGTACATTTAGTAATTGGCTCGGCTGGTTAGCGGTCATCGGCGACGCGTCGAAGTATGGGCGCGGCTTTTGATGACCGGGTGCGGTCGCACGCAGTGCAGGCCGATGAGCCGTGCGGTGCATGTCGGTGGTGTGCGGCCTTTTTCTGACTCCGTCTGTTCGACGACCCCTGACCGGGGGACCGCATCTGTCCGATGGAGACAAAGTCAATGAATAGATACCAGCTCGGGACGCACCAACAGACCTATCCGGTGCGTGGGGATCAAAACCGTGAAATCGGCTTGAGGGCAGTCGCAGCCGCGATCCTCTACCAGGGTGGCGCCAATAATGTAGAGCACACGCTCTCCCGAGATCTGTTCGCACCCGCGGCTCACTCGGCGCAGTCGAGCGATCGCGAACCGTAGGACTTGTCGACTGCATTCAATGTCCGCAGCGCCGGTCGCCGCGCGCCACCGGCGCATGGCCTGAGTTTTAAAACTCCG
>Ga0126376_10002334_pt1 | contig 10697 bp, 13 predicted proteins | sample PanSoiMetPlot_15_FD_92760 | JGI IMG/M metagenome (GOLD analysis project Ga0126376, IMG submission 92760) | Tropical forest soil microbial communities from Panama - MetaG Plot_15 | ecosystem: Environmental > Terrestrial > Soil > Tropical forest > Bulk soil | place: Panama | collected 2016-02-17 | reverse complement strand
GGGAGGCGTTACGGAAGGGCAGCGATTGAGCATGCGGCCGGCGTCCAGAGGAGAGAGATCGTGAGACGCTCTGATCTGGTCTGGGCGATTCTGGTGCTGGCGTGTTGGGGGTGCGCGACTCACGCCGGAGTGTCCGCCTCCGATGTCGAGTCGCTTGCCAGAGGTGAGCGGGTCACCGTCCTGGTTCTTGGCACGGGGAACCAGTGGGCCTCGAGGACGGAGCCGGATCTCTACATGCTCGTGCAGGCCCCCCGCCCGACACCCACCGAGAAGGTTCGAACCGACCTTTCCGAGTGCCAGACGGCTGTCCGGAAGATCTGGAACTCCGACCGCACCCAGACAGATCGGACGATCCTGGTCAACGAGGGTCCCGCCTACAATCCTGGAGCGCAGGTGTCGCGAGCCGTGATGAATCTTCTGGCCAAGACCTACGGGGATTGTCTACAGCAAAAGGGCTACGTGGCCAGTCGACCCGAGCCGAACGGTTAGCGCGACGGAGCTCGTTTGACACCCCGAGTGGCGGAGGGTTTACTGGTTCGCACGGGGTTGGTATGAAACGGGTGCCCTACGATCCGATTGCTCCGACGCTGGCCGCGTTGGCCGTTCTCGTGCTGCTGGCCGGCTGCGCGAGCACGTCATCCCAGCCCGCTCGTAGCGCGTTCGAAGACATCCCGGTGCCGAACGGCCTCACCTTCCAGCCCAGCAAGTCCACCATCATCGAGTCGCCCACGGTGAAGGCCGCGCGGCTCGTCTACCGGGGCCGCATCGAGGTTGACAGCCTTGCGGCGGCGATGCGGGCCACGCTCGAGTCGAACGGCTGGCGGCAAGTCAGCAGCACCGCGAACTCGGATCACGGCATCACGCAGATTTACGAAAAGTCGGGTAACCCACTCGAGGTGCGTTTGATCGACGGGTGGTGGTACACCTATGTCGAGATGACGGCCAGCCGCACCGTGCAGCAGCAGTAGCGCGTGCAGACTGTCAGATCAGCGGAGCTCGTCGTCTAGGCTTCAGCACGTCGCTCGTTGGATTGGTGGCAGCCGCCTGATCGGCTCCACTGCAGCTACAGAAAATCCAGCAGCCGCCATTTATCGTCCTATACTCTGAGGCCGGAGCCAATGATTCCGCCAAAGTGCCCACGCTGTCAGCAGTCGATATCAGTCGGCGACACCCTCACGTTCGACGGCAACTCCATACTGCACCTCGACTGTCGTCGACCCCGTGATCTGAGCCGCGAAGAACGGGCGCTCCTGTTCATGTATTGCTTCGACCACGCGGTCGCCGAGTGTACTGCCTGTGCCAAGACCTACCGCCAGACGGAGCTGGGCTCAGACGTGATCGGCAACCGCTCGCACCTCTGTCCGACGTGTCGCGAGGATTTGACCGAGACGATGCGTCAACACCTGTACGGCTGCGGAAAGCTTCCCGATAACGTGAGCGCAAGGGCGCGGGAGGCGCGCGAAGCCGCACAACGGCTCATCAAAGCGAGCCGGCAGGCCATCGACCGCGCGGACGTGCTGATGCGCGAGGCCGAAGCGGGCCTGATGGAAGACCGCAAGCTGCTGCAGAACGCGAGAGCTGCGTTCGCCGCGCTCCGCGAAGCGATGGGGCAACGGCCGAGCGGCTAGGTTCCGCTCATGGGATGGGGCTGCCGGGAGACTGAAACCACGTGTAGTCCCATACACTGACGCGGTATGCCGAAGTCACCGGCAAGTGAGGGACGATGAAGAAGGCGCGGCCGAAACCTCCTACGCCGCCCGGAACGTACGCGATTCGCTGACCCACCACCGCTCCCGTCTGGTCAACCGCCTGCGCGAGGACACGAAGGTGGGTAGCAAACTCGCCGTGCTGATTGTAGATGTAGCCACTGACTGTTCGTTCGTGCGGCCCCTCTTCTGTCGCAGTCCAATCAATCGAGAAGTGGCGCTCCCAGCCATACATCAGGGTGTCGGGTGAGCCTGGTGGCGGCACGGCGCCTGAGCCGGCACAACCTACACTGAAGATCGCGCACAACAGCAGTCCGGGAAGAACTCGTGACCGAAGCAGTGCCATCAACGTTCCTTCACCTCTTTGGACCGCGCGCCTTGCACCGACACTACATCTTGATCGTCTGATCCAGTAACCGTACGACTGTTGGTCACGTTCCCACGTAAATTCCTGACGGCGTAACGTACAAGACCTGGTTCACCAGTCTTCGGTTGCACGGCGAGTCAGCGCGCGGGGACGCCCGAACAGGCGCTCGCGCGGCTTAGCCGCGGGTGGTACGCTGAGAGACATCCGCGCTCAGTAGAACACGTCGGCTGTTTTGTCGTCCCATGGGCCCCAACACTCATCGAGAACGCAACGCCCGGCGAAAGCTCGAGGCCGCGCTCCGCACGCGCAGGGACACATTTGCGCTGACTGATCTGGAGCGGACGCGCGACGGCTATGTGTTGAAGTTCTCCCGCGACATCGTCATTCTCGTTCGGCGTTGTCGCGCCTCTGTTCTCCGCGACGATGCACAATTGGCCTCGCTGCTCACGGCAGTGCGCCGCGATTTCGAGCTGGTTAATTCTCTGCGAGCTACGCAATAGCCGCTCGCGCTTCCCGCGCCGTGCAGCGGTCGCGATGTGAGCAAGGCGGTGCGGCTAGAGTCTTACCGGAGTGTGTTCTTCCGCCGCGAAACCTCCTGAAATTAAACGGATGCGGTTCCGGTATCAGTCTTGCGTCTGAATTGCCCGTGGGCCGTGTCACGTACGTGTCTCGCACGCCCCGGCTGCGCGATTCTGGGGCTACCACCGCGACGCGGCCGTGTGTATCCGCGTTCCGATGGGTGCGTGCTCGTTTCGGTATCTCGAGCGCCTCGATGTTCGCCGCCTTCGATCGTGTCGTCGGGCAGCGCCGTTGGCGAGTCCTTGGACGGGCCATTCCGCGCGGCAATGAGCGCCGTCTCGGCATGCGGCTGAGCTCGAAGATCTTCCTGACGTCTACGGTCGTGATCGTGGCCCTCGTAGGGGTTGGCGCCTTCAGTCTCGCCGCGCTGAGCCGGCTCGTGAGCGTAAACCGCGGAATCACTACGCGGTTGCTGCCGGTGATGACGTTGACTGCGGCCGCAAACGAGGCTATTCCGCGACTGCTACAACTGGAGGCGCGGGCATTGGTGTTGCGCGATCCGCATTACGTGATGGCGTGGACTCGGATCGCGGCGCAAGTAGCCGAGGACCTGGAAGGCCTGGCTCCGTACTCGCTGGGCGAGCATGGGCACCGCCTCCACCGAGAGGCGAGTGCGGCATTCGGAGCGTACCAGCTTCTCGTCGCCGAGGAACAGGCGCTGCTCCACCGCGACGACCGCGCGCGCGCCCTTCGTCTCTCGGATGCCGCGGCGCGAGTACGCGCGGAGGAAGCCCGGGAACACCTCGGCAATTTGCTGGCGGTGATCCGGACGGAAGTCCTCGCCGCGCAAGAAGAAGCCGCGCGTCTCGAAGCGCGGACCTGGACCGTCGTACTCGCAGCACTGAGCGCTGCGGTCGTGCTCGCGCTGCTCGCAACGGGTCTTGTGGCCCGCCGGATGACCCGACCCCTCCAACGACTTTCGGAGGCGACGTCAGCAGTCGCGACGAACGCATTTCGTGAACCGATCGCAATCGGCAGCCGCGACGAAATTGGGGCGCTCGCCTCATCCTTCAATTCAATGGCGAGCCGGCTGAGTCAAATGGAACAGGCGAAGCATGATTTTTTCGCGACTGTCTCTCATGAGCTTCGTTCCCCCCTGACGTCGATACAAGCTGCAACCCAGCTCCTGCTCCAGCACGAGCGTGATCCGCTGACCGAGAACCAGAAGCGCCTGACGGACATTGTTTTGCAGAGCTCCGAACGTTTGCTCCGCCTGGCCAACCAGATTCTTGAGATCTCACGCCTTCGCGCGGAGCTCGTGCCGCTCGACCGGCAAGCCGTGGATCTTGCGGGAGTGGTGGGTCGCGTGGTGGAGGAGCTGCACCCCCAGGCCGAGGAGCGCGGTGTCGCGATCGTCGCCGAGCGTTGCGGAGCCCACTTCGCGTACCTCGGCGACGAAGAACGGCTTCATCGGATGATCGTCAATCTCGGCGCCAACGCAATCCGCTTTCCGCCTCGGGGCGGGCGTGTCGTCGTTCGGGTCATCGACGCCGGCTCCGAATTTGAGCTTCAGGTCGAGGACAATGGCGTCGGTATTCCCGCCGACGCGCTACCGCACATCTTCGATCCGTATCGCCAAGCCCATGGAAATCGCGGTGGGATCGGCCTGGGCCTGGCCATCGTGCAGGGAGTTGCAAAGATCCATGGCGGGCGCGTGACCGCCGAGTCACGTGAAGGAAAGGGTAGCCGCTTCACCGTTCTGCTTCCGCGCTCTTAAGCGAATCCCAGTCCTAGGGTATTACCCGGATGTCGTGTTGCGGGGATCCCCGTAGTGTTCGAGGTATGCTGAACACCACCGTGTACGTTGGCCTTGCCCGCGAGGTCCGCCAGGCCCTGCTCAACGACGCGGACCTCTCCTCCGCGGCGGAAGCTGCCATTGAGCATCCATTTGACACCGCGCTCACGGCGCCTATCGCACGTGAGGTTCTCGCAACATGCGTGAGGCTCGGGCTCGCCGCCGCGGCCGACATCATGCAGATCGCTGTCACGGCGTTGTCGAGCAACAGCGACGAGGCGAATGGAGACGGACGAGCGCGCCACCACGAACGCCGGGCGTCGAGTCGCCGGGTTGCTGCGAAAAAAGGATCCGGCCATCGACACCATCGAGTGGGAGATCAGATCGGCTCAGCGACAGGCGCTGATTGAGCTAGCAACGTCGCGACCCTAGTTGTAAGACGGCGCCCGCGGTGGGAGCTCACCGCCCGTCCCTCTTCTCACGGGGTCGTCCCCTCGACGGCTCCAATGTCGCATCCAGCTCCGGTCCGCAGGCTTCCCCGCTGATCGGACGGCAGACAGGCGGCGTTATCGGCTGCGTCGAGCGCCTGGCTGTTCGTCGCGAGCAGGAAGAACCCCCGGCCCGGCACCCCAAAGTCGATGAAGTCGCCGAGGCCCGGGTCGCCGGCGCGATCGTGAGGGAGCAAGGCGACGGCGCAGCTCGGGTCGAAGAAGATGTTGTTGTCCAGCGAGGTGACCTGACCCTGGCAGGCCGTGGCGGAGTCTGACGGCCCCGAAACGATCGTGTTGTGCAGCGCCAACGCGCTCGTGGCGGCCAGGGCTGAGCCACCGCCGAGGGTGCTGTGATTGTTGGCGATGGTCGTGCTGACGATGGCGCCGCCTGCGACGAACAATCCGCCTCCGAAGCCGGACTCCGCTCCATTTTCGGCAAACGTGCTGTTGATGATGGCGACGGCCGACGACTCTGAATGGAGGCCGCCGCCGTTGCTCCCGCCCGCGTGGTTGTCGACGATCGTGGTGCCGATGATCGTCGCGTGCGGGGTTGCCATCGCCATCTCACGAGTTGTTAGCGACGAACCTCGGGCGGGGCGCGTTGGACCTTCTACGCGACGCCAGAGGCCGGTCGATCGAGTGCAAGTTTCATGAACCTCCGCCAGGGCAAGCGGGGATTTGTGAATGCAAGGAGTGGCATCGATCGTGTCTCACGCAACGCGACTCAAACCCGTGTTTGATCTCGGTTGCGTTTTCGCCATTCGGCACAATCATTTTCGTGTCCGTGAACCGGCTCAGCATTAAAGGCGACTAAAACACGCGGGCGATCGCTCCCCTCAAACAATCTACTTGCCAAAGCAGCAAAGGCCTAACGTCCTCGGGCGCGCCAGGGGCGAGGAGTTACGTTACGATGTTCCCGGGCCCCCGTTCGCGGGTGCTAGACTCCTGCCCGAGTGAGATGCGTTCTTGGTCCCGCCTAGGAGAAACTTCAACGGATTTGCCTGTTCCCACCGACTGCTCGCCTCCTGCCCTTGTCATTCGCGAAACAGCCTCGGCCGAGTCACCGAAAGCCGAAGCCTCCTCGACCCCGTGCACCCCGCGCAGCGTTGACCGTGTTTACGTTGTTCAAGATAGATAGGGGTTAGACAGCATGTCGCTGGCTCCTCTGAGGAGGCTGCTGCGTTGAGCACACTCGACCGCGCGGTTTTAGTGGATTTGACCGGTCAGGCTGCCCTGGTCACCGGGGGCGGTAGAGGACTTGGTCGGGCGTTTGCCCTGGCCCTCGCAAAGGCGGGCGCGAAGGTTGCCGTGACGGCCCGCACGGCCGCGGAGGTACGGGAAACCGCAGAGATGGTCGAACGCGACGGGGGGCAGGCAGTAGGAATCCCGCGCGATGTATCCGAACCAGGCGCTGCCACCGAGATCGTCAAGACCGCCGAATCGAAGCTCGGGCCGCTCGAGATCCTCGTCAATAACGCCGGCGTCATGGGGCCCGTCGGCTACAACTGGAACGTCAACTCTGAGGATTGGTGGCGTACCTTCGAGGTCAACATGAGGGGGCCCTTCCTGTGCGCACGGGCCGTCCTACCCGGAATGCTCGCGCGCCGACGGGGTCGGATTGTGAACATCTCTAGCGGTGCGGCTTTCAATAGCTTCCCGCAGATGGCGGCCTACTGCGCTACCAAGGCGGCATTGACGCACTGGACGAATTGTCTTGCGCGCGAAACGCAGGCGCAGGGCGTGGTCGTGTTCGCGTACGCGCCAGGATTCGTTCGCACACCGGGGACCGAGTATCTGACAGGGTCAGCAGATGTGCCGAACGAGACCGGGGATTACTTCCGTGCCTTCTTAAACGAGAGGCGAGATACACCAATCGCGCGGAGCGCGCAGCTGTTGCTCTTTCTGGTATCCGGAAGAGCAGATGCGCTCTCCGGCCGCTTCATCCACGCGACAGACGACGAGGAGGCGCTCGTCCGTCGTGCGGACGAAATACTACGGGACAACTTGCATGTCCTGGCCGTGCGAAAGTAGGCGAGGGCGAGAGCGTCAGGTCAAGTGTGAAGACAAGACTTCGTGCTGCCTAACCTCACGCTTCTGCGGACCGTGACTCCGCGTTGCTCGCCCGGGCCGCTGAGCGTGCGCGTTGGGCTGCGCACGTGATGCGTATTACCGAATAGCAACTTTGCGACGGCCTTGTCCTCACATGGGTGGGAGGGCAATGTCATACGATTACATCATTGTCGGTGCGGGATCGGCAGGGGCGGCGCTGGCAGCGCGCCTCTCTGAAAACCCGCGGTGTACGGTACTCCTCCTGGAAGCGGGGCGTGATTACCGCTCACTGGAGACCCCTCTCGAGATCCAAAGCCCCAATTTCCTCCCACTCCTGACGAACGCGCACTATCACTGGCCAGATTTGCGGGTCCGCCGCACCGCCGTGCAAACCCCTGCGCTATATCTTCAGGGGCGTGGGGTCGGTGGCAGCTCGACAATCAATGCGCAGTGTGCGATTCGGGGGGTTCCTGAGGACTACGATCACTGGGCGGCACTGGGATGTACGGGATGGTCATGGACCGAGGTGCTCCCGACCTTTCGTCGGCTCGAGGATGACCTTGATTACGCCGAAGCTCCATATCATGCGCGCGGGGGACCCATTCCTGTGTACCGCGCCCCCATCGACGAGTGGAGCCCTCTCGACCGCGCCTTCCGGACGGCGGCGCTAGACCTGGGCTATCCCTGGACACAGGACCACAATGCGCCCGACAGCACCGGCATCTCCCCGTATGCCATGAACCGCCGGGCCGGTCGGCGCGTGTCGACCAATGACGGGTATCTCGAGTCCGCGCGTAGTCGTGCCAACCTCACGATCATCGGTGACTCCCTCGTGGACCGGGTCGTCTTCGACCGACGACGCGCAACGGGCGTCCGTGTCCGAACCGCGAGCGGACAGGCCGAATACCACGGGCGGGAGCTCTGTCTCTGCGCAGGGGCATTTCACTCCCCTGCCATCCTCATGCGCTCCGGGGTCGGACCCGCACTCGAGTTGCGTTCTCTTGGGATCAATGTGGTCCAGGATGTCCCCGGTGTCGGCCAGAACCTGGGTGATCATCCCCGTGTCCTGGTTCGGCTGACGCTCAAGCCCGCCGCCCAAGCCACCTCGCCGTACGACCGGACCTGTCATGTGTGCCTGCGCTATACCTCTGGCCTGGCTAGTGCAGGGCCGAACGATATGCTGTTATTTGCCAATACCCATCGGTATGGGTCCGGGGACTGTGGCCTCGATCAGGCCGGGCTGACGGCCGCCGTGATGCAGTGCTTTTCCACCGGGAGACTGCGCTTGACGAGTGCCGACCCGGAAATCGAGCCCCAGATAGACTCCTGCCTGTTATCGGACGATCGCGACCTCATCCGTCTCCGCGATGGAGCGCGGCGGCTCTTTGCGTTCACGCAGCATCCCGCAGTCGCCGAGCTGGTCCAAGCGGTCTCAGTCGGGACCACGGGTCTGGGCCCGACTGCTTTCGAGAAGGATAGTCGGCTCGAGGAATGGCTCCTTGCCGAGTGCTCCGAATTTTGGCACGCCTGCGGAACGTGCCGCATGGGCGCGCCTGACGATTCCCGGTCAGTGGTTGATCCGGAGTGCCGCGTGATTGGCATAGAGGGCTTGCGCGTGGTTGACGCGTCCGTGATGCCGGAAGTGCCGCGAGCTAATACGAATCTGACCACGATCATGATTGCTGAGCACCTGGCGGCACGACTCTGTCAACCATAGACAGGGAAACACGGCATGAGGTGTTGCAAGCAAGGACAGGTTGGACGCGAGCGCTGCCCAAGAAGGGGTTGCAACTGACTGCCTACAGCCTACGCTACGCGGCGGCTTCAGGCAGAAGCTGAAACCTTGTCGTTGCGCAGCTGAGAGCACCGCAGGGAGACGCCCTTGACGAAGGATGAGTACTACATGGGCATTGCCATTGCGGTTCGAAAAAAGGCCAACTGTCTTGGCCGCAAAGTCGGCGCGATCATCGTCAGAGAAGATCGCATTGTCTCCACGGGCTATAACGGAACCCCTGAAGGGATGCGCAATTGTCTGGATGGGGGCTGCGTCCGGTGCAGAGAACGAGAAACCTATAAAGCCAGCGTCGGATACGATGTATGCATTTGCGTCCACGCAGAACAGAACGCCCTCATTACGGCCGCTCGGTTCGGAAATGCCGTTGAGGATGCGGTGGTCTATTCGACACTTCGACCCTGCTTTGACTGCACAAAAGCGTCACTGCAGGCAAAGGTCAGAGCGGTCTACTATCTGCACAACTGGGAACACCCGATAACAGAACTTCGCGAGCAGTACGAGATGCTCCAAAAGGAGTTCTCGGACGGCGTGCGTCAAGTAAGCGTCGACGATCCGGATGCTGATTGGGCGAATGCCGTCAGCAAGCCCAGCTGAACAGGCGGTGGCCGCTAGTCGCAATCATTTGTTTGTGGCCTCGGCCCCGAGGTCGCGCCACAGGCTCGGAAATAGTTACAGATTTTTAGTGCTCCTTCCCAGGGTTTTTGGCCATCGACCGCAGCGGGCATTCGAGGAAGTCGATGCGCTGAGTGCAACGAACTGACACTTCAGACTCCTATCCGTCTCTTGTAAACACTCGGCAGCGATCCCAATGCGTGCGCTGGCCTTGCCCGCGCTCGTTTCGGTGCCCACATTTGGGACGTGCGAATGATCTGGAGAGGCCCGGCGCTCGCAGCCGGGGCGAGTAGGGCCAACATGGCGATCACCGACGCTCGACGCAGTTGCATCACCGCTTGCCCTCGTTGCTCTCAGTCCGCCGGATTACAATGACCTTCTCGAACGAGCCCCAAGTTCGCGCTTCAGTCACTCCCGGCTTGTCCACTCGCTGAACCCGCACATGCGTACTCTTGCCGCCAGCTGTCGCGTATGGGCGTGCGATCACTTCCCAGTCGCCTGACTCGTCACTAAGTTTGTCTCCGATTTGTAGCTGCATGGGGAACACACGTGTTGTCCCCGGCGGCTCGGGCTGCGACATACCAGGGAGCGGAGGTTGAACTGGTTTGGCTGGCTTGGCCTTCTGGGGCTGCCGCTCGCGGCGGCGAGACTTAGCCATCCAAGGTCCCGAGCCGAGTCTAGCGCAGGTGCTCGCGAGGGAGCTCAGTCTTCCCGCGTCGCCGACGATACGGCCGCATCCAGCGTGGCAAACAGGATGAACAATAATTCCGGAACGTCGGAATTGTGGGTTGTCCGGAAATTGGGCTCCGTGTGACTCTGGACAGGACTGGACACGATCGCTGCTGCCGCCGCGTGGGGCGGAGTCATTAACAGGGAATGCGATGAATCGTGTATGGCTCCCTCGCCTCGGTACGTTGGCGGCTATCTCCCTCGTCGTGGCATTGGCGAGTCCGTCGCAAGCCGACGACGAGGTGGCCGGCGGGTACAGCGTTGCCGAGTGGCGAGAGAAGCTTGGCCGTAGTGATCTGGCGACAGCCGCGTTCGCGGCGGGCGTCATGGCGATGAAAAATGTTCTGGCCGAGTGCAAGGACCCACGTACCGTGCGCGACTTGCACACCTATCTCCTCCATCGGGCGCTCCCGACGATCACGATGAAGCAGGCGATCAGTCGATTTCTGGTCGAAGGCGGCTGCACTGTCATCAGCGCTGAACGATTCACGTCGTCCCCGGCCACGATTTACGCCGAAGAGGAGTAGATCGGGTGCCGGACGAGATCCGCCTGCGTGAGCAAGCGCGCGAAGCCATTCGCCGTGGCAAGATGCCGAGCCGCAGCCCTGACCGAACGTACGGCGGACCCGGGAGC
>Ga0126376_10002333_pt1 | contig 10697 bp, 8 predicted proteins | sample PanSoiMetPlot_15_FD_92760 | JGI IMG/M metagenome (GOLD analysis project Ga0126376, IMG submission 92760) | Tropical forest soil microbial communities from Panama - MetaG Plot_15 | ecosystem: Environmental > Terrestrial > Soil > Tropical forest > Bulk soil | place: Panama | collected 2016-02-17 | reverse complement strand
CGACGGCTTCCAGGACGACGACGGGTGCCCCGACCCCGACAACGACGGCGACGGCATCCCCGACATCCAGGATAAATGTCCCAACGAGCCTGAGGACTTCGATGGCTTCCAGGACGAGGACGGCTGTCCCGACCCCGACAACGACGGCGACGGCATCCCGGACGTGCTCGACAAGTGTCCCAACGAGCCCGAAACCTTCAACGGCGTGGACGACGACGACGGCTGTCCCGACGTGGCCACCGGCGGCAAGGGTCAGTTCCAGATCACGGAGAAGATCCTGTTTGGGGTTCGCAGCGCCAAGATCGAGGGCGCTTTCGCCAAGCTGCTCGACGAGATCGCGGGCCGCCTCAAGCGCAACGCGCAGGTCAGGGTGGTGCGCATCGAAGGCCACACCGATAATGCGGGCAACGCAGCCTCGCAGCAGCGCATCTCGCAGCAGCGCGCCGAGGCGGTGCGCGAGTATCTGATCAAGCACGGGGTTGAGGCCGGGCGGCTGCAGGCGGTCGGCTACGGAGCCAAGCGTCCCCTCGACACCAACTCGACGCGTGAGGGGCGCGCCAAGAATCGGCGCGTGGAATTGATCGTGGTGGAGTAGGGCAGTGCGGAAGCTGGTTGCAGCGGTTGGGTTCCTGATGGTGGCGGCGCCGACGGCGGCGTGGGGGCAGGATGTGCCGCCGGAGGTCCAGATCACGCCCACCACCGAGGCGCTCGAGGTGCCGAGCGGCGGCACGACCATCGATCTGCAGAACATCGTGACCACGGCGGCCAAGGGTGTGACCACGGTCCAGGAGGCGCCGGCCATCGCAACCATCATCACGGCCGACGACATCAGCCGTTGGGGCTACCGCTGGCTGGAGGATGTGCTGGCCGACGTGCCGGGCTGGGGCCGCTACCCGGCCACCGGCATGGTCGTGCCGACCGTGACCGTACGGGGCCAGACCCAGTCGCTGTTGCTCCTGCACGACGGAGTCTCGCTGTTCAACCCGGCCTACAACATCAACAGCATCCGGCAGGGTGTGCCGCTCGAGTCGATCAAGCGTATCGAGGTGGTGACCGGCCCGGGCGGCGTCTTGTGGGGTGCCAACTCGTTCCAGGGCATCGTCAACATCATCACCAAAGACGCCGATGACGTGAACGGGTTCGAGGCCTCGGCCGGTTACGGCGACGGCAACGGCTTCGCCAGCGACCTCAGGGTGTGGGGCCTGACCGGAAAGTCACTGCTCGACGGACGCCTCAAGGTGTTCGTGCACGGCTCGTACGAGAACTACATGGGGCAGATCGTCGAGTCGCGGCAGGTGCTCGCCCACTCGCCGACGCCACAGCCCAACGGCGCCGGTCTGTTCGGCACCTATCAGGAGAGCGATCAGCAGCGCAGCTTCATCTACACGGTCGACGGCAAGATCAGCTCGGGCCCGCTCACCCTGACCTGGCTGTGGGCCGACGGCCACATGCACCAGGGCACCACGTTCCCGCTCGGCATCGTGCAGCAGAATGCGCAGCCGCCCATGCTCCCCTTCGGAGGCAACAACTTCAACGATCCGCTCCACGTCGGGCGCGACGACCAGCTGACCGACCTGGATCGGTTCGCCGCCCTCGAGTACCGCGATCGCTTCGCCAACAGCCGGATGGGCCTGTCCGTCAAGGGCTACGTGGTTCACAGCTATCTCAACCTGTCGCCGTTCATGTTCCTGCCGCCCTCGCAGCTGCTCAAGGGCGGCGCCACCTTCAACGTCGACATCTCGGCCTTCCGCACGGGCGCGACCCTCGACGGCGACATCGCGCTGCCCTACTCCAACCGGCTCCTGTTCGGCGGAGAGGTATTTCGCGAGTGGGAGCCGGGCTCGATCGCCACCTTCATCAGCCCCGATCCGACCGATTCCATTCGGATGGGCGTCAACCGGCTGCCTTTTGCGTGCCCGCACGACGATACCGGCATGTACCTTCGCATGTGCCCGGTGACCTTTCAGTTCCCGGCCAGCCGCAACGTGACCGCCTTCTTTTTGTCGGATCAATGGCGGCCCACGCCTAAGCTCACGCTCGACGGCGGCGCGCGCATCCAGGCCGCCTTCGGCGAGCGTCCCTACGATCCGCTGGCGTTGTTCTCGGGCACGTTGGTCTGGAACTTCGTCCCGAGCTGGCACCTCAAGGTCAACTTCTCGCAGGGCTTCCGCCCGCCGGTCTTCTCGGATACCTCGGGGTATGGCGGCGCGGTCAACCTGGGCGCCAGCTCCAACATCAGGAACGAGTTTTCGAATGCGGCCCAGGGCGAGATCAACGCACGCGTGCTGCGCAACGTGCGCAAGATCCGCGAGCTCACGATGCGCGCCGATTACTCCTACACCCGAATCGATGATTTTATCGTCATCGAGAACGGCATCTACCAGAACGCCGGCCTGCGCAGCATCCATTCGGCCGAGTTTCTGGGCCGGCTGTACCTGCGCGGGGACCACCAGATGCAGGTGGGCTACACGTTCCTGCAGATGGCCGACAGCAACCGGGGCCTGGGTCTTTTCACGCCCAACCACTGGTTCAACATCAACGCGTCGTTCAACCTGGTACGCGAGCGTCTGGATATGATTTCGACGCTGTGGCTGGCCGGCGCGGCCGAGGATCCCAACCGCTTGCCGGGCGGGGCTCCCTTCCGCTTCAACGGCGCCAACTGCGCGCCCGGGGTGCCGCCATCACCGAGTTCCTGCGGCGCCGACGCCTCGGTGTCGGACCTCGCGCTCGATCGCGTGCCCGCGATTGCCAACTGGAACCTGGGCTTGCGCTGGCGGAGCGCGCTCGGCATCGACAACCTGGACCTGAGCGCGTTCGCTTACAACCTTCTGGATCAGCGCTACTACTCTCACGACGCGTTTTACGATTTGTCGCCGCAGCTCGAGCTGCAACCCTACCCGGGAGCCGGGCGCAGTTTCTTCGCGCACGCCCGCATCCATTACTGATCGCGCAGCTAACCACAGAGAACACGGAGAACACAGAGAAAGGAACCGGTACCTTCCAAATCCTCTGTGCTCTCTGTGTTCTCTGTGGTGAGTCCGGAGATTAATCGCGTTCTCGGCCCAGCGTGAACGTCCAGTCGCTGGTGGTGCGGCGCTCGCAGGCTTCGCGCACCGCCTGGCGCAGACGGTCGCTGTCGACCGGCTTGACCACATACTGGTGGATCTGGCAGCGCTCGACCGCGTGCTGAATGTCGGGCACGTCGGTATAGCCGCTGATCAGCACGCGCACCAGATCGGGATGTCGATCCTTGATGGCTTCCAGGAGCTGAATGCCGGTCATGCGCGGCATCTTCTGATCGGTGAGCAGGATGTCGACCTCGGCCTGGGCCAGCGCCTGCAGGGCCTCTTCGCCGCTCTGCGCTCGCAGCACGTCGTACTCGTGCCGAAAGACACGCTCGAGGAAATCGAGCATGTCGGGCTCATCGTCGACGATGAGCAGACGCAGCCGTCGCATCTCGCAGCATCTTACTCCAGGGCCCGCAGCCGTTCAAGGTTGCGCCGGTACGATGCCGACCCATCCTGAAGCGGCGGCGTCTCCAGAACCGCCGGCAGCTTGGCGAAGCGCGGGTCGCGCAGCAGGCGCCGGAACACCTCGAGCCCGAGCGCGCCCGCGCCGGGATGGGTGTGCCGATCGACGCGGCTGCCCAGCCCTTTCTTGGAGTCGTTGAGGTGGAACGCGCACAGCCGCGAAAGGCCGACCACGCGCTCGAATTCGCGCCACACGCCGTCGTAGTTGCCTGCAAGATCGTAGCCCGCCGCCACGGCATGGCAGGTGTCGAAGCAGATGCCCAGGCTCGCGCCACCGTCGGTCTGCTCGCACAGCGCGCGTAGGTGCTCGAAGCGATGGCCCAGCGAGCTGCCCTGGCCGGCGGTGAGCTCGAGCAGCAGCCGCACGCGCGCGCCGCGCGACTTTCGCAGGACCCGGCTCAGGCCGGCGGCCACTCGCGCCAACCCCTCGGCGGCGGTGGCGCCCGCATGCGAGCCCGGGTGCAAGACCACGAAATCGAGCCCCAACACCTCCGCGCGCGCGAGCTCGGCCGAGAGAGCCTGCGCCGATCGCTTCCGCAGCGCGGGGTCGGCCGCGCCCAAATTGATGAGGTAGGACGCATGCGCGAGGAGCGGCCAGTCCGCGGACGCCGCCTCGCGCCGGAAAGCCGCCACCTCAGGAGCCGGCAGCGCGCGCGCCCGCCACTGGCGCGAGCTCGAGGTAAAAATTTGTAGGGCCCGGCAGCCATCCGCCCGCGCCCGCTCGAATGCCCGCGCGAGCCCTCCCGCCACCGATTCATGAGCCCCAAGAATCATGCAACCTTGTGCATTCTTTGACTTTCCTGGGAGCTTCCAGTAGCATGGGAAAGCTTTGAAACGCAAACGAGTGCTGGCCATCGCGGAGCGCCAGGAGCTGCTGGACTACCTGGGCGAGGCCATCACCGCGGCGGGCGCGGAGGCTGAGCTTTGGCCGGGCATCCGGAGCCTGCCGGCCGGGCCGGTGCCGCATCGCTTCGTGTTCTGGGCGTTCGATGGCCGGCCCGATGCGCCGGCTGCGCTGGCGCCGCGCCTGCGCAACTCGGCCCAGCTGGTGGCCGTAGTTCCGCAGGCCGACCTGGGCTCCTACACGCGTCTTTTGCGAGCTCAGCACTGCAATCATGTGCTGGTGGCCGACTCGTCCCATTTCCCGGCTCTCACGATCATCGCCGGCAAGCTGGTGACCGGCGACATCTTCGGCATCGAGAAGTATCTGCCCGCCGACGCGCCGGTGCAACTGACCAGACTGCGCGACTTCCAGGGCCGCGGCCGCGCCATCGACGAGATCCTGCGCTTCGCCGAGGAGCAGGGGGTGCGGCGCCCGGTGCGCTCGTCGATCGGCCAGGTGTGCGAAGAGCTGCTCATGAACGCGCTCTACGATGCGCCCATCGATGAGGACGGCCGACAGATCTTCGCCGAGATCGGGCCCAAGGACCGGGTCGATCTGTCGTCGCCGCGTCCGGTCTCGATTCGCTACGCGGTCACCGAGGAGGCGTTCGCGGTCTCGGTGCGCGATCGTTTCGGTACCCTGCAGAAGCGCGTCATCCTCGACTACCTCGACAAGTGCCTGCACGCGACTCGTCAGATCGATCGCAAGACCTACGGCGCGGGGCTGGGCCTGTACCTGATCGCGAACTCGGCGACGCAGTTTATCGTCAACGTGGCCCCGGGCATGGCGACCGAGGTGGTGTGTACGTTCGATCGCAAGCAGGCCAAGGCGCCGCTGCGCATGCTGTCGGTGTTCGTCCATCCGGGAACGACGGCGGCACGCCAGCGCGTCGGGTGAGACGGAGTGGCTGAGCGAAGCTTTGGACCGTACCGGTTGATCCAGCAAATTGCCGTCGGCGGCATGGCGGAGATCTATCTGGCCAAGACCCGTGGCATCGGCGGCTTCGAAAAGTTCCTGGCGCTCAAGGTCATCCATCCCAACTATGCGCAGGACGAGCACTTCGTCAAGATGCTGGTCGACGAGGCCAAGATCGCAGTGCACCTGCAGCACGTCAACATTGCGCAGATTTTCGACCTGGGACGGATCGACCAGACCTACTACATCGCGATGGAGTTCGTCGACGGCGCCGATCTGTTCCGGATCCTGAAGCGCGCCAGCGAGATCGAGCTCGACATGGCGATCGAGCTGGCAGCGTTCGTGGCCCAGGAGGTGTGCGCCGCGCTCGACTACGCCCACAACAAGAAGGATGACTTCGGCCGGCCGCTGGCCATCATCCACCGCGACATCTCGCCGCAGAACGTGCTGATCTCGTATGCGGGCGAGGTCAAGCTGGTCGACTTCGGCATCGCCAAGGCCACCCAGCGCCTGCAGAACACGGCGGCCGGGGTCATCAAGGGCAAGTACTACTACATGTCGCCGGAGCAGGCGTGGGGCGACCCGGTTGATCATCGGACCGACGTGTTCTCGGCCGGAATCCTGCTCTACGAGATGCTGGTCGGCCAGATGCTGTACCTGGAGGAGGATCTGACCGTCCTGCTCGACCGCGTGCGCAAGGCCGACATCCAGAGCCCGCGCACGCTCCGGCCCGACCTTCCGGTCGAGCTGGAGGCGATCGTGATGAAGGCGCTCGCGCGCAAGCCCGAGGAGCGCTTCCTGAGCGCGCACGCGTTCGGGCGGGCGCTCGAGCGCTTCCTGTTCGCGTACGCGCCCGACATGTCGGCGAACCGGCTGGGTGCATTCGTGGATCGCGTGATGGGGGACGACCGTGATCGACTGCGCGTCCGGCTGGGCCCCCGCGGCGCCACACGCGAGGTCATGGAGGTGATCTCGCGCGAAGATTACCAGCCCGATCGCGAGCATTCGGTGCTGTTCAAGCCGTCCGACCTGGAGATAGCGGCGCGACCGTCGTCGCCGCGGCCGGCCAATCAAGCGACGCTGCAGGGGCCGCCCGACTTCTCGGAAGCCGACAGCACGCTCATCAGTGGGCCGCCCCAGTTCATGCCCGTCGCAACTCCGCGCAGCGGCGAGGAGTCGATCGAGGGGCCGACCGACGTTCTCGATCTATCGGGCACGCCGCATCCGCCCAACGTGGTGATCAAGCGGCCGCCGATCTTGCAACCGGGCGCGCGCCCGCGCCTGCCCGGCATCGGTGCCCCCTCGTCCGGCGGTGCGGCCCGGCGCAAGCCGCCACCGCCCCCGCCCCCGCCGCCGCACAAGAGCGCGCCCATGCCCAAGGTCGAGCCGGTCGCTCTGTATGAAGATTACGAGGCGGTCAAGCAACCGTCCCCGCGGAGCGAGGTCGCGGCCGGCGCGAGCGCCGCCCCGGCCCGCCGCGAGCCCGACCTGACCGAGCAGCCTACGCTCCGGTCTCCGGAGTCGCCGGTCGCCCGGCTGCCGTTCGGGTCCGCGCAGGTGCTGCCGCTCGTGAAGCGTCCCCCAACCCGCCGGGTGCGCACGATCGTGTGGGGCCTGCTGGCCGCCATCCCGATTGCGACCGCCACCATCACCTGGCTGATGAGCGCACCCGCGGCGGCGCCTCCACGCGGCCGCCTCAAGATCGTTTCGGTGCCGCCCAACGCGCTGGTGAGGCTCGACGGCCGGCCGATCGGCGAGCACACGCCGGTCACCGTGCCCGACCTCGACCGCGAGCGCGTGCATCAGGTCGAGGTCTCGCTGCGCGGCTACCGGAGCAAGCTCGAGAACGTGCAGCGCGAGGAAGAGATCATCGTGGTCCTGCAGCCCGACGTGGGCACGTTGACCGTGCAGTCCGAGCCCCCGGGCGCCGAAGTGTACGTGAACGGCCACCCGTCCGGTCTCACGCCCGCCCTGGTGCGCGACGTGCCGTTCTCGTCGGCGGTGACGCTGGAGCTGCGCCTGCGGGGCTACCACGCCTACCGCGAGCTCGTGGAGTGGAACGGCCAGCACGATCTGGCACGCAAGATCATCTTGCGCCGCTCCCAGTGAGCCCGGAGCCGCTTGTGCCTAGGCGCGGCCGGGCGGGCCGCGCTTGACCAGCTGGGACAGCTTGACCAGCTGGGAGAGCTGGGAGAGCTTGGACAGCTTGTCCCAGTCGGCACGCATGCGTTGAGCCGCGGACAGCGCGTCGGAATATTTCTCGCAGCGCGCGGAATGGCCGCGGCTGGAGGCGACCTCGTAGAGGGCGCGCTCGGCCACGCGGGTCGAACGGATTTCCACCCAGGCGCCGTCGCCGCGCTCGTAGCGAACGGGCGCGTTGCCCCGGACCATCGCGTGCCACTCGCCTGTCGGTGCTCGGCGCACTGCTTTTTTGCGACCGGATCCCTTCGCTACCAATTGTGACTAGAATTTTACGGGTGGCTTTGCATCTGTCTAGAGGCAAGCCCGAGAATCCTGATCTCATTGGTTTCTTAGCGTAACCAAAAGCTCTTGCGTGCTGGCTTCGCCGGCCCGTCCCAGCACTCGCACGCGCACGCGGTGGCGTCCCGGCCGCGTGTACTCGTGCGCAAGCGTGGCCGTGAGCCGGCCGCGCTCGCGCAGCGCGCGCCGCACCACCTGCGGCTCGAAGCCGACCTCCCAGAGATCTGCTTGCGCGGCCGCGCTCGGGTCGAGCTGCACCTCCACGCACAGGCCGCGCGCGTGGGCACGGCAGCGCAGGGGCGGGCCCGCGGGCGGCGGCGCATCGGCCCAGACCTCGAAGCTCGTGCTCTCGACGAGCAGCCGCCGCTTGCTCACGTGCACCGCGTGCGCCGATACGTCGATGCCCACGAAGGATCGACGCAGCCGGGCCGCGGCCACCAGCGTGGTGCCGGAGCCGCAGAATGCGTCCACCACCAGCCCCCCCGGGTCGGTCGCCAGCGCGATCAGCCGCTCGAGCAGCTTGAGCGGCTTCTGCGTGGGATATCCGGTCACGTCCGAACGAGTGCCGGCTTTGTACGCGCGCGGATCGGCGTAGACCTGCTGGATGTCGCTCCACACCGTCGACAGCGGCATGCCCGGCGACTGGTCCAGATACTGGCGCTCGACCCGACCGCGACCGCGCCAGCGCTTGCGATAGCGGCGCCCGTCGTCATCGACGTAGCGGAACCAATCGCGCAGGTAGCGCTCATGGTAAGGCACGCGCAGCGGATGGAAGATGTGGCGCCCGCGCCGCCGCGCGAACCAGTACAGGATATCGTGCGCCTTGACCAGCTTGGCCCCGGCCGTCCGACCGCCCGAGGGCGAGCCGTAGGCCCAGATGATCTCGCCCAGCGAGTTCTCCTCGCCGAAGATCTCACCGAGCAGGGCGCGCACCAGGTGGCCGACGTGCCAGTCCAGATGGACGATCAGCGAGCCGCGCTCGCTGAGCAGCGCGCGCAGAAGGCGCAGGCGCTTTTCCAGCATGCCGAGATAGGCCGCGCGGTCGGGCCAGCGATCGTCGAATGCGCCAAAATCTTCGGCGGTCGCGAAGGGTGGATCGAGATACACGAGATCGACGCGTCCCGCGAGCGCGGGCCGGAGCGCCGCCAGGCCGCCCAGGTTGTCGGCGCGCACGAGCAGGCTCGCCGGCGTGCCGGCAGGAACCGGCGGGCCCAGCACGTCCTCGCGCGCAAGCCGGATCGGCGCCGGCGCCGGCCATGACGCCACCTGCTCACGCCCGGCGTAGGTCAGCCTGACCGCGTCGTCACGCTTCACGGCTCGACCTGCACTCTACGGGAGCGACGGCCAGCTGAGCAAGTTCGTGCAGCTATCAAACAAGTAAACTAAAGTTTGCACAGTAACGCGATGCATCATTGTGGTTTCGGCACAATTGCCCTTTACACACACATACAGGCTCGTTATAGTGCGCACCGAACTTAGCGGCAAGGAGGTCGGGCATGCGCCGCTCTCGCTTATCCTGCCTAGCAGTATCGTTGTCCCTCGTGTTCGCTTCAGCGCTTGGATGTGGCCCCACCGGATCCGGCGGCGCCGGCGGCGGTGGGAGGGGTGGAGGCTCGGGCAGCGGCGGCGGCTCGGGCGGCTCCGGCAGTGGCGGCTACGGTGGCGGCGGTGGCGGGTCCGGCGACGGCGGGACCATCGATCCGACGCAAGATGCGGCCAACTGTGGCGTGCAGATGTTCACGCTGATGCGTGGCCTGCCGCCCGACCTCCTGATCGTGCTCGACAAGTCGGGCTCGATGAGCGACGTCGTGGGCCCCGATACCAAGTGGAACCAGGTCAGAGCCGCGCTCGACATGACCGTGATGGCGCTCCAGGGTCAGATCAAGTGGGGCCTCCAGCTCTTCCCCACCGACAGCAACTGTGCCGCCCAGCAGGTGGCGGTGCCGGTGGCGCCGAACAACTATGCTGCCATCTCCTCGACCATGAGCTCGAACTCGCCGGGCGGCAACACTCCGACCCGTGACGCGGTCCACAACGGTGGCATGTATGTGGCTGGGGTGGCGGATCAAAATCCCAAATATCTGCTGCTCGCAACCGACGGCGCTCCCAACTGCGGAGCGCTCCCATCGTGTCCACCGATGCCGCCCTGCCCGGCCAGCTGCCTCGCGGTCGGCGGCTTCTGCCTGCCGGTTCCGGGCAACGACGGTGCGGCGGCAGTGATGGCCGTGCAGGATGTCTTCAACATGGGCGTCCACACATTCGTGGTTGGCATTGCCACCGGCTCGCAAGAAGACATGGTGCTCAACCAGATGGCGATGGCTGGCGGCGAGCCGCGCCCGGGCGGCCCGCCCTCCTACTACCAGGTCACGAGCACGGCCAGCCTGGTCTCGGTCATCAACATGATCGCAGGCCAGATCATCTCGTGCACGTTCCCGTTGCAGATGCGGCCGCCTTACCCGGACCGCGTGACCGTCAGCGCGAACGGGATGATGGTGCCACGTGACCCGACCCATGTGAACGGTTGGGACTATGGCCCCGGCATGATGTCGATCGTGTTCTATGGGATGTGGTGTCAGAACCTGCAGAACGGGACCATCAACGATGTGCGCGCCATTTTCGGCTGCCAGATCGGCCACGGCGAAGGCAACGACCCGCCGCCCAACTAAACGTCGACGCAGTGGAGAGTAGGCAGCAACCGGCTTTGCCGGCGTCGCGCTTGCCCGGGCAAGTAGCTGAGCTTCCTGACCCAGCCACGGCGAGCACGGTTCTTGCCCCCGCATCAGCCATGCGCGTGCGACCAGGGTGGACCTATGCCTTGATGCTTTTGCTTGGGCTCGTGCTGTGCTGCGGGCCCGCGGGCGGTCACAACGGCGGCGGGGCCTCGAGTG
>Ga0126376_10002332_pt1 | contig 10699 bp, 11 predicted proteins | sample PanSoiMetPlot_15_FD_92760 | JGI IMG/M metagenome (GOLD analysis project Ga0126376, IMG submission 92760) | Tropical forest soil microbial communities from Panama - MetaG Plot_15 | ecosystem: Environmental > Terrestrial > Soil > Tropical forest > Bulk soil | place: Panama | collected 2016-02-17 | reverse complement strand
GAGCCGGCCTGCACGCCCCTGATCGATCAGACGCGGTACTGGATGGTTCCCGGTGATCCCCAGGACATCGCAGCGTTCCTCCGGGCGCACGCCCCGCCGGGGATCCCGAACAACGGTACGGGCCAGCTGAGCACGACCGGCGGCCAGCCGATCTCCTACGACGTTCTCGACGCGGAACGGAGCAAGAGCGGAGGCTTCCCGGCAGAACTGGACCTCACCGTTGCCGCCCTCGGCGCCGGAACGGCCGGCATCCGGGCCGATGCCGAGGTGGTCCCCGCCGACGCCACGTGCACCTATTCCGGAGGACCCGCACCCCTACCTGCGCCGACGCCCCCCACGGGGCAACGTGACCTGCTACGGCACTAGCGCGCGGGGCGGCGCCGCGGCAGCGGTGGTGGCGCTGGCTCGTCGGGCGCTGGCCCAGCGGCCGTTTCGGCTGGCGCTGCCTCGGCGGGCGCAGGCACCGCCTCACTGATCGCGGGTACTGCCTCGGCGGACACCGGCTCCGCGGCCGGGGTTTCCGCGTCCGGCGAGGGCGGCTCCGCGGCGGCGGGGGCTGCTGCGTCGGGCCAGGGTGGCCCGGTGGCCCCGGGGGTCTCTGCGTACCGCGAGGGCGGCCCGGTGGCGGCGGGCGTTTCTGCGTCGGGCCAGGGTGGGCCGGCGGGGGCCGGGGTTTCCGCGACTGGCGCGGGGTTGCCCGCGGCGGCGGCCTGCACTGCCATCTCCTGCTCGGCCGCTAGGGCCTTCATCTCCGCGTCCATGAGAGACTCGCTGCGCAGTTTCGCCTCGTAGGCCTTCTTGCCGCCGCGGACCCCGAACAGGCGCTTGGTCAGCACCAGGTAGAGGACCAGGCCCAGGTTGACGGCAAAGGCCACCACCCGGAGCACGGTGACCTTATTAGACAGGTCGTAGATCTCGTACGGCAGGCCCAGCGACGTGACGATCATCGCGAAGTACTCGCCCCAGCGCTTGACCATCCACAGTCCGACACCCTCGATGACCTCGATCACCGCGTACGCCGCGAGGCCGATCGCGATGAAGCCCAGCGTGCGGGAGTTCGCCGTGAAGGCCTCGTGGAGCAAGCCGAGCAGCTTGGAATGCTGCACGCTGAAGCCGAAATCGCGCAATAGCGCTTTCAGCGGCGGCAGCGCCTGGTTGTAGGCCTCCTCCAGGGAAAGCCGGGATACCGAGAACCGCCAGACCGCGATGGCCAGCGCGGCGATGATCACCGCCCGGATGAACCGCTCGACCGCGAAGAGGCGCAGGATGAGGGCACTGCGTACCTGTTCGGCGCGCCGCGGCCGGGGCGCCTCCGCGGCCGGGCCGGTCGCCATGGGCTCGCCGATGACGAACGTCTCGCAGCGCAGGCAACGCCACGCCGGGCCCTCGCGGGTGGCGACGGTGAGCCGGTCGCGCAGCGCGGGCTCGTCGGGAGCGAACGTAACGTGCCCGCTGGTCCCGCAGCCAAGCAGGCTCCAGTCCATGTCAGGCAGCCTAGTCCCGGCAGGCAGTGGCGGTAGCGTGTGCCTGTGGCGAAGCCGCTGGACCTGCCGTTCGATCCGATCGAGCGCGCGGCCGAGATCTGGGCGGACCGGTTCGGCCCCGCGGATGCGATGGCCGCGGTCACCTCGATCATGCGGGCGCAGCAGATACTCCTGGCCGGGTTGGACGGCTTGCTCCGCCCGTACGGCCTTACCTTCGCCAGGTACGAGGCGCTGGTCCTGCTGGCGTTCAGCCGCACCGGCGCGCTGCCGCTGCGGGTGATCGGCGAGCGGCTCATGGTGCACCCCACCAGCGTCACCAACACCGTCGACCGGCTGGAGCGGGACGGCCTGGTGCGGCGGCGTCCCAACCCTCGCGACGGCCGGGGAACGCTCGCGGAGATCACGCCGAGCGGGCGTGACGTGGTGACGCGCTCGACGGCGGACCTGATGGCCGCCCGGTTCGGGATGAACGGCTATGACTCGCTCGAACTCGGGGAGATTTTCGCCCTGCTCCGCGGGCTGCGGGTGTCGGCCGGGGACTTCCGGCCGGAGCCGGTGGCGCCCGCTGGCGACGGCGCGCCCGCCGGCGACGGGTAGGCCGCCGCCGCGCGCCTCAGCGGACCAGGGACTTCCGCCAGTGATGGCCGCCGTCGTAGGTGAACCACACGGCGTGCAGGCTGGTGTCGGCGGGTATCGCCACCCCCTGCTGGGACGTGGTCATTCCGACGTAGCTGAAGCCGCCGGGCACCGAGGCACCCTTGACCGTGCGCCAGCGAAGGCTGTTCGGCTTCGGTCCCGCGGCGGTCCCAGAGACATCGATGCCCTGGTTGGTCGCGATCACGACCCGGCCGTCCGGCGTGCCCGATAGCGACGTGGGAACCCCGGCCGATGGCGCGCCTCCTGTCGGCGCCCAGGTACGCCCGGCGTCCGCCGAGTAAATGACCAGCGGCATGCCGGTGGGATGGCCGGGCGGCAGGCCGGCGCACAACTCCACGAGCCCCGCCCCGGCCCCGGTGGCGGCCAGCATCGCGTGCTGCGGCACGCCGTTCGCCTGCGCCAGCCCGGGGATGCCACAACTGGTCGGCAGGGAGCCGCCGGCGGTCGCCAGCTTCCAGCCGGTGACCTGGGTGACCGGGCCGGTGTATACGGCACCGTTGGGCGCGAGCAGGTAGCCGCGACTGCCGCTGAGGGTGAGTTGCGCCGAGGACGGCGACGGCGCGCCGGCGGGCGCCACCTTCGAGCCGAGGCCCGTTACGCCGGGGACCGGGGCCCATGAGTTGGTGCCGGCGGAGGTGGAGTACAGGGAGAACCTGGTGCAGCCCGCCGCGAAGTTCGGGCCGGTGCCAGTGCACCGGGCCCAGACCGCAAAGGCCCGGCCGTCCACCGTCTCCAGGCTGGTGACCCGCATGCCGTGCGTCGCGACCTTCGCCCAGGACCGTCCGCCGTCGTGGGTGGCGTACAACTGCGGGCCGAACGCCCAGCCGTTGACCCCGTCCAGGAACCGGAGCTGGCTCACCCCGGTAGCGCCGTCCGGCGCGCCGGCGTCGGGTGCGGACACGCCGTACCAGGTACGGCCGCCATCATCGGTGGCCGCGATGGAGGTGCAGATGTTGGGGTGGGGCGGCCCGCACTGGCCCGGGGTCCCGGCCTGGCCGAGCACCCAGCCGGCGGTGGTGGATACGAAGGTGACCGAGGAGACCGCGAAGCCGGGCAGCGCGGTCGTGGGCTTCGGGGAGGCCGAATCGGGCCCGGTGGTTACCGAGGGTGACGGCTGGGCCGGACTGGGTGAACTACGGTGCACCGGTGCCGTCGACGTGGAGGACTGCGCCACCGGCGCGCCGCCGACATGCCCGGACAGGATCACCCGGGGCACGACGATCGCCCCCGCCGCTACCACGGCGGCGCCGGCGGCGGCCAGGGCCGCCTGCCTGAGCTTGCGCCGGCGCGCCTGCTTCCTGATCTGCTCGAAGGCACCTGGGCGTGGCCGCAAGGGCGTCACCCGTTCCTCGAGCCAGGTGTCGATGTCGTCGCGGGGCTCATCCATGGGCTTCCCCCAGCACCGCGCGCAGCCTGGCGCGCGCGTGGTGCAAGTCGGCCTTGACCGTACCCTCCGGCCGCCCGAGCATCTCCGCGACGTTCCTGACCGAGAACCCGGCGTAGTAGTGCAACAGGAACGGCTGGCGGAGCCGGTCGGGCAGCGACTGGATCAGGGCGCGCACATCCACGTCCTGCACCGGGTGGTGCACGCTCTCGGCCGGGATGGTGGCGCTCACGGCGCGCAGCGCGCGCCGCTCCCGGCCAACCTTGCGCCAGTGGTCCCTGACCAGGTTCGTCGCGATCATATAGAGGTAGCTCTGCGGATTGTCCAGGGACGACCACCGGGCCAGCAGCCTGGTGAAAGCCTCGGACGCGATTTCGTGGGCGGTGTCGTCATCGTCAACCAGGCGCCGGATCCAGCCGGCCAGCCGCGGATAGGCCGCATGGAACAACTCCTCGGCGGCTAGCTTGTCGCTGGCGCGGAACGTGCCCACGTGGTCTCCCCGGCTGGATGTGTCCGTGGGGGCGATCCACGGCCCTGCCAAGGCCACCGTCCTCGGCGCAGGCGCGGCTATCTCAGCAGGTCCGGTTTGCACAGGTCTACCACACCTTCGCGCCGTGTCCGACTTGCCGTCCGGGCACGTCGCCCGCATTACCCGGGCACGTGTCCGACTTGCCGTCCGGGCACGTCCCCGTATTACCCGGGCATTACCTGAGACGGCGCAGGGGCCGTTTCGGTTGCGGCGAACCGCGGCGGCGCGGCGTCTAGGGCCAGGACGCTGGCGTCGTGCCCTTCCCGATGCGGGATACACTGGGCCGGAGATAGTAGGACGTCCTACTATCTCCGCTCAGCGGGCCCGGAGGATGTCATGGACGCACCTGCAGCACCCGGCGTACCGGAGGCCGAGGACGGCCGCCGCCGCTGGCAGCGCCGCTATGACTTGGCGCGGCGGCGCGAGGCGGATTTCACCACCCTGTCCGGCCTTGAGGTGGATCCGGCGTACGGGCCACCGCCCGGGGCCGTGGTGCCTGGGTTTGACCGGATCGGCTGGCCGGGTGAGTACCCGTTCACCCGCGGCCTGTACCCGGCGGGGTACCGGGGAAAGACCTGGACTATCCGCCAGTTCTCCGGCTTCGGCAACGCGCGCCAGACCAACGAGCGGTACAAGATGCTGCTGAGCGCGGGCGGCGCCGGGCTGTCGGTCGCGTTTGACATGCCCACGCTCATGGGCCGCGACTCGGACGAGCCACGCGCGGCGGGCGAGGTCGGCCACTGCGGCGTGGCCATCGACTCGGCGCGCGACATGGAGGTGCTGTTCGACGGGATCCCGCTGGCCGACGTCACGACCTCGATGACGATCAGCGGCCCGGCGGTCCCGGTGTTCTGCATGTACGTGGCGGCCGCGCAGCGGCAGGGCGCGCAGGTGTCCGCGCTGAATGGCACGCTGCAGACCGACATCTTCAAGGAGTACATCGCGCAGAAGGAGTGGCTGTTCCCGCCGCAGCCCCACCTGCGCCTGATCGGCGATCTCATGGAGTTCTGCGCCCGCGAGATCCCCGACTACAAGCCGCTGTCGGTGTCGGGCTACCACATCAGGGAAGCCGGGGCCACGGCCGCGCAGGAACTCGCGTTCACCTTGGCCGACGGGTTCGGCTACACCGAACTGGGGCTCTCCCGGGGCCTGGACGTGGACGTCTTCGCCCCCGGCCTGTCGTTCTTCTTCGACGCGCACATCGACTTCTTCGAGGAGATCGCCAAGTTCCGCGCGGCCCGGCGGATCTGGGCGCGGTGGATGCGCGACACCTACGGCGCACGGACCGAGCGCGCCCAGTGGCTGCGGTTCCACACCCAGACCGCCGGGGTTTCGCTGACCGCCCAGCAGCCCGACAACAACGTGGTGCGCACCGCGATCGAGGCGCTGGCCGCCGTCCTCGGCGGCACCAACTCGCTGCACACCAACGCGCTCGACGAGGTGCTCGCGCTGCCCAGCGAGCGGGCGGCGGAGATCGCGCTGCGGACCCAGCAGGTCATCATGGAAGAGACCGGCGTGGTCAACGTGGCCGACCCGCTCGGCGGGTCGTGGTACCTGGAGGCGCTCACCGACCGCTTGGAGCAGGAGGCAGAGGAGATCTTCGCGCGGATCCGGGCTCTCGGCTCCGACGGCACGATGACGAGCGGGATCCTGCACGGCATCGAATCCGGGTGGTTCTCCGCCGAGATCGCCGAGGCGGCCTTCGCCTACCAGCAGAAACTCGAGAAGGGCGACAAGAAGGTCGTCGGCGTCAACTGCTACCCGGACACGGTGGGGCAGCCGGTGGAGATCCTGCGGGTGAGTCACCAAGTGGAGCGGGACCAGACGGCCGAGTTGGCGCGCCGGCGGGCCGGGCGCGACGCTGGCGTCGTGGACCGGGCCCTGGCCGGGGTCGCCGCGGCGGCGCGGTCCGGGGACAACATGATCCCGCCGATCCTCGGCGCCGCGCAGGCCGAAGCCACGCTCGGTGAGATCTGCGGTGCGCTGCGGGACGAGTGGGGTACTTATTCGGAGAACCCTGCCTTCTGAGCCGCCCGGGCACGGAACCGTCCGGACGCAACTGAATGCTGTCGCGGGCGGCCTGACGTGGGCCATCTCAAGCGGTGCGGAGGCCTCGGTTAAGGGCTGGTAGGGAAAGCCGCACATGGCGACGTATTGCCGGTAATGTGGTGGTTCTCCGTAGGGGAGGAGGCCGCCTGGGCCGCGGCGGCGGGGAAGAAGTTGAGAGGCCATGCGCTTCATCGCCTTGCTTGTCTGGTTCATCACCGCCCTGTGGGGCCTCTACATGCTCGCCGTCTGGCTGATCGAGAACGACGCCACCCGGCAGGACCGCGCGGCAAGCCGGCTGCCGCTGCCGGTGATCCTGTCGCACGTGACGCTGGCCTTGACCGGCCTGGTGGTATGGGTCCTCTACCTGCTGATGGATCGGCCGGCCCTGGCGTGGGCGTCCGTGGGGATCCTGGTTGCCATCGCCTCGCTCGGGTTCACCATGTTCGCCCGGTGGATCCCGGTCTACCGCACGCCGCTCGCCGTCGCCGGCCCGCAGGAACAACTGCTGCCGATCAAGGAGATTCCGGCGGAGGGAAACTTCCCGCTGGTCATCGTCGTGGCGCATGGGACGTTCGCGGTTTCGACGCTGGTCCTGGTGGTGCTCACCGCGCTCGGCTTCGGCGGAAGCTGACACCCCACAACGGTTCGGCCCGCCCGGGCCGGCTACGGCCCGTTGGTGAGTCTGGCAACTGGACGCGTGGTTGCGGGGTGCGCGGAATTGCCCGTGCCATGCCGCATCGCAAGGCGAACCGCCTGGCGGACCCCGGGACCGCGCGGCGCGCCCCCGCGGTGCACCAAACGCCGCTAGCCTCGACAGAGGACAGCTCGCGGGACGGCGCGACAAGGAGTTGCCCATGGAATCATCGGAGACGCCTGCCGAGGTGGATCAGGCCATGATGGACGTGGCGCTGGCCGAGGCCAGGTCGAGCCTCGCCGTCCGCGGCGTCCCGGTGGGTGCGGCGCTGGCGGCAGGAGGCCGCCTGATCGCGTCCGGGCACAACGAACGGGTTCAGTTGGGTGACCCGATCGCCCATGGCGAGATGTCCTGCCTGCGCAACGCCGGCCGGCAGGCCTCCTACCTCGGCATGACGCTCTACACCACGCTCTCCCCGTGCCAGATGTGCAGCGGCGCGATCCTGCTGTTCCAGATACCCAGGGTGGTCGTTGGCGAGGCCACCACCTTCGCCGGCGACCTGGAGTTCCTCAGGAAGCAGGGAGTCACGGTCGTGCTGGCCGACGACGAACGTTGTAAGGGCGTCATGCGGGAATTCCGGGAGCGTTACCCCGAAGTTTGGCGCGAAGATATCGGCGGACGCTGAAGTTTGGAGCGAGGATATCGGCGGGCGTTTAAGGACATCCGGCACAGTGATCGGCGAGGAATTCGCGAGCCTGCTGGCCGCCGCGCAGGGCGGCAGTGAGGCGGATTTCTCCTTGCTGTGGCGGGATACCAACCCGGCCCTGCTGCGCTACCTGCGGGTGATCGCGCCGGGTGCCGAGGAGGACATCGCGGCGGAGGCCTGGCTTCAGGTCGTCCGCGGCCTGCGGTCGTTCCGCGGAGACGAGCAGGCGTGGCGGGCGTGGCTGTTCACCACGGCCCGCCGCCGGGCGATCGACCTGGCCCGGCACCGTTCGCGCCGCCCCGAGGCGCCGCTAGATGACCTCACCGCTGCGCAGTTGCCCGGCATCGAGGATTCCGCCGAGATCGCGCTGGAGCGCCTCAGCACCGCGGCGGCGATCGCCCTGGTGTCCGGGCTGCCGCGGCTGCAGGCGGAAGTGATCTTGCTCCGGGTCGTCGCGGGGCTGGACACCGAGTCGGTGGCCAGGCTGCTGCGGAAAAGCCCCGGTGCGGTGCGCGTGGCCGCGCACCGTGGCCTGCGCAGGCTCGCCCAGATCACGGCCGACGCGGGTGTAACGCTGTGACCGGTAGCGGCGTTCCGAATGGTGACATGCCAAACATCCCGCTGCCGCCGTGCCAGGACGGGTCCCCCGTGACGGACGCCGACCTGGCGGCGCTGCTTGCCGGGAAGCGGGATGCCGCGCTCCGGCTGCAGCCCGTGGCGGACGTGCTGGCCGCCCTGACCGCCGAGCCCAGCCCCGGGGAACTGGCCGGCGAGGCTCGCGCGCTGGCCGAGTTCCGGCAGCAGAATGGGGCGCCGGTACCGCGGCGGGGCGCCCACCGTGGCGCCGCCAAGCGGGCCCCCCGGCTCGGCACGAAGGTCACGGTGGCCGCCACGGGCATGGCCGTCCTCGTGGGCGGGGCCACTACCGCGGCGTTCGCGAACATGCTCCCCGCGCCGATCCAGCGGCTCGCGCACGATGCCATCGGCGCGCCCTACGAGCCGTCCCCGCAACACGGGCCCGCGCGCGGTAAGCCGGCGCCACCCGTGCCGTTGGCGTCGCACGGGACGGTCACGCAAGGTGCCAAGACGCGCAGCCCGGGCCGGCACTCCAAGCCGCATCCCGCGGGGACGCCGGCGGCCAGCCCGCATGGCCAGGACCAGCAGGGCAGTGGCCAGGGCCAAGGACAGCAAGGCAGCGGCCAGAGCCAGGAGCCGCAGGGCGATGACCAAGGCCAAGCCAACCCGGATCCCCAGGGCCGGCCTGGGGACCCGCACCCCGCCGGGCTGCTCGGCAACCCGCACGCCAGCGCACGGCCGGCCGCGCGCCATGCCCCGCACAGGCCGCCAATGAATCCTTAGACCTCAGGCCCCGTCCCACGCCCAGGGTGCGGTGTGGCGGCGGCGCGGTGGGCCGGGTGGCCGGCCTAGCTATCCCCGGCCCACCGCTCAACTCTTACCACCCAGTGCGCGCTCGAAATCGACCGCGGTCGTGTTCGCGCCGCTGATCACCACGGCCACGGTCTCACCGGGCACGGGCTGGCAGCGCCCGGCCACCAGGGCGGCCAGGGCGGCGCACCCGCCCGGCTCGGCCACCAGGCGCAGCGTCTGCCAGAGCAGTTCCTGGGTGCGGATGATCGCGTCGTCGTCCACCAGCAGCGCCTGGGCCGCGTTCTGCCGGAGGATGGCGAAGGTCAGTTCGCCCATCCGCCGCGGTGCCAGCGAATCGACCGCCACGCTGCCAGCTTCGGCGTCCACCGGCCGGCCCGCCCGCATCGCCTCGGTGAAGGTCGGTGCGCCCGCTGGCTCGACCCCGATCACCTGCGCCTGGCCGGCGTACCACGCGGCCACCCCGGCGAGCAGGCCGCCGCCACCGACGCTGGCCAAGATCTTGGCAGCGGACGGCGCCTGGCCGGCTAGCTCCATGCCGAGCGTGCCCGCGCCGAGCATGGTCTCCGCCTGGTCGTACGCATGGACCGGGAGCGCGCCGGCACTGGCCGCCCACTCCTGGCTCGCAGCCAGCGCGTCGGCGTAGACGGCGCCGGCCACCACCAGGTCCGCGCCGTATCCCCGGATCCGGGCGATCTTGGCCGGTGAGGAGACGCGCGGGACGTAGATGCGCGCCGGGATGCCCAGGGCCCGGGCCGCGAAGGCGACCGCCGCGCCGTGGTTGCCGCCCGACGCGGCCACGACACCGGCCGTGGGCATGTCGCGCAACAGCAGGTTCGCGAACGCCCCGCGGGCCTTGAAGGATCCGGCGTGTTGCAGTTGCTCGAGCTTGAGCACCAGCGGCCCGGGCGGCAGCCCGAAGTCCGCCCGGTCCACCGTGATCGCCGGCGTGTGCCGCAGGTAGGGGCGGATCAGCGGCTCCACCGTGCGGATTCCGTGGCGGGTGACCACCGTCCCGACGTTGGCCGCGGTGATCTCGTGGGGGCGGGCTGGCGGCGCCTGGCCGGTGGTGTGCGGGGTGCTCATGCGTTCAGCCAAGCAGCCGCCCGCCAGCGGCGGCAACCCGCTTGCCCGGCACCGGGTACCGTGTGCCCATGCCCGGTTTGCCTGAGCAAGGGGTGATGCGCCCCTCTCCGCGCCTGTGGCGAATGCGCTGCGCCGAAGTGATCGCCGCCGGTGGTGCCCTCACGGTCGTCGCGGGCACCGCGGCCGGGTTAACGCTCGGCGGGGCGGCGGCGGTGATCGCGGCAGCCGTGGCGATTGCCGGCTCGCTGGCGGCGATCTGGTTCGCCCGCAACCGGGTCCGGTCCTGGGTCTACCAGGAACGCGACGAGGATCTCATCGTCGAGCGCGGGGTCCTGATCCAGCGGCTATCGGTGGTCCCCTACGGGCGGATGCAGTTCGTCGACGTCACAGCGGGCCCGATCGACCGGGTGTTCCGGGTGGCCACGGTGAAGTTGCATACGGCGGCCGCGGCCAGCGACGCCCGGATTCCCGGGCTGGAGCGGGACGAGGCGGCGCGACTGCGCGACCGCCTGGCCGCCCTCGGCGAGGCCAAGGCCGCGGGCCTGTGAAGGATTCGGAGACAGGCACGCCGCGGCCGCCGGGCCGGACACCCGCGAGGGAGGCTGGGAGCGTGCCAGGTCCTGCCGACGAGATGCGGCACACCGCAGGCACCGGGGCCGAACGCCGTATAAGGCGCCCCGGGCGCCGTTACGGTGTCCCCGGTGCCGGGGACCAGCCTCCCGAAGCCAGTGAGGCCCCCCAGGGCCGAACGCCCGCGAGGGAGGCTGGGAGCGTGCCAGGTCCT